>Ga0074046_10004696_pt1 | contig 11064 bp, 15 predicted proteins | sample BogForMeECP23OM3_FD_94441 | JGI IMG/M metagenome (GOLD analysis project Ga0074046, IMG submission 94441) | Bog forest soil microbial communities from Calvert Island, British Columbia, Canada - Bog Forest MetaG ECP23OM3 | ecosystem: Environmental > Terrestrial > Soil > Wetlands ...
CGAAACCATCCTCCAGTTTGTTCATGGCCTGAGTGGCAGTTTGCGTGTGACTTTTGAAGAAAGAACGGCTTACCGGGACTTAGCCGGCCTTGTCAAATCCTTCTTGTTCTTCACCGGAGTCCGACTCCGGTGACGTGACCTGGGTCACGCACTCGTCAGTCCCCTGCACTTACTGTATGCCGCGACTTCTGGCATACAGTAAGTGCAGGGGGTGCATCATGGTGGCCATCAAACTCCCTAATCTCACCAGCACTTTTCTTTTCATGTTTATCGCTGTTTTGCTTGTTGTCGGTTTACTCTTTTGGGCCGTAGGCACTCGTTAGGGCCATCAACTGGCGGCAATTGTCCCCGTGCAGTCACTCAAGGAGTAGACAATATGAGCCAGATGATTCGCTGCAGCACTTTAGTTCTGATCATGTCGATCTGCGCTGCTGGAGGTATGCTGCCCGCGAATAAAGTGCAAACAGACATGCCAGATGTTGCATCCGGCAAGAAGACATATACGGAATATTGCGCCTCGTGTCATGGCGAGGACGGAAGAGGCATGGGGCCTGCCGCATCCGAGCTTAAGACACCACCATCGGACCTCACAACACTCGCCAAGAGGCATGCTGGCAAATTCCCCGAAGACTATGTCTCCGAAATCGTGCGAATTGGCAAACCCATTCAAGCTCACGGTTCATCGGACATGCCTGTCTGGGGTCCTATCTTCAGCGCTCGTGACAAATTTAATGAGGTGGCTGTAAGGCATCGCATTAAGAACCTTTGCGCTTATCTGGCAACTCTTCAGGAAAAAGAATCGTAAGTGGGCTTGACGTTTTGGCTGGAACTTCGCTCCCCTGAGTTGGGACGAATCAGGAAACCAAGGGAGACTCTCCAGATCGAGCTGCCTTCTATATTTCAGTCCTAACTCGGTTACCGGAGTCAGCTCTCTCACTCGGTGTACGTTGCAACATATCCCAAGACACGTTTCCGGATTCACAAGTGATTGGGTTACGCTCGAAAATAATCCACTACCTGAGCGGAAATGGGGGTACTAGACTGAACAGGAGCTTCTAGCGTTCATCCTGAGACTTTTCAGCACCAAGCAACGTACCCACAAGTAAGGAGGACTGCGATGAAATCCTCGTTAACGTTACTTGTGCTTGTCCTACTTTTGCTGAACATTCTGGCCGGATGTGCTGCCGGACCTAACCAGTTCAAAGGAACGGCGACCGAACACAACGTCGTCGCTGGTTTCTGGCTTGGGCTCTGGCAGGGCTTTATTGCGCCGTTCGTGTTGGTGGTCTCACTGTTCAAAAGTAACCTCAATATCTACGAGCTCCACAACAACGGAGCTTGGTACAACTTCGGCTACTTGTTCGGCCTCGCCTGCTTCTTCGGTGGAGGCGGCCACGGTGCGGCGCGTAGGAAGTAATTATGACGGACAAGTCCATTTGGGTACTGTGCCGAAGATGCCCTATAGCGTGTCCACTCAGGAGTGAGCCAGTGTGATCTATAATGCGGAAACCATATATCGAACCAGAAAAGCACAGTGAGCCCTAGGAATCATGCTAACCAATGCCCAGGAGCATAATCAGCTTTGACACCGTGCGGAATATAGGACTCGCGTTGCCTGGCGTGGAGGAGAGTACAGCCTACGGGCAACCGGCACTCAAGGTGCATGGAAAACTCCTGGCGTGTATCCCCGCTAATCGCTCGGCTGAACCTGGCTCGCTTGCCGTTCGGGTGGATTTCGATGACCGCGCCGAGTTGCTCGCTGCGGACCCTGATGTTTACTATGTAACGGACCACTACGTCGGCTATACCGCCGTGCTGGTTCGCCTGTCACGCGTCAATCACGGTATGTTGCGGGACTTGCTCGGGATGGCCTACAAATTTGTGACCCGTAACGCAGCGCCCCGTTCGCTAGCGCAGAAGCGCCGAAAGCCTGGACCAAGAAAATAAACAAAAATCCGAATCCGAGCGCGTAACGAAGTCACCGCACTCTGCGCTCTCCCTAGTTAGTTTGCGCTCGCCGTACAGCTTGGAAAATACTTGGAGAAACTAGCTTACCTACTTAGGGCTTACAAATTCCCGCCACCGCCAAGCCAAACACCACGGACAGCAAACTCTCGCTGAGAATCCACTTCATTGCCAACATGTGCGGTATCGGCAAGATGACCCACCCGCTGAGCGAGCCGTATACGACGGCCACTAGGGCCAACAGAATCCCAAAGCGGATGCCCTGGCCCATCCATGGCTTTTGTTCGACGCCACGCACGTAGATCAATACAGCCCCAACTACATAAATCAAAACCGCTAACAGCATCGCCCACACCCGCATAATTTGTGCCTCCCGCGGGCGCCACAGCGCTGCCGTATCCAGGTAATCCTGTCTTAGCAAGACAGAATGAATCAGAAACAGTCCCCCAAGTTGGACTACAAACCCCGCAAAAACGGCAAAAACCATTCTTTTCATGGCCAGCTGCCTCCCCCTGCTCGTCAGGAGTATATTCAAACACTACTTCAGGCGGGCAAGGTAGGCGGTCAAGTCCGCACGACAAATCAGGAGATGACTACGAATCGCGACCCGCTACCTGCTACCTTGACTTGCCGTAAACTTGAACGGATGCTCGCGGTATTTCGCAATCGCCGTCAGCGAATCAGTCTTCAACGAATGAGCCGAATGGAGGCGGTGAGGAGAACAACTGGACGACTGAATCGCGCCCCAAAACGATGAACGAGAAGATGCCCAGGGCGGTGCCGTAGGGGAATTCAAGACAACCGATTCCGGCAATGACCATACAGAATACTCGCCATTTACGGTGCTTGATGCACCAAGCGGCGCGAAACCTGGCGGCTGCTAGGGCTATCGCGGTGAGGAAGAATGCCAGCCCAATGAAGGTGAAAATCCACCCAACAAACGCTGGAGGAGGTGCGTGGGCCGGATTGACGGAAGTTTGAGGTAAGTGAGAGAGGACTCTGCTCATCAATATGCCCATGAACACGTATAAGAGTCCGAACAGTGAAAAGAAAGCGCTGACACCTGCCGCGACCACGTAGCCAAGAGATAGCAACTTGAGATGTTCTTCATCAATGATGGATTGGCGGGTTTCCCCCGGCATGTACGACCTCCTAGAGGTTGGGTCGCCAAACTATCTCATGCGGCGAGGCCGGTGTTTGACGACGGCCATGGTGTACCCTCGAACTCTTTCTGGAACTCATTGTAATCCTCCTTGGGAGGTTGAGGGGGACCTAACAGAAATCCACAAATTCTCGGGACGCGCAGAATGAGTACGGCTCTCCCCGTCGCCAGGGGAGAGCCGTTTTTACCTCACGCAACCCGCGTAACCACGTCTTTTCGGCGACCACGCAGTCTGCGTTTCTAGCAAGTCTTCAATTTAGACGGCGGCGGCCTTTGCCGCCAGCTTGGTCGCAACGAAGTTCCTGATGAGACGTCGTGTTCTTTCAACAAACGCGACCTTGTCGGCCAGGCAACTCTCCAGTAGGACACCAACGGCATAGTGTCCGGTTACATCAGCGGCTGCTACCAGCGCGACGTACTCGGCCATCCGAAGGTGGACCAGGTGGCTAGCCTTGGCTAACACATAGATGTGCTTTGCGATCGGGTTTTGGATCTCCGCCAATTCTTTGCGGAAGTCTTCCACGAACACCTCTTGGAGACGCCCGCTGAGTTTCACTGGCTGTTCCCCAATCAGTTGGAAACAACGATCGATCGCTGCCAAGTCCTTCTCCGAGATCCAAGCACGCGATTCCAGCGCCTCTTTTACGTCTGGATCCTGGGCCGCCTGGCTGATCTCCTGATAGAGCTTGGTCGACCGTTCGGTGTTCTGCCGTGCGTCGCTAAGCAGCATTACGAAAAGTTCCTTCTGGTTTTTTATCATAAACTTTCTCCTTACCAGCGTGTGTTGTTCGCTGGTCCACGGATTGTTTGGCCTGAAACCGCTGGCGTCTTGGGTGTGCAAACCTGTACGTCGGACAGGAGGTAGGGCTCCGCGCGAGGGAATAAATAGAACCTAATAGGTTCTTCCCTGTTGGCGCTCGGTTCGGAGTCTGTCCCTTAAAGAAACTGCGAATGGACTGAGAAGCGGGAGTCTCGCTCCAAAGAGCGAAACCTCGAACTCATACTGTTCTTCGGGAGCGCGTGTGTCAAGGAGAATCGAAAACTTCCTTGGATTCAACGAACTTAACCGAAGCATCCGCCGCCAGGCGGACTTACATGCCCGTAGCTTCCTACTAATTTCTGTGCTGTCTGCTCCTTGTCCATGTGTTTCAGTTTTTTGCGTTGGCGAAGAAATGATGGCCGCCCTCGAGCCGCTAGCCTTCTTTTTGATTTGGTTTATCACCAAGGGATGATTTGACCGAGTGCGCGCCGTTGAATTGCCGGGATCGGGCCACTACGCCTTCTTCAACGCTGAGGGGCGTGTGCGCCGTCCCGCTCGGTAAGAAGGAAGCTACACTCGGAGAACTTCTGCGGCCAACCGCGTTCCTTCGACTCGGCTGCGAATTTTTGCGAACGCGGTTTCGCGTGAAGTGGAGGTGTCATCGGCAAAGGGGGAAAAGCCACAGTCGTCGGTGGTGCCGAGTGCTTCTAACGGGATGATCCCAGCAGCTTCAACCACGCGATCTCGTACCTGTTCCGGCGACTCGATCTTGGGATCAATTGGATCGATCACACCAACGAAGAGAATCTGTCCAGGTTTTAGAAGCCCTCCCGTCGTTTTCAGCACGCGGCGGTGATCGTGTTCGCTGGCCAGTTGAAGGTAGAACCGTCCGACATTCAATTGAAACAGATGCGGCAGCAGGTTCACATAATCCACATCGGCACTATGCGTGGAGTCATGATCGCCCCCTGGGCAGGTGTGAACGCCGATCCTCTGCCGCTGCTCCGGCGTGAAGCGGTCGAATACGCGGTTGTTCAATTCCACGAGAGTTTTCAGGATGCCGCCGGAAGGATCGAGCTTCAAGACCAATCGACCTTCGGTGAAGTCGATCTGCACACACGGAGCACCTAGATCCAGACACTCTCGTATGTCCTGTTCCGCTTCGCCAACCAGATCACTAAGGAAGGCATCACGCGGATAATCGGAAAGCCCGGCTTGCGGATAGAGCAAACTAAGGGCCGATGCAGAAATCACTGCCTGTTTTACCGGTCGGTGCGCATACCGTTGGGCGGCTTTCAGGTAACTCGCTGCATGCACGCCATAGCGAAAAGGACCTCTGGTCAATCTCGGTAGTTGACGGGTATGGCCGTCGGCGAAGGGAATCACCACGCCGTCAACGGCTAGATTGTTCAGGCCACTGAGAGGATAGGTAGCGAAGCTGGACTTGGTCTGCTCTCCGTCCGTGATGATTGGTGAGCCGGTCTGCTCAAAGCGCGCAAGCGTATCGCGCACGGCCGCGTCCTGGGCGGCGAGTAATTGATCTCGGGAAATCTTCCCGATAGCATGCGCGTGCATTGCCGTAAGCAAGTCCGCTGAGCGCGGAATACTCCCGATGGGTTCCGTTGGGATAGGCATAGGCAGACCCCCAGCAATTCCGTGGCACAGTAGAGCGCAAACCATCGGACAGCAATACTACAAAAATACTACAGACATGCTCAGCCTCTCCATATACCTTCTGTCCTTCTGCAATCCACGCTGTCTGTCGTCACAGCTTCATGGCGAAAGACAGTCGCGGAATCTCTCATAGACTGGCTTCCGTGAGAAACGTTGGATTTTACACGTCGCGTCCCAACTGGAGGAACCATGAAATTCACAACCGCAGCGTCAAAAGCGACGCTCCTCGTTCTGCTCGCTGCCGCGATTTGTCTCGGCGCCGCTGATGTCCCGACAGTAACAGTGAAGGGTTACGTCTTGGACTCCGCGTGTGCGTTTACTAAGGACTTGAGCAAGCCCATCAGCAAGCAATGCGCAATTTCCTGCGCGAATGCAGGCTCGCAGCTGGTCATTCTCGCCGACGATGGAACCATTTATTGGCCCATCGCTGGCACCACCCCATCCAGTGGCCAGAACCCTAAACTTCTCCCGTTTGCTGCAGACAAAGTAGTTGTAACTGGCAAGGTCTATCAACGGGGAGGTTCTAAGGCCATCGTCATTGAGAAGATCGAAGCGCAAGCATCACAGCAGTAGAGTTGCACTCGGATTGCGAAGCGCCCAACCGGAGCCCGGTCAGACCGAATTTGATCTCCGTTATTACGGTTGGCGGGTAGTGCTGGCGGCCTGCCTTGGGGTAATGGCTGGTTTCGGCTCGCTATTTGTTTACACGTTTGCGGTCTTTGTGAAACCGCTCAGTGCCGAATTCCACTGGAACCGGGAAGCCATCTCGCTCGGTTTCGGTCTCGCCGCGATCACCTTAGGACTGATTTCCCCTCTGCTCGGCCGGCTCATCGATCGCTTTGGTCCTCGCCGCATCATTCTTCCCTGCATGACGGTCTTCGCTTGCGCGATTGCCTCCCTAGCACTCTTACGCCCCCAGTTATGGCAGTTCTACGCAACCTGCATCCTCATCGGTCTAGTGGGCAACGGCGCCGCGCATCTCGCTTATTCGCGCTCCATTTCTACGTGGTTCCAGCAGCGCTTGGGCGTAGCACTGGCGTTGGTTATGGTGGGAGCGGGCTTGGGCGCAATGCTGCTTCCGGTTTTCGCGCAAGCGATCATTAGCCGCACCGGTTGGAGGGCCGCTTATCTGTCGCTCGGCGGCGTTGCCCTGCTACTTGGCCTGCCCCTCAGTTGGCGTTATGTCTGGGAGCGTGAACTGGCTCAGCGCCAGATTGCTCCCGTAGCGCATCCCGGGCAAACCTGGCAGCAAGGACTACGCTGCTTCACCTTCTGGATCATTGTAACGGTCCTTTTCGTCAGTTCCATCACTATGAACGGAGCCATCACGCAATTGTCCGCGTTGCTCACGGATCGAGGAATCTCTGCTGAAGACGCGGCACTCTGCGCGTCCATGCTTGGTGGCTCCAGTTTGCTCGGAAGAATCGTGGTTGGCTGGCTACTAGACCGATTCTTTGCCGCGCGCGTCGCCTTGGTTGTCAATCTCACAACGGCAGCCGGAATTTTCCTGCTCGCCCGCGCCAATGGCTTTCTGGCAGGCGACCTGGCTGCCGCGCTTATTGGCATCGGGGCGGGCGGCGAAGCTGCCATCACGCCTTATTTGCTAGCTCGCTATTTCGGGCTGCGTGCTTTTTCCACGCTCTACGGTCTCACCTGGACCTTCTATGCTGCCGCCGGAGCGATTGGTCCAGTGATTCTGGGCCGTGCCTTCGATTCGACGGGCTCCTACACGTCTTTATTGGTGCTACTCGCCGGGGTTTTATCTTTGGCCTCTGCCATGAACCTACTACTCCCACGCTACTCACAGTCGTCTCAACGATCCCTCGCTGAATCAGAACAGTAGTTTCACAGCAAGTTGCACGATGCGGCCGGGTTGCGCCGCGGTGATTTACCCGAAGTTTGGTGCGCTGATGTCGTGGTCAGTTCAGGGTTCTGGGAAATCGATCGAATGCCCTAAGTCCCGGCAAACGCAATAACCACGTGAACTTTGTTCTGCCCAACCCGAATAGCATCCGAGTGCCCCGCGCCGAAACTGTCCAAATACCTATCAGTACAGCTTCTGCCTTCGATCGGTAGGAGGCGGCTAGCGGCTATCAGGTCTCGACCCGCGAACCGTGCAACAAAAAGCAGCCGATAATTATTAGCAAGGATGCGACACCGATCATTTCGTTTCCGATGAAGAACCCCACCATCGGAACAGTGAATAGAGCCTGAATCAACACAGCGAAGCCGCAGATCAGGGCGATAGGCTTGCCCAAACGCGCTTCCCCGAACGTGACGACCAGTACAATGAGTGCAAGGACGATCCAACTCCACGCCATCGAGAGAAAGGCAACCTCGAAAACAGATTGCAGGGCAATCGGCAGATTCGACCCATGCACCGCCGGGGCGGAGAACTTTAGATATGCGAGGCAATGCAAGGTGGCAGCCACAAGCAGCACAACGCAACCCAACGTTATCAATGTGCGCGACACCGTACCGCGAGTAATCATCTGATTCAGCATTTCATCGTCAGGAAGAATGCGTTCGTAGTTGCAGAACGAGTGGAGGATGCCTTAAGAGCGCGACTGCGTCAATGGTGGCCACGGCACGCTCCGCTCTTAGTTCGATATAGGTGCCAAGTGATTGTCATTGTTCAGTGCTTGATGCTTCTAGGCTGGCGTGACCAAACTCCCGAGTCAAGTGCCCGATTAGTGGTGCAAATCGGATAATCAGGCATGTGGATTACTTAGAGTGGTTCGTCACTCGACCGGCGGCGCTGGCCTGCTCCTTCCATCGTTGAACGTTCACGCCCATCACGAGAAGCCACAGGGTCAGCAATCCTTCCCCGAGGATGCCCGGGACTAGATTGTAGGGGGACAGATAGTTGGCGAGAGATGGAGAAAGGAAGGTGAGCCAACCCAAACCGCCAAGGCCATCAGCACGCCAAAAATTCGAGGCAGGAAACTAGACTTGAAAATAAGATAGCCGACCAGGAAGCAATAGAATCCGAAGAAAACGAGATTGTTGATGTGAGGGGGAGCGAGATGAAAGGTGCCAAGAACGCCAATGGCGCATCCGACGAGACTGAAGAACGCGGCGAGCAAAGAGAGGCTTCTGTTCACCGGCTTAAAGATGTAATAGAAGAGCAGCGTTACGGCGATATAGCATGCGGCCGCGATGAGGTTTGCTGCGACACCCAATCTACCGCTTGCAGAGAGGGCGAGCGCTCCCGTCAGTATGTTGAATAAATAAAAGACACCGGCCATCCTGGCCCTGAAACGCGGCGACGCTTCTGCAATCCGTTCCTTCATTTCATAGCCTCCAGGAGGGATGGTTGAGATTATGTTGTATCACCAATCTTTGGAAGCGCTGCTAACGTCTGGTTCTATCCTCGCATAGAAACCACGGCCGAGGGGCAAACGCAACGCGCTGAGAAAGGCAAAAACATTACACCGGCGCTCCTCGCGAACGCATATAGAAGTCGTGCTTACCGGAAATGTTCGTACTTGCTAAAACCCACATGGACGATGCTGGCACCTTGTGCGGGATGGTAACTTTGAAGGCTTGAGAAAACTGAATGCCAATTAAGGCGATCCTTCAAAACACCGACGGTACGCGACGCGTAAGTAGCCTTGTGGACGCTTGTGGTGGCCTCAACCGTTGCCTGCCATTTGGCAACCCCGACACTGACCAGGGCAGTCTGGAATCTTTTCCGCTGTTTCGGCATGTCGACGCTTACTGCGATGTGCTCTTCAACCCGTCGCAGATGCGCCTCAATCCGGTGGATGACACTGACGGAGTCGATAACTGTATGGAATTTGGCTTACGATATTTCGCAACGTGCTTTCGGCAAACATTTCTCTTTTTACAATACTTCCGCCAGTCAGGATGAGACGTTTCAGACTCTCGGAGCAGAGATTGTCCCTGCTATAAAATCAGGGATTTATGACCGAGGTTTTCAAAATGGAAGCCACCTTGAATCTCTACTGAATAAATACTCAGGACCAGTGAAGTAAATCGAGCCGTGGTATGTGGAGTTCGTGGGACCTGTACCCGCCGATTTATTGCAATATCAACTCCCGAAGTACCCTCCACTTGCAAGGCAAACTAGAATCGAGGGAGAAGTGCATCTTCTCGTGGTGCTCGAGCCGCAAACAGGACTTACCAAGGAAGTGAAAGTCACTTCAGGACATCCTCTCTTGACTGATGCTGCTGTAGCGGCGGTGCGAGACTGGCATTTTCAGGAAGGAAACTCACGCAAAGACCCGATTGAGGTAGCCCTAGGATTCATATTGCGCTGTCCTACGGATTAGAGACCTCTGTCATCATCTAATCCGAATACCGCCTAACTCAACTCCTGTGTAGTCAGAAAAACCGGAAAGTTTCGTTTCAGTGCGAACTTGGGAGGTTACGGTGTTTCCCAGGACTTGTCGCCCAATGACAGTGCGAGAAGAGGGGTATTCCGCATTTAATTCAACTTTTAGTTTCTTAGATTGCGATTTCGTCCTTCGTTTCAAGCCTTATTAAATAGAAGTGCATAACGCCGGTGACACCGGTCACATCAGGGGGCGAGCCATTCTGTAATGGTCGCCAATTGGGACCGGCAAAATCAAAGGAGAATCCTATGAAGTGGTCGGAAAGAAAGTTCGGTGGGCTCCGCGTCGGCGCGATGGTGGTGCTGGTGGCAGGCGTGCTCATTGGCTGTGCCTCGAAGCCGAATGATGATGCTCAACTCACGCAGAAGAACTTTGATAACCTCATGGGCAGTCGCTACACAGAAATTCTTCTTGTCTTCGGCAATGCTGTCAGCAAGAACTTCGTGGCCGGGGTCTACAACACCATGGGCCTGAACGGTGCCAATCCCGGCGGTGGTGGTGACAGCTCTCCCGCAGCCATCCTTGACAAGATCGATTTTAAGAAGATCAAGGAAGACAACGGTGCGTTGAGCACCGTGAAAAATGGGCCTCGCTTGTGGACTGTCGACTATATCGGAGTGAAGGAAGGCAAGGAGCGTGATTTTCAGGGCCTTCACGCACGCTGGGTCATGTGGTTCCCTATCCCGGATGCGATACGAGAGGGCAAAGATCTGTCTTACTCGGTCATGGAAGCGCACCGTGACACCAGCATGGGCATAAGGAAAGGATCTCGCGTCTACATACTGGATACTCCCGATGGCACCTCTTTCGTTATGAAGTCGGCCAGCCTGATCAAGGACCCAAATCAGAAGTTCGAGGATTTGCAAAACCTCGGTTCTCGCCTGAAGCCGTCTGTTGGCTGGAAGTTCCGCACCTTGATCCTTGAGCAAGATCTCGTGTTCATGACCGACAATGGCGCTATCCATGGAGGTCCCGGCGGCAGCGGAATTGCCCAGTCTCTGTTCGAGGTCAGTCCAGGGGACGGAAATTTCAACCAAGCGTCGTCTCTGCATGCACTGGAGTCCGATTACGCCGTCGTCTACTGGGACCAGCGTAACGCTGGGATGTCGCAAGGGACAGCCGACCCGAACGACAGCCGTATTGAA
>Ga0074046_10004697_pt1 | contig 11061 bp, 8 predicted proteins | sample BogForMeECP23OM3_FD_94441 | JGI IMG/M metagenome (GOLD analysis project Ga0074046, IMG submission 94441) | Bog forest soil microbial communities from Calvert Island, British Columbia, Canada - Bog Forest MetaG ECP23OM3 | ecosystem: Environmental > Terrestrial > Soil > Wetlands ...
CTCGTTGACCAACTCCACCTGGACAGCAAACAGGGCATCCTGGTGGTGAACGCCCAGCCGGGCGGATTCGCTTCCGACCTGGGCGTTCAGCATGGCGATATCATTCTGAGCATCAACCATCATGCGGTCGCTTCAGCAGAGGACTTCAACCGCATACAATCTTCCCTGAAATCCGGAGAGGATGTGCTGTTGCTTATTGCACGAAGCAGCGGCCCGCACTCGTTTACTACCCTGTTCCTTGCGGATCGCCTGCCTTGACAGGGTACTGAAAAGCGTGTAGCGGCGACTTTACGCCGCCGGGTAGAGTGGCGATGTAAAATCGCCGCTCCACTTCCAGGATCGGGCGTTTCAGGCCCCTGTTTAGGGACCGAGGAAACGGAACTTGAAACACTGGAATGAGAAAACCTGCGCAAGATTAGTGCTCCTTGCCGCACTGGTGTGGATACTGCCGGTCCAGTTACCTGCTGACACCACCACGCCACAGAAAAGCGCTAGCACGACGAAACAGAAGTCCCACACGGCCCCGAAGAACAGTACTCATAGGGCTTCTGCTGGCACGGCGAAACAGCAGTCCCACACGCCCGCCAAGCACACTGCTCAGAGGGCCTCTGTTAGCACGAGCCAACACCCGTCCGCGCACCACACTGCGACACGGCACGTTTCTTCCAAGGCCAGGCGAGCCGCCGCGGCACGGCGCCGGCGGGCACAGTTGCGTCCGGAGCCGGAACGCATCCAGGAAATCCAACAAGCTTTGGTCCAGGCAGGCTACTTGAATGCACAACCTAATGGCCGCTGGGACGATCAGACGCGCGAGGCGATGCGACGCTACCAGGCCGATCACGGGTTCCCGGTAACGGGCCTTCCTGAGGCAAAATCCCTGATGAAGCTCGGTCTCGGCCCCCATCCCCTGCCGGCGGACCTGGGTGCCAGTAATGGAGCCAGTGCTGGCGCCAATACAGTCAGCGACGCTCCGGCCACCCCGAACGCCCAGCAGGACCCGCCTACGACGCCACAGCCTTAAGAGCAGGTGTCAGGTGCCAGGTTTCAGGTGTCAGGTTCCAGGTTTCAGGTGCCTGGTTTCAAATGCCAGGGGTCAGGTTTCAGGTTCCAGGGGTCCGGAGAACTGTGAATCGCGCATTGCCTGTTGTTTACTGCCTACTGCTTACTGCCTACTGTTCTTCCCTAGTCCCCAGCCCCTACGCGTCGATCTGCGCCCGCTGCAGCCTGTCGCTGTAATCCACGTAGACGGCTTTCCACTCAGAATAGAAATCCAACGCGGCAGTAGCAGCTTCGCGGTGGCCGTTGCCTGTCTGCTTGGTACCGCCGAAAGGCAAATGGGTTTCGGCACCGATGGTGGGAGCGTTGACATAGAAAATGCCGGTCTCCATATCACGCATGGCCTGGAAGGCGCGGTTGACGTTTCGGGTGTATATAGATGAAGAAAGCCCGTAGACTACTCCGTTGCCGATTTCAATGGCCTCCTCGAGGCTCGAGCAGGGGATGATCGAAACGACGGGACCAAAGATCTCCTCGCAGCATATTCGCATTTTGGGATCGCATTCGCCGAAAATGGTGGGGCTGTAGAACCAGCCGCAATCGTAGTCGCCGCCCGCCAGGCGCTGGCCGCCGCAAAGCAGCTTAGAGCCTTCGTTCTTCCCAATCTCAACGTATTCCTCGACGGTCTTTAATTGATTCTCGTTGATGAGCGGCCCCATGTGCACGGTCGAGTCGAGGCCATTCCCGACTTTCAAAGCGCGCGCCCGCGCCACAAACTTCTCGGTGAAGTCCTTGTACACGTCCTTGTGAACTGCGATGCGGCTGGAGGCGGTGCAACGCTGTCCGGCGGTCCCGAAGCCGCCCCACACGGCGCCCTCCACCGCGAGGTCCACGTTTGCGTCCTCCATCACCATGATAATGTTCTTGCCGCCCATCTCGAGGCAGCAGTGTTTGAAAGTGCCCGCACAAGCCTCGGCTACCTTTTTCCCCACTTCGGTTGAGCCCGTGAAGGATACCACGCGGACATCGTCATGGGTCATCAAAGCAGTTCCGACCTGGGCGCCACTTCCCGTAACGAAGTTCACCACCCCGCGCGGAATTCCGGCTTCCTCGAGCGTCTGAACCAGGTTGTACATCGAGAGCGGGGTGTCCGTGGCGGGCTTCATCACTACCGTATTGCCGCAGATAAGCGCCGGCATGACTTTCCAGGAGGGAATAGCCATGGGGAAATTCCACGGCGTGAGCAGCGAGCACACGCCGATCGGGCTGCGCACCCACATGCAGAACTTGTTGAGCAATTCGGAAGTAGTGGTTTGCCCGAAGAGCCGCCGGCCCTCGCCTGCCATGTAATAGGTCATGTCAATGGCTTCTTGAACGTCGCCGCGGGTTTCCTCCAGGATCTTCCCCATTTCGCGCGTCATCTGCTCGGCGTAGGCTTCCTTTCGTTCCACCAGCAAGCGTGCGGCCCGGTAGAGGATTTCGCCGCGCTTGGGAGGCGGGGTAAGGCGCCAGGATTTGTAGGCTTCTTTCGCAGCTTGGATGGCGTTATCAACATCCTGCTGGTTGGACTTCTGGAATATGCCGACCAATTCGTGCGTGTTGGCGGGGTTGATGTTATCAAAAGTGTGTCCGCTTGCCGACGTGACCCATTCACCGTTGACGTAATTTTTGTAGACTCTTGGTGGCGCCATTTTCCCGTTCCTCCATGAAGCCCGCGAAGGCCGGAAGCCGAGTCGTCCGCGAGTTGAATGTGCAGGTCGTATGCAGTGGATGGCCGGCAGGGACGGATGTTTGACCCCACCCGCTACCGACCATCTACCACCTACCTTTAACCACAGATGGGAAACTATAGCAAACGCCGGCGAGGGCTTCAACCACGGGGAAGTAGCGGCGAGTTTATCTCGCCACATGGCGGCGTAAAGCCGCCTCTACATCAGATTGACCCACTACCGGAAGCTCAACACATGGCTAGCCTCATGTCGAGGGTCGAAAGGCGGGTTCCGGAAGCGGCGATTTAGCCACTTGGCGAGCCTAGCCTGATGCAGCGTTGGGTAAACAACGTGACAGCAAGCATGCTCGCGCTTCCGCCACTCCAAGCCTAGCCCGGAAGCACTGCCCTGCCGCTTGAAAGCGGGCCGACAGCTAAGCCATGTGTTTTCAATGACATTCCCGTTTGATGCGGATAACTACCTTTATTTTCATAGACATTCCAGCTTTAGCCCCCTGTTTTCCACGGCGGTCCTTTGTTTTCAGAGACATTCCAGCTTCGGTCCGTCTTTTTTGAATTACGAAGTTTTCTCTTTCTCTACCGGAAACGACATATTGTCCAAAGGAAACAAACGAGTTTATTGCCTTTGTTGCGCCCCCCGCACGTTGTCAAAGTCTATGTCTTCACCCCTGAATCCTGGCTCCTGCATCCTGGTCGAGCCCCTGACACCTGAAACTTGGTCTTTCGCCGTGTTTTTGGGTTCGGTCGGGGGTTTCTGAGCTCAAAAAGCAGTCCGTTTTGATGTCCTGAAAAATGTAAGTGCTGTTTTTTCAATGTGTTCTCAGCTTCGTTCCATCTAAATAACATCTTTTTTGCATTTTGTGCGCGTGTCCCGCTGCCGGCGCGCCGGTTTCGAACCCCTTTCGCCCACTCTGTTGCAACCTCCTTCATACGTCATCCACGGTAGCGTATCACATCTCTAGCCTCGTGTCAACAACAAAAGTGCGGAGCACGCGGGCGCTGGATTTGCCCTCATTCTCGCCAGCCCCCCTGCGTCACCCCCGCGCATAGCCTGCCCTGAGCCTGCCGAAGGGCGGGGATCCACGCCCGTCGCCACAGGAAATGCGTCATTCGAGATTTGCCCTGGGTTTGCGGGGGCAGGGAAGTGGGAAAGCCAACGCCACAGCATCCGCGCCGTGGTTACTCGTTGTCAGGTGAGTTGGTCCTTTGAATGTCCCCTCTGGGAGTGTTCGTTGATGTGGTCCGCGATTTCCTGCGGCCGGTCGATTTGGGGAATTGTCAGCCTGCTCGCCTCGCCCGCTGTCTCAATCGAAAGATCGCCCACTCCGAAAATCCTCTGGCCGAGCCGCTGATGCACCGTCACATCCTGCACTCGCGAGATCAGGATGGTGCGCGCGGTCCTGCTCAGAAGTCCCGTTTCGTACCGCAATCTGTCATCGAGGATCGTCATCTTGGTGAGGCGGTTGCGGAGATGGCGTTTCAGCGGCCAGAGCAGAAGGAGCGTGGGCAACCAGGGAATCCAAGGTCGCCAAGGCGACGGAATCCAGGGCGGCCATTGCACCCGCATCATCCCAACGACCAAAGCCACCACGGTCACAACCACCACTGCGTATCCCAGGTATATGAATTTCATCGTCGGACGGATGATCATTTCAGACATGCGCACCTCCTGTGACCAGCACGCACTATTGTATCGCAACACCGCAAGAGCTCGCGCCGCTGGAAGAGCCGCCGGGCCGGACCGCGCGCCCTGCGCTACTCGGCCCCACCACCGACGAGCCCACGGCACAAGGAACGCCTTGTGGCTCCCTTCACCATCACTTCACCCCGTGTTCGACGGTGTGGACGACCGTCCGGGGCTCATAGGCTCCGGGGCATCCCGCAATAGTGCATTGTTCCGCGTGCGCCGGGTTCAGGAAGATGGAGATCCTGAGAGTCCAGCTTTGCGCCCGCCGGAGCGCACGCATCACAAGAAACGCAACCATTGCGCGACCCGCGTCATGGGTCACCCTGCGGCTCATCCAGGAGCGATTGCACCTCACGGCGTAGCGTCGGCAGATTCGTCTCGAGGACTCCCCAAACTACCTCATCCGAGACGAAAGCGTAGCCATGGATCAGCCGGTTGCGGAAGGCAACGATCCGGCGACAGTCGCTAACACGTTTGGAAAGGTCAGGGTACAGCCGGAGGGCCTGATTAAGGGCTTCTCCGATGACTTCGAACTGTCGCTCTACCGCAGACCGCAGGAGAGCGTCAGCAGAGTAGGCAGTGAAGGTTTTCCCGCTGGTGAACTGAGTGAGCAGGTCACACGCCTGAGCGATATCGAACAGGTACTTGCGTACTTCAAGCGGCAACATAAAGCTGCACTTGGGTCTTTTCGATGGCCTGCCGAAAATAGGGATTGCGAATCGGACCGGGTTCGACCAACTCAACCGGCACGCCAAAAAGCCGCTCCAGGTCTTCTTGCAGTCCAAAGTAATTGTCGGCATGCTGAGCGGGGCGCACGGGCCGGAACTCGACCAGGAAATCGAGATCGCTGCACGCGGGGTCGAACCGGCCGCTCGCTGCCGAGCCGAACAGAGCTAGACGGCGCACGCCTCGGTTGTTGCACAGCGCCGCCAGATCCTTGACCTTTTCCTGCACGATGGCATTCATGCTCGCCCTCTCGCTACATCATACCTCAGTTGGCGGGTCGCGCAAACATGGCGTTCACTGCGATGGCGTTCTCCGCGACATGTGTGAGGGATGGCGTAGCGCGGTTCTGCAAGTATGCGGCAGGGCAGGGACGACAATGCGGGCTGAGCATCGACCGCCTGCGGCTGCCCGCAGACCAGAGCGCAAGGATTTGAGCCAAAGAGCGGAAGCAGGTAGCCAAGCCGCCCATGCGCAGTCGAATGTGGGCTCTCGCCGTGGTAAGCTGGTAGGGTGCAATTCGAATGGCATCCCGAAGAGGAAACAATATGAGTCAGGAGAATGACCGTATCGGCGAAGACGAGATGCGGTCTGAGTACGATCTGCGAGGGGGCGTTCGGGGCAAATACTACAAGCAGTACATGGAGGGTACGAACGTTGTGCTGCTTGATCCCGACGTGGCTGCGGTGTTCCGCGACTCGGAGTCCGTCAACCGAGCCCTGCGAGTATTGATAAAGGCGGCGGGCCAGCTCGAAGTGGCCACTCCAACGAAGGCCGAGCGGAGCTAACCACGGCAGCAACAGGTAGCATAGGGCGGCGGAGCCGCAACCAAACGTGTAGGGGCCAGCGGCGCTGGCCCTGGGCCGAACGCCGTTCGGCCCTACGAAGTGCTTGAAAATCCTCTAAAAAAACAAGAATCTACGGTATTGCAATGCAGATTCTCTGAAAAACGAGACTGTGCGCTACCTACTCGCGTGTAATGGCATCGATCAAGACCTTCAATCATTGCAACACGCATATGGCGGCGTAAAGCCGCCGCTACGCTCACTTGGCCATGGGCTGGTTCCAGAGCAGCTCCACGGTAACGCCGCCGTGAGAGTCGGTGTCCAGATAGGCGAAACGGCCTTTGCTTTGGGGCGTGTCCCAGCCCCCCGCCATCACGGGTGGAGCGCCTTTGGCCTCGAACATTTTCAGGGCGGCGTCCATATCCTGAACGGTGAAGCCGAGGTGGTGTAACCCTTCGCCCTGTTCCCGGAGGTATTCTTCATAAAGGTTGGGCCCCAGGGTTGACTGAACCCACTCGAAGGGCGCGTCCCCGAATCGTCCCCAGCCCAGATCCATTTCGAATTTTGCCGGTTGGCCGCGATAGACGCGGTCCACGCTGACGTTGTGATCGACCTCCAGCCCGCCAAACCCCAGGCTTTGCCAGTAGTCCCCCACCTTCCTGACGTTGCGAACCACGAAGGCGTAATGGCCGATTTTGGTGAAGGGGTCGTCGTTTTCCAGGGTCGCGGCTTGGGCGGGCGCGGGGCCGGCAGGATCGTAGTAAAGGGCCAGAGTCAGGCCGCCGCCTTGGGCCGCGGTGTCGAGGTAAACGCCGTGGCCTGTTCCTCTTGGTCCCGTCCATTGGGTGCGCTGCACGGCCGCCACGCCTTTGGATTGGAAGTATTGAACCTGTTGCTCGAGTTCCTGATCGCTTTTAACAGCAAAGCCCAGAGCGAGGATGCCGTCGCCGTGTCGCTCGAGGAATTCCGTGTAAAGGTTGGTTCCCGTGACAGGCTGGATCCACTCGAGCGACACACTGCCGATATGGCCGAATGCCGATTTGGCTGTGGTGGGCGCCGGCTTGCCCCTGTAAACCAGCCCGGGACGATCCGAGACGTTGGTCCGCTCAATACCCTTCAATCCCAACCTCTCGTAGTAATTCAAAACAGGGTCAAGGTCTTTCGCGACCCACACGACCAAACCCACGTGCCTGTAGATGGAAAGATCGACTGTGGGCTTGGCGATCTCCGTAGCGAGCGAGGGCGACAGGTGCGCGACCGCTAGCACGACGGCGAGGGTCAATGCCCCAGTGTGCCAGAATTTCATAAGAACCTCCAAAGGTCAGGGGTCAGTTTCAGGCGCGGAGACCTCCGGTAACCTCAAGCCCGTGAAGATATCACGGGGTGAGCGGCGCGGCAATCCTTCGTGCACACCGCAACCCGAAAATCCAGTCGAGATGCCGAACTCATACCATGCTCATAGCACCGCCTAACGTAACCGGCTATATGGGACCCCACTTTTAGGCTTCAGTTGCTTGCAGATATAACGCTCGGCACGGTTTCCATTTCGACTTACTCGCGCCACTTGCTAAGGGAGAATCGATTGGCTATCATCGGCTCGACTAATCGCGGCACGGTAGTCCCTATTAAGAAGGAAATTCCGGTTCAGCGGAGATTCCGCCACAAATGGAGGTCATTAAAATGCGCTGGCGAATTACCGTGGCTCTCGTGGTTCTTTTTCTGTGCCCTACTTCAAGCGTCCTGGCCCAAGCGTACCGCATCGGGGTGGATCCCCGTGTAGAACTCATGAGCATCATATTTCGTTTGGCGGGCAATAACGAATACACCCAAGGTCGTGTTCCTTCATACCTCGACGCTATCGATCGCCATTTCGGACCCTACCGCGACCACAAGGCCATCCAGATTGCCCGAGAGTTGGTGGAGACTGACGGGGTTAGCTTCGATGCGCCAATGAACCTGGCTGTCCGCCTGAAGGATGTGGAATCGCTTTCCGAACGGGCCCCGTTCGACCGCGCCGACGCGGGGCTGGACGGCAGATGGCACGGGGTGAAAGCACGCGTATTCCTCGATGCGCTGCGGAGCTTTGTCACCGACACCCGGTTCAACGAATTTCTCAAGTCCCAGCAAGCGCTCTACGACGTGACGGACAGCCGCTTGCGGAAGTTTGTCGAAACCAATCTGGATTTGCCCTGGTACACGCGCTTCTTCGGTGCACGCTCACCCGTGAGATTCATCATAGTTCCAGGACTCGTCAATGGCGGGCCCAGCTACGGGGCGAGCGTCGTCGCCGAGGACGGGGTTCAAGAGATGTATGCGATCCCGGGCGTGGTCGAGGTGGATGCCGAGGGCCTCCCCAGCTTTAGCGGGAGTTTCCTGGATACAATGGTGCATGAGTTTGTCCATTCTTATGCCAACCCCTTGGTCGACAAGTATTACGCACAGTTGGCGAGAGCGGGAGACCAGCTCAATGACCCCCTCCGCGACGCGATGCGCCGGCAGGGGTACGGTGACGGCAGAACACTGCTTTATGAATCCATGGTGCGCGCCGCGACCATCCGCTACATCTTCGAACATGCGGGGCCGGAAGCCGCACGGCGCGCCGAAGAGTCGGAGCGGGTTCGGTCGTTCCTGTGGATGGGCGAGTTGTGCGACCTGCTCGCGACCTACGAAAAGAATCGGGAGGCGTACCCCACGCTGGACTCCTTCATGCCGAAAGTCGTCCTATTCTTCAACGACGAGGCGCCACGAATCGGAGAGTTGCAGCGCTTGTATGAAGAGTCGCGACCCAAGGTCGTCTCGATGAGCATTGCGAATCATGCCCAGGATGTCGATCCCGCGGTCACCGAGATCGTCATCCGATTCAATCGACCGGTGCGGCAGGTGGGCAATCCACAGAAGACGCGTGATCCCAGGTTCGGTCCGGCCCGCTTCGATAAGACTGGGACTGTCCTGCGTATTCCTGTTACTCTCGAGCCGGACCGCCAATACAGATTCTCGCTCACTTGGCCCGAGGGCGAGCCGTTCGTTAGCGCAGACGGCGTGCCGATGAACGCGTACACGGTCGAGTTTCACACCAGGCGCGCGGTCGCCACATCAACGCGTCAGTAGCATCTCAAGTCCCACTTGCGCCGCCTGGGATTACGGAGGCAGAAGTCAGGAGCGCCATCCGTGGGTGGCGGGCGCAAACCCCGCGCCCTTGCCCACGGCTACTCATCTTGAACCCCTTCGGGGTTCAGACCCACAGGCGTTTGTCGCCGAGGAGACCGAATCGACCGTAGGGGGCGCGCGGGATTCCCGCCTTCGTGGGAATGACGGTGTCCGCTTTCCTGTGCTCGTGCAAAACATGGAGCTCAGGGCTGAGAATCGATCCAGACCGTCATCTTCGCGAGGCCGCGATTACCCCAGAGGCAATATGGAACCGCCGTGATAGGGGTTGGGGTGAGGAAACCGGGAGAATCGGCGATGGGCTTGTACAATACGTTATGCCAATCCGCAGACTGCTTCTGCATCGCCTGCCCTTTCAGCACGACCGTTCCACCCATGAGATTTGCTTCAAACTCAGGCTCGAACTTCGTCTCTGTTGGAATGACCATTTGATCGACCGGCGCTGTCATATCGGGCTGTTCCAGGCAATAAATCAGGGGGCCACGCTTCAGAGCGATCTTGCCGCGGTCTTCAAGGACCTTCGGGTTGGCACGCAGTTTCTGAACCGCCATGGGAAGCGACAGCTCGAGGGTGTCCCGATTTGACCAGGCACGGTGGATCTCCGCATATCCTTTTGACATGATGGGGTGAACTACGGCGCCATTCACGGTCACAGACGCGTCGGTGCACCAATCAGGGATGCGCAAATGGAGAGTGAACTCTTCCGGGCCGGCTGCACTGACCGATAACCTCACATTTCCATCCCACGGATAATTCGATGCCTGTTGAAGCTGGACATCCTTGTTACCTATTCGGGTATGCATCGTACTTGAGATATAGAGATTCACCCATAACCCGTCCGATGACTGATTGTAGATGTACTTCCCCAGCGAAGGGAGGAACCTGACGATGGTCGTGGGGCAGCAGGGAACTCCAAACCAAGGCTCTCGCGCGAAGTCCCCTTGGTTGGTCAGCGGAGTCACATAGCAGAACGTGTTTCCGCTCAGGGAGACCCCGGCGGCGAGCGCGTTATAAAGGGACAGCTCCATGACATTGGAGTATCGGCTGTTGCCCGTCAGCTTCAGCATGCGGTAATTCCACAGAATCATGCCTTGCGAAGCGCAGGTTTCCTGGTAAGCATTGTCGTTGGGAAGGTCGTAATCGGCGGTAAAGCCTTCATTATGCTCGGAGGGGCCAATTCCACCCGTGACATACATTCGGCGCAGGGTGACGCTGTCGTGCAGGCTTAGGAGGGCTTGAAGCAAGCCGCTATCGCCCGTTTCGTAAACCAGATCCGCCATCGCCGAGTAGAGGTACATGGCGCGCACGGCATGTCCGACGGCTTCCTGCTGCTGTCGAACCGGCAGGTGGTCTTGCGAGTACCTGGTGTCGAAGACCGACGGGTCGTGTAAGAAAAACATCTTGTAGAAACCCGTAATGTCCATGGGGTGTCCCAGAAGTTCCACGGTCCTGGGTGAAGGCAAAAGCCGGTATTGCTCCTCGAAGACCGGGGGCTTGGAACCGCGCTTGTTCACGAAGTATTCCGCCAGACGGAGGTAGCGCGGCTCGTGAGTCAGGCGATAAAGCTTGACCAAAGCCAGTTCCACCTCTTCGTGTCCGGGAATGCCATCGTGCTTTCCCTCCCCAAAATAGGAATCGATGTAGTCAGCATATCTGATTGCCACCTCGAGCAATGACCGCTTTCCTGTGGCTTCGTAGTGAGCTACGGCTGCTTCAAAAAGCGAACCCGCACAGAAAAGCTCGTGAAAGAAGGCGAGGTTTCTCCAGCGCATGTCGGGTTCAACAATCAGGATAAACGTGTCGATGTATCCGTCCTTTTGTTGCGCTGCGGCTATCTTCCAGATCAACTCCTCCACCTTCGCCTCGAGTTCGGGATCGGGATGTTTGGCGAGGCTGTAGCTGGCTCCCTCGATCCACTTATAGACGTCCGAATCGCTCCACCAGGGCCCTCCAAACTTGCCGCTGGCTTTGCCCGA
>Ga0074046_10004698_pt1 | contig 11059 bp, 6 predicted proteins | sample BogForMeECP23OM3_FD_94441 | JGI IMG/M metagenome (GOLD analysis project Ga0074046, IMG submission 94441) | Bog forest soil microbial communities from Calvert Island, British Columbia, Canada - Bog Forest MetaG ECP23OM3 | ecosystem: Environmental > Terrestrial > Soil > Wetlands ...
GCCGGCGCATCGCGCACCAAGGCCGAGATCAAGCGCGATTTCGAGTATCTCTTGCGCCTTTGGGAGAACGTTCGCGATCTGACGCTGAAATCGACCGCGCCTTGCCTTGTTTATGAGGAAGGCAACCTTATCAAGCGCTCCATCCGCGATCTTTATAACAAAGACATCGATGAAATCCTTGTTGCTGGCGACGAAGCCCATCGCGAGGCCAAGGAATTCATGCGGATGCTCATGCCGAGCCATGCGAAGAACGTTATCCAATACAAGGAGCCGGAGCCGCTTTTCATCAAATTCGAGGTCGAGCGGCAGCTGAACCAGATGTTCAGCCCGGTCGTTACGCTGCGCTCGGGCGGCTACATCGTCCTCAACCAGACCGAAGCGCTTGTCGCCATCGACGTGAACTCTGGCCGGGCAACGCGCGAGTACTCCATCGAGGACACGGCGCTAAAGACAAATATGGAAGCAGCCGAGGAGGTGGCACGCCAGGTGCGCCTTCGCGACCTTGCGGGTTTGATCGTCATCGACTTCATCGATATGGACGAGCGGCGTAACAACCGCTCCGTCGAGCGCAAGCTTAAAGAATCGCTGCGCCACGACCGCGCACGCATCCAGGTCGGCCATATCAGCCATTTCGGACTGCTGGAGATGTCGCGCCAGCGCTTGCGCCAGGGCGTCGTTGAAGTCTCGACTATGCCTTGCCCGGTCTGCCAAGGCGTGGGTCACATTCGCTCGACCGAATCGGTGGCGTTGATGATCCTGCGCTCCATCGAGGACAATTTGCGCACGCAAGGAGCGGTCAATATCACGGCCAGCACATCGACCGAGTCCGCGCTTTACATCCTCAACCACAAGCGCACTTATCTGCGCGATATTGAAATGCGGTATGGCGTGTCGATCGTCATCCAAATGGACGAAAACGCCCAAGGTGCGCATTTTGCGCTCCAGCGCGGCGCTACGGCCAACGCGCCGGCCGTGGCTGAATCGAAGGCAATTCAAATGGAGCCCTCGGAAGCAGCTAGCGAGGACGAGGAGAAAACCGTTGCCGCCGAAGCGGACGACAAGCGTCCGGAGCGCCGCAAGCGCCGGCGCCGGCGCGGCCGCAGCGATCAGTCCGCCGAACTGTCATTTGCAGATGGCGCCGCTTCGCCGGTCCTCGATGCTGAAAGCGGGCATGAAGGCGCCGAAGAGGAAGGCGGGGCGTTGGAAATCGCCGCGAGCGGCGCGGAACACCCGGGCGTTCCGGATGACGTCCCTGCCAAGATCGGTGCTGAGAGCGAGCAGGACGCTCAATTCAGGCGTAACCGCCGCCGCGGCAGGCGCGGAGGCAGGCGCCACCGCGATGACATCGCAGGCGGTGCGGAATTTGCAAAGCAGCAAGGCGAATCCATACCTGGGCTCGGCGAGCAGCCTGTCATTCCCTTCGACGTTCATTTTCCGAAAAATCTGCAGCTGGGGCCGATAAACCGGGAGCCAGCGGCGCAGGAAATGCCGGCGATGCAGCCAGAGCCGCAGAGCGCTGCCGGCCATGCACTTCCAGAAATCGAGCCGGCACCGGTTGCCGGTCTCTTACCGCAGGCGGCGTCCGAGCCCCTCGTGGAGCAGGAAGCGGCGAGCGCGCCCGCCCCTGAAGTGCCGGAGACGGTAACCGAGGTATCGCCGGAGCCGGCGCCCGCAGCGGAAACTCCCGCGGCCGCCGCACCGGTCCAGGCGCCGAAACCGAAGCCGGTCAGGACAGGCCCGCCCCGCAAAGGCTGGTGGCAGCGGCGGACTGGCTAACTGTCCGCCTTACCAAACCCCTCTCCGAGTGAGCGCGATTGGGCTCACGCGTTCGCAGCGCGTGAGCCGTTTCGCGCATCCGGCGCGAACCGAAGCCGTGGACGGCGAAGAACAGATTTCAAGGCCATGGCAGAGAATTTGAATAGGGGCCGCCATTTTCAACGGCCTCCGAAAATCGCGGTGCCGACGCGGACCATCGTCGCGCCAGCGCCGATGGCGATCTCGAAGTCCGCGCTCATACCCATGCTCAGCTCGGCGAGCGCTAGCCGGTCGCGCAGGGCGGCCAACGTCTCGAAATGGGGCAGCGGGTCGTCATCCACCGGCGGAATGCACATGAGCCCGCTCACGGTAAGGCCGAATTCGCGCTGGCATTGAGCGAGGAACGTCCCGGCATCGGCGGGGGTAACGCCTGCCTTTTGCGGCTCTAAGCCGGTATTCACCTGAATAAGCAGCTTCGGCGCCCTGCCTTGCCGTTGCATCTCCGCCGCAAGCGCCGCGGCGAGCTTGGGCCGGTCGAGGGTCTCAATGCAGTCGAAAAAGGCGACGGCTTCCCGCGCTTTGTTCGATTGCAGCGGCCCAATCAGATGAAGCTCGATAGCGGGGAACTGCTCGCGCAAGCGCGGCCATTTGTGCATGGCCTCCTGAACGCGGTTCTCGCCGAAATAGCGGTGGCCCTGGCGAAGGACAGGCAGAATCTCTCTCTCGGAGAATGTCTTGGTGACCGCGACAAGCTTCACCGATGCCGGCTCGCGCCCATGAGCTTGTGCCGCGCGCCAGACTCGCTCCTTGATCGAGAGATAACGCTCCTCGATGCTGCGCGGATTGAACGGTTGATCGTCGTTGGTCATGTTGCGGCCTTCTCTTGACCGGCGCCCAGTTTCAACTTCATATCGGGCAAATCTTTTTGCAGCGCTTGGCGCGCAGGACATTGGATCATGGCAACAGAACGCTACAACGCACCCGAGCGCGAAAAACATTGGCAGAGGATCTGGGAAGAGCAAAAGACATTTTTCACCTCATCCGGCCATACCAAGCCGAAATATTACGTGCTGGAGATGTTTCCTTATCCTTCGGGCCGCATCCATGTCGGTCACGTGCGCAATTATGTGATGGGCGATGCAGTCGCCCGTTATAAGCGCGCCAAGGGTTTTAACATTCTCCATCCATTCGGTTGGGACGCGTTCGGGCTGCCCGCCGAGAACGCGGCCATGCAGCAAGGCACCAATCCACGGGATTGGACCTACGAGAATATCGAGGTCATGCGGGCGCAATTGAAGCGCATCGGGCTTTCTCTCGATTGGTCGCGGGAGTTCGCGACTTGCGATCCCGAATACTACCATCAGCAGCAGCGCCTCTTTCTTGCCTTCTACAAGGCGGGTCTCGTTTACCGCAAAAAAAGCAAGGTGAACTGGGACCCGGTCGACCACACCGTGCTTGCGAACGAGCAAGTCATCGATGGCCGCGGCTGGCGTTCGGGCGCCATTGTCGAGCAAAAAGAGCTGGCGCAATGGTTTTTCAAGATCACCCATTATGGCGAGGAGCTGCTGGCGGGCCTCGATACGCTCGAACGCTGGCCGGACAAAGTCCGCACCATGCAGCGCAACTGGATCGGCAAGAGCCAAGGGCTGCTGATGCGGTTCCGCCTCTCTGGTGAAAAGCTTCCGGCCGGTTTTCCGGATGTGGAGGTTTTCACGACCCGGCCGGACACCATCTTCGGAGCAAGCTTCATCGGCATTTCGCCCGAGCATCCTTTGGCCCAGCAACTGGCGAAATCGGATGCCGGCTTGGCTGAGTTCATCGAGGAATGCCGCCGGATCGGAACGGCGCAGGAGGAAATCGACCGCGCCGAGAAAAAAGGCTACGCTACCGGGGTCGTTGCGGCCCATCCGTTCCGCTCGACCACAAAGCTGCCCGTTTACGTCGCCAATTTCGTTCTGATGGATTATGGCACGGGCGCGATTTTCGGCTGTCCCGCGCACGATCAGCGCGACCTCGATTTCGCCCGCAAGTACCGGCTCAAGGTCAAGGCCGTCGTCGTTCCCGATGGCGAGGACCCGGCAGCCTTTAAGGTCGGCAACGAGGCCTATACAGGGCCCGGCCGCCTCGCCAACTCCTCGTTCCTGAACGGCATGGCTGTCGAGGACGCGAAGGAGGAAGTGGCGCAAAGGCTCGGCAAGCGGAACATGGGCGAAAAGCGCACGACCTTCCGTTTGCGCGATTGGGGCGTGTCGCGCCAGCGTTACTGGGGCTGCCCGATCCCCATGATCCACTGCAGCAAGTGCGGCGTTGTTCCCGTGCCGGAAAAGGATTTGCCGGTCCGGCTGCCGGACGATGTCACTTTCGATAAACCCGGAAACCCGCTCGACCGGCATCCAACCTGGAAGCACGTCAAATGCCCGTCTTGCGGCGGCAAAGCGGCGCGCGAAACCGACACCTGCGACACCTTCGTCGATAGCTCGTGGTATTTTGCGCGCTTCTGCTCACCGCATTCGGCGGAGCCCGTCCAGCGCGCGCCGGCAGATTATTGGCTGCCCGTCGATCAATACATCGGCGGCGTCGAGCACGCGATCCTGCATTTGCTCTATGCGCGCTTCTTTACCCGCGCCATGAAAGATTGCGGCTATCTCGGTGTGGCCGAGCCCTTCGCGGCGCTGTTCACGCAAGGCATGGTGCTGCACGAAACCTACCTCGACAGCGCGCAAAGCTGGGTGAACCCGGCCGATGTCGTCATCGAAACGGTGGACGGCGTGCGCAAAGCGTTCAAAGCGGACGCGGCACGGGCTCCGGTTCAGATCGGCTCCATCGAAAAAATGTCGAAGTCGAAGAAAAATACCATCGACCCCGACATCTTCACGGAGCATTACGGCGCCGACACCGCCCGCTGGTTCATGCTTTCCGATAGCCCGCCCGAGCGCGACGTGCTCTGGACCGAAGAGGGCGCGCAAGGCGCTTGGCGGTTCGTCCAGCGCGCCTGGCGGCTTCTGAACGAGGGCTTGGCGTTGCTGCCAAAGCCCAAGGCCAAGGCGCCCGCGGAGTTCTCAGCGCCGGCGCAAGCGCTGCGCCGCGCGGCGCATAAGGGGCTCAATGCCGTCGCCGAAGAGATCGAGGGCCTGCGCTTCAATCGTGCCATCGCGGCGGTGTACGAATTTGCAAATGCCCTAAGCGCGGGACTTCAAGACAAGAACGCTCACGGCGATGCCTCGTTCGGCTTTGCGTTGCGCGAGGCCCTGATCTTCTTCGTTCACGCGGTCAATCCCTTCATGCCGCATTTGGCGGAGGAGGGCTGGGCGCTGTTAGGCTACAACACCCTTATTGCAAATGAGAGCTGGCCGGAGGTTGAGCGAAGCTTGCTCATTGACGATACCGTTACCATTGCCGTACAGGTAAATGGGAAAAGGCGCGACGAGATCGTCGTTGCGCGTAATGCCGATCGGGCGGACGTGGAAGCTGCGGCACTTCGCTTGGAAAGCGTAACCCGCGCAGTCGATGGGCGGCCGATCAAGAAGGTGATCGTGGTTCCCGAAAGGATCGTCAATGTGGTGGCGTGAGCTCTCGAAAAACAACGGCCGCCTCTTGAGGGGAGCGGCAGCGGTTGCGTTTGCCGGTCTGCTTAGCCTTGGCGCCGGCGGCTGCGGGTTCCATCCGCTATACGGGCCGACGGCCTCGGGTGCAAGGCTCGACGACGTCATGAAGTCGGTCGAAGTGGCGACGATCGGTAGCCGCCCCGGCCAGCGCCTGCGTAATGAGCTTATCTTCGGCACGACAGGCGGGGGTGGCGGCTTGCCTCCCGTCTACAGGCTCGATGTGGCGCTGCGCGAGACCACGAGAAACACGCTGGTCACCAATCAAGGGCTGCCGACCGGCCAAGTTCTGCAGCTCGATGCGGAATACCGTCTCGTTCGCATTAAAGACAATGCAGTGGTTTACAAAGGGTACGGCTCCGCCGAGGCATCCTACGATCTCGTCGGTGCGAGCGGTCTGGCGGGCTCGACCTATGGCGACACGCGTGCGGCAATCGATGCGGAGAACCGAGCGGCGCGCAGCCTGGCCGATACCGTAAAAACACAATTGGCCGCCTATTTGTCTCACGCCGCTTGAACGAGGCGCAGCGGTCTCCTGCGGGTAGCTGAATGGTTGCGCCCAGCGCGGCGTCGGCCGCGAAGTTTTTGTCCGCTCCTCCTAAGGCTGTCCGAGGATTTCTTTTCTACGGCTCGGACAGCCTCCAAATCGCGGCAAGAGCCGAAGCCTTGGTCCGGGCGCTTGCGGGAAAGCTTGGGCCGGACGCTGAGATCCTGCGGCTTCACGATAGCGATCTTGCCGCAGACCCGGCCCGCACTACGGTCGAGTTGACGACGGGCTCGCTTTTCGGGGGCACCAAGATCGTTTGGCTGACCGCGCTTCCCGCCAAAGCGCAAGGTCCGCTCGCGGAAATCGCCAGCCGCCCTCTGGAAGGCGCCTATCTGGCCGTGCAAGCGCCCGATCTCAAGAAAAGTCATAAGCTTGTGCAAGCCTTCGAGGCCGCGCCGTACCTCGCGGCCATTCCCTCCTACGGCGAGGACGAGGAAAGCTTAAGCGCAGCAATTCGCCGCCAAGCCCAGTCCGCGGGATACGAAATTGCCGCCGATGCTGCCGCTCTTGTCGCCGTTCGATGCGATATTTCCGCTTTGCTTGCCCAGAGCGAAATGGAAAAGCTGATGACCTTTGCGGGGCTCTCGCGGCGGATCTCGCTCGGCGATGTTGAGGCCTGCCTCGCCGATCAGCAAACGGCCGGGCTTTCGGAGATCGTGGATCACGCGCTGAACGGCGAGGGACGCAAAGCGCTCGCCGCCTTCGAGCGTTTCATGGCCGCAGAGCAAAATGTCACGCCGGTTCTCGTTGTGCTTTCGCAGGCGCTGCTCCGCCTTCACGCACTCCGGTGCGCGGCCGACGCAGGCACGCCGCTTCAGCAGGCGATCAAGGAGCTGCGGCCGCCGGTTTTCTTCAAGCAGCAAGACGTGCTTGCAGCCCAAGCCAGACGCTGGACCGCCGCGGCGCTTTCGGCGCAAATCGGCCGGCTCAACACCGTGGTGAGAGAGACGCGGCTGAGGCCGGCGCTTGCGGAGGATATTGCGGCCGATTTTCTCATCGCCATCGCGAAAGAGGCGAGGCGGGGTTAGCGAAGCGAGGCGAGGGTGCGCTTCTCTTTCGGGTTGGAAACGGACTTGCCAAGGGCGGGCGCATGGTGATTTCGGCCCGTTGCAGAAGAGGTGCACCGCAACTTTAGTTAGGCTTTTATGACCGCTTTCATATTCTTACTGCAGACGAAACAAGGCAAGGCCGTAAACTGGACAAATGCCACATAACGTGACAATAGCCTCATCTTAACACGTATTGCTGGAATGCGGCTGGCCTCTTAGCCGCGTTACAGGTTAAGAACGACCTGGGACGCGTGCCACGAAGGCTTCAATAGACGCGCGTTTAATCAGAAGAGGGACTGATGGCCGACGAAGAGGAAATGCGAGGCAGAACACGCCGTTTTTATGCACGCTATGGTAACGAGCTGGAACAAATTCGGGAGTTGCTTGAAATAAAACTGAGGCAGGTCTGCTTGGCTTATACCATAAATCATCAGCTCCCAAAGACCGCAATAGTCGTTAGATCACGAGTTAAGTCACAAGAAAGCTTCTTGCTAAAACTTGAGTCCGAAGGTTGGCCAGATTTCTACTATCCATGGGAAGTCATCAAGGATCTTATTGGGGCTCGGATTGTTTGCTGGTTCATGGATGATTGCTACAACATTGTCGATTCCGTAATGCAATCGACACTGCTTACGCCGCGAGGAGAATCCGGCTTTTCCCTTAGGGACTATATCAAGAATCCCCAAGACGCCGGATATCGCGGAATTCATTTCTATATGGACATCAAGTACGACAGCGTTCAGCTTGTCGACGGTCAAGTGCGTCTCGTTCCACAAGATATGCTTTGCGAAATCCAAGTGCGCACCAAACTCCAAGACGCATGGGCCGACCTAACTCATGATTTCCTGTATAAGAAGGGCAGCGAAGATGGGTCTGATGTGTACGAAGCCTTGTTGGCTGACGTGGCCCGTCGACTTGAGACAGAGGACAGAACGTTAGTAAAATTGCGCGATTTCTACAAAGGGCTTGCGGATACGAAAATGAAGGAAGGGAAAAGACAGGGTTTTCGCCCTCGTGGCTAATTGCTACGAGCTCTCGAGTTGCTTTGTTTTTCAGCTACGCCGCGTGCACGTGAGCGTGAGTCTTAGGATAATCGAGGCTGCCGCCACGGCCATTGAAAACGTGAATACTATACCAGACGCAAGATAGGCATAGCTTGCCTGTGGAATCACTGACAACAACAGGGGGATTGATGCCGCAGTCAAAACCATCGCGTAGGCGACAACAGCACCCACCATGTACCAACTGACGTTAGAGGTCGCGGATTTGCTGACGGTCGAACTACTTGAACTCTTAATCGCGTCCGGTCTTGTATTCAACGAATATCGGCCTCGACTGTTCTCAAACTGACTAAGCGCAACTATCGTTTTCGCTTCCTCAATGATCTTCGAAAATACCTGGTCTCGATCCTTATGGGCAAATACATAATTTCTTTCATCCAACTCTAACTCCAGTCCGCCACCTAGAGTGACGTCCTCGATAAAAATTGGTATGATATGTTTTGATCGCTTGGACGCCAAATTTACTTCCCGCTTCACATAATCAGATTTTAATGCATCGTGACTAATCAGCACGACAAACACGGTGCATGCCTCAATATTGGCGACAATGGCATCGCGCCACCTATCACCGCTCCCAATAAACTGATCATAAAAAACTTGCACTCCTTCGGCCCGCATTCGACCGGCGAATTCTTGACACACTTCGAAATTCTTTCGAGCATACGCAACGAATACATCTGTTTTTGGTAGCCTTGACGTGTGTTCAGGCTCCGCCGGGTTTTCCACCTGCAAAGGGCTGTTGATCGGCGTGTCGTCTGATGAAACCTTCTCACCTCGACGTAGAGGTGTTTCAACCTCCATTACGGCCTTCACAGCGTCAAGAAGCCGCCCAGCTACGGGATCAGATGGTTCACCGTCCCAGTCTGAAACGTCGATATGATGCAGTCGACGAAAAGTAAGCGGGATCTCCACCCGTTCTAGTAGAACCGGTATAAGGACACCACGGGCTCTTCCGTACTCAGCCTCTTCTCTGACCCATGCTGACTGAACCGAATGACGAGACCAAAACGCCACCACTGCTCGGGCGTTCTTTAGCGCCCGTTCAATCTCAACGTCCCAGCGAGTGCCAGGTGATATGGCGGAATCCCACCAAACTGAATACCCGCTCGATTGAAAAAGTTGCACAACGCGTTCAATGCGCGCCCTATCTTCGCGTGAATATGAAACAAAAATATCCATCATAGCAATTTGCCCAATAATTCCCGTACCTCGGCTGCTTGACGGACAGCGGTTGAACTGGTCACTGTGTCTTGGGCAGCGATTAAGGCGTATAGGGGATCACGCAGAACGATACAACTGGCTTTGTTAGTCGCTTAGACGCCCCCGCAAGCGTAACTTCGGCCATCCGAGTTTCCGTTTCGGTATCGGTAAGCAGCCGCTGTCCGCGCGCTCGACCAAACGGATCGCAACTACCGCCATCGCGCCATGACTTGGCGAAGCCGGGCAAAGCAGCTCAGAAACTCGCACTTGTAGAAAAACTGCGGAATACTCCTTACGTTCTCGCGATTCGCGGGAACCGGCCGCCCCACATCATAAGCATTTCGTCACAATTCCGCGGAATTTAGACAATACCGCCCACATCTCTTGTCAAAACGCACGAGCGCTGCTTGTGTCTTGCGATGAAGATTCTGGAGGCGGGGCTGTGTGGGACATACAAACTCCCGAGGCGATGAAGGCGCTGGCGAGCCGGCTTGCGGCATTCGTTTCGCCCGTCGATTTCATCGCGCTTTACGGCGAGCTCGGCGCGGGCAAAACCACTTTCGCGCAAGGGCTCCTGCCGACGCTCGGCGTCGCGGACGCAATTACAAGCCCGACCTATGGCCTTGTGCATAGCTATGCCGTGCCGGGCCGCACGATCGATCATTGTGATTTTTATAGGCTCGGGGCCTCGGAGGAGGAAGAGATCGGCTTCCGCGAGATGTGCGCGGAAAGCGTCGTGCTTGCCGAGTGGCCCGAGGCGGTGCAGACGGCGCTGCCGGCCGACCGGCTGGACGTGCGCATCGAGGGGGATGGAAGCGCGCGGCGCGTTTCGCTGATAGGCTTTGGGGCGTGGCAAAAAAAGTTGGCGCGCTTTGAGGAGGCCGACGCCTTTCTCGCGCACGCCGGCTGGCCCGATGCGCGATGCACCGCGGTCAAGGGCGACGCGTCGGCGCGGCTGTTCTCGCGGCTCGCGCGCGGTTCCGGAACTGCCATGTTGATGGACTGGCCGCCCCAGACCGACGGACCGCCTATCCGCAACGGCCGCCCTTATTGCGAGATCGCCCACCTCGCACGCGAGGGCAGCTCCTTCATCGCCATTTCCGAATGGCTGCGCGGCAAGGCAGGGATTAGCGCGCCGGCCGTGCTCGCGAGCGACTTGCACGCGGGCCTCTATCTCGTCGAGGATTTGGGCGACAGCGTTTTCGGGCAGCTCATCGCGGCGGGCGAGCCTCTCGAACCGCTTTATGCGCTCGCTACCGATGGCTTGCTCGCACTTCGCGCTTCCAAGCCGCCGCAAATCCTGCCGTCCTCCAGCGGCAAGGATTACCGCGTACCGGATTACGGCCGCGAAGCGCTCGAGGTCGAGCTGGACCTCGTTTTGCAATGGTATTTCAAATTGCTGACGGGCCGCGCAGCCGCACCGGAGCTGACGGCCTCGTTTTTCGAGGCTTGGTCGCCCTTCCTCGATTGGCTCGGCCGCCAGCCGAAGGGCCTCACCTTGCGCGACTACCACTCCCCGAACCTTCTCATTTGCGAGCGCCGCAGCGGGCTCGCGCGCCTCGGCGCGATCGATTTCCAAGATGCGGTTTGGGGGCATCCGGCCTACGATCTCGTCTCGCTCTTGCAAGATGCGCGCCTTGAGGTGCCTGAGGAGAGCGAGCGCGCGCTGTTCGAGCGCTATTGCGAGGGCGCGGCGGCCGCCGATCCCGGCTTCGGCCGCGCCGCCTTCAGCAAAGCCTACGCAATCCTCGGCGCTCAACGGAACACCAAGATCATCGGCATTTTCGCAAGGCTCTCGCTTCGCGACGCCAAGCACGCCTATCTGGCACATTTGCCACGCATCGC
>Ga0074046_10004699_pt1 | contig 11059 bp, 5 predicted proteins | sample BogForMeECP23OM3_FD_94441 | JGI IMG/M metagenome (GOLD analysis project Ga0074046, IMG submission 94441) | Bog forest soil microbial communities from Calvert Island, British Columbia, Canada - Bog Forest MetaG ECP23OM3 | ecosystem: Environmental > Terrestrial > Soil > Wetlands ...
CAAGCCGTGATCCACGCAGGCCCTTGGTGAACTGAGCGCTCGCGAAGGGCTTCTCGCACCGAGCGTAATCCACCTGAGTCATTCCAGATCGAAGACCATTCCGAGTACTACCGCTGGTAGTACCGCGACTCAGCCACTAACGTCGAAGAACGGCAACACTCGGCGGACTCCTAAGCCAGTGGCAACCTCTCTGCCGGTACCGAGATATACATGGTCCCTGCGTCACGCCCGTGCTCGATTGCCTTTGCCTTTCTGGCATTGCTTATCTTGCTTGCGCCAGGACGTACGGTTGAAGCACAGAATCCCCGCGGCTCCTTGCAAGGCGAAGTGCAGGACGCCAGCGGTGCACGCATCAAGGCTTCCAACGTCACGGTAAGCAACAACGGGTCTGGCCTCGAGCGGAAGACCACCACCGACAGCCATGGACAATTCCGCCTCTCTGACCTGATGCCGGGGACTTATCACCTGGTCGTCAGCGCACAGGGATTCGCTGAGGCCAGCTCCGATGTCGTGGTGCAAGTGAGTACCGTGCGGGACGTCCTGGTGACGTTGCGGCCTGCCTCTCTCCAGCAGACCGTGAACGTGAAGGCCGAACCCTCTTCCATCACCACCCAGGAACTCAACACCACGAATGCTGTGAACGGGGGCGTGGTCACCGGGAAGGACTTGCAGGACATCCCTCTGGCGGCCCGCAGCTTTGCCAACATCGCCTATATGGTGCCGGGCACGGAACCGGTCGAGCCTTCCGATCCTACCAAGGCGCGCATCACGGCAGTATCCACGGGCGGCAGCTCCGGCCTGAATAATCAACTCACCGTCGATGGCATGGACAATTCGGACGACTACATCGGCGGCTTCCTGCAGAACTTCTCTCCCGATGTCATACGCGAATTTGCGGTGCAAACCTCGCAGTCGAATGCCGACGTCGGCCGCACCACCGCCGCGGCGGTCGTCATTAGCACCAAAAGCGGCACCAACGATTGGCACGGCGACTTCGCCGTGTTTGTGCGCGCGGCAGCCCTGAATGCACGCTTTCCCATCGACAATCCGCCACCCCAGCCCAAACAGCCTTTCTCGCGCCAGAATTATGTGGGCACGATTGGCGGACCGATCGTGAAGGACAAGCTCTGGATCTTCAGCGGCTTTGAGATGGTGAATGAGCACGCCAGTATCAACTACAGTACTGACAGCCTGACCCAATTCAATGCTCTGAATCAATTGGCGCAAGAAGGATTGATTCCCAACACCACTTCGATCGGCGTGCCTTTGTACGTGAGGGTACCGTTTCAGTCCTACCTGGGCATGATGCGACTCGACTGGGCGCAATCACAGCGCTCTCAGTGGTTCATACGTTACGCCCTCGACAATTCCACCACCAACAATGCCCTGGTGCAGCAGGGCACGCTGCCCTCCACCGGGGCGACGACTCATTCCAATTATCAAAATGGGGTGATCAGCAACACCTTTCTCTTCAGCCCGTCGTGGGTAGGAACTTTCACTCTAGGTACCAGTTATCTTCACGCTACTGCAAACCGTAATGGATACCTTGGTTTTGCGATGGCATTTCCGTTCAGCTCCACTTCGAAGACAATTTCCGGCTTCGAAACCTACGGCGACAACCAGTTTGTCACGCCCATTACCGCATTCCCCGTGATACGCAACCAGGAGAAGTATCAGGTTCGCTATGACGTCAGTGGCTCCACCGGCAAGCATGCCCCCAAGTTCGGCGTGGATTTCATTCACGAGCCCGTACTCAGCGGCGCCTTTCCGGGTCAGTCGGAAACACTCTACGTCCTTACTGAGAACCCGACCTACTATCTGACCAATCCCGCTCAGCTCACCGCGGAGTTAAACTGCCTGCCCCCATTCGATGGGAGCAACTGCCAGACCACAGGCACAGCTGCGGGGAACGGGAGCTTCTCACAGAATGTTCAGCGCCTGGGCCTCTATGCGATGGACACCTGGCGCGTCACGCCGCAGCTGACCATCAACTACGGTTTGCGCTGGGACACCACCTTTGGATTGTTCCAGGCCTCTGGCGTAAGCCAGCTCTACAACCCCGCCGTGCAGACCATCCGTGCGCTCGACCTGCCCTTGTCCTCGGGCGTGCCGCAGGATTACCGCAAAGCTTTCGCGCCGCGCCTGGGCATTGCTTACAATCCCGACCAGGTTGAAGACTTGGTCATTCGTGCCGGTATCGGCATGTACTACAACGATCTGGCACAGAACGGCTGGGCAACGGCCTTCCAGGCGGTGAACACGCCATCGGCGTTTCAGCCCTGCAATCAGCCCGGCGATCCCGGCTGTCTTCCGGGCGCAGCTAACGGCGGACAGGGATATGTGATCGATCCCAACTATCACACACCCTATGCTCTGCACATCAGCGGCGGCGTTCAGTACCAGTGGCACAAGAACTGGATCGTGAGCGCCGATTATCTCCACCAGCAGGGTGTTCACGCATACCGCCGTTACAACTACCAGGCAGGCTACACATTATTCTCTCCGTTGTTCCCATCCGATACTGCCACCCAGCAGGCCAATGTCCCGAACATCGCCGTATTCAAGTCCGACAACCGCTCCAGCTACAACGCGATGATGCTGCACCTGCAAGGAAATGCCACTCGTCGTTTTAACCTGACCGCGAACTATGTGCTGTCGAGTGCGAAGACCTGGGGTTGCGTGCTCGGAGAGCTCTTCGACTACGTGAACGGGGTGTGCGATCCGCTGAACCCGTTTGGACCCGGCGACTACGGCCCGTCGGGAGAAGATGTCACCAGTCGCTTCACCCTCGCGGGTATTGTCTACATTCCGGGCGGATTTCAGGTGACGACATTGATCCAAGCGGAGACCGCCCGTCCGATTACTCTGACGACTCCGGTGAACGTGAACGGGCTGGGCGATCCCACAAATAATCGTGCCGTCATTAACGGGGTCCAAACGACGCTGGACCAATTTCGCGGAACTCCCTATATCCAGGTTGATCTCCGCGTCACCCGGCCCTTCAAGGTCAGAGAGCGCTGGCAGATCATGCCGTTCGTCGAGTTCTTCAATCTGTTCAACCGTAACAATCCGGGCGCCAACTATGTCACCAACATCGCGGCGCTGCCCACGCCGGTGAACAATCTCTACAATGCGACGGCGTTCTGCCCGACTCCAGCTTGCAACGTACCGATTACGAACCCGAATCAGTTGCTGGTTCCTGCCGGCGCGCTCGGAGACTTCTTCGGTCCCGGCACTACCGTCGGCATTCCCTTCGCCGCGCAAATCGGAGTGCGGGTCAACTTCTAAGTCCCGGAACATCACTTGCTCCGCCCACCCCACGCCACTACTGAAACTGGTCTCGTAAATAAATACGATTTGAAAGGGCACGGCTTTTAGCCGTGCCGCTCCGGACATCGTAAATCCAGGGCTTTAGACCCTGAGGGAAATCGAATTCCCTCCTTCTCTGCATTTATGACACTACTGCTAACGGCCGCGCGCGACAGATTCAGTTCACAATCCGGTTGACGGCGTTCTGAGGATAGATCACCTCACGCTTCGGTATCGACCTGCGGCTGGTGAAGCTTCCACAGAACTTGTCGCAGCATGCCGAGAAACACTTCTGCGTCGCGAGCGTTCAGGTTCATCCGGCGAACCAGGCGGCGGGCTTTCTCTTCGGTCGCAGCGCGAGTGACAGGCGTGGCGTAGCCGCTCACATCCAGCGCTTCCAACAAGACCGTAGTGAGGCGTTCGAGCTCGACCGAAGTTGCTGGTGCAGGCTGTTCGGAGCCTGTGAGTTGTTTGGATTCGCGAGTGATTTCGTAGAGGGTGACGGCGACCGCCTGGCCCAGATTCATCGAGAGGTGATCGTCGCGAGTGGGTATGTGCATCAGCCAATGGCAGTGGGTGAGATGGTCGTTGCTCAGTCCCGTCTTCTCTGAGCCGAAAACGACGGCCACGGGGACCGATGCCATTTGCTGACGGATGACCGCGCCACCTTCATCGAGACGGCGCAGGGGATGCTGCAGCTCTCGATGCTGAATCGCGGTCGTGCCGATGACCAGCCCACAATCGGAGACTGCGTCAGCGAGGGTGCTGAACACCTCGGCGGCCGCGAGTATGCGGGCGGCCGGACCCACGGCGGAGCGCGCCTCGTGGTATGCCAGTTCGAAGGGGTTGACGAGACGCAGATGGAGAGCGCCAAAGTTGCTCATAGCGCGCGCAGCGGCGCCGAGATTGAGCGGGTTGCGCGTCGCCACCAGGACCACGCGCAGGCGATCGAGTTCAGCGGACTGCGGCAAGAGCGCTATTTTACGACAGTTGCACTTGCCAAATTCCCCTGCTAATTGTGGGCGTTCGGAATGTTGTGACTACTGGGTGCCCCACCCTTATCGCCGTTTTTTGGCGATAGGGTGGGAAGAATACTGCGCCGCTGTCCACAATTGCCTTCCGCCGCCGATTGTGGGACGCTTTCCCTGAACCGGCCCGCTCTACTGACTCCACCACCTTGGACGTACACCATCATGAACCGACGCACTTTGCTCAAGCATTTGGCATCTCTGCCGCTTCTGTCTGCGCTTTGGCCTTATCTCTCCGCCGCGGAACCAACCAAGACCGCATCCCGCCGTGTCCGCCCCACCGATCCCGCATGGCCCGGCGCCGCAAGTTGGGAGAAGCTGAAGCAACAAGTCGGCGGAAACCTCATTCCTGTTCAGTTCCCATTGGCCGAATGCCAAACCGCACCCACCGGCTCGCAATGTCAGGAACTCTTCGCGAACCTCAGCAACCCCTTCTACATCGGCGACCAGCCGGGTATCACGCAGACCTTGGGTTGGGCGAACGCGTGGGCCACCAAGCCGAGTGTTTACGCTGTCGCCGCGCGTAGCGCAGACGACATCGCTGCCGCTGTAAATTTCGCTCGCGAGAACCATCTGCGTCTCGTCGTCAAAGGAGGCGGCCACAGCTATCAGGGCACCTCCAACGCGCCCGATTCCCTGCTGGTCTGGACCCGCCACATGAACGACATCACCCTGCACGATGCATTCGTCCCGCAGGGATGCACGGGCACTCAGCCGCAGCCCGCCGTCACAGTGGGTGCCGGAGCAATCTGGCTTCACGCCTACGACGCCGTCACCACCAAGGCGGGCAAGTACGTTCAAGGCGGAGGCTGCACCACCGTCGGCGTCGCAGGCCTCATTCAAAGCGGTGGTTTCGGCAGCTTCTCCAAGCACTACGGCACTGCCGCGTCCGGCTTGCTCGAAGCCGAAGTCGTCACTGCCGATGGCCAGATCCGCATCGCCAACGCGTGCACCAATCCCGACCTCTTCTGGGCGCTGAAAGGCGGAGGCGGAGGCAGCTTCGGCGCCATCAGCAAACTCACGCTGCGAGTTCGCGAGCTTCCTGAATTCGCCGGAGGAGCCTCCTTCAACGTTAAAGCATCTTCGGACGCCGCCTATCGTCGTCTGCTCCACCAGTTCGTCGCCTTCTACGCCACCGCCCTGTTCAACGATCACTGGGGCGAGCAGGCGCACATCAATACCGACAACTCACTTGAGATTTCCATGGTCTCGCACGGCCTGACGACCGAACAGGGCAAACAAGTCTGGCAGCCGTTTCTGGACTGGATCGCAAAATCGCCCGCCGACTACACACTGAAAGAGCCTCTGATCATTGGCAGCATGCCCGCTCGACATTGGTGGGATCCCGAATGGCGCGCCGAGCATCACCAAAAGGTTTTCGTTGCCGACTCGCGTCCCAGTGCCAACCCGCGCGACGTTTGGTGGACTGGCGACGGCGGCCAGGTCGGCCAGTTCCTCTACGCCTTCGAGTCCCTCTGGCTGCCCGCCTCACTGCTCGAAGACAATTCGCAGGATGGTCCGGTCAACGCATTGTTTGCCGCCTCCCGCCATTGGGAAGTTGAACTACATTTCAACAAAGGTCTCGCGGGCGCTCCCGCCGATGCCATCGCCGCCGCCCGCGACACGGCCACCAATCCCGCCGTCCTCGATGCCTTTGCGCTCGCCATCATCGCCTCCGGCGAAGGCCATGCATATCCCGGTCTGCACGGTCATGAGCCCGACCTCGCCGCCGCTCGCAAGGAAGCCGCCGCCGTTGCCAAGTCGATGAACGAACTCCGCAAACTTGCGCCCAATGGCGGAGCCTACGTCTCCGAAAGCAATTTCTTCGAGCATAACTATCAGCAAGCCTACTGGGGCTCGAACTATCCCCGATTGGAGGAAGTGAAAAAGAAATACGATCCCGACGGCCTGTTCTTCGTCCACAACGGCGTCGGCAGCGAACAATGGAGCCCTGACGGCTTCACCCGCATCTCATCCTAGGGTTCTGTTATGAAGGTGGTTTGAGAGGGCGCGGCTTCACCGGCAACTTTGGCGCTCCACATGGGTTGAGGAGTCTGAGTTCTCGTCTTTGCTACAGACATGGCTCATAGAGCAAGTCTCGTTGCGACTGGTGATCGTCACAAAGGGATTCTCTCGCCATTCACGCCATCACATGTCAAGCACCAAGGAATCGCCAAACGCTGGTGCTTCGGCCATCCTTCATTCGTAGCTCTCTTCGTCATCTTGTCATGGGGCGTGTCCAACGGGAGGCCGGCTCCACAGCAGAGCGTACCGACCTTCCAAACCAGCACGGAATTGGTATCTGTTCCCGTAACAGTGAAGGACCGGCATGGAAACCGCGTGCATGGACTTACCAGGAATGACTTCCATATCTCCGAAGACGGGCACGAGGTCGCGATTCGCAGTTTTACCTCTGCGCCGCCTATGCAACCGGCGTCTGCAGTATCGTCGGGCGCTCCCGGACGCCTCGAAGGGTCCTTGCCGCAAGAAATCGCCGGAATTCCCATCATTCTTTTCTTTGACCAGCTCAACACCCCCTCCAACGAACAGGCAGAGGTTCGTCACCGGCTGGCGATCTGGTATCAGAACCAGCACACGCTCGCTGCTCCAACGTGCGTGATTTTGTACACCGGTTGGGCACTCCGAATCCTGCAACAGCCAACAACGGAAGCCGCCAAAGTTCGAGCCGCGATCGATAGCATTCCGACAACCGTCAATTTGCAAGGAGCTGGTGCTACCGGGGAGTTACCTCTTCCCTCTGGTGCCAATGAAAACCTGGCAATTGGAACGGGTGATGGACCGCTGCGTACGATCACGCGATTGGATTATTTCTGGCACCGCGCAACCGGTTCCAGCGATACGCAATCGGCTCTGACCTATGCCGGGCGGCTCTTTGCGGCATGGCCGGGCGAGAAGGCCCTGGTCTGGGTCAGCGCCGGGACCACAATCGAGCTTGAAACCGCGCCGCTGCAGGCCTTACAGGTAAAACTGTATCCGCTTAACGTCCATGCCCACATTCCTTATGAGTTCATCGCCTCATTCACGACTCCCACAACCACTTACGAATACGAGACAGACGTGAACAGTCAATTGCTGCAGAACATGCGCGAGGCAGCGCAAGAGACTGGCGGTGAACTATGCAGCGACTCCTTGGAGCCGCAATCGTGCGTTCAGAAAGCTCTCGAAGACGCGACGGATCATTACTTGTTGAGTTATGAAACCCATTCCAGATCGACTCAGCCGGAGTGGCGTCAGATCCGGGTGAAGGTCGACCGCCCCGGCGTCACAGTCTCCGCGCGCAATGGTGTGATGATCACGCCGATCCTCAAGGGTTCCGCTCGGAAGCGCGAGCAAATCGCCTCGGCTCTTGATTCTCCCGTGGACCTTCCGGGCCTGCGACTTGACCTACAGCCCGTTCCGCCCCATCATCCCGGACAGAAAATACTCTTATCGCTTCTTATGCGCTCTGACGCGAATCGCCCGGCAGTGTGGAATTCCGACGGGACGGACTTTACCGTCGCCGGAGTTGTCCTTTGTGGACCGGATGTGGTGCAGCGCTTTGGCGAGGACATACACGGATCGCTGCCTCAGCAGACAATCGCTAAGCTGGACGTGTCCGGACTCACATGGGCTTACAAAATCGCGATGCCGAAAAATGCCACCGCCGTGCGTCTGGTGGTCCGCGACAATACAACCGGCCGGATCGGCAGCATCACACGAAGTCTTCCGTAGCCGGGTACCCCACTCAGGCTTCTTTTGCTTGAGTGGGTCTTTTCTGACCACTGACCACTAGCCACTGACCACTGCTCTTAATTCTCTTCCCTTTGCTTCATATTCCCGCTGCGTAGATACCGGCTGTGCCAGCCCAGCGACTCCGTCAGCAGATGCGGCGTATGCTTGCCATACGACAGCCGCTCCGCGCGGTTCAAATAATCCAGCAGCGTGCCCTTGTAGTCCGGATTGGCGCACTTCTCGATAATCAGCTTCGCCCGTTGCCGCGGTGACAACCCGCGTAAATCCGCCAGCCCCTGCTCCGTGACCACCACCTGAACATCGTGCTCGGTATGGTCCACGTGCGACACCATGGGCACGATGGTCGAGATCGTCCCCTTCTGCGCCGTCGAAGGCGCCATGAAAATCGACAGATACCCGTTGCGCGCAAAATCGCCCGACCCGCCAATGCCGTTCTGGATGCGTGATCCCATGATATGCGTTGAGTTCACGTTGCCATAGATGTCTGCCTCGATCATCGCGTTCATCGCAATCACGCCAAGCCGCCGAATGATCTCTGGATGGTTCGAGATCTCTTGCGGCCGCAGCACAATGCGCTCGCGATAACTCTTCATGTCGGCATTCACTTCCGTCAGCATCTCCGGGCTGAGCGAGAATGCCGTAGCCGAGGCGCACGTCAATTTGCCCGAGTTCAGCAGACGGATCATGCCGTCCTGGATCACCTCGGTGTACGACGTCAGTCCTTCGAACGGCCCTTCTTCCAGTCCGAACAGCACGGCGTTGGCAATGTTGCCCACTCCCGACTGCAAGGGCAGCAGGTTTGCCGGCATACGTCCCTTTTGCACTTCCCAACTGAGAAACTCCAGGATGTGCCCCGCGATTTGCTTCGACGCCTGGTCCGGCGCCTTGAACGCGCTGTTGCGGTCCGGCGAATTCGTCAGCACGATGGCGACGACCTTCTCCGCCGGTACCTCGAGATACGGCGACCCAATCCGTTGCCCCGGATGCACCAATGGAATCGGCCCGCGATTCGGTGGCGGCTGCAGTCCGTAATAGATGTCGTGCATGCCTTCCAGCGCCGCCGACTGCCACGAATTCACCTCCAGAATTACGTGCTCCGCCTGATCGATCCAAGTCTTGTTGTTGCCGATCGACGAACTTGGCAGCAGCCGCCCGTCCTCCAGTACCGCGGCCACTTCGATCAGCGCCACATTGAGCTTGCCCAGAAATCCGTACTCCACAAACTGCGCCACATGGCTCAGGTGGATGTCCATGTAGTCCATCTCTCCCGCGTTGATGCGCTTCCGCGTCTCGGGATCGGACTGATACGGCAGCCGCAAATTGATGCCGCCCGCCAGCGCAAGCGCTCCATCGAGCTCCGGCCCGGTCGACGCGCCCGTGAACACGCTGACCTGAAACTTCTGCCCGTGAATGTGCTCTTCGGCAATATGCCGCGCCAGCGCGATCGGAACTTCTTTCGGATATCCCGACCCGGTGAAGCCGCTCATGCCGACCTGGTCACCCGACTGGATCAGCGCCGCCGCTTCTTCAGCGCTCATGATTTTCTGTGCGAGGTTGGAATTCAAAACACGAGAGGAGGTTTGTACCGCAGTAGCCATGAAGTACGCCTTTCGCTATAAATAAGGTTCAACCCCTAACCATAGCGGCCCACGTCTCACCCGTCTGTGAGCCGCGTCACCGGTTAAGCGATTCTGGGTGCTGGGTACCCCATCCTTTCCCTTCTTTTGGGAAAGGGTGGGATCCAGGATCTCCCTCTGGCCGGATGCCCCACCCTTATCGCCCTCTTTTGGCGATAGGGTGCGTATATCGTCGGGTGGCCCACAATTGCCTTCCTTCGGCAATTGTGGGATTCCCCGCTCGTCACAAACCGTTTTACACACGCTGCGAACTCGCTAAACTATCATTTATGAACATTTTCATGGTCGCTGCCATGTTTGCCGTTGGACTAACCATGCTCCCTGCCGACACACCGACCGCAAACTTCGGTCCCTCAAACCCCTTCTATTCCCCCAGCACACTGCCCTTCCAGGCGCCGCCCTTCGACAAGATCAAGGACACGGATTACCAGCCCGCCATCGAAGCCGGCATGGCGGAGCAGCTCAAAGAAATGCAGGCCATCGCCGACAACCCGCAGCCGCCGACCTTCGAAAACACTCTCATCCCGATGGAGAAGTCGGGCCAGCTGCTCGACCGCGCGACGGCGCCATTCTTCCTCGTCACAGGTGCTGACACCAATCCCACGTTGCAGAAGGCCAGGGCCGCCATCGCTCCCAAAATCGCCGCGCATTCCGACGCCATCCGCCTCAATGACAAGCTCTTCCAGCGCGTCAAGGCCATTTACAACCAGCGTCAGTCGCTCAAGCTCGATCCCGAATCCTTGCGCCTCGTCGAAGTTGAATACGACAAGTTCGTCCACGCCGGAGCAAACCTTTCCGAAGCCGACAAAACTCAGTTGAAGAAGCTCAACGAACAGATTGCCACCCTCTCCAACGATTTCAGCACCAAGTTGCTCGAAGCTACGAAAGAAGGCGCCTACGTCACCACCGAAAAGGGCGCGCTGGCCGGCTTCAGCGATGCGCGCCTTGCCGCCGCTGCCGAAGCCGCCAAGGAACGCAAGGTCGAGGGCTACCTCATTCCTTTGCAGAACACCACTCAGCAGCCCGACCTCGTCTCGTTGACCAACCGCTCCACCCGCGAAGCTCTCTTCAACAACTCGTGGAATCGCGCCGAGCGTGGTGACGCCAACGATACCCGCGACACCATCGCCCGCATCGCCCAGCTTCGCGCCCAGAAAGCCAAGCTACTCGGCTATCCCAACTTCGCTGCCTGGAAGCTCGTCGACCAGATGGCCAAGACCCCCGAAGCCGCGCTGAAGTTCATGGACGAGCTCGTCCCTCCGGCCACCGCCAAAGCCGCCTCCGAGGCCCAGGACATCCAGGGTGTCATCGATGCCCAAAAGGGCGGCTTCA
>Ga0074046_10004700_pt1 | contig 11056 bp, 5 predicted proteins | sample BogForMeECP23OM3_FD_94441 | JGI IMG/M metagenome (GOLD analysis project Ga0074046, IMG submission 94441) | Bog forest soil microbial communities from Calvert Island, British Columbia, Canada - Bog Forest MetaG ECP23OM3 | ecosystem: Environmental > Terrestrial > Soil > Wetlands ...
AGCTTCGGAACGGTCGGACAAGTAGTAAACAAGTACCCGACGACGACGAACCTAAGTTCGAGCCTCAATCCCTCGAACTACGAGCAAGCTGTGACCCTAACGGCAACGGTTACATCGGCAGGATCGGCCCCAACCGGAACCGTGACCTTCAAGAACGGAGCCATGATCTTGGGTGGCAAGACCTTAGATGCCAGCGGAGTTGCAACTTTGACCACGACGAAGATCCCAGTGGGGGCGGATCCATTGACCGCGACCTACAACGGCGATACGTCGAACGGCAAGAGCGTGTCGGCGGCGATCACGCAGACAATAAGCCAGGCTTCAATCAGTATGGTGCTGACGTCGACTCCAAATCCATCGAGTTTCGGCAGATCAGTTAAGTTCACGGCCACGCTAACCAGCAATGGCGGCCTGCCGTCTGGGCAGCCCGTCACGTTCAGTTACAACAGCGCCACCATGGGAACGGCTAACGTAAACAGCTATGGCGTGGCGACGTTCTCGACGACAACGCTACCGCAGGGGTCAGACGTGGCCACAGCTGCGTACGCGGGCAACGTGGACTACAGTTCGGCTTCGGCGACTGTGACGCAGGTGGTGAACTGAAGAGGACCGGACTGAAGAGGTTTACCGACTTATCGACCCAGATCGCAGATGAGCCGCCCGATGTCTGGGCGGCTTTTCTCTTGGGTCTCGCGGAAGTTGGGAGCGATGTTAGCTGCTGAAATCGCCCCGGTCCCGGCCCCGAGCGATAGCCTCCCCCAGCGATTTTTCGGTGACCTTCGTAACTCTCGATTGGGCAGGTGATCGCAGTATTCTAGTTTTGATTCTTCCCCTGTAGTTAGCCAAAACATATTGCAGGGTGGAGTGCGGCTTGTCACCGCGAGGACGATTGTAATGGCAACGATGTTTGGCCGTTTCGAAATCCAGAGTGAGCTTTCCAAGTCTGACACCGCCTTGATTTACAAGGCGCTGGACACGGAAACCAACCAGGTCGTAGCGCTCAAGACGCAGAGTCTAGAGCCGCTGGGCGACCGCGCGGAAGCATTTGTAGAAGCGCTGATCGCCGAAGGCGAGAGCACGCGTGATCTCGTCGGCCAGAATATTGTCCTGCTTTATGGCGCAGGCGAGATCGACGGCCAGTTCTGCGCCGCCATGGAGTACATCCAGGGCAACAGCGTTGCCACCATGCTGGCGCGCAAAGAAGGGTTCTCCATCTGGGATCTGCTCGACATTACCCGCCAGGTCGGCGCTGGCCTGGAGCACGCCGCCGAGAAAAGTGTGACCCACTGTTCGCTGGAGCCTGCCAAGATCATGGTGCAGTGGGATGGGATGGTCAAAATCCTCGGCTATGGCATCTCCAACATGAGCCTGATCGGAGCGGAATCGGAAAAAGGTCTAGGACGGCTCATGCCCTATTGTTCTCCCGAGCAGATTCGGGGCGAAGCCATCGACCTGCGTTCGAACCTGTTTACGCTGGGGACGATCCTGTATGAGATGGTGGTGGGCAAGAAAGCTTTCGATGCCGCGGATCCGGTTGCGCTGGTAAGCCAGATTGAAAATGAGATGCCCGCCAGTCCGTCCAGGGTGAACGTTAAGATTCAACCGGCGGTGAGCGCTCTGATTATGAAAGCGCTCGCGAAAGATCCGGTGGAGCGTTATCAGAGCGCGCGCGAACTGTTGGATGACTTGGAGAGATGCAAAGAAAACGGCAAGAAAGCCGTCACCGAATCGAAGAAGGCGAATCCAGCGCCGGGTCTGGCCGTGAGTTCCGCGGCTCGTGCGGCTGCGGCCAGCAAGTTTGTTTCGGCAGCGTCCAGCGTACCCAGGCCCGCGCCTTCCGCTCCACCCGCTCCGCCCAAACCTGTTTCTCCCCGAGTCGATGCGCCGGTGTTTTCCGTCGATCCGCCAGCAGCCGAAGCCAAAGCCGCTGCGGCCGCTGCAGGCGCAGGGGGCTCTGCAAGGAGCTTTTCCGATGCAAACTCCGTTCCGGAATCTGGTGCGCGGCTCATCGACGAATTCGATGGCGAACCTGAAGTCAAGGCTCCCTCATTCCAAGCCCCGAGCGGTCCGGTGTTATCGGCGGCGGTGCTGGAGCAAGAGACCGAGCAGCCGTTGCCGCGCGTGGCTGTTGATCCCATGATGTCCGAGCCCGATGCGGGCTCATCGGGCAAGAGTTTTTCTGACCTGGAAGAGCTGCCTCCGCTCAAGGAGCCCGTTTTCGCGCAGCCAGCTCCGGAGCCCGCCGAGCCGTTGCAGCCGGTGGTGCAGTTCCACCCGCGGAAGCAAGAAGAGAAGCCGAAAATCCAGCCGCGGGAAGTTGCGGAAAAGGCGATGAAGGAAATCGCCACTATTCCACCGCGGCTGATGCTGTTTTCGATCCTAGGAGCGGTTGGAATCATTCTCGTGATTGCGATCGCGGTCTTTTTTCACGTCCGCTCGGAAGACGATGAATCCACGGCTGCTCCGCAGCCGACAAAAGTTGCCCAACCAACCCCGGCTCAACCGGCCACCCAGACTCCGGTGGTACAGCAATCAGAGAAACCAGCTCCACCGGTTGCGCCGGTTGTGGAAGATGAACCGAGAGTGACCGTACGGCAAGTCGAAAAGCGCGGCGCGAGGAACAGCCGGCGGGCGGCCCCAGCCCCGGTGCCAGTCGTGATCCCGGGCCAGGCGCTGATTGACTCCATCCCGCAGGGCGCACAATTTCAAGTCGATGGAAAAAGCGATCCGTCGTGGGTTACGCCGTTTACAGTGGCGAGCTTAAGCCCCGGTAAGCACATCATCTCTGTGATCAAGTCGGGCTATTCGTCCGAGGTGCGGTCCATCGATGTTGCGGCCAACAGCAAATCGACTCTGACGCTTCATTTGGCGCCGATCAATGCGCTGATGGTGGTGAACAGCGCGCCGCCCGGGGCCGAGGTTGTTCTGGACGGCAAGCCTACCGCACGAGTAACCCCGGCACAGTTCGCCGTGGAAAAGGGAAGCCATACCGTCCTGTTGCGTAAGCAGGGATATTTGGAGGAGACGGTCACCGCCGATCTCGGTCCCGGTCAGAATTTCCAGTACTCGCCCACACTGCGAGCGCTGGGCAATGCCGAGGACATACGGACCGTGGGCAAGTTCAACAAGCTGTTTGGACGCGGCGGAGACAGCACTGCGGGCATGGGTACCATCAGCGTTCATACCCAGCCGAAAGGCGCGCAAGTTGTCATCAACCAGCGTGTACTGGATAAGTTATCGCCCGTCGACGTCATGTTGGGACCGGGGAACTACGTCGTGGATGTGACCCTGACCGGTTTCAAGCCGATTCACAAGGTCGTCAGCGTCGACAAAGGCAGCAAAGTCGCAGTCAACGAAATTCTGGAGAGGCAATAAGCGGCGTTCCAAGCACCCTTCCGCTGGGGCGCGCGCATTCCTTCTGCTTCCCTCGCGAAAGCTCAGCAACCAGGCTCTGCCTACCCGGCCATCGAAGCCCAGCAGGAATGAGCCGACAGCCAGCCCCTTCGGAGGTATACTCTGGAGCCAACGGCTCCCAGTCGCCAGTCACTTAGAGCCGTCATCCAAATCACCTCCTGCGGTTCCGGATGCGTGCAGACAGGCTGAGGCAAAAGGGAGTGACATCGTGTCGTGGCAGCCCACGCCGGGCAAGTTGAGTCCCGATCTGTTGCGGGCCCTTCAGGGGATCAAATCAGTTCGGCGGTTCCCCCAGGGTGCCATGCTGTTTCAGCAGGGTTCCGCGGTCACGGGGGTTTACCTGGTGGAGAGCGGTGAGGTGCGTGTGTTGCTGTCGACCGCCCAGACCCAAAAGCAGCTGCTGGAGGTGGTCGGTGCCGGAACCATGCTTGGATTGAGCGAGAGCATGACCGGGGGAAAGTACCGGATTACCGCTGAAGCGGGCGACCAAGCTACCGTGGCGTTCATTCCGCGCAAGGAGTTCCTGGAGTTTCTACGCCAGCACGCCGAGTTTTGCATGCAGGTGGTGCGGCTGTTGAGCGAAGACTTGAACGGCCTTTATCATAAATTCCGCAGCATCACCGCTCATCCGGGGCGGCCACGGCATCGTCCTTTGGACGAACAGTTGAACTAGCTGTCAGCTCTCAGCTGTCAGCTTTCAGCTTTCAGTTACTACACTCTGGTTGCCGGCTTCGTCCGAACAGAACACTCGTCCCTCGCTGCTCGCGGACTTACTTCTTGCAAAAACCTCCAAGAGTCCGAGAACTGAGAGCTGACAACTGATAGCTGACAGCTAATTTGCTTTGAAATTGACCGTGATTTGAGTCTCGATTTCAACGGGCTCGCCATCGAGGTAGTAGGGTTTGTATCGCCACTGGCGGACAGCATCCACTGCGGCCTTGGCGAGAACGGGGTCTCCGCTGAGTACTTTCAGATTGGTGACATTGCCCTCTTTGTTGATGATGGCTTCGATCTGCACTGCACCCTGGGTATGGGTCGCAAGCGCTGCGGGCGGATATTTTGGCTGTACCCGCTTGATCAGAAGCCCCTGGGACACGCCCTGCGAGATTTTCAGTGTTGCCAGCGAAGGCTTGGGAAGGTTTGGCGATGTCGACATCAGGCCGCTCAAGGGGTTGTCGTCGGCAGACGAAACGGCGAGCGGGCTGGGAACTTGGGGCGCGGACTCATCGGCATGGGTCTGATTTTTGGTTCCCGCAACGCTTGACTTCACTCTCAGGGGTACCGAATCAGGCTTTTTCGTTTCCGGCTCAGAATCCAGCACGATCCGAGTCACCGGAACATTGCCCGCATCGGCCGACGGCTTGCCGGGCGGTGTCGCAGTAGCCGTTTTGGAAGTTACGGTTTCAATTGCCGAACTTGCCTGGTCAGGTTTGCTGGTCGAAGGTGCTGGCGGCGCCAGGGACGATTTGGGTACAGGAGCAGGAGCGGGCTGTCCCGAGGTCTGGGGCGTGCTTGCGTGCTGGGGAACAAAGGTAGAGGTGAACTTGGCGAGCTCCCAGCCGAGCGCGGCCAGAGCCAGCACAGCCACCGCTGCAATCAGGATTTTCTTGCCGCTGCCCGATCTGCCGGAATCTTCTTCGTCCAATGCGGCAAAAGATGGGGCATCGGTTAAGCTCCCCGAACGGTAGGTTAAAGCGTCGGCGTGCGGCGGACTGGCAGCCTCTGATTCAGCGATCGCGCTTTCTTTCTCTTTTTCTTTCGCTGGAGCCGGTGCTGCGGCTGACCCCTGGGCCGACGTGAATGCGAAACCCGGTTTTGGGTATGCTACCTGCGCAGTGGCGATCTTCGCTGCTTCGCTCTTGGCCACTTCGCTCTTGTTTACTTCGTTGCTGACTACCTCAGTTTCGATCACCCGCTGGCTTGCTTCTACTGCCGGTTCAGGTGCGATCGTAAGCTCTGTCAGTATTTCGTCCTGCGCTGCGGCCACGGGAACATCGGCAGGTTGATCCTTTACCTCTGCCGACGCTGTCATTGTCATTGTCATTGCCGGGGCTGCTGCGGGAGGCGCGACCGGGATCATCGCCGGTAGCGGGGCTTCAAATTCAGGAAGCTCGGAGCGGTGGCTCGGCGCTGGAGCCATCGCTTCCGCGCTGCGACTCGCCGGTTGAAATGTATTGCCGGAGGATACAGGAGCTTCTGTTCGTGCCGGAGTTACCGCACTGGCAGCATCAGCGTTCTTCCGCAGGAGCCCTCGCGCAACCCGAAGCGTTCCCTTTGCCTGTTCGACGTTGATCGGCTTGGTAAGCACCAGGTTGGCGCCGATGCGATAGGCCTTGGCCACGCCTGCTTGTCCTTCCACCAGGGCGATCGCCAGCGAGCTTTGATTGAAGCTGGAATTTCTTGCGCTCTTGAACAGCAGGGTAGCGTTCGGTTCATTCTCGCAGTCCACAACTATGGCGTCGTAACGCTGTGCCATGAACTTCTTGACCGCAGCGAAAGGTTCATGAACTGTTTCCACCGCAAAGTCCAGTTCACTGAACACATGACCTACAATCCGGGCCAATTTTTCGTCGGGACAGAAAAGTACCGCTTGGTAACCCATAATGAGGCCATCCTAGGTAATGTCGTGGGTACCAGCAAGTTACCGGGGTAATTGAGAAGAGGTCGTTAGTCGTTGGTCGTTCGCGATTTGATGGATTGCTTTGACAGCAGGTACCCCGGCGATCGACTAATGAATAATGACGAACGACGTTCTGGCGCTTACCCGGTTACGGCCGCTGGAAGTCGATGATCACGACCGTCTGGAAGGGCTGAGCCTTTCCGTTGCGGACGTAGGGCCGATAGCGCCATTGCTTCACGGCCTGGATGGCGGCAGTGGCCAGGACAGCGTCTCCCTCGACCAGTCGCACGCCCTCAACCTTGCCGTTCTCGTCAACGACTTCCTTGAGAACCACGGTTCCTTGCGCAGCGCCGGAGCGAGCTTCGACGGGAAATTTGGGCTGAATGCTGTGCGCCAGCCGCTTTTCCGCACCCTTGGACGAAAGAATAATTGCGCTGTCCTCCCCGGGCAGCTGGACGCCGGATAAAGGCGCGGCGGCATCTTTCTTGCTGTCGTTGGGTTTGCTGACATCAGCCTTGCTGGCCGGAGGTGCAGTTGCGGTTTTGGCCCCGGAGTTTGCCTTCGCAACCGTCGTGCCTGGGGTCGCTGCCGGCTGGACAGGAGCAGCAGCGTCGGAGGTTGCCGCGGGGCCGGCCGCGGAATCCGGGACCGATGATTGTTTCTGGTTCGGATCGGTTGGCGATTCCGGCGCTGGCGCCGAGCTTGTGGCCGCAGCCGGCAGAGCCGCTGGCTGGGTCGAGGGTTTCACGCGATTTGGCACTGGCAGCTTGCTCTTCGGCGAGTTCGCTATTCCAGCGAGGGCCAGTACGCGATCAATCTGCGGTTGAGCGATGTCCCGGAATCCGGGCTCATAGGTCCACGCGGCATAAAGGCCACCGCCGGCGGCGACCCCGAGCATGAGCAGCGCGACCAACGGACTGCGCTTTTTCTGCTGGTTTTGCTGGTAGGACGAAAAGACCGGTGGCGCAGATTCGGTCACCGTTTTGTCCGGTGCTGCTTTGGCCGATTCCTTGCTCTTCAGTTCCGCTTCTTTCAGTTCCGATTCTTCCAGATCCGCAAGCACTGGATCGTCAGAAGGCAGGCGCGCGGGTTTCGAACTTTCCAAAGCCACTGGCGTCGGAGATGCCGCTGGCAAAGATGGTGCCAAAACAGAGGCGGACCGCGGATTCAACTTTGAAGGGGCTGGTGGAGCTGCGATTTCGTCCACGGCGGAATGCATCGTCGTCGTGACGGCTGGCGCGGAGAGAGTCTTGGTTGAAGCAACGACAGGAACAGCGGCCGGAACGGAATCCGCAAAGCTTGTCAATTGCGAAGAAACGGCGGCTGCCCGCGCGCGCTCTTCGGGCATGGCGGTAGTCATGACGACGCCAGGCATGACGGGGCTCGCAGACTGCGCGGGTACACTCTCGCTTGCCGGAACGTCTTTTCGCACTCGGCTGACTGCGGCGCGGATGGTGTTCCGGGCCTGGTCTTTTGCGACCGGCTTAGTCAGAATGAGTTCCGCGCCCAGGCGAAAAGCCGTGGGCAGACCGGCGCGACCATCGACAATGGCGATCGGAATAGGGTTGTTGCTGTTTTTTCCGCGACGGCAAACGTCAAAGATCAGTTTGGCTGCCGGCAGATTTTCACAATCGACCAACACCAGGTCGAAGCTGTGCGAATTGAGTTTTTGAGCAGCGGACGCGCCGTCCAGCGGACGCTCGCAGGTTACGGACATTTCTTCCAGAACGCCAGTAATAGCGGTGACCGCCTGGTCATCGGGCGACAACAACAGGGCATGGGGCATGACTCTCCCATGCTAGGAACCGCTGTCGAAAGCCGCAAGTTACTGGGGTAAGTGGGCGGATCCCCATAGTTTAGGGAATCCGCTGGGTTTTTCCGGTTGCCGACTCGGGCGGAGGATAGACTATCGTCCCCCGAAAAGCCGTCTTGTCGGCGGGCGCGAAATCGGGGAAGGGCAACTGGCGCTGGTCCCGCCATTGCTGGACCTGCTGCTCGGCGGTGCTGGCTTTTTGCTGGTCGAGGCCGGAATCGCGCGAGAAATATACGGTCTGTGACGGAAAGGCGAAACCGCTGCCTGACTTCTCCACGATCTCCATGATGCGCAGCAACAGGTCTTCGCGGATGGCGGCGAATTCGTTGAAGTCGCGGGTGAGCACGTAGCTAAAGATCTCAAGGCGCAAGGCGCTACCGTCGAAATTGGCGAAGCGGATGCTGGCGCTGTCACTTTCGACTTTCGGGTGTTCGTATAGCATGCGGCGAACCTCAGCCAACAGATAGCGCAACTGGTCGGCCGTGGTCTCATACCTGATCGCGAGCGCAGGATTGAATAGAATTTTGTCGCGACGCGTGAAATTCTCGATGCTCATGGTAGCGAGCGCACCATTGGGAATGGAAAGCTCGGTGCGCGCGTCGGTGCGAACGCGCGTGGAGCGCAGACTGATGTCTTCCACGGTTCCGATGCGATCGCCGAAGCGGCAGTAGTCGCCGACGCGGATGACTTCGTCGGCCAGAACGGAAATTCCGCCGAAAAGATTCTCGAGAGTCTTCTGGGCGGCGAAGGCGATGGCAATGCCTCCGATGCCGAGGCCGGCGAGTACCGTGGTCAGTTTGAAGCCCAGGATGGCGAGCGTGGCCAGGACGGCGACAATCACCACCAATGCCGTGAGCAGCCGCTCGCCCAGCACCATCAGGGTTCCGGCGCCGATGCGGCCCGCGCCGATGGCGCGGCTGCGTAGACGTTGCATGATGAGGCTGGTGGCGCGAAGCAGAAACCAGAAGAAGCCGATGCTGATGAGGACCTGAATGGCTCGGGAATAATAAAGACGAGGCAGCAAGGGCAGGCCAAAGTAGCCGGCAATCACGCGATGAGCCAACGCGCTGAATGAGATCAGCAGCGGCTTGGACATGCGGCTGTAGGAGTGCAGGTTCGGACGATGTTTGAGCTTGAGCCAAAGCCGGCGCGGAATTGCCAGCAGCAAAACTACCGCCCAGCCAATCGCGATGGCCACTGGAATCGCGGCCAAAAGCGCCAGCCATTGCCAGAGCGGCATCCCGAGAAACACGTTTCGCACCAGGCTTTGCGGCAGCTTGTTTTCTACCTGGTGGGCTTCGACGTTGTCGTACAGCTCAGGGACTTTGCTGAGCGTCTCGGCAGAGAAGAGCCAGATTTTTCCGGAATTCGGGTCGGCGACCCGGACGAGGACAACCGGGACGTCCGCATCCCCAAAGGAAAAAACGCCGATGGTTTGCACATCCGCAGTGCCGTATTCGAGATTGCCTTCGGAGGTGGTGGCGAGCTGGCGCAGTTTGCCCACGAAGGCGCGGTCCATGAGCAGCTTCAGTTTCTCGGCCAGTTCCGGTCCCTGCGACTGGCGGCGCGCGGCGCTCATTTGCAGGTAATCGGCGGCGGTTTTGTAATCTCCGGACTGCGCGGTTTGCAGAAATCCAAGGACAGTTCCCGATGGTGTATCGCGCCCCAGTTGGTCGGCGGCCGCGCTAGTTGGTCCCTGAGTCTGTGCTCCACCCTGCAGCAGGCTGGTCACGGACTGGGCCGCGAGGCCGTGAAATGAAAAGGAAACGACAAGAAGCAACTGCGCCAATTTTTTCATGGCAAACTTTGTGTACTCCGATGCCAAACAGGTAGCGCCGGCATCCTTCGACTTCGCTCAGAACAAGCCTTGCCGGCTGTCCCGAAGGCGTCTTGCCTTCGGAGCGGCGGGCGAGGACGCCCGCCGGACAGCCGCTGAGACGGCGGCGCTATACTGCTATCTCTTTGGACGATAAATGTCGGTAGCCTGTCCGTAGAAGACTTCCGCCGCTTCCATCATCGTTTCCGATAGCGTGGGGTGCGGATGGATGGTCATGCCCACATCCGCCGCCAGCGCGCACATTTCGATGGCCAGCACGCCTTCGGCGATCAGCTCGCCCGCGCCCGCACCCACGATGCCGACGCCGAGCACACGCTCCGTCTTCGGATCGATGAGCAGCTTGGTTAGGCCTTCGGGCCGGTCGAGAGTGATGGCGCGACCCGAAGCAGCCCACGGGAACTTGGCGACGGTGATCTCGCGTCCTTGTTCTTTTGCCTGTGTTTCTGTCAGTCCAGCCCAGGCGATCTCAGGGTCGGTGAACACGACCGCGGGAATCGCGCTCGGCTCAAAAGCAACCTTGTGCCCGGCGATGGCTTCAACGGCGGTGCGTCCCTCATGCATGGCCTTGTGGGCCAGCATCGGTTCGCCGGCGACATCGCCTATGGCATAGATGGTGGGGTCGGCGGTCTGTCGCTGCTCGTTGATTTCGATGAATCCCTTCTGATTGACTTTGACCTTCGTCTTATCGAGGCCTGGAATCTCGGAATTTGGCCGGCGCCCCACTGACATCAGTACGCGGTCGAAGACCTGCTCTTTTTCCGTCACGTTTGGACCGTCGAGGGTTACGCGGATGCCGGTCTTCTCGTCCTTGAGCGACTTGACGGTTGTATTCAGCAGAATCGCGGAGAAGAGTTTTTCCAGGCGCTTGTGGAGAGGCAGCACCAGGTCGCGATCGGCTCCGGGCAGCAGGCCGGGCATCATTTCAACGCAAGTCACCCTGGTGCCAAGCGTGGCGTACACCGATCCCAGTTCCAATCCAATGTAGCCGCCGCCGATGACAAGCAGAGTCTTCGGAATGTCGGGCAGATCGAGAGCGCCGGTAGAATCCATGAGGCGCGGGCTGTCGAGCTTGAGGCTGGGCACGACGGTCGGACGCGATCCGGTCGCGATGATGATGCGGTCGAAAGTAAGGTTCTCTTCGCCGCCCGCCCCAGCCTTCGTTACTTTAAGCGTGGTGGAATTCACGAAAGCCGCTTTGCCTTGCACGAACTGCACCGAGTGCTGCTTGGATAACTGCCCCAGTCCACCGGTCAGCTTCTTGACCACACTCTCTTTCCATCCCCGAAGCTTGTCGAGGTCAACTTTAGGTTCGCCGAATTCGATGCCCCAGTTCTTTGCCTGCTCGGCCTCTTCGAGCAACTTGGCCACATGC
>Ga0074046_10004701_pt1 | contig 11056 bp, 9 predicted proteins | sample BogForMeECP23OM3_FD_94441 | JGI IMG/M metagenome (GOLD analysis project Ga0074046, IMG submission 94441) | Bog forest soil microbial communities from Calvert Island, British Columbia, Canada - Bog Forest MetaG ECP23OM3 | ecosystem: Environmental > Terrestrial > Soil > Wetlands ...
GGCATTCAAGCTCGCATCAATGAAAACGGCCGCATCGTCATTCCCGCTGTGATCCGCAAAGCCATGGGCCTGAAACTCGGCGACAGCGTTGTCTTGTCCCTAGAGGACGGCGTTCTGCGCGTTGAGCCGCAACGGGCGAGGGTCCGTCGCGTTCAAGAGCGCCTCGGCAAGCTCATCCCCGCCGATCGGGTGCTCTCAGAGGAGTTGATTGCAGAAGGCCGCGAGGAATCCCGGACCGAGATGGAAGAGTGGCTTGGCTAGCCCCCGGTTTTCGGCGCCTCCCCCAGCGATCCAGCGCAAAGCCATCGTCTACAGCACCGACGCCGTCTGTAACAACCTCGGCCTTTGCATCGAAGTCAACCTAATCCGTTGAGACTCTAGCTGCTTAGGGCACGAACCACAGCACGGAGGTCAACGCCGCTGCGATTGCGAGCGTCCATGTGCGGCGCCGAAATCGTGAGGTATCTCGGATATACCGGGACGAAAATAGCATCGGGATTGCCATCATGATGAGCCAGATTGTAAGGAATGCGGCGGGCGCATGGTGCGGATTCATCGGCTTCCCTTTCAATTCGCCGGATACATTATAGCGCCGAGTTGGCACATTCCTGTGTTCGCCAGGAATGTGCTGCTTTATCGCCCGCCCCTGTGTTTATTCGCCTTAATCGCCGCCCGCGCTTCCCGGTCGGCCTCCCGCCGCCGCTCCGTCTCCCGCTTGTCCCAGTCCTGCTTGCCTTTGGCCAGCGCCAGCTCGCACTTCACCCGCCCCTTGCGGAAATAGAGCCGGGTGGGGATGAGCGTATGCCCCTTGATCTGCGTCTTCGAGAGTAGCTTGCGAACTTCCTCGCGGTGCAGCAGGAGTTTGCGGGTACGCGTCTCGTCGTGGTTGGCCATGTTGCCGTGGGAGTAAGGACCGATATGCAGGTTCAAGAGGAACGCCTCGCCACCCTTGATGAGTCCGTAGGAGTCCTTCAGGTTGGCCTTGCCCTCGCGGATGGACTTCACCTCGGTGCCGCGCAGCGCCACGCCGGCTTCGAATTTCTCGAGGAGAAAGTAATTGTGGCTGGCGGCTCGATTGTGCGCGGCGTCGCGCTCGCCGCTGGCCACTGGGTCGCGCGGCTGGGCCGCCTTTTTCGCGGGCGGTGCGTCTTTGGGAACGATAGTGTGGCTGCTTTGACGGGGCACGGGCGAGCGTCCTTGAGTCTTCATCGTAGCATCGGCGCAGATTTCGATGGACAGCAGCAGAGCTTTGCTAGAATGAAGCAGCGTTTTTCACCGAGTGTAGGCATAAGAAATCTCATCAGAACGCCCGCCGCAGACCTCGAACACAGGCTCGAAAACGCCGCCGGGGATAGTGCGGGCGAATCTAGAGAAACGCCGGGGAATAGGATGAATTGCACGCCCACTCCGGCCATAGCCGGAATCGTGACATCGAGAACCGTCTTCGCCATCGTCCTGCTTGCCGCAGCGGCAGGCTTTGGCTTGCCGTGCGCGAGGGTCTACGCCGAGTCGGCGAATACTGATTTCAAGCAGGGCCAGGCCGCCGAGGCCCGCGAAGACTACGACACAGCCTTCGACGACTTCCAGAAAGCCTTCAACAAGAATCCCAGGGATGCGCGCTTCAAGATTGCGCTTGCGCGCGTGCGCGTCACGGCATCCTCAGTGCACGTCACCAGGGGCCGCAAGCTGGCGCAGGTTGGCGATACCCAGGCCGCTCTGGGCGAGTTCCTCCACGCCGCCGAAATCGACCCCAGCAACGAGGCTGCGCAGCAGGAGATTGCCCACATCCGCCAGAAGCAGGGTGAAAGCGCGCCGGTACCCGAGGTGGGACTTCCCCAGCCTCCCGCGGAAGCCGAGCAACTGCAGACCATCGAGTCTCCGCCGGAGCTCAAGCCGGTCTCGAATGAGCCCCTCTCTTTGCACATGGCCCAGGACTCCAAAGTGGTGTACGAGACGGTGGGCAAAGCCGCCGGCATCAATGTTATGTTCGATCCGGACTACCACTCCACCCGCATTGATGTAGACCTGAACAACGTGTCGCTGCTCAATGCCCTGCGCATTATCGGCGTGATGTCCAATACCTTCTGGCGTCCGGTCACCAGCAATACCATCTTCGTGGCCCAAAATACTCCCTCCAAGCGGCGCGACCTGGATGAGCAGGCCGTGCAGACCTTCTATCTGACCAACGCATGGCAGCAGAATGACCTCAATGACGTCGCCACCGCAATCCGCAACGTCATGACCGGCGCCAAGGTCTTTCCGGTGCAGAGCCAGAACGCCATCGTCATGCGCGCTACGCCCGATGAGCTCCTGCTGGCGCAGCAACTCATCGACGATCTCGACAAGCCGCGCGGCGAAGTCGTAGTCGACATCGCCGTGCTTGAAGTGAGCAAGAACTGGGAGAGGACGCTGGGAATACAATGGCCCAGCAGCTTCGGCGTCGCCCTGCAGCCCAATTGCTCCGCCAGCGGAACCTGCACCTCTTCCTCGAGCTCGAGCTCCTCCACTTCTTCTACTACTTCCAGCAGCACGAGCAACCTGACGTTATATACCCTCGCCCATCTCAACTCCTCCGATTTCGCTGTCACCGTGGGTTCGGCCACGCTCAACCTGCTGCTCACTGACAACAACACCAAGGTCCTGCAGAGCCCGCGCATCCGCGCCACCGACGCGCAAAAAGCCACCATGAAGATCGGCTCGCGCATCCCCATCGCCACCGGCTCCTATCAATCCGGAGCAGCCACGGCGCTGGTCAGCTCCCTGGTCAACACCCAGTTCCAATACCAGGACGTAGGCGTGAACATCGAGATGACGCCGAGCGTGCACTATGACCACGACATCACTCTGAAAATCAAGATCGAGGTCTCTGCCGAGAGCGGAACCGAGACCATCAGCGGCGTCACGGAGCCCATCATCAGCCAGCGCGTGGTCGATCAGACCATCCGCCTCCGCGAGGGCGAGGCCAGCATCCTGGGTGGCATTCAGAACAAGCAGGAATCGCAGAACTGGACCGGCATCCCCGGTTTGAGCGCCATCCCCATCATGAAGTACATCTTCGGCTCCAAGGACCGCACCATCCAGGACGACGACATTGTCTTCGTAGTCGTACCGCACATTGTGCGTTCGCAGGAGCTGGATCAGGCCAATTTGCGCGTCATCGACACCGGCCTGGGACAGGCTTCCATCGCGCTGCGCCACGGCGACAACGAAAATGGCGCGGCCCCCGCTGCGGTGCCCACGGCACACACCATGCCGGCGCAGCGGCCAACCGTGGGAACGATTCCCGCGCAGAGCGCCATCGAGGCCGCGCCGCAGATGCTGGCGCAGTTGCGCTCCGATATGGGATCCAATGGCAGCCCCCCGGCCACCGCGCGAGCGCCTGTGCCGCAATCTAATTTGCCCGTTACCCAGCCGCCGCCCAGCCAGCCGCCTGGTGCGCCGCTGCCTCAGGCCCAGGCAACCGCACCTCCGCCCTCACCCGCGGCACCTCCGCCGGCCGCGGCGAGTGCCAGCCTGGCTCTCAATGTGCCCGCAACGCCCGCGGCCGCAGGCACCACCTTCCAGGTTCCCATCGTACTCAACGGCGGAGCTGATGTTACCTCCATTGCCTTGCAGTTGCACTACGACGCCGCCAGGCTGCAATTGAGCGGCGTAGCGGCCGGAGACATTCTCAGCCGCGACGGGCAGCCCACCGGCCTCAGTCATGTTGAGGAACCGCCGGGAACCCTCGTCGTCAGCATCTCCCGGCCGCCGGGAACCCATGGCATCACTGGCACAGGCGCGGTGTGCGTGCTTACCTTCCAGGCCAAGGCCTCAGGCGAAGCCGCTCTGGGCATCACGCGCGCCTCGGTGGTCAATTCCGCCCAGCAGCAGGTACCGGTCGAGACAGGGCGAGCCACAATTGTGGTGAAGTAGGAACCGCGCATGAGTCTGCAGCGCTCCATCCCGATCTCCAGCAGCCAACGCGGCCTTACGCTGGCTGAGCTGATCGTGACCACGGCTATCCTCACCATTCTCATGTCGGCTGCGTTGCCGCTCGTGCGCTTTCAGGTCAAGCGGCAAAAGGAACGTGAGCTCCGCGCCGATCTGTGGATGATGCGCGACGCCATCGATAAATACAAGGACGCGGCCGACAGGGGCGCATTCCAGACCAAAATCGAGAGCCAGAATTATCCGCCCGACCTTGAGACGCTGGTAGACGGCGTGGATGTGCAAGGCAAGAAGGTGAGATTCCTCCGCAAGATTCCGGTCGATCCCATGACGGGCCAGGCTGAGTGGGGATTGCGCTCCATGCAGGACGACCCCGATTCCGACTCGTACGGCGGGCAGAGTGTCTTCGATGTACACTCCAAGTCGCAGGGAACCGCGCTTGACGGGACCAAGTACGCGACGTGGTGAAAGACATGCGCAGCAGACGCACACAATCCGGCTTTACTCTCATCGAGTTGATGATCGTGATGGCCATTATCGGCATCCTCATCACCATGGCGATTCCCAGCTTTGTCGGCGCCATCAGGCACGCGCGCGAGGCCGCGCTCAAGGAAGACCTGCAGACCATGCGCACGGCCATCGACACCTACACCATGGACAAGCAGAAGGGACCGCAGTCGCTCGACGACCTGGTCCAGGACGGCTACCTCCGAGCCATTCCCGAAGATCCCATGACCCGCAGCAAAGACACCTGGGTCACCGACAGCAGCGAGTCCATGGTTTCGCTCGATGAGACCGAGCCCGGCATCACCGACATCCATTCCGGCTCGACCGAAACGGGCAGCGACGGACAGCCTTATTCATCCTGGTAACTTTAGGAACAATTAGCCTTCAGTTTTTGCCCCCTCGCTACCATTGAAAATGCATAATAGAGCGTTGTCATCCCGCGCGAGGACGCGCCGCAGCCGCGTTCGCAGTCTGTCTTGATCGAAGCTCGCCGTCACGGCAGGCCATCGGAGTCGAACGGGAATCTGCTGTTGCCTTTCGCCGGAGGAAAGCCCATATGCCAGTCATCCGCACCCTCGTCGGCCTCTTGTGTGCTGCCGTTCTCTGCGCCAGCCTTCACGCCCAGACGGAAAGTACCATTCATATCCGCCTGCTCGACGGCAAAACCGGGCACCCCTTACAAGCCTCGAACTATCTAGTGCAGATCGACCACCATGACACCGCGCATAACGAATGGGTCCACATGAATGACGACGGAACCGTCATCGCGACGCTGCCTCCCGACGCCCGCGAGATCGCAGTCAAGGCTACCTACGACATGGGGATGGACACCTACGTCAACTGCGAAATCGCAAAGGAATCCGACAAGGAAAGAGACATTTGGTATCCCATCGTTCAGATCCTCAAGTCGGGCGTCGTCGCTCCCAACGAATGCAGCCAGACCCATTACACCGCCAAGCCCGGCGAATTCGTTTTCTTCGTCAGAAAACGCACCTGGCTGGAGCCGCAGAACTAGAGCCTTCCAGCACGGCTACACCCATATGGGTACCCCCGGCTATACCAATTCGGGTGCCCCCGGTCCCTCGCTTTTGGGGACCGGGGATGTGGCATCACAATCGCTGGCTACACGTATTTCAGAATCGCTCTGGCCTTCATACAGTTCGCCCCGCAGCCCAATCGATCGTTAAGATAGACCCGTGGCGCTTGCACCTCCATCTCAGGACGTACTCGATTTTGTCGCACGCGCAGCGCATGCCTACACAAAGCTGATCGCGTCCCCGTATGCCGATCCGGAATCGGGCCTCGGCGGCAGGCTCTTCTATGCCGGAGAAATGGACGGCGCGGGCCGCGCGCTCGTCGTCGCGGCCAATATTGCCGGCGCAGCCACGCTCGTTGCATCGGCAGACCCCGCCACACAAAAGCAGGCCATTCGCGACGCCATCGCCGATTTCCTCGTCACTTCGCTCGACGAGGCCCTGCGCATCCTCAAGAACCAGCTTCGCAAGCGCGAAACGGTTTCAGTTTGTGTCGCGATGGACCCGGCGGCCATGGAGCGCGAGATGAACGAGCGCGGTGTGCGGCCCGACCTGCTGCGCCGCGACGTGCCCATCGCGCCTCTCCATGAAGCACTCGTCCATCAGGGAGGCGAATTCGACGAAGTCGATCTCACCAGCGTTCCGGCGATCGTCATCTGGCGCGTGGATTCGGCTCATCGCAGGGATTTGGCAGTGCTCGATGCAATCGCTCTCGAATGTCTCGACGCAAACGACTGGCCGGCCCGCCGCTGGCTGCGCCTGGCTCCTCGCTACCTCGGCCGCATGGCGCACGATCTGCGCCTGCTTTCAACGCATCGTGAATTCGCCGCCAGCTTTTCCGAGCGACTGAGAGAACGCGTGGACCGCGATGAGATCCGGTTCCCCTGCGTGATTCGCTCCTACGTTCGCGGGCTGGAGGAGAAGCATTACTTTGACCCCGACAAGACTTAGCCGGCAAGCAAGTCCCCTTGTCCCTAATCCTTGTTTTCTTGTTCCCTTGTTCCCTCGTTCCCTTGTTCCCTGCTTTTTTCAATCCACGCCCGCAGTTCTTTTAGGCCATAGCCCGTCTTCGCCGAAACCGGCAAAAGTTCCTCGACACCGAGCGCCCGCTTAAGCACAGCCAGGCTGCGCGTGCGCTCGTTGCCGCTCATCCGGTCAATTTTGGTGGCAACTACCACAAAGTTCCGATCCACAGCACGCAGCCAGTCCAGCAACTGGCGGTCGCTGGGGCGCGGTGGCACGTTGCCGTCCACCAGGCAGATACACAAAACCAAAGTCTCGCGTTCCGCGAGGTAGGGCTCGACAAAAGTCGGCCATTCCGCCGAGATGGATTTGGAAATCTTCGCGTATCCGTAGCCGGGAAGATCCGCGAACATCATCCTTCGCTTGCCCCGTTCGTCCGAAACCAGAAAAAAATTGATCGCACGCGTGCGCCCCGGCGTGGAGGAGACTTTCGCGGCTTTCTCGCCCACGAGCGCATTCAGCAAGCTCGATTTTCCTACGTTCGACCGCCCCAGAAACGCGATCTCCGGCGCTTCCGCCCTGGGAAACTGCGCCTCCGAAAGCGCGGAGAGCAAAAACTGAGCCGGCCATTGCATTGTGCGAAACCTCTCTCCTCAGTCTACGAGCCACAGATGCTGCACGGCACCCGTTCATGCGGTTTGAGACCCTTTGCATTAAAATCAAATTGATCCCGGAGACCGGTCACAAATCAGGCTTTGGTCGACGCTGAGACGCGAAGTCCCTGGTATGTTGCTCAGCATTTTGCCGTCACCCGGCATTGCCATGCACATCCTATGAAAATCTCCTGCACAATTCCGGTTGTTGCCTTTTGCATCCTCGCCATGTTGGTTCCCACAGGTTGTGGTGGCGCCATTTTCCCGACGGCCAATCCCGGGAGCGCCGTTACCGGGGCGCAAAGCTACACCCAGCAAGCCGCCTCCGGCATCCAGACCTTGCAGCAGTGGTACCAGCCGAGTTCGGGCCTCTACGCTTCTCCCTCTGGCTGGTGGAATTCTGCGAACTCCATCACCGTGCTGGCCAACTACGAGCGCGTCAGTGGCGACACGTCGTACTATTCCGTGATTGCCAATACCTTCACCGCAGCACAGGGAGCGCACGCGAAATTCATCAATGATTTTTACGACGACGATGGCTGGTGGGCGCTGGCCTGGATTGACGCCTACGACGTAACCGGCAATCCGGCATACCTCTCCATGGCGGAGACTATCTTCACGGCCATCACCGCGGGCTGGGACTCAACCTGCGGCGGCGGAGTCTGGTGGAGCACTTCCCGCACCTACAAGAACGCCATCCCCAACGAACTCTTCCTTTCCATCGCGGCCAAACTCGCCAACCGCACGTCGGGAAGCGTATCGGCTTCTTACCTGGACTGGGCGCAGCAAGAGTGGACGTGGTTCAAAAACTCCGGCATGATCAACGCGCAAAATCTCATCAACGACGGTTTGAATTCATCCAATTCGAATGCGTGCACCAATAACGGCAGGACAACGTGGACCTATAACCAGGGCGTGATTCTCGGCGGGCTCGTGGAGTTGTACCGTGCCGACAATGACCCCACGCTGTTGCCGCAGGCCGAAGCCATTGCCAACGCGGCCATCGCCCATCTCGCTCAGAACGGTATCCTCACCGATCCGGGATCGTTGTCGGGCGGCGACGCTCCGCAGTTCAAGGGCGTCTTCCTGCGCAATCTCATGGCACTCTACGTTGCCGATCCCGATCCCCGCTACCAGGCATTCGCCGACGCCAACGCGAAGAGCATCGTGGCCATCGATCAGGGACCGAGTTGCGAATTCGGCGCCCTCTGGCAGGGGCCCTTCGACTCGGCCGACGCCACGCGCCAAACTTCCGCGCTCGACGCGCTCATCGCCGCTGCCGCGATGTAGCGAGAACACCGCGGCCGGACGCTGTTCCAGAGTTGATGTACCCCGCCTCATTTTGATGTCATCCTGAGCGAGTCCTCGCAAAGCGGGGACGAGTCGAAGGATCTGCATTTGTTCTCTTGGTGCGCGTTGGGTGCGCCATCAGCGGCGCTGCTCCAACTTTCGCTCTCTTGCGGTCTCACGCGGATCTGCACTGTACCGGAGCCCAGCATAGAGTGGCGCGCCGTGATTCGAATCGTTCCCACGCGGCCGGGAATGGTCCTGATGTACACCGCTCCTGCGCCCCCATTCGCCTCAAGGGGAAACGGATTGTCGCCAACAATGACACCCGGCCCGTCGAGATGCAGAGCAACTTCCCCTCCCGCGAATGCACGGGTCGCGCCGAACTTGTCGACGACCGCGAAGGCCAGCCGCGTGCTATCCGCGCCGTCGTTCACAAGCTCCGCATCGTCCGCATGCAGCCAAAACCGGTCCGCCGCGTGGTCTGAAGAGAACGAACGGGAATGCACGCGTGTGTTGCCCACATAGCCGTCAATGCGCAACTCGGGATGTGCTGAGCCGTCCAATTTCAGATTGACGAAGGAGGGCGGAAACTTCAGGTTCGCAAAGTGCGTGCTGTCGGGCTTGAGCGTCGCATGCGGCTTGCCATCAATGAAAAGCTCGAGCCGCTCGCAATTCGAGAAGATCGCGGCGTGTTCCCCTGGACCCGTCGGAGTTTGCGCACCGAAGTCCCAGTAGAAATTCGGCTCGATCACCGGCCTTACCGACGGCTCCACTTGCGCGAGATAAAACGCCGCGCCCAGTTTCGGCAGGCGGAAAACGTCGGCGACGCCGGGACATTTAATCGCCTCGTAATCGTTCATCAGGCTCGCGTAGTCGAAGGCGCACCATGCAATCGTTCCGGCAACTCGCTTGTGGTCCGCAACTCTGCTGTGCGCCTGCGCGTGATAGAACGCCTGGCTCGTCTGCTGCTCGATGTCGCCGGCCCTCCGGTATCTCATATTGAATCCCTTGCCGGCGCCGTAGTTAAACTGCCCAACCGTCTCCGCAATCATGTAGGGATAGCCCTCGACGGGATCGAGAATGCCAACGCCGTGATCGGGCGCAGCGTGATAATCGTCGAAGGCAAACACATCCTCGCGCCATTCCTGCTGCCAGTTCTTTCTCGAGTCCGGCGTCATGGTGCCCGAAGTGGGGCGCGAATCGTCCAGCGACTTGGCCAGTTCCCGCGTGCGCCGATAGAACGCAGGATCGTTGCGCGACTCATTGATGCGCACGCCCCAGATCACAATCGCCGCATGATTGCGGTCGCGCCGGATCATCGCTTCCACGTCGCCCACCGCCAGGTCCTGCCAGCTTTCGTCGCCGATGTACTGCCAGCCCGGTGGCTCCTGCCACGCCATCAGTCCCAACTCGTCGCAGGCATCCAGAAACGCTTCCGACTGCGGATAGTGCGAGCAGCGCACGATGTTGCAGTTGAATTGCTTGCGCAGAATCTCCGCATCGCGGCGCAGCAGACGCGGCGGCGCAGCGAAGCCAAGATACGGATAGAGCTCGTGACGGTTCAACCCGAACAACTGCGTGCGGCGTCCATTCAGGAAAAACCCATCCATGGCGAAACGCGCCTCGCGGAATCCGATGCGCGTCGCGGAACGATGCACGGGACGCTGGTCGAGGAAAAGCGTTACCTCCACGCGATAAAGATGCGGATGCTCCGGATCCCATAGCTGGACGTTGCCGAGATTGCCGAGCGTAAGATGAAATTCCTCATCGGATTTTTCCATCTTCACGCTCTGCGTTGTCCTGGCAATGTTTTCGTCGCCGCGGCGCAGCGCAGCCTCCAGTCGAATGCGTGCGGGCAGCGGCGCAGCCGCATCCACCCGGCAAGTAATCTCTACGCGCCGGCTGGGATCGAGCACATCGACCGGCTTGGCAAAAACTTCGCGCAAAAAAACCGCAGGCACCGCGCGCAGCTCGACAGATCCGGTGATGCCGCCGGGCAAAAGATAATCCACCGCCGTTGCTCCGCGCGGCGAGCCGGCCGGGGGCACATTCAGCCAGCGCGAATCCACCGCAACCGCAAGCACGTTCTCTTTCTCAGTAGTAAGGCCGGTAATCTCGCGGTCGAACGGAAGAAATCCACCCGCGTGCGGTTCCAGGCTGTGGCCGTTCACCACCGGAGTCGCGCTTGCCATCACGCGATCAAAGTGAACAAACACCCGCAGCCCGCGCCACGCGGCAGGCACCGCAAAGCGGCGGCGATAGACAAAGAGATCCTCCCACTGCGATGGCGACCAGTTACGCCAGGAGAGATCGGCCACCGTGTGCGGCAATGTGACGCGAGCCAAAGCCTTGTCGTCGTAGCCGGGATCGAGGGCCGCAGCAGTTGACTTGCCTGCAAAGAGCCAATCGCGATCGATCCTGAGAACGCGCTGTGCAGGGCCGCTTGTTTGCGCAGCCCGTGCTTCAAGTGGGGCCCACTCCAGGCAGGCCGCCATCGGCGCAAGAGCAGCGGTCGCCGAACAAACCTGCACGAATTTTCTGCGAGAGATTGGGTGTTGCATCGCTTTCTTCGTCCTTCGATCCTGTCGCTCAACCATATATCACGCCCGCAACTTTTCGCGGACGCACCAAGCGCGGCTGTTACGACGCCAGAACTGCAACCTCCAGCGGCCCGAGCGA
>Ga0074046_10004703_pt1 | contig 11055 bp, 12 predicted proteins | sample BogForMeECP23OM3_FD_94441 | JGI IMG/M metagenome (GOLD analysis project Ga0074046, IMG submission 94441) | Bog forest soil microbial communities from Calvert Island, British Columbia, Canada - Bog Forest MetaG ECP23OM3 | ecosystem: Environmental > Terrestrial > Soil > Wetlands ...
ATCAGGATTGCAGTAACTAATAATAAAAGGTATCGCATTAATACCTCCCCAAAAACGTTAAAACAATCCACGTCGCCAGAAAAAAGAGAAACGCTCCGCGCAGTACCGGCCTTTTCAGTATGTTCTTTTCCTTCTGATTATCGAAGAAGGGCCAGAAGAGGAATATACCGATGAATATAAGTTGTATGCTTATGCCTAGAAATTTGTTCGGTATGAGCCTCAGCATCTCATATGGAGCAAGGAAATACCATTCGGGTTTAACATGCGTAGGTGTCCTAAAGGGATCAGCGGGAGTATTTGCCTCCACAGGCAGGAAGATGGTCGGCAAGAAAGTAATTATAAAAAACATCACGGCGCAATATGCCATAACCGTAAACATCATTTTCAGGAAAAAGTCCGGGTAAAAAGGATATCCGTCAGGATTGGTCTTTTTCCTGAATTCGGTCAACGGCCTCTTCTCTTCATCTGACATGCCGAAAGGCGTTGCGGAAATGCCCATGCGTCTGATGAAGAAAATGTGCAGCACTGCAAGAGACAGGAATAGAGGAGGCAATATTGCCACATGAAGCGCAAAAAACCTGCTGAGTGTTATACCGGATACCTGTTCGCCGCCCTTAAATATTCTTGCTATTACATCTCCTATAACAGGAAAAGCGGTCGGGATCGAGCTGACGACCGTTGTTGCCCAGTAACTCCGCTGAGACCAGGGAAGCAGATATCCGCTGAGACCGAATATAAAGACTATAACGAGCATAAGGCCTCCCCCAACCCATGTCAACTCTCTAGGCCTCATATAGTTGCCCATTAAAAATACCGTGACCATATGAATAAAGACAGCTGCAATCAGAAGGTTGCCGCCCACGACATGTACCTGCCTAAACAGCCAGCCGTATGGGACTTTGTTCATTATATCCTGGACGCTGCCGAATGCATAATCAGGATGCGGAATATAATAAATAAGTAGAAAAACACCAGAAATTACCTGGATTATATAACCAATGATTGCAACGAACCCGATGGTATAGAACAGATTTATATTTTTGGGCACCCTGTATCCCGTCAGGTGCGTTCTCGCCAGGTCATTAAGTCCTATCCTTACTTCAAGCCAATCTTCAATTTTCTTCCACATTCCATTTATCCTATGACAATCGTTTCGCCCTCTATTCTGAAAGGCAGCCTCTGCAAAGGCTTCGGTGGAGGTCCTGATATAACATTTCCATCAAGATCAAACGTCCCGGCATGACATGGACAAAGCATTATGTCCTTATCCCCTTCGTATTCAACTATACATCCAAGATGAGTACACACCTTGGAAAGCACAACGAACCCTTTTTCCGGCCGATTAATTACGATGGCCGGCACATTGTTAAAAACAATACTTTTAGCTTTGCCGGAAGGCACGTCCGCTTTGGGCAGCAGCAGTTTTTTGATGTTTGCCTCGCTGCCTGGCGGGGCAAGAAATCTCAAAAGAGGATAGGAAAAGGAGATAAAAGCGGTTGAGCCTAAAAGATACATGAATAACTTAAAGAACTCGCGCCTCTTCATCGTCGCCCCTTCATAACTATTTTGTGAGAGAAATGTCAGAAACACGTTTACTGTATTGATAAAGTCTACTTCAATAAACTTTGCAATGTCAAGAAGCTGGGGGCATTTTGGGGGCATTGGCAATTTCACAAGTTGCAAATTCACGAACGAAATTTATATTATCCAATTGCGCGCGTGTGGCGGACTGTAACGGGGGCAGCTTTAGTGATAGATAAGAAACCTGAAAAATCGCTTTTCGGCCAGCTTTTGGACGCGAGCAGCGTCGGCATCCAGCTTGTTGCCGCAACTTTTGCCGGCCTGGCAATAGGGTACGGGCTTGACCGCTTGTTCGGCACCTCGCCCTGGTTGACATGTATCTTTCTAGTTATCGGTATAATCTCCGGGTTCATGGAACTGCTAAGAGTTGCAAGAAAGGTGGACAAATCAGACAATGACGGGAATAGTAAAGGGAGTTTCTAAACAGGCCTTGATCATACTTGCGCCGCTCTGCCTTATTTCTATTTTTTTTGCAGGATGGCGTTTTGTTTTCAGCATCGCTGTAGGGGGGCTGGTTGGGATAGGCAACCTGAGCGGAATTGCCTGGAGCGTGACAGCTCTTATCGGAACTGAAAAGCTGCGAGCCAAGATGGTTTTTCTTAGCACATTCAAACTGCTCATTATTTTTTCCATTTTGCTTATACTGGCCATATTGAGACTTATCAATCCATGGGGGTTGCTTGCAGGATTCACTGTTGTCATGGTGCTTATCGTAAAGGAAGGATTGATTGCTGCTAAAAAAGGGGAATAATTGAGTAACTATCTGCTCATAGCAGCGGTGCTTGTTCTTCTGATTGCCGTGAAACTGGCCAAGTTTATCGGTACCCTCGTTGTGCTGGCGCTTATAGTTATAGTGATAACCCTGAAAAAACGGAGGTAAGGCATATGATAAAAATCGACCTTTCAAACCTGCTTCAAGACTCCATAGGCAAAAACGGCCTTACAAAAGAAGATTTCAATAATGTGAAGCGCACAGCTCTTAACGACCTGCTCAACACGGAACAGTATCCTGAAAATGCTTTTCTCACCCTGCCTGACACCGCGTATGCTGAAAATGCGTCTGCCATCAAGGAAATGGGCAGCTATGCGGGACGGTTCGATAATTTTATACTGCTGGGCATAGGGGGGTCAGCGCTGGGGCCAAGATCGATTCTTGAGGCACTGCGACCCTTCCACAATTTCACGGGCAGACCGAGGGTATTTATTTACGATAACGTAGACCCGATGACTCTTAAGAACATACTCGACCTTGTCGACTTGGGACGCACAGTCATAAACGTTATCACAAAATCGGGAAGCACTGCAGAGACCATGGCTTCCTTTATGATACTGTATCAGCAGATTAAAGACCGTTCTCTGAAACCTGAGGAGCATGTTATCATTACCACTGATCCAGCAAAGGGGAATCTCAGAAAGATTGTCAACGATCATGGGCTCCGGTCACTCCCTGTACCTCCGGGCGTAGGAGGGAGGTATTCTGTTTTAAGTGCGGTAGGGTTGCTGCCGGCAGAAACAATAGGTATCGACTGCGATGCCATGCTGAATGGGGCCAGGGATATCCACAGCAGGTGCATGAATCCGGATATATGGCAGAACCCGGCGTACCTGGCAGCTTCCGGCCTCTACCTACTGCAGCAGACTAAGAAAAGAAACATTACAGTTATGATGCCCTATGCTGACCGTTTAAAGGCTTTTTCAGAGTGGTTCTGCCAGTTGTGGGCTGAGAGCCTCGGCAAAGACGGTAAGGGTCTTACGCCTTATCCCTCCACCGGGACCACGGACCAGCATTCCCAGCTGCAATTGTGGATGGAGGGACCTCAGGACAAAGTTGTTATATTTGTGGCAGTTGAAGACTACGGGACCGATATTGAAGTTGCCGATGTGTTTGAGGATATGGAGGGTCTTAACTACTTGGCCGGGCACACTCTCACGGAATTGATAAAAACCGAGCAGGAGGCCTCTGAAATCGCCCTTTCCAAAAATGGACGTCCGAGCATCACAATAACAGTGCCTAGGATTGATGCCTATCATCTGGGACAGTTGTTCCATTTTTTTGAATTGGTCACGGCACTCACAGGGATTCTGATCGGGATTAATCCCTTTAACCAGCCGGGGGTGGAGGAGGGGAAAAATCTCACCTACGGAATGATGGGCAAGAAAGGGTATGAAGAGAAGAAAAAACAGTTCATGGAATACCGGCAGCAAAAAAGAACCCTGGTATTATAATAAAAAAACTTCCTGTCTATACTGAGGGGTTACAACCCTTCAGTATAGACATAGAAAATCAACGAAGCTTCTCATGTCTATTTTCCCGACAACATGCAAGTGTCAGAGAGTCTTTCCCTACGCATTGGAATTATTACAATAGCATTGCTGAACGATTGTCGTGAAGAATACCGGTAGATCAACAAGATAATATTTTATCCCAGCTGGCATAACTATTGCTTTAAAATTTTAAATTCTGGATAAAAATTGAGAACTAAAATAAGGGGGTAGTTGATATGGCATTGATGGCATGGAGTGATAACTTAAGCGTTAACGTGGCGCAAATCGATGAGCAGCACAAGAAGCTGGTGGGGATTTTGAACGATCTTCACGACGCTATGAAACAGGGCAAAGGCAATGATGTCACAGGCAATGTGCTTTCCGGGCTTGTTCAATACGTGGCAAGCCATTTTGCGACCGAAGAAAAACTCATGAAAACGCACGCCTACCCGGACTATCTTAAGCACAAGTTCGAGCATGACGCGCTGACGAAGCAGGCCTTGGATCTACAGAACCAGTTTCAGGAAGGCAAGTCTGTGCTTACCATTGAACTTATGAAATTCCTGAAAGACTGGCTATCAAAGCATATACTCGGCACCGACAAAAAATACGGTCCATTTCTTAACAGTAAAGGAATCGTATAGACCAGGCAAGAAGTGAAAAGTGACAGCCGGCATGAATTTTGACCTGCTTTGGGCATTAACCAGCGTCGCAAGTAGACCCATTCGCTTTTAGGGCAAAGAATAAAAATTAAAATGGAGGTTTTTTATGGAAGTAACCAGTACTGAAGTTGGAAGCGTTAATACAAAAACTTATCTCGGGTTCTCCGTGTTTTTAATCCTTTCTGAGGTTTCCGTCATGCTCTGTCTCTATTTAAGACGGACAAATCTCTCATATCTGCTGGTTGTATTGCTGGTTGCCGCAACCGCCGCCTTTTCATTCTACGGGTACTCGAAAGCCCTCCGTCCTCTGGAGGTCATACTGAAAGTCGCTTCTGCGATCAAGGATGGGAGCTTGTCCGAGATCAGCAGACTTTCGGCATCTGTTAACAGTGAGCTGGAGGCATTCGCCAAAGGGGTAGGCTCGGCAGCACAAAAGCCGATACAGACTATAGCGGCGAACCTGGTCCTGTCTATGAGGGTGTCTAACGGTTCTGCGAACCTGGCAAAGCGGACGAAAGTCTCCTCCGACAATGCAAAAAAACAGAAGGACCTTACAGAGCTGATCTTCAATCTGGGCAATTCGGCAAGCTCCGTCATCGAGGAGATTTCAAAGAACGCGCAGTCCATATCAGCTTCGACCACCCAGAACCTCGAGAGCGCAAGGTCCTCCCATAAGGAATTCATCAATGCCGCAGGGGACGTCAACAAGATCAACGAGAAGGTCCTACATTTCACATCGACGATAGCAATGCTCAACAAGAATTCCGAAAGCATCAAAGAAATCGTAACCATGATAAAAGATATCTCCGACCAGACGAACCTCCTGGCCCTAAATGCGGCAATAGAGGCTGCCAGGGCAGGAGAGTCCGGAAGGGGCTTCGCCGTTGTAGCCGATGAGGTCAGAAAACTTGCCGAGAGGACGGGGACGGCTACCGAAGACATTTCCCGGAACATCAACGAAATGGCGGCCCAGGTAAAGCAGACCAGCGTGGAGATCGAAGAAATAAACAGCTATACTACCCATACTAAGCAAGCGGTCGACAAGGCATCGGGAGATTATAAAGGCTTGCTCACCGACTTCGAAATGAACAGCAGCCAGCTTTCCACTATTACAGCTGCAATTCAGAACCTGGTAAACACAAACGACGAAATCAGTTCAAAGGTGTCCGACATCCACTCTTTGAGCCAACAGGTCGCCCAGCAGATGGACGAGGCGGACAAATTTTCATCAGGCCTGTTCAGCATTGCAGAGGAAATGCAGGAGGAAATGTCGACATATATGGTCGGGCAAGGCGCCGTACAGAAGGCGATGAACATAACGAAGGAATACCGGGATATCGTCCAGCAAAAAATAGAGGGCTACCTGGACAAAGGCGTCGACATCTTCGATACGAATTACAGAGAGATACCCAACAGCAACCCTAAACGGTACAAAACATCTTACGACGATCTTTTCGCGAAAGAGTTGCAACCTATCTACGACAAGGCGATGGGAGAAATCGAAGGCATGCTTTATGCTCTTTGCGTCGACCAAAACGGCTATGCACCGACGCACAACAGCAAGTTCTCCAAACCACCGACCGGGAAATACGAAGTGGACCTTCTCAACACGAGGGACAAGAGGATATTCAACGACAAGACGGGTATCACGCTGGCGAAGAACAAAAAACCGTTCCTCCTCCAGACTTACATGCGGGACACTGGAGAGATCATCAACGATTTCTCTATGCCCCTGTTCATCAAGGGACAGCATTGGGGAGCATTAAGGATCGGTATTATTTCAAAAGCGCTCATCGGCGAATAGGGTGTGGCTTCGTTGATGACAGGTCAGAATTCCTTTTAGTCTTATTTTTTTCACTTTTTAGCGTGCTCACTTCTCCACTGTTCGGGGGACTCTTTAAGTCCTCCGCTTTTCCAGATGCCGGCCCTTGCCGACTGTGCCTTTTTCTGTGCCGCAGCAAGCCGGTCAATATACTTGACGTTTGACGGCAACGTATTGAGCACTGCAAAACCTTCTTCAATGAGTTTCTCATTGATCAATTCACCCTTTTTATTCCAGATATAGGCCAGGAGTCTTCCATCCGAGTCCCGCTGCTGTGAATCAAACTCGACATTAACAACCCAGGAGCTTTCGCCGATAAGCTTTCTAAGTTGTCTTTTCGCCGGCCTTCCCCATGGCTCCTGCTCAAGTTCAGGGGCATCACTGCCTATCAGCCTGACGCGCTCGACCTTGAGGGGAATGCCTGCGAAACTCTTCACTCGAATGCAAACGGTATTGCCGTCCTGGATGCGAGTAACATGAAAGAGAGTGCCAGGGGTTATAGCAGAGGAAGGAGGATCGGGTAAAACAAGAAAAATAATAAATAAAATTCCTGTATAATAAAAATATTTCATGGCCTATATTTTACCATAAAAGAATTCAATGAGACCGGAGGACATGTGAAGAATATAGTTTTGACCGGTTTTATGGGAACCGGAAAAACAGAGGTGGGGAAAATATTGTCACAAAAGCTCGGTTTTGTTCTGATAGATTCGGATGCCGAAATAGAAAGAGAACAAAAGACAACGATAGCGGACATTTTTAACCGGTTCGGAGAGGCCGCATTCAGGGACATGGAATCTGCCATGATAAAGAGGCTGTCCGTCCTGAAAAAAGCTGTCCTGTCAACAGGCGGGGGTGCGGTATTGAGAGCTGAGAACATGGATGCACTCAGGAGCAACTGGGTTATTGTCTGCCTGGAGGCGACCCCCGAGACAATACTCAGCAGGACAAGCACGAGTAAGGACAGGCCGCTCCTGCAGGTCGCCGATCCTCTGCAGAAGATAAGGGATCTGTATGAATTCAGAAGACCTTATTACGAAAAAGCGGATATAATAATAAATACGGATAATATAAGCCCGCTACAGGTAGCGGAGGAGATAATAAAGGCAGTAGGGAGTAAGAAATAGGGATGATGGAAAAGGTTACGGTAGGACTTGGGGAAAGAAGCTGTGATATTGAGATCGGCAGCGGCACGCTTTCCGGCATCGGGGAAAGAGCGGCCCGGTTCGGGTTCAGCCCCACCGTTGGAATTGTCAGCAACCCAACCGTTTTCGGACTTTACGGCGAAGAGGTAATGCACTCGTTGAACGATGCCGGGTTCAACTGCTTCAGCACACTTGTTCCCGACGGGGAGGAATATAAAGACTATTTCTGGAGTTACCACATACTGACCGACCTCCTTAAAAACAGGCTCGACCGCAATTCCTGCGTTGTTGCACTTGGCGGAGGGGTGATCGGCGATATGGCCGGTTTCGCCGGTTCTGTCTATATGCGCGGTATACATCTTATCCATATACCCACAACGCTGCTCGCTCAGGTCGATAGCTCTGTGGGCGGCAAGACCGGTGTGAATCACGCTGCAGGGAAGAACATGATAGGGACATTCCATCAGCCCAGGCTGGTGTGGACCGATATCAGCACACTCCGTTCACTTCCGGGAAGTGAATTATTGTGCGGCATAGCAGAGATAATAAAATATGGCGTTATACGGGATGCGGGGCTGTTCGGTGTCCTGGAAGAGAAGCGGGAGGCTATACTCAATCTCGACACGGACATCATAGGCTATCTTGTAAAACGCTCCTGCCAGATAAAGGCTGAAGTTGTATCAATAGATGAACGGGAGTCAGGACTCAGGGCTATCCTGAATTACGGCCATACCATCGGACATGCAGTTGAAACCGAAACAGGGTATTCAAAATATCTGCACGGAGAGGCTGTCGCCATAGGCATGTGCCTGGCTGCGCGTCTTTCTGAAGAGCTGGGTATGTTAGAGAGTGCTTGCGCCGAAAGAATAAAATCAGTTGTCAGCGCATATGGCCTGCCCTCTGAATTGCCAAAAGATATGAATGGTGATAAACTAATTTCGCTCATTTCAATGGACAAAAAGGCAACGGCAGGTGAAATGAAATTTATTCTGCCAAAAGACATAGGAAAAGTTGTAATCCATAAGGGTGTTGATTTGAAAATATTGAAAAGGATAGTAGGACATTGAAAACCATTCTTGTTATTGATGACGAAAAAGATATTGTAGAACTGGTCTCTTACAATTTGAAGAAAGAAGGCTTCGCCGTAGATGCAGCCTTCGACGGCGAGACTGCCCTGAAAAAGATCAGGTCCGCACCTTATGAACTCATCGTCCTGGATCTTATGCTGCCGGGTGTGCAGGGACTTGAATTATGCAGGATAATACGAAATGATCCCGCTATAGCTGCCACTCCTATCGTCATGCTTACTGCAAAAGGAGAAGAGGTGGACAAGGTGCTTGGGCTTGAAATAGGCGCTGACGATTATATGACTAAACCTTTCAGCCCGAGAGAGCTCGTTGCCAGGGTCAAGGCCATTTTGAGGAGAGCAGAGCACCAGAAGCCCGTGACTGCCGATGAGGAGCAGAGAACCGGACAGCTTCTGAAGATGCGGGATATAACTATAGATAAAGAGAAATACCTCGTGACCGTGGGAAATAAACAGCTTAAGCTGAGCGCTACCGAATTCAAACTGCTCCTTTACCTCTGCGAGAGGCCCAACAAGATCTACAATAGAGAGCACCTCCTTGATGCTGTATGGGGCGATGATGTCTTTGTCGAACCAAGGACAGTCGATGTCCACATCCGGAGGTTGCGTACAAAGATCGAGGACGACCCCAACAACCCCAGGTACATAAAGACGATGAGGGGAATCGGCTACTTTTTCGAAGGGTAAATGGAAACTCGGGTCATTGTCATCCTCTCGCTCATCGTATTGTTTTTTGTCATCTATGTCATCCGCTTGCACCTGTCTGTAAATGCAATTTCCAACCTGCTCAAAGAGCTTTCCTCAGGCAACCTGAACGCGCGGCTTTTCACAAACAAATCTGGCAAACTGGATTCGATGGCCAGGGACATTGTCGCCATTATCGAGAAAACAAATATGCGGCTCGGTTTTGCCGAAGCTGAGATGCAGAGGATGGAAGCCATACTCAGGGGCATGTCGGACGGCGTGCTTATAACCGACGCGCACGATACGGTAATTCTGGCCAACCGCACCTTCAAAAAGCTCCTTTCGGTGACCGAGAATATCGAGGGCAAACAGATCATGGATGTCGTGCGCAATGCACAGCTGATCGAAATTGTGCGGAGGGCCTTAGAGTCGTGGGAGATTGTCTCGGATGAAATCACAGTAGCGCGGGGCAACAGGGAAATGTTTCTCATTGCAACAGCGGTGCCCATTTACAGTGAGGACTCCGTAAGGGGGATTGTCCTCACACTCCATGACATCACGAGGTTGAGACAACTCGAAGAAGTGAGAAAGGATTTTGTCGCCAATGTGTCCCATGAAATCAAGACGCCGATAACCGCGATAAAGGGGTTTGCCGAAACGTTGCTCGATGGCGCGCTTGATGATAAGGACAATTCAGTCAGGTTTCTTATAATGATCAAAAACCACAGCGAGCGGCTTAACAGTCTTGTTGATGACTTGCTCGCGCTCTCCGGAATCGAACTCGGCGATGTCAAAATCAACAAAACGGAAGTCAGCCTTGATCAGGTGATCGATACCGTTTTCATGATGCTCAAAGATAAGGCGGACAAAAAAGGGCTTTCTCTGCGTAAAGAATTGCCTCAAAGTACTCAGGCTATTGCCGCAGACAAAGATAAGCTTATTCAAATTATAATCAATCTCGTGGATAACGGCATCAAATTCACCGAAAAAGGCGGCGTAACTGTGGGGATTGATGAAACCGGGGGGAGAGTCGCCCTTTTCGTTCAGGATACGGGTATCGGGATCCCCTCGCGATACCTGAATAGGATGGGGGAGCGGTTTTACCGCGTTGACAGCGCACGCTCCAGAGAATTAGGGGGTACAGGTCTCGGACTCGCCATCGTGAAGCACCTGGTAGGCGCCCACGGCTGGAGCATGAGGGTTGAAAGCGAGTATGGGAAAGGAACAAGAGTGAACGTGATTATTGACCGCTATTTATAAGCCGTAAAATCCCCAGGCGTATCATCCTCACAGCTATAGCAGCAAGCAGTAGTGAGGCCAGTCGCGTAATGCCGCTGGCTCCATTGACCCCGATTTTTCTTATAATAACGTCAGCCTTGTCAAATAATAACCAGGCCAGAATGAGATTTATAATAAGCGAAAGAATAACCGGAAAATATCCGTAATTCCCCACGAGTAAAAGGCACGTTGTAAGGGTGGCGGGACCTGCCAGCAGAGGGGTCCCGAGCGGAACTATACCTGACGCCGGGCCTGATGTCGTTGACACAGCCGTTCTACCGTTTCCAGCAGTCAGCAGGTCTGAAATCGAAATAACCATCAATAATATTCCTCCGGCGATCATAAAATCCTCAACCAAAATGCCGAGTATTTTGAATACCGCCCTTCCCAGGAGAACAAACAGCAGTGTGATCAGCAGCGCCGTGAAGACAGATTCCCGCGCTATCCTCTTTTTCTCACTCCGGTCTATGCCTTCGGTCATCACCAGGTAAAAAGGCAGCACTCCAGGCGCGTCTATAGCGACCATAAGCG
>Ga0074046_10004704_pt1 | contig 11054 bp, 6 predicted proteins | sample BogForMeECP23OM3_FD_94441 | JGI IMG/M metagenome (GOLD analysis project Ga0074046, IMG submission 94441) | Bog forest soil microbial communities from Calvert Island, British Columbia, Canada - Bog Forest MetaG ECP23OM3 | ecosystem: Environmental > Terrestrial > Soil > Wetlands ...
CCGCCAGACTTATTTATCCCCTTCAAAAGCTCCCTCGCTTAGGAGCGCTCCGATCGAGTCACACGAGTCTTATGGCGAGACGCTCATGGGCATGAACTTCATGATCTCCCGGGACATTTCCATCAGCAGATCGCGTATTTGCATAGACAACCTCTCCAATCCCTGGGCTGCGACGAGTCCGGCGTGCTGCGAAGAGTTCTCTTCAACAACGTGCGACAAGTCCGACAGCGGTTCGTCGAGATCGGCCCAATGAGCGGGGGGCTTTCCATCGACTTGATCGGCCATTTGCATCAATAGAGAGGCGCAGGCCTCATTGAACCGCCGCTGCGCGGCCTGTACCGCAGTAGGCATTTGTTCCTCCGCGCCGAACACTCGATGCTGCATGAGGGCGACTTGTTCAAGGTAGATGGTCTGGAGTTGCGGCTGCCAGCTTTTGATGAGCGCTCGATTGGCCATGGCTTCCGCGCGCTTCATTCCGAACTCGAGCGCGACCGCATCGGACTGGGCCATGACATTCTGGAAATTCTCCTCAATCTGAGCACGGAGCGCGCGAATGCGTTTCATCGCCGTTTGCGGCGGCTCCGGCCCCGGCAGCAAAGCGAGCCCGGCGACCGCGCGGAGATTGGCGCTGAAATACGCAACCATGTGCTCCGCGGCCGACTCTTTTGACAAACTGTGGTAAGCAAGCCACATCATGATGAGCCCGAGCATGATCCCGACTACGCGATCGCGTGCGGTCGCCAGCGAGGGATCGAAATTGAATCCGGAAACGGTAACCAGGTAGTAAGCGTTGGCGATCTGAAGCCCGAAATAGGATAGGCGTTGACTGGAAGTGGCAAACCAGGCCGCCACGGCTGTCATTGTGGCGAAGAGCAGGCTGAATTCGGTGATGGTGTCGATGTACGGGAGAATGAAAACCTGGGAGCCAATCCCCAGGATCAGACCTCCGGCCACGGCTCCCGAGATGCGAAGAAGTTGCTTTTGCCGTGAGGTTCCCAGGTTCGAAAGTGCGGTCAGAACGCATGTGGTGACGGAGGTGGCGATGCCTCGCCAGTTGAGGACCTCGTACGTGAAATAACAGAGCGTAGCGGCCAGGCAACCTCGCAGGGCGAAGTGAATGTGTGCGGGATTCTGGAACGCATCTTTTTTGAAGAACCCGCCCGCGGGCTCCTCCTGATCGAGCATCGATGGAAAGTACGCGTCAATCGACTCCGAACCCGCGAAGACCCGTGGAATCAGACTTGCGGTTCTTTCCATCTCGGCAAGCAATGGAATCCCCGATGGCCCCGTGGGCAGTTCCGAAGGAGTTTCAGGGATCTTGGATTCGGCAAGCGATTTGCGAATGGTTGCCACCTGTTGTGCGAGCCTGTTCAGACGATCCCGATCCGTATCGAGCAACTGGTGAGGGTTCTTCGCCGATGACGACCCCAAATCGACCAAACGCCCTGTGAGAGCCAATACGGCGCTCAACTGATCCCGATAGAGCTGTTCATATCGCGACCTCGCCAGGATGCGCCGGAGTCCGCTGACCCCTACCATCGTGTACTTCACCAGCCGGTCGGTCACATCCTGGGGAGCAGGCTGGTCCCCGGCATAGGCTTTAATGAGCCCCTGGACCGCCGAGAGCCGGTCATCCATGCCTTGAAAGAGCTCGTTCTTCGGAAAAATGGCATGAAAGACGGCTTCGACGACAACTGTAACAACGGTTCCGATTACGCAGGCTAGGGCCTGCCAGAGAGTGAGCTCGACTCGATACTCCGCCGATTCAGGGGTCTGCCAAATGGGTAGAGCGAGCACCATGATGATGGCGAACCCGGTGGCAACGGCAAAATCCTGGAACGTATCGAGGGCGAAAAATACCACAAACATGCTGCCTGCAAACCACAGGAGGCGGGCAGATGGGTAACTGGCAAACAGGACCGCACAGGTGAGTATGAAGCTGACTCCAAGGGTATAACTGACGGCCACTGCGATTCCCGACTTGAGCGTGGCACGCAGGTCGTCGCGCGCAATCAGGAAGGCATAGAGCGCCCCTTCAAATCCCCCCCGTATACGGAACGTCATGACCAGGATCATGGTGAGGGTCGCGGCAATAACCATCCGCGCCACATTCACGCCACGGCCTGGATATGGCGCGAGTTCTTCCTTTAGAAACGACCGAAACCAGGGGAAGAAGCCGGGCGATTCAGACGGCGCTGCGGTCGCGTGATCCATGTTCGTTTACCGTGTGACGGAGCGGCTCGGGTTGCGTACGACGACCACTGCGGACTCTCCCATGCGCAATGAATCATTGGAAAGAGCATCAATGCGAATGCGCACGGGGAATCTGGAAGCGAGATGAACCCAGTTCAGAGTGCGTTGAAGATCGGGGAGCCCTGAATCGAACTTTCCGATGATATCGGGGTCCGGAGTCACGCCAAAGCCAATGCTTTCGACGGTGCCATGGAAGGGCCGATCTGGTTGTGACAACAGATAGATGTCGGCCGGCATGCCCGCACGGATGTTCCTGAGTTGCGTCTCTCTGTAGTTGCCAATCACCCACCACGTGCGCGTATCGATGAGCGTAAAGATCTGCTGTCCCGTGTGCGCGTACGCGCCTTCCGAGATCGTCAGGTTGGTCACGCGCGCGTCGAACGGCGCATAGATACGGCAGTTGTTCAAGTTGTATTGAGCCGTATCGATAGCAGACATCTTTGCCGACCGTTGCGAGGTCAGGGGCTGCAGAGTAGTCACGCTGTGTATCGACTGCTGAATCTGCTCACGGCTCTGTTCGAGGCTGGCCTTGCTCTGTTCGTACTGAGCCTGCGCGGATTGCAACGTGGCTTGCGACTGCCTCAGTTGAGCGCGGGCCTGTTCGACGGCCTGCCGTCTGGTTTCCACGAGGGTACGGGCCTGGTCCACCTGGTCCACAGTGACAAATTTCTCCGCCAGCAACGGCTCGACGCGGTGCAGGTTGCTGGTCGCGTAGGCAAGATCGGCCTCGGCGCGAGCCAGGCCCGCCTCGTCTTGTCCAACCGCTGCTTTGGCCTCGTCGATGTTAGCTTCCGCCTTCTTAACGCTGGCTTCGGCGTTGCGTGATCCGGCCTGCGAAACGGCGACTCCGCTGGTCTGGGCTGCAATGGTTCTGCTGGCGTCGGCGATCTGGCCCTCGAGGGCATCTCTCTCCGAGAGGGCGTGCTGCAGCGCGTAAGCGTAGGGCCGCGCGTCGATCTCGAGAAGCAGATCGCCCTTTTTCACGAACTGGTTGTCCTTGACGTAGAGCTTCACGATAGGGCCGTCGACCTGCGGTGCAATGCCGATATAGTTCGCAAACACTTCCGCGTCATCGGTGCGCGGGCTAAAGTTCGATTTGTGAAGCGCAACAAAGCCGATCACAACGGTGTACGCGATGACCGCGACGCTGATCGTGAGGCCTAACTTCTTCTTTTGCGGGGATGAATTCATTGCCATCGGTAACCTCGATTAGCCAAAGAAAATCAGCCACAGCGTCACAGCGCATGAGACCGCGATACACGGGTAGATCAATACCGGAGGCTGTATTTCTCTCTCCAGCTTGAGGCGAACAAAAAGGAGATGGGCGAGCGCAGCCGCCACAATGCCCAGGACGGAACAAAGAATCCAGTCGGGGAAAAATGAGCCGACGAGGCTGAAGGAAGGCGCGCGCTGGCACCCGGTCAGCGCCATCGAAACCAGCAGCGCCGGAAGCGCGATCCACCCGCGGTGCGAGCTTGTCGTGTGCCGTGTCATGGTTGTGGGCCCTGCCTCGGAGAAGGAGCTCGCAGCAAATCTCCAGTGCGGAATGCAAGGTTCGATATCTGCGTTAGCACCTGGGTGCGCGCGAATATATCCGCAGACCTGGCCTGCGCCAGGGCTCGCTGCGCCGAAACCACGTCAAGCAGATTGCGCAGCCCGAGATCGTACGATTTGAGAGCTGCGCTGTAGGATTTGTCGGCTGACGCCAGCAACGCCGCCGCGGCTCGCCTTTGACGCAAAGCTGTCTTTGCGTCGGAATACGCCCGCCATACCTCGTCGGAAATCTGGTCGCGCAGCGTATCGATCTGCGCCCGCGCTTCCGCTTGCCGGGCCTTCGCCTCCGCAATGGCATGCTCGCGCCGCAGTCCATCGAATAGGGTCCATTGCAGATCGAGTTCGACGTTCCACGATTCACGCTCCGCATAGCCAGAGGTAACCTGATTCCGTTGGCCGTAGTCCCGTTGCATTCCACCCATTCCGGAGAAGGAGAGCGACGGGAAGTAGCTGGAGCGCGCCTGCTGCATGGAGGCATCTGCGGACCGCAACCTGGCCACCTGTTCGAGAAGGTCTGGTCTCTGCGCCAAAGCGCGGTCGACGGCCGCGTCGGCCGTGTCCGTGAGGGCATCGGGAATGGGGAGATCGTTAATGTTCTCTACCTGAATCTGCGTGCGCGCAGGAAGACCCAACACCGTCGCAAGATCTCCCTGGGCGCTCTCCAGCGCCCCCATCGCGGCTTGCAGGTCGAAGTCCGCCTGGGCCGATGCAGCCTGTGCTTCGAGAAGATCGGGGAGAGTAGCCAACCCATGATCCAGGCGGGATTGGGCATCCTTCTCGACCGTTTGAGCATTCAAGAGCGTAGCCTCGGCCGCTGCCTGCTGTCCCATCGCATTCAGCAGCCGGTAGTAGTTCGCCGTTACCAGGTAAATGATCTGCCGGTGGGAATCGTTAAACGAAAAATCCGCGGCAAACAGGTCGGCCTTCGCTTCGTTGATTGCGCCGCTGCGTCGGCCAAAATCGAAGATCAGGTAATTGAGGTTGAGCGTGGGCTGAAAGAGACCGATGGTGTCGCGATAAAAACCGCCTGCGTAGAGCGTGTTTTGTCGCAGCGTGCGCGCCAGCGCCACCGCCGAAATCGTGGGGAAGAGCGCCGCTTCGGCCACCCCCAGGGACTGCGCCCGCGCCTTGGCTTCCTGCCAGGCCACGCGCGTGTCCGGGTTATGGCTTTCCGCAAGGTCCACGAGTTCGGCAAGCGTGTAAATGTGGCTTGCATCCAGCGTATACGCCTGCTCGGGAATGGCCTTCAGTTGCTCTTCAAACTGCGTCTCGCGGCCGGACTGCCACGGCTTCGCCGCAGATGAGGGAAGATTCTGCGCATTCCCACTCAGGCTGCCAATGAAGAGGAACACAAACAGCCAGAGTCCCCATCTGCAGACTCGCCGGTTCTCATTCTCGTATGGCACAGTTTCGAGCATTTCCTCTCTTTTACCGGCGAGATTCGCTGGAGCCGGTCCGTGGGGTTACAACCTGAAGTAGGCAACTGAAAAGCGCCCTTTCGCGCGCCGATTACATTCGAGTTGACTTCAATCTACAAAGCCAGTGCCGCGCCTTGCACCGGCACTAGATACATAGGCCGCTTTGTGTGCGGGATTGAACGTCTTATTCCCTGTGGAGCGAGATCTCGCTGATGGGCCGAGTTCTTGCGCTCTCATGGTGCTACCCAGGCACCTGGGGGTTCTCGAAGCCGCCACTGAGGATGCTCCCAGCGAATCAGCTTCAAATCGAGGACACTGACCAAAACAACCCCAACAACCAGCCCGCCGTTTTCGATGCACACTCCGGCGTTTTTCCCATTTTTGTGAACTTCGCATGGAAATGGAAACCCCAATAATGGCTTGAATCGTACCTCTTTCGAGGGCTTCGTCTGCCTTCACGAAAGCCAAACCGGGATCGCCTCTGCGCCGGTCGGAATGTGAGACTGCACAGGGTAATTATCGAGCGCTCGCAGATCGTCGTTGATCGATCGACTGGCTCACTGCTTCATGTATGATGCATGCGTGAAAATCGTTCGCAAAAAACAGTCAACATAGCTCGGACGGTTGAGATTCGTCGGCCATCGTGGCGCCGCCAATTTTCAATCTGCGCGAGTGTTTCCAGGCTCGCTCCCGCTGACTGATCGATCGTTGTAATCCCGCGTGTGCGATGTCATCCCGACGGCACCGCAACCAATCGCAAAGTTCATCGCCAGGACGGTGCTTCGTGCCACAGAATGAAGGGAGCCTCAAGCGGCACGAACGCTCCTGGGTGCCGCGGAATGAGACGCGGCGTGTAGTCAGCAACCGGGCGACTTATGGGAACAGAAGCACTGTAGGTGAAGGCACCTGACGTTTCGACCGGGCGTTCGCCGCGAGTCATAGCTTGCGTGATTGGTGCCCCGTCCTTCTCGGCCTCGGCGTAAAGCTCGACGCTCACGGCATCGGGATCGATATCACCATGAAAAACCTGAACGTGAAATACATATTGCTCGCCCTGTTGCTCGACGGTGGCGGAGCCGAATCGCAACGCTGACCAATGTTTCGCCAGTTCGGCCTGCCAGGCGACGAGATTGGTTCCCACTGAACCTCGATTCTCGGCGCGCTGGTGAAAGGCTGTTGCCGCTGACAGATAGAGTCCTTCGGTATATTGGCGGACAACGCGATTGCTGGAAAAGGCCGGAGTCAAGCGGGCCATACTTTCGCGCATGCGGGCGACCCAACCCCTTGGAATTCCGTATTCGTCTCGGGCATAGAACTCCGGGACCACGTCTTTTTCGAGAATCGCATACAGACTTTCAGCTTCAGTTGCGTCCCAGGAAGGATCGTCCCCGTGTTCGCGCCCGTCTCCGATCGCCCAGCCGACTTCCGGGGAATACGCCTCCGCCCACCAGCCATCGAGCTCCGAAAGATTCAACCCGCCGTTCACCAGCACCTTCATCCCGCTTGTGCCGCTTGCTTCCCATGGCCGCCGCGGAGTGTTCACCCAGACGTCCACGCCCTGGACCAGATGCTCCGCCATGAGAACGTCGTAATCCGAAAGGAAAACTACCCGGAATCGAACTTCGGGGCGGCGAGCAAACTCGAACCACTGCGTGATCATCTCTTGCCCCTCGGCATCCTGAGGATGAGCCTTGCCCGCAATCACGAGCTGAACGGGGCGCTCAGCATTCGTCAGGATGTTAATAAGTCGCGCCTGATCGTGCAGGAGAAGATTCGGGCGTTTGTATGTGGCAAAACGGCGGGCAAATCCCAAAGTCAAAGTATTTTCATCGAGTACTTGTGCGTTCTGCGCGAGGTCTTCTGTCGACGCTCCCCGAGCCGCTAACTGGCGGTCATACAGTCTTCGGACGTACGCAACGAGATCCTTGCAAGTATTTGTGCGGAGTTGCCAGAGGTCGGAATCGCTGGCGGCACGAATATCTTTTTCTTTATCTGCGAGTGTTCCGTACCAGTATTGTTTTCCGCAGTGAAGTTCCCACAAGCGGTCTGCTTCAGCGGAGTCCCACGTAGGCGTGTGCACTCCGTTGGTCACGTACGTTACCGGCACCTCTGCTTCAGGCCACCTCGGAAAGAGAGGCTGGAAGAGCCGCCGGCTTACTTGACCGTGCAATTTGCTCACGCCGTTGATGGCGCCGCTGCCGTGGATCGCAAGATAGGCCATGTTGAAAGGTTCAGACGAGTCCTGTCGATCGCGCCGCCCCAACGCCAGAAGCTCGTCGAACGAGATTGACAGTTTCTCCTCAGCATAGTTTCTGAGGTAGGGTTCGATCAGGCTGGGAGCAAAGCGGTCAAAGCCCGCCTCCACCGGAGTGTGGGTTGTAAAAAGGTTGCCTGCACGGGTGACGGCGAGCGCGACGTCGAATGGTTTGCCCTTGTCTTCCATGTAGGAACGCGCCCGCTCCAACACCGCGAATGCGGCGTGACCTTCATTGAGATGGCAGACCTCGGGCTCGAGTCCGAGGGCTCGCAGGAGCCGCCAGCCTCCAATACCGAGGACTAACTCCTGTCTTAAACGCAGCTCCGGACCACCTCCGTACAGCTCAGAAGTTATGCTGCGGAAAGACGGAAGGTTAGCGGGATCGTTGGTATCGAGTAAATACAATTTGATCCGGCCCACCTTTACTTGCCAGACTCTGATCCGCAAATTAAAGCCAGGCAAAGCAATGGCCAGGCGCAACCATTCGCCGCTCGGCTCGCGCACCGGTCGAATCGGAAGCTGGCCGGGATCGTTGAATGGATACAAAGCTTGCTGGTGACCCTGGGCATCAATCTCCTGCCGAAAATAGCCTTGCTGATAGAGCAAACCAATCCCGACGACCGGGACGCCCAGGTTGCTTGCCGCTTTGAGCTGGTCGCCGGCGACGTTGCCCAGTCCGCCGGAATAAATCGGTAGCGCTTCGCCCAGCATGAACTCCATGGAGAAATACGCGATTGCCGAAACGCCCGATCGCGGATGCGCCTTTTGGAACCAGGCTTCCGACGCTTCGACGAGTATTTTCTCGCGGTGGAGATCGGCCAGAAGTTTTTGGAATCGCGGGTCGGACGTAACAGCTTGCAGTTTTTCCCGGGATACGGTTTGCAGCAGAGCCCAAGGGTTGTGGGTCAGTTCCCAGAGCTCCGGATCGAGTTGCCCCCAAAGCTGGTCCGCCGAGTGATTAAACGACCATCTAAGGTCCAAGGCCAAATCAGTAAGTGCATCTGAAACACCTTTATCGAGTGGACGATCATCAGCTGTCGAGTTACTCATAAACCAAACTCCTGTCGCTGCTTATGTTTTTAGGACTTATCGGTTCCGGCCGCGTGTGCGCTTCGGGACGTTGGCAAGAATAGATGGATCAGCCGGTTCGCCGGCGGCAGGGCTAATTGTCATGCAGCACCTCGCAGTCATCCGTCAAGAGTATTGCACTTGATCGGGGTTCGAGTTGAAAACCAATTTGACCCTGCAAGGGAGGCTCTCTTCCAGGGTCGAAGAGATCGTCAGGAGCAGTTCGGGAAGTGTCGACCGCCAAACGCCAGATCTTTCCGGCGGGCAACGCAGGAAGACAAAAATTAACGGTTTCGGCGCCGGCATTAAACAGGAGGAACAAATTGGGTTCTGCCTGTCCAAAAATCAGACACGAAATGGATCTCTGCCGCTGGTCGTTCCAATCGGGAGTGGCGCCATTTGGCGCTAACCACTTGATATCTGCATCCGCGTAGAAAGTCTCTTTTCGTAAAACAGGATGGGCGCGACGAAAGGCAATTATTCCTCGAGCGAAGCGGTGTGTCTCTTTGTGTTTTTCGAGCAGGCTCCAGTCAAACCAGCTCACCTCGTTATCCTGGCAGTAGGCATTGTTATTGCCGCGCTGGGTTCGACGAAACTCATCACCGCCGAGCAACATCGGAACCCCGCGAGAGATAAACAGGGTTAACAGGAAATTCTTGATCAAGCGGATGCGCATGCCCTCGACAGCTGGATCCTGGCTCGGCCCTTCCACCCCGCAATTGTCGCTATAGTTGGCATCGGTTCCATCGTGGCTGAACTCTCCATTTTCGTCGTTGTGCTTCTGCTTGTAGCTCACCAGGTCGTTCAGCGTGAAGCCGTCATGACAAGTCACGAAGTTGAGGCTGCTTGCGGGTCCCTTCCCCGAGTTTCGATACAAATCCGAGCTTCCACAGATTCTGCTCGCAAACCATCCGATCATGCCGGCGTCGCCAATCCAGAAGCGGCGCACATCGTCGCGGAAGCGGCCGTTCCATTCCGTCCACCGCTTGCTGGAAAAATCTCCCACCTGATAGGCGCCGCCTGCGTCCCAAGCCTCCGCGATAATCTTTACGTCGCGCAGAATGGGATCCTCCGCGATGTCCTCGAGAAGTGGAGCGTTGCGCAGAATGTTTCCATGCTCATCCCGGCCCAGGATCGAAGCCAGGTCGAAGCGAAATCCGTCCACATGCATGTGCATCACCCAGTAGCGAAGCGCATTTCTCACGAACTCTCGCACCACGGGATGATTTGCGTTCAGCGTGTTGCCAACCCCGGAAAAGTTTTTGTAGTATCGGCACCCGTTCTCCTGCAACATGTAGAAAATCGAGTTATCAATGCCGCGCAGGGAAATCGTGGGTCCCAGTTCATCGTTCTCAGCTGTGTGGTTCAAGACGATGTCCAGGATCACTTCAATGCCTGCGCAGTGAAAAGCCTTGACCATCTCTCGAAACTCCTCGATCTGCCGGCCGTGCGACCCTGCAATTCTGTAGGACTGCTTCGGAGCAAAAAAGGCGACGGGATTGTAGCCCCAGTAATTCTTGAGTCTCTCCCCCGTGACTGGATTCAGCCGCCTTGATTCGTTTTCGTTGAATTCCAGAACAGGCATCAACTCAATGGCGGTCACTCCCAGGTCCTGGAGATACGGAATCTTTTCGGTCAAGCCTGCAAAGGTTCCGGGATGCGCCGCACCCGAGCTCGGATGGATTGTGAAACCGCGAACGTGGGTCTCGTAGATGACCGTGTCGGCGGCAGAATGCTTTGGTGGCGAATCTATCCCCCAGTCGAAATGGTCCTGGGTAAAGATGCATTTCGGTGTGGTGGCGGCGTCATCAGCAGTCGAAAAACTCAGGTCAGTCAGGCTACTCGATGAATCGTAGCCGCGCGCGGCTAGAAAATCCCAGTTTTCGGTCCCGTCAATTGCTCGTGCATACGGATCCAGAAGCAGTTTGTGCGGGTTGAAGCGATGGCCTTCTTCAGGCAGATAGGGCCCGGAGATGCGATAACCGTACAGTTGACCCGCGGCAATGCCTCGCACCCACACATGCCACACGTCGCCGGTCCGATGGCGCACCGGATCTAAATCAATCATTCTGCTCGGAGAGGAATCGTCAGGGTTTTGATAGAACTCCAGGCGAACACCGGTTGCGTGGCGGCTGAACAACACAAAATTAACTCCGTCCCCTTGTTGGTGAGCGCCCCCAATCGGGAGGGGATTTCCTGCCTGAACTTCCGATTCAGTCATCGACATGGACTTCCATCCTTGCGTGTCAGCTCCTGGCGCCGGCGTGCTTGTTCCACCCGTGGAAACGCGAGTGATCACCTGCATTCCACGCCTCGCGGAGTCCAGGCGTGCTCAGGTCCCAGTCTGGCCGGACCTCGCTCGTCACGATACGCAGATCACACCAAAGATCGGCGATCGACGGACGGCCCCAGAACCAATAGCCGTTGTAAATGCTGTAAATCACGAGGCCCGGCTTGAGCACCAGCGTATACGGGATCATCGGATTGTGCTCCGGGTCAGTGTA
>Ga0074046_10004706_pt1 | contig 11048 bp, 6 predicted proteins | sample BogForMeECP23OM3_FD_94441 | JGI IMG/M metagenome (GOLD analysis project Ga0074046, IMG submission 94441) | Bog forest soil microbial communities from Calvert Island, British Columbia, Canada - Bog Forest MetaG ECP23OM3 | ecosystem: Environmental > Terrestrial > Soil > Wetlands ...
CCAATCTTGGCATTTTGCGGGCTCAGTACGAACATGCGATTGCACTTTTGATCGGAAAACCTGCTTCTTCATTCTCCCTCGCGTTCGAGGCTTTGAAGACTCCGCCGCCGGCCATTCCGTTTGGCGTTCCATCGCAACTCCTGGAGCGCCGCCCCGACGTCGCTGCGAACGAGCGCCTGATGGCTCAGGCCAATGCGCAAATCGGCGTCGCAGTCGCCGCCTATTACCCAACGCTGACTCTTAGCGCTTCCGCCGGGTTTGAAAGCACGAGGGCCGGCACCTGGTTGAGTTGGCCCAGTCGGTTCTGGTCGGTCGGTCCGTCCATATCCGAGTTGATTTACGATGGCGGTCTGCGTCGTGCCACCGTCGAACAATATCGCGCGCAATATGATGGGACGGTCGCCAACTATCGCAACACCGTCCTCACCGCGTTTCAACAAGTAGAGGATAATCTTGCCGGCCTGCGCATTCTTTCGCAGGAGATTCAGCAACAAGATACCGCGATCGCGTCCGCCCAGCGCAGCCTGAAGCTGGCGACAGATCGCTACCGTCTCGGCATTGACCCGTACCTCAACGTGATTACCGCCCAGACAACTCTCTTCAGCAATCAGCAGACAGCGGTGAGCCTGCGGATCACGCAAATCGTGGACAGCGTGCAATTGGTTGAGGCACTCGGCGGAGGCTGGGATGCCTCGACGCTTCCGACTTCGCAGCAGATTATTTCGCGTCAGACCCAGTTTTCACCGGCTACGGTGGCTCCACCGCCCCAGAGCCAGCCACCGGCAGCGTCTAATCCCTGACTGTGACAAGTTTGAGTCTGCGGATGTGAGGTCGCAAATAAGAGTCCACAAATCTCAGCGGGAGATCTCTTCCGCTTGTGGTCACGGTTTCTTGTAGACCACTCCGCCCTTCATTACAAAATCCACTTTTTCCATCAGAGAAACATCTGCCAGCGGATCTCCCGGCACGGCCACAATATCTGCCAGCTTTCCCACCTCAATCGTTCCCAATTCACTTTGCGTCCCCAGCAACTCCGCGGCAGTCGACGTCGCCGCCCGGATGGCCCGCGCCGGCGTCATTCCAAACTTGACCATCGACGAAAATTCTTTCGCGGGATTGATCTTCCAATCGAATCCACCCACGTCGGTTCCAAATGCAATCTTTACGCCCGCCTGCATCGCCCGCCGGAACGTGTCCTCATGGATGGCGATCATCTTCACCCACACCGGGGCCCCGGCGGCTGCGCGTCCCTGCGCCACGTATTCACCGACGTAGATTGTCGGTACATAAAAAATTCCACGTGCCGCCATGGTTTTCAAATCCGCATCGGTGATGTAGTTGCCATGCTCGATCGAATCCACTCCAGCCTCAACCGAGTTATGCACACCGTACAGCGCCATGGCATGCGACGCCACCTTGTGCCGCTCGCGATGGGCCTCGTCCACAATGGCTCGCAACTCGTCTAAGGTGAATGTCGGAATATCGTCGAGCACACCATCTTCTCGCACCCGGTACGACCGATCGCTATAAACTTTGATCCAGTCTGCCCCGTGACTGATCTGCTCACGCACCGCTTGCCGCGCATTGTCCGCGCCGTCGACGATCTGCACCCCATGCGGCACCGGGACATCCGGCGCATATCCCTGCAGCGGATACGCCCCCGTTACATTCAGCGCCCGCGTCGCGACCTGCATCCGTGGCCCGGGAATGATGCCGTTGTTGATCGCTTTCTTGATGTCCGCATCCGCATACCCCGCGCCTTCCGTCTCCAAGTCGCGGATCGACGTGAACCCGTACTCCAGCGCCCGTCGTGCATTCACCGTCGCCAGAATCGTTCGATACTCCGGCGACTGCTTCAACAGTTGCTCGTCGTAGTCCGCAGCCGTGATGTCTCCCTGCAGCAGAATGTGCGTGTGCGTATCCATCAGTCCAGGCAGGCACGTGGAATGCGAAAGATCAATCACCTCGGCGTCCGCGGGAACGGTCGCGCCGACGTCTTTGATCTTCCCGTCCTCCACCACGATCACCACATTCCTGCGCAGGGCATCCCCTCGGCCGTCGAAAAGATTCCCGCACTTCAAGGCGTCAGTCTTTGCAGGAGATGCCTGCGTCTGTGCCCAACAACATCCGGCTGCCGCCACGACAAAACAAATCGCCGCAATTCTGCGCATCATGATTTCCTCCAACTCCAAAGATTCGCCGCTATTTATTTACTTTATCTTTGGTGGCGTCCGCGGGTTCCACGGCTCCGGGCATCACCTTAAGCGGAGCTGAGCGCTGCTCTTCGAGTTCGGGATGCGGCAGAGGCTTGCGGGGCAGCATCTGGTCGCGCATGGCGGTGTTGTACACGAAGATCGCCTCAACCGTTGCTGCCTGCGCCAAGTCGGCGGGTTGCAATCGTTCGTAGGTGTCCATGTTCGAATGATGTGTGCGCGAGCCGTAGTCGAGGTGGTCCTGAATAAACTGGAATCCAGGGATCCCGACGGCATCGAACGATTCGTGGTCGGTGCCTCCGGTGTTGCGCATGGTGATGGTGGTGACGCCGAGATCTTTCAGCGGCTCCATCCATTGCGCGAAGATCGGAGAGACGGCGGCGTTCCCCTGCAGATAAATCCCCAGAATTTTACCGGTACCGTTATCGACGTTGAAGTAGCCGGAAATTTTCGGCTGTTCAGCCTTGAGTACAACTGGACCGGCAGGCTTGCGCATCCACTCGGGCTTCTCCAACTCATCGGGAGCGGTCGAGAGCGGCACGTAGCCGAAATGCTGCTTCACGTAGCCTCTGGAGCCAAAAAGTCCCTGCTCTTCTCCCGTCCAGAGGCCAATGCGGATGGTACGCCGCGGCCTGACTTGCAGTGCGTTAAGAATCCGCATGACTTCCATCGCAACCACTGTGCCGGCGCCATTGTCGGTTGCGCCCGTTGCCGATGCCCACGAGTCGAGATGGCCACCCACCATCACAACCTCATCTTTCAGTTTGGGATCAGTGCCGGGAATTTCCGCGATGGTATCAAAGCCATGCTCATGGTCGCCGAAGTACTTGACATCGACATTCATTTCAATGGTGACCGGCACATTCGCTTTGAGCAGACGGTAGACACGTCCATAGTTTTCGATTGCCGCTACTACCACGGGAAGAGGATCGGCGTGATCACGCAGATAAGCGTTCCTGTTCAGGTACGCGCCATTGTCGTCGAAGATGGTGCCGCCGGAGCCGCCGTTGTCGCGGCCATCGCGGCTGGGAAAAATCACCGCCACAGCATGCTCCGCGACGAGAAACTTGCCGAATTTCTCGAGCATGACCCGTCGTTTCATGACGTCCCGAAGCCGGTCCATAGGCTGTGGCTTTTCCAGAGGGAAATCGGCAATTTTGGCGAGATCTTTGTCGTCCATGCGTGTGAATAGCGGCTTATCCACCGGATTCACCTCGCGCATATCGCCGAGCAGAACGATTTTCCCTGCCAGCTTACCTTTATATTTGTCAAAATCTTTCTCGTCCTTGACGTCAATCCAAATGGCCGGGCCGCTGACGGCGCCGTTGGTCGAAGGCGACCAGGGCGCGGCTTGGGCGATGAACACAGCGGTATCCGGCGAGGTCATACGCCCCCAGGTGTTGAGTTGCTGCCAGCCCATGCCGAACTCTCCCCAGTCTTCGAGATGGGCGTTGCTGCAACCCATCGCAGCCAACTGATCGCGTGTCCACTCGTTGGCCCGGTGCAAGTTGGGTGAACCGGTAAGGCGCGGGCCAATGCCATCCGCCAAAGCGGATGCGAAGTCCATCACATGCGAATGGGCCAAGCCTTCGTCGCGAATGCGCTGGTACATGGTGTAGTCGAGATTCTCTTTCGCCGGCTGCGGCAGTTCGTACGATGGTTTGTCAGCGTCGGCAACCGCTGCTTTGTCTTTGTTTTTGTCTTTATTCCTGTCGGCGGCAGAGATGGATAGGGGCAGGACAGAACAAAGAAACAAAGCCAATCCAACTCTGAAGAGGTTGTGGAATCGCACGTATTCGGTCTCCCTTGGGAAAAGTTCTCCAGCAGAGTAGCAGATATGGACTGAACAACAATAGCTGCCACGACTGCTGGGAGTGTCGCGGGAACTGAAGCGCCGCCGGCTTATTATCGACCTTGGGCTGCGGCCTTCGCCGATGGTAGCGAAATCGCGACCGAGTCGGGTTCCGTCCAGACGGCTGTACCACTCGTCAAGTCTAGACGGTGCATAGTGATCTTGAGACTGCCGCGATCGACATCCATCATGAGGTAGTGGTAGTTCACTTTTTCCTTACCCTGGAAAGGATCGTCCTTAGCGCGATCAAACACATAAGGGTGCGCTCCGGCGCCGCCGGTCACGAAATAGATGACGCCGCCGTGCTCGTGGCGTTCGTAGTTGTGCACGTGTCCGGAGAAAACGACAATCCGGGCCCCGAGGCTCGGCTGACGCGCCTCGAGCATTTTGGCCAGTGCCTGCTCCCGCGGGCGGGCCGAGTGGCCTCCGCCGAACAGCTTGTCCGACGAACTGGTGTAGGGAGGGTGGTGAAGAACAATAAAAACGAAGTCCACATCGCCGGGAAGATGGTCCAAGTTCCGGGCGAGCCATTGTCCTTGAGGGCCGGAGGTTTGATCCTGGGAGCTGTCCAGCGTCAGCATCAGCGTGTTGGCGGCGCGGACGGAATAATAGCGGCTGTTCTTCAGGTCAGGGAAGCGCTCGAAATAATTGGCGAGCGCAACTTTTTCGTCGCCGTAGAATTCGTGGTTCCCGAGCGCGGGGTAAACCGGAGTCTTGTTCGCGCGCCACACCGCGGTTTCGTTATCCCACACCTTCCAGTCGTCCTTGTCGGAACCTTTGTAGACGAGGTCGCCTCCGAAGGAAATGAACGCAGGATGAGTCTGGGCAATCGCCTGAACCAGCGCCTGGCGCACCCGTGGATTCGCCGCTTCGGTGTCCCTGGGATCATGGAAGCGCGCATCTCCATAGGCGGCGAAGTGGAAGGGCGTGCTCACCTGCAGTTGCAGCTCTACCGGTTCGTTTTGCGATGCCGCCTGCGCGTGCGATCGTGAGTACGCCAGGCAGGCGAGAAGAATAACAATCGGCAATTTTTGGGATAGTTTCATTCAAATGATTTCTAGAACCGAGCCGTGAAAAGAACACGACGGTTTCCCGGTTAGAACCGATCTCTGAATCCGAGTTAGAAGGTTTCGAGCACCAGCTTAAGGTAGCTCCAGAAACTCTCCACGGACGATATCTGCACTCGTTCGTTGGGACTGTGCGGATCAACGATCGTCGGACCGAAAGAGACCATCTGCATGCCCGGATATTTCTCGCCAATGACGCCACACTCCAGGCCTGCGTGCATGGCGATCAGCTTTGCCGGTTCGCCGAAGAGTTTCTTGTGCACTTCCTGAAGTTTGCGCACGATGTCGCTGTTGGGCTCCGGTTTCCAGCCGGGGTATTTTCCTCGGTGCTCCACTTCGCACCCCGCCAGCCCGCATACCGTCGCAACCATGCGGGCGGCAGCCAGCATGCTCGTCTCGATCGCACTCCGCTGACTGGTAACAATCTCGAGCACATCTTCTTTGGTATTGACTGTCGCCAGATTCGTGGACGTCTGGACCAAGCCAGGAACGTCGGGGCTCATGGCCAGAACGCCATGATGCAAGCTCGCGAGCAGCGCCACGGTCTGTTTCGCGTCTGTTGCATCCAGCACCTTTCCCGGGCGTTCGGCTTTCTCGACGGTGATCTGCAGTCCGGAATCGAATCCTCCCAAATCAGCCTTGTATCCAGCCTCGGCTGTAGCGACAAGCGATTTCAGTTCGCTCTCGCGAGAGGGTTCGGCTAGCACCAGGGCTGCAGCTTCGCGCGGAATCGCGTTCTGCGCGCTTCCACCATTAACCTCGGCGATTTCGATCGGAAGGTGATCAACCAAACTCTGAAGAGTCCCACCCATGATTCGCAGGGCATTGCCGCGGCCTTGATGGATATCGACACCGGAGTGGCCACCTTTCAGGCCGGACACTTTGATGCGCCAGGCTGATCCTGCGCCTGCGGGATGAAGCCGGACTTTACGTCGAGCGGTCGTCTTGATGCCACCGGAACAACCGATACAGAGCGTGCCTTTCTCCTCGTTGTCAAGGTTGAGAAAATATTTGGATTTCAGCAAGCCACCCGGGAATTCGGCTGCGCCGGTGAGTCCGGTCTCCTCGTCAATGGTAAAAACGAACTCGAGCGGACCATGCGCAATGTCATTGCTCTCCATCACGGCCAGTGCGGCGGCCACGCCGACTCCGTTGTCCGAGCCCAAGGTAGTGCCATCTGCCTTCAGCCAGTCGCCGTCTCTTACCACTTTGATCGGATCGACATCGAAGTCATGAACTGTTCCCTCGTTCTTCTCACATACCATGTCGAGGTGACCCTGTAAGAGGGCCACGGGCGCTCTCTCGCGTCCCGGCCTCGCGGGTTTCCGGATCACGAGATTGCCGACATCATCCTGCACGGATTCCAACCCCAGCTTTATGGCCAGCGTCCGGACGTACTCCCGCGCCGCGGCCTCCTTCGTAGAGGCGCGAGGAATCGCCGCCAGTCGGTCAAAGTGCTTCCATACCGGTTCCGGTTGCAGGTTCGCGAGTGCAGGTATCATGACACGCTCCGTAGGATTAAAAGCTACCGTCCAGGGTCACCGTCCATGGTACCGCGCGGACGCAATGCGGGGTACCCGATTGAGCGACTCGGTTGAGCAAGTGCGGCGGTCTGGGAGGGATCACAAATTCTCTTGACAGCGCAAAGGCGGCGTTTTAGAATTTCCCACCGAGAGCGAGCGCTCGTCTTGATACAACGAGCGCATGAATATATGCCCAAGCTTTTGGACGACACCGTCGCCAAGAACAGGCTCAAGATTGAACGCGCCGCATTGAAGCTCTTCACCCGGCAGGGATTTCACGGTACGACCGTCCGCGAAATCGCCCGCAACGCCGGCGTATCCATGGGTAAGCTCTATCTCTACTACCCGAACAAAGAGGACATATTCATCGGTCTGGTCGAGCACATGGAGCAAAAGATGGAAGTGCTCCGGCAGACAGAACTTTTTCCCCTGATGCAATCGCCCGATCCCGACTCGCTGAAGAAACTGGGGATGGCCGTCGGCCGTGTTGTTTCGGAAAATCTGGACTACTGGCGGCTGATGTACGTCGACGTGGTTGAGTTCCGTCATAAGCATTTCATTAACAGCTATCGAGAGGTTGCGGGGGGTCTGCGCACGTATTCGACGGCCTTGTTTCAAAAGGCGCCGATTCCCTTTCCCAGCGACGTGAACCCCGGGTTTGCCTATGTCAGTTTGTACCTGCAGTTTGTTACGCATTTTCTGGTGGAGAAACTCTTCGGCGCGAAGCGCTATCTGGGCGTGAGTGACGAAGAAGCTGTCAATCAGTTTGTCCGTCTGTACACCGGCAGCCGGAAGAATCGAGCTTCGAAGCTGTAATTGCGACACAAGGAGGAAGTATGCGAACACTCGCAACGCTACTGGCGGCCGCCGCCATTCTCTGTTTCATGACGCCAATGACTCTGGCGCAAACGGCCACAACCGGGCAAATCGTGGGCGTGGTAACGGATCCGAGCGGGGCCATCGTAGTAGGCGCGAAAGTCGCCCTAACCAGCGACGCCGGCATACGCCGCGAAACCACAAGCGGCGGCAACGGCCGTTACACTTTTCCCCTGCTCGACCCGGGCGCCTATCGGCTCGATGTAAGCCAGAGCGGATTCGCGCCGGCCAAACTGGAGGGTATCGTCGTCGCGATCACCGAAAGCTCGGTGGTTGACGTCGCCCTCAAGGTGGCCGGTTCGCCGACCACGGTTTCGGTCACGGGCGAATCGCCGCTGGTGCAGACGGAAAGCTCCGCCCGCGGCAGCGTCATCGATCAGCAGGAGATCAACGCCCTACCGTTGCCGACCCGCAACTTCCAACAATTGCTGACCCTGACTTCGGGAACCTCGGGCTCCATCCAAAACTCCTCCGAACTGGGGCGTGGGGACGTCGCGGTATATGTCAACGGGCAGCGTGCGCTTTCCAACAATGTGGTCATCAATGGCATCGATGCGAACTCCATCGGCACGGGATCGAACCCAAATCTCGCCGTCCCCTCCATCGACTCGCTCCAGGAATTCATCGTTCAAACCAGCCTGTACGATGCTTCGGCGGGCCGCAACGCGGGTGGCAATGTGGCCGCCGTCACCAAGTCTGGCACCAACAGGTTCCATGGCGATGTTTATGAGTTCCTGCGGAATACCGATCTGGATGCCAACAATTTCTTCCTGAATGGAGTGGAAGGAGTAGTTACGCCGCGGCCCACCTACAACCGCAACCAGTTTGGTGGTACTCTGGGCGGACCGTTGGTGAAGAACCGTGCCTGGTTCTTTATCTCCTATCAGGGCACCCGCGAAACCAACGGCACCTCGCTGACCAACTCGCTCGCCACAATGTTTCTGCCAGCCTTTCTGGGCCCGCAGCGCGATGCTGCGCATCTGGCTGCCCTTTCGATGTGTTATGGCTTGGGTGGATTCTTCGACCCCGGTACAGCCTACTTGGCTCTGAATCAGAAGCTGCCCAACGGGCAGTATATGATTCCTTCTGCCCCTGGCGTTAACACTACGGGCGATTGCCCCGCAGGGGCACCGGTCACGCCCGTCCTGGAGACGATTCCCTCCAACTCGACCTACAAAGAAGACCAGTTCAATACCAATCTGGATATCAAACTGAATAATGCAAATCGCTTCTTCGCCAAGTACTTCTTTGCCGCCAACCGCACCGATCAGGCGCTCTATGATCAGTTTGGCGATGGCAGCCCGCTCCAGGCGCCCGGTTGGCCGACCGAGGAGGACGTCGACCAGCGCCTGCTTTCGGTAGGCGTATCTTCGGTGATCTCGAATCATTTACTGAATGAAGTCAGGTTCGGCTGGAGCACCATTTACGGCCCCGGCAAACCATCCCAACCCGTCACTTCCTCGGATTTAGATATTTCATCGCCATTAGGTACGTTGTTCCCCGCGATGCCGACATTACTCTTCGCGAACATGTTCACTCTAGGGCCGTCTCCGCTGGCTACGAACTACGCGGCGACTAACACCTATTCTGTCGGCGATATGATGACGTGGACCAAGGGGCGGCACACGCTCAAATTCGGTGGCGAATATAAGCGGCAGGAACTGGACGCTCCCTATTTCGATGTGTTCCCCAACGGCGAACTCATCTACCTGGGCCTCCTCACTGGCAACCCTTTCGGAGATTTTCTAGGCGGGCTTGCCGACGCGTCCGTGATTGGCTCGGGCACCAACAGTCTCCACAATCGCGCCAACGATTTTTCCGCCTTCTTTCAGGACGATTGGAAGGTCGCGCCGCGTCTTACACTGAACTTGGGGCTGCGCTATGACTACTTCGGTCCCACCACCGAGACCGACGGCCATTTTGTCGGCTTCGATCCGTCGAAGGCCGTCACTACGCCTCTGTTGATACCGGGGTTTGGCTCGGATTGCCCAGCTGTTCCGAGCACCTGCGGTGTGGTCGTCACTGGCGGGTTCGTCCAGGCCGGCAACGGAAACTTGCCGGGCATTCCCAAAGTGGGCAACGGCTTGGTGAATCCCAACTACAAGAACTTCGGACCGAGGCTGGGCTTCGCTTACCAAATGACGAATACCGGCAATATTGTCCTGCGCGGTGGTTACGGCATTTTCTACGACCGCCCCAACATGCGGCTGTTCAATAGTCAATTGTTCAACATGCCTTACGAAATGATGGCCGCCGCTCTGTTGACCCCGAACGAAAATCCATTTTTCCAGGTTCCACTACCCAGCGCATTCCCGCTGAACCCTCTCAGCCCTAGCTCCACTTTCCCCTACGGAGGATATCCGGCCTTCCTGAAAATGACATCGTACCTTGTGGGTCCCATCACGACTGCCGTCCCGGCCACCGGGATCTATCCGGACCTGCACGACTGGAGCATTCCCTACATCCAATCCTTCAACCTCGGACTGCAAACCAGCTTCGCCAATAACTGGATGCTCGACTTGGGCTACGTCGGTACGGAAGGGCGCAAGTTTCCGCGCTTGTTCTCATTCAACCAAGCGGCTACTCCAACGACGGTGTTTGGATCCCCAACGGGGATTTTCTTCCCGCCCACGGCGGGAAGTCAGGGCGGACCTTTCTTTCCCGGCTTCAGCAATCTGACGGCCCCCGGGTTCGGCAGCTTCCTGATGGAGAGTAACTCGAATTCCAATTACAACTCTCTCCAGGCAACCCTCAACAAGCGTTTCTCCCACGGCCTGCAAATGCTGCTCAGCTACACTTGGTCCCACTCGTTTGATGACTACTCTGGCAGTGACGTAAGCGACATCGGGGTGGTCCCGGGCAACATGGTCAACGAACAAAGCAACTATGCCACTTCGGATTTCGACCGGCGGCACCGCTTCGTCGCCAGCTACCTATATAACCTTCCGGACGCTTATCACGGCAGCTCGGCATTCGGGAAAAAAGCACTGAATACCTGGAGCGTGTCGGGAATCGTGACCCTGCAATCCGGTGTTCCGTTCTCCATCTTCGGCCGGGCAGACGCGTTTGTGGCAACCAGAGCCGACCTGGTGCCTGGACGAACGCTGGAGTCTGCGATCAAGGGCGGCAACGTCGAAGACCGCTTGAGCGCTTATTTCGACCCGACCGCCTTCATGCAACCCCCCTTGTTCACTGCCGACTGGGGACAGTTAGGAAGGAACATCATGCGGGGTCCGAAGCAGGTCAACACGGACTTCTCCATCATGAAGTCCATTCCGGTGACGGAAAGCCAACGGGTAGAATTCCGGGCCGAGTTCTTCAATCTGTTCAACAACGTGAATTTTGCCAACCCAGTCAACATAATCTATCCCTCGTCCAACTTTGGATCCATCGTGTCGACCACCACGGGGCCGAGGGTGGTCCAGTTTGCCCTGAAGTACAGCTTTTAGGAGCGCATGAAAGACACAGGTCTGCGCGGTAAGGTCGTCGTCGTTACCGGCGCCGCGGCGGGGATCGG
>Ga0074046_10004707_pt1 | contig 11046 bp, 9 predicted proteins | sample BogForMeECP23OM3_FD_94441 | JGI IMG/M metagenome (GOLD analysis project Ga0074046, IMG submission 94441) | Bog forest soil microbial communities from Calvert Island, British Columbia, Canada - Bog Forest MetaG ECP23OM3 | ecosystem: Environmental > Terrestrial > Soil > Wetlands ...
AGAGCGTCGAGTTCTATTCGGGTGATCTCGAAACACTCGTTGACGTGAAACTCGCGCCGCGATTTCGAAACATCTGGCTGGTGGGTGGGGCCATGTTATGTCAGCGTTTTCTCGAACTCGGCCTAGTGGACGAAATCAGGTTGACCATAGCCCCTGTCCTATTGGGTGACGGACTCCGGCTATTCGGTCGTTTCCTGACGGAGGAGAGGTGGGATTTGAAGAACGTGGTCGCTTACAAGAATGGTTTTGTCGAGTTATCATACGCCGCCTCCACCGTGTGAGAGCATCAGAATAGATCCCCAAACTAACGGGTGGCGAGCTGGACCACAAAGGCTGCCGACATCCTCGAGAAAGTCAAACGCGCCCGCGCCGCCCTTCATAATCGGCATTCTCCATGACGCACTACACCAGGGCTGAAGTGACTGGATCGTCAGCGATCGCATCCACCAAACCAATCTGCAAGGCGCGCGTCGCGTGCACCTTCTCGGCGGCGAGAAACATTTGCAATGCTCGCGCCTTCCCGATCAACCGCGGCAGGCGCTGCGTACCTCCCCAGCCAGTAATCAAGCCCAGTGCTGCTCCGCGATGTCCGAATAGCGCATGCGGGCCGGCGATGCGGTGATGGCAAGCCAGTGCTAGATCAAGTCCTCCGCCCATGCAGTAGCCGCGCACGGCGGCGATCGACGGTGAAGGGAAATTGGCGACAACGCTCATCAGGCGCTGGCCCATCTGCGCAAAGCGGAACGCTTCCGGCCCGGTCAGCACCGCGATTTCGTTGAGATCGGCTCCGGCAGAAAAGAAGTGCGCGTTGCCGGCGATCACCAGACGTGACGGAGGATGGGCCGCCAGCTCTGCGATCGCGGCCGTGAGCGCCAGCACCCGGGCGCGGGTCAGACGGTTCGTGCCGTCCTCTGATACAAGCCGTAGCACAATGGCTGTGCCATGCGCTTCGAGCACATAAAACTCTTCGCGCGATTGCTTTTTCTCCGACACCCGAAGCTAGGTTAACAAACGCGCCGGGCCGAAAAACATTTACCATGTATTCCATGTGCAAGAGGAGTTCCGGTAATGGCGCGCACTGAAAGTCTCCAGCCTCTGTCTCGCAGATCATTCCTGCAAGCGTCCACCGCCGCATCGGCAGCGCTGGCGTTTCGCATCGTAACTGAGCCGCTGCTCGCTCATTCGGAGATGCCGAATGTTTCCGCCGGCGCAGTACGCATCAATGCCAATGAAAACCCACTTGGCCCATGCAGTGCCGCCCGGGAGGCCGTCGCGGCGATCATTCCAGAAGGCGGCCGTTACCACTTCGAGCGCAGCAACGACCTTGTCAAGCTGTTCGCGCAACAGCAAGGTGTTTCGGAGGACTACGTCAGAATTTTTGCTGGATCGAGCGAACCTCTGCACTACACCGTTATGTGCTTTACTTCGCCCAAAGCGAGCTTCGTGACCGCCGACCCCGGATATGAGGCAGGAGTGCACGCCGCCAAAATCGCCGGGGCGCGCGTCGTCAACGTTCCCCTGACCAAGACCTACGCGCACGATGTGAAAGCCATGCTCGCCGCCGCGCCCGATGCAGGCGTGTTCTACGTCTGCACGCCGAACAATCCGACCGGAACCCTGACCAGCCATTCCGACATTGAGTACCTGGTTGAGAACAAACCGAAAAACTCCGTCGTCCTGGTGGACGAGGCCTACATTCACTTTAGCGACGCTACGTCAGCCATCGACCTGGTGAAGGCCGGCAAAGATGTCATCGTGCTGCGCACCTTCTCGAAGCTTTACGGGATGGCGGGCCTGCGCTGCGGATTTGCCATCGCAAGGCCGGACCTGGTGCGCCGCCTGGAGAATTACGGCGGCGGCAATCCGATGCCTGTGACCGCCGTCGCAGCCGCATCAGCCGGCCTGCAAGACGCGGGTCTGGTGGCCGAGCGCAAGCGTATCAATACGCAAAATCGCGAGGAGACCTTTCGCTGGCTTGATCGCCACGGATACTCTTACATCCCCTCGGTATCGAACTGCTTCATGCTCGATACCAAGCGGCCGGCAAGAGAGGTAATCGCCGCCATGGCGCAGCAAAACGTCATCATCGGGCGGATTTGGCCGTCCATGCCCACCTACACGCGCATTACGATCGGCACGCACGAGGAAATGGACCGCTTTCAGGCTGCATTTCAGAACGTGATGGATGGAAAGGTGGTTGGGCGGCTCCGGCGGAGTGAGGAGCCCGGCAGGCGGACTATTGATGGGTTTGTGTTGCCTGCCTGACGCAAGGCGCGAAGCGAAGACCGTAACTAGGTCGTCGCCGCGACGCCGCGCGGCTTCACGTTGCCGCGGATGAACTCGATGATGGAATCCATCGGCGTGCCCGGCTGAAAGACCGCGGCCACGCCAATCTTTTTCAGCGCTTCGACATCCTGATCGGGAATGATGCCGCCCACCAGCAGCAGCACGTCGTCCATCTGGTTCTGCTTCAGCAGGTCGATCACGCGCGGCACAATGGCGTTGTGCGCGCCGGAGAGAATGCTGAGCCCGATGACGTCCACGTCCTCCTGGAGCGAGGCGTTGACGATCATCTCGGGGGTCTGGCGCAATCCGGTGTAGATCACTTCCATGCCGGCGTCGCGCAGGGCGCGGGCAATTACTTTGGCGCCGCGGTCATGGCCGTCGAGGCCGGGCTTGGCAACCAGTACGCGGATTTTGCGGTCAAGAGACATTTATGGCCTTTGCTCTGTCATCTTACGCTCAGCGAACCGCGATGCTGGCAAGCGGAGCCGCAGAGCCTGCCCCGAGCGACCTCGAGGGGACCCCCGTCCCAGCCGTCAGCTCTCGGCTAAACTTTGAATGATAAACCCTGAGCGCGAGTTTTGACGACAACCGGGACTTGTAAGTATTGGGCTACTTTGAATGCCCACTACCGAGTTGTGTGCTTTGCTCCCGGAGATGCCTTCCGCTGGCGTTTATCGAGAATTGACAGGAATGTGCTACGGAGAGCACGCGCGAGGGAGTACTATTTCCGACACGTTCCTAGAATCGGGCTTCCCAGGGCTTTTGCTGTATGAGTTTGTTCACGAATCTGAGGAAGAAGTTTACGGAGTTCATGCAGCGCCTCCTCGCCCCACGTTCGGAGAAAAGCCTTCTGGAGATAGAACGAGAGCTGCGCCAGCGGAGACGCGAGAAGGTTGCCGCTCGCGCTTCCGGCCGTAAGGATCAGGATGTGCTGGCGTGGCCAGGCAGGGATATTATTGCCAGAATCCGCAGTGGCAGTGCCTGGCTCTCGACCCGGTGGAAATGGTAAAGACCCAGTACCCGCACTCGGTGGTCACGTTATCGTTTGCACTGCTTGCGGTAAGGTCAGGCGCGCCTTCTCAAGATCCGGTTGCTCGCAATCAATAATCAGAAAAAAAGCAGCAAAGAATCAGAAGGATCCCGCCGCCGGACAACAGCAAAACTTGGAAGCTACGTGGTTACCGCTCATGCGAACGCGGTCTCGGTGTAGGTGCCATAAACTTCGCGCAGGGCCAGGCAAATCTCACCCACGGTTGCGTAGGCTTTCACCGCATCCACGATGAACGGCATGGTGTTCACTGGCGAGATCTGCCCGTCAGCGCCCGCGGTTGGCTCCTGGGCCGCGGCTTTCTTCAGCGCGTCAAGGCAGCGGCAAACTTCGTCATTCGAGCGCCGCTCGCGTAGCGACTTCAGCTTCTTCGTTTGGGCGAGCGCGACCTCCTCACCGATGTAGAGAATGTTCGGCGACGGCTCCTCGACCACGAACTCGTTGGCGCCGACGGTGATCTTCTCGGTGGCTTCCGTGGCGCGCTGGAACTGATAGCTGGCTTCAGCGATTTCCTTCTGCGGATAGCCCTTCTCGATGGCCGCGACCATGCCTCCCATCGCGTCAAGCTTCTCGAAGTAGTCGAAGGCGCCCTTCTCCATGTCGAGCGTGAGCCGCTCGACGAAGTACGAGCCGCCCAGCGGATCGACGGTCTGCGCCACGCCTGATTCGTAGGCGATAATCTGCTGCGTGCGCAGCGCGATGCGTACTGCTTCTTCGGTCGGCAGCGCCAGGGCTTCATCGTAGCTGTCGGTGTGCAGCGACTGGGTCCCGCCCAGCACGCCAGCCAGCGCCTGGATAGCCACGCGCGCAATGTTGTTCATCGGCTGCTGCGCCGTGAGCGAGACACCCGCAGTTTGGGTGTGGAAGCGCATCAGCCGGGTGCGCTGGTTCTTTGCGTCGAAGCGGTCCTTCATCAGGCGATACCAGATTTTGCGCGACGCGCGGTACTTCGCGATCTCCTCGAAGAAGTCGTTGTGCGCGTTGAAGAAGAAGCTGAGCCGGGGACCGAACTCGTCCACGTCGAGCCCGCGACGGCGCGCCCACTCGACGTACTCGACGCCATCGTAGATGGTGAACGCCAGCTCCTGCAGCGCGGTCGAGCCGGCTTCGCGAATGTGGTAGCCGCTGATGGAAATGGTGTTGAAGCGCGGCGTGAAAATGGAGCCGAACTCGAAGGTGTCAATCACCAGCCGCATCGAAGGCGCGGGCGGATAAATGTATTCCTTCTGCGCGATGTATTCCTTCAGGATGTCGTTCTGGATGGTGCCGGAGATATTCTTCCAATCCGCGCCCTGCTTCTCGGCCACCGCGAGATACATGGCCCACAAGACCGACGCAGGCGAGTTGATGGTCATCGAAACCGTGGTCTTTTCCAGGTCAATGCCGTTAAAGAGGATCTCCATGTCTTCGAGCGAGTCAATGGCGACGCCGCATTTGCCAACCTCGCCCTCGCTGAACGGATGGTCGCTGTCGTAGCCCATCAGCGTGGGCAGATCGAAGGCGACCGACAGGCCCATGCCGCCGTGCTCGAGCAGATATTTGTAGCGCTGGTTAGTCTCCTCGGGCGAAGCGAAGCCCGAGAACTGGCGCATGGTCCACATCTTGCCGCGATAGCCAGTGGCGTGAATGCCGCGCGTGTAGGGCGGCTGTCCGGGATAGTTCAGGTAGTCTTCGTACTTCCAGTCGGCAGGAAGATCGGCGGGCGTGTAGAGCCTTCGAATTGGCAGACCAGAGATCGTGGTGTAGCGCGCGTGGCCATGCTCATCGAGGTTGATGCCGGTGGGCGCGCCGATGGGTTTCTCCGGAGCCTTCTCCAGCGTGGGCGCGAGCGTCTTCTCGGCCCACTGCTTTTCAGAGTCGGACGGCTGGCGACCGCTCTCGAACAGATCGGTGACCGGCGATTCAGCTACAACTTTTCCGTTGGACTTGCGGCTATTCGGCATGAGCTACCCCACACAGACGGACTCTACATGCTAGTAGATGCGGGGAGCGGGAGCAAGGCGGCTACGGCTTTGGGGGAGAAGGACTAGGAGCCGGCTGAGCCGCATTCTGTTTCTGCTGAAGCTCCTTCCTGCGTTGTTCCGCGAGCTTATCGTTGTGGTCGGCGGGAAGCCCCAAGGCTTTGAGCATCTTGTCATCGTAGAAGGCCTTGTCCCAATTCCTTGCGTTTTCCAGTTGTTTGGGGTCAAGCCCGAAAGCACCCCTAAAATCGGTACCGGTCAGGTCGCACTCGTACATGTCGGCGCTGCCCAAGTCGGCGTCTTCCAGAACGGCCCAGCTCAAATCAGCGCGGTCCAGATTCGCTCCGCTCAGGCGGGCTCGGCTCAGATCGGCACCGTTCAGGTCGGCTCGGTAAAGCTCGGCACTGCTTAGGTCGGCATCGCTCAAGTCTGCCCCGGACAGGTCGGCACTGCTTAGGTCGGCATCGCCCAGGTCTGCCCCGGATAGGTCGGCACGGGCAAAGAACGCCCCCCTCGCCGATGCAAATCTGAGATCCACTCCCCTCAACTCGGCTCCGACCACGGAATCCGGGTCCTTATTGTTCTTGCTCCAGGTTGGTCGTTTTTGAGAAACCTCTGCATTCGTCAGATTTGCGAACGGGGGATAGCCGATGCTCGCCAGCGATCGAGGCACCCAAGTGCGCGGGCCCCAAGTATTCCACCGCCCTTCAGATTTGAATCTGATGCCAAGGATAGGATTACTGGAGCGAGATCCTCGTATCGCTGCGAAAGAAACCAGCATGAACAGAGCTCCTGCAGCGACGGCGAAGACGGCTGCCAAATGGCCCCCTCTGCTCCGCAGCGCTCTCTTCCATGCAAACGGCCTGCGTTCGACCCCACGTAGCGTGGAAACCGCGAGGTGGTAGAAGCAGACAGCGGCCACAGCCGAGACTGTGAGCAACAGGACATGCACCATCGTTCCAGTTGGGTCATGCCGCTTTAGATAGCGTACCCAGAATCCAAGCATGATCGTGGCAGGCAACACCCACCACACCAACAAGACTGAAATCCATAGCTGCAAGTAGGACAGGAAGGGACGACCGACATTCAGCTTTGGCAGGTGGGCACGCACCAGGTCGTTCAGGAGCCAGGGATCGACTTTGGTGTGCAGTGGCCGTCCGTCGGGAAAGATCGCGGGCAGAGAGCCGAGTTCCTACCAGAGCTTCTGCAGATAGAAGTTGAAGTAAAAATAGGCACAAAGAAGCAGTAACGGAACTATTACATAGAAGCCGACGACTGGCACACTGGCCTGGATGGTGGGCAGCGGGGAGGTGGGGCGATTGGTGATGAGATTGACATCCGGTGCAGTCGCCAGCCAGCAGTAAAGGCATGCTGCCAGGACCACCAGGAAAACCTTGCGCGCGTTTTCGGAGATGCCCTTGGCGTTCTCCAATTTGTCGTACAGCGTCTTGAGATCATCAGGCAGCTTCGCACCGGTCAAGTCTGCGCCCGCCAATTGTTCAGTTCGCAAACCTCCGGTGACGCCGCTGAGATCAGCGCCTTGCAGATTGGCCTCACGCAGGGAGGCATTGGATAGGTAAGACTCAGCAAAGTTGACGTGCTGCAGGTTAGCCTGGCTCAGGTCAGCCTGACGAAGGTAAGTGTCGCTAAGGAAGGCTGGCCCGAGCCTGACGCCCCGCAGGTTTGCACCCTCAAGATTTGCGCCGCGTAAATCGGCGCTAGTCAGGTCCTTACCCCCGAGGTCCGCTTCGCTCAAATCGACTTCTATCTGCTGGTTTTCCGCCCGCCACTGGTTCCAGGCGTCAACGCCCTCGTTCAGCTTCTCGAGATGTACTGGGTTCGCCATTGTGGATCAGCGTATTCTCGCACGACTCCGCTCCCACGCCTCGATATATTTCCAACTCAGTATTCCGCGTGGCAGAGTTGCAGCAGCGGGCCCTCACTGCCGTCGGGGAGCCGCCCTGCGAGATTAGAATTCGGCTGCTAAGGAGCCAGCCGCGCCGCGGCGGAAGCGACTTGAGCCCGGCGCGTGAGCGCCGGGAAAGAGTTCAGCGAGTGTGAGCCGCGTCAGCCGGCGGCAGATCAGAACAATTGACCCGGATCGAATGTGACGCCCGATTTTTCGAGCAATGCCACGTATTCCTGCTCGAAGCTCCGGGTACGATGGTGTTCTGGCTGATTCTCGATGTATCGCACAACCGCGGGAATTTGCGATGGGCTGACGCTTATGGCGGCGTAGCCGTCCTGCCATGCGAATCCGTGTCCGATCTCATTCATCCAGCGTGACGAATTCGCCTTGAGGGTGCGCACGATGTCGGCGGTCCGGTGCACGGGAGGAATCGTCAACAGGATGTGGACGTGGTTGTCGGTCCCGCCGATTGCAGCCACGTTGATGCCGCAGTTTCTGGCGATGGCGCGCATGTAGGTCCACAACCGCGGGGGATCGGCGATGAGCGCAGACCGTCGCTTGGTACTGAAAACACAATGAATGAGTTGCAATGTGTAAGTGTGGGGCATGAAGCGCCCTCTATTATTTCGTGGCTCACCGGGAGAATGATGTGCGCGGCATCACCTTTGGATGTTCTGCCGCCGCTGGCGCGGCTCAACACCTGACTCCCAACCGCGACCCGGCGCTCACGCGCCGGGCTCAAGGCGCTTCCGCCGCAGAGCGGCTGGTTTCTGCACGTGTCATCTGAAACCTGCCACATGCTGCAGTTTCCCATCGCGCAACTCGGCGCCGGTTAAGTCCTTCCCCGGCAAGATCAGCGCTGCTCAATCGGCGGGAGATGAGCAAAGCCCCTCAAGTCTGGTTATCACTGCTCCGGGCGAAGGTCGCGCAAGCTGGCGTTTTGCGCGTTGGGCTTGTTGGACTTGACGATGGCGCCTGTAATGTAGGTCCAGGACACGACCCAAGGCACGATGAGGGAAAAGAGCAACCGAGCGGCCACCGCGCGCAGAGACTTTGCCTGCAAAAGATTCTGCCAGTCGAGCCGCAAGGCAAAATAGAGTTCCAGCAGCAGCACGCATATCAGTGGAATCGTGGTTTTGGGGAGAAGCGCAAGGGCTGCTACTTCGGCGACGCACCTGGCCAGATGCCTGAAAAAACGAGCTCGCCTGATGCCGGCAACGCCGTCCGCAAATCCGTATCGGGTAAGCTGGCCGACAGCGCTCTTCAGAGTGTGATGAGGTCGGTAGAGCGCCTTGGCATCCTCCACGTAAGTTGGCCGGTAAATGCTGCGGACGCGCAGATCGAATCCCGAGTCATCAATCAGAAAGCTGGTTTCCGGAAAGCCTCCAACCCTCTCCCAGACGGCTTTGCGAAACGCCATGGAACGGGCCGTGCAGGATTTTGTCCTGGTATCCGCGGTCAGGGAGATTCCGAAGAAGGGCGCTGATGCAACATCCCAGATAGTGCGACCAATCGGGTCGATCCAGGACCCGCCGAGCACGTAATCGGCTTTGCCCGCAAGAATTGGGGCCGCCAACCTCGCCAGCCATTCCGGGCCATACGCGCAACCCGCATCCGCGCAGGCAATGACGTCGGACGACGCCCGGGCAATAGCGACGTTCCGGCCGCGACCGATCGGGCCAGGAGATCCCTTCAAGCTACAACTCTCGTCGCGGATTGGTTTCAGGCTGGGGCATCCCGACTTCGCAGCCTGCAACCGCTCCCACGTTCCGTCAGCGGAACCACCATCGACGATGATGATTTCGGTTGGGACCAGCGTCTGGCCGGTGAGGCTGTCAACCAGAGCATCTATCTCGGCGACTTCATTCAGGACCGTGGAAATGACGCTCACCGCTGCCATAGTTAGACGATACTCCTTCCTCAATGCGGGGGCTGGGCTTGCGGCTGCATCTGCCCTTGCGGCGCTGGGTTCTGCGGCGGCGTGCCCGGCGGCGCCGGAGTGGTGACTCCCGGAACCGGAATGGGCGTCAGATTCGGCTGCGTCAGGTCGTTGGTGTTCGCAGGCACCACGCCCGGGACCTTCGGCGGATGCTGCACCTTCGCGGCTTCGGCGTCCGACATATCGATGCCGAGCTTGGTCAGAGTGTCAGCAGTGGACAGATCGAGCTGCACCTTGGACTTCTCGTAATTCGTGGCCGCGGCCAGAACGTTCGACTCGGCTTGCGTCAAGGCGCTGGAAGCCTGCAGCACCAGCGTGCCGGTGGAAGCCCCCATGCGCAGCTTCTTCTGCTCGGCGTCCAGGTTCTGCGCGGCATAGTCGCGCGCCGCAATCGCGGCCTGGAGACCGGCATAGTTTTGCTGCAGCGCAAACTGTGCCTGCCGGACCTGCAGCCGGATGGTGTTCTCTGTTTGCTGCAAGCTCATCTGCGCCTGGCGATATTCCAGCACCGAGCGCACCTGGTCGGCCTGGATTTGGCGGTTGCGCAGAGGAATGTTGATGTTCACGCCCACACCTTTATCGGGCGCGGAGCTATTGAACAGGTTTTGAAAGGCGTCGCTGTAGCCTGTGGTCGGTATGGTCCCCGGAGGCGAGCAGCCCCGAATGGGATTCGTACACAAAGGGTTCTGCGGTCCCGCCAGTGCTGAGGCGCCATAGAAAGCATACAAATCGACCGTCGGCAACAACTGGTTGCGAATCGACTTGCGGGAAATCTCATTATTGGTGAGTGTGATGCGGGCGGTGGCAATCTCGGGACGTTGCTGCATAGCTTCGTCGATCAAGTCCTCAACCGGGCGCACCTGGTATTGTTCGCTGATATTCAAAGTGTCGGTGGGTATGACCGGCGCGATTGCCAGCATCGGGTCGGCCACGTTACGCGTGACCGCGTTCTTCATGAGCAGTTGTTGGAGCTGAAGATTCACTTGGGCCGCAATAAGGTTCTGCTGGGCGCCCGCCACTGCGCTTTGGGCCTGGACTACAGCAAGGGGAGCAAGGGTCCCAGCCGCCACTTGCTTCTGGTTATCGGACAGCGTCTTGTTGGCGAGGTCCAGAGCGCGCTGCTGCACCGTCACGTTGGCATAGGCATTGACCAGGTCCCAGTAGATGTTCTCGATCTGCGATACCGTCTGGATGATCTGCTGGCGGAAGGTTTCGTCGGCGATTTCCTTGTTGTTTCTGGCAATGCGGATCCAACGCAGGTTGGGATCGAAGCCGAACCCGGAGAGCAGATGCTGGCGCAGTTCAAAGCGGAAGCTGGGAGTCAGGTTCGGATTCAGCGTGTTGGAAGGGGAGTTGGAAGCTACGCGGCCGTTATTGAAAGCCACGGTCATCAAAGTCCCGGTGGAGAATCCCTGGCTATAGAGGAAGTTGGCGGTCGTCGTGTTCTGGTCGAGCGACGGCGTTCCCGTGAACACTGTGTTCGCCTCCGGTGTTACGGCGTGCTCAATCGATACGGTTCCTGTAATCACCGGATCATAGTTGTCGATCGGAGGACCTTCGCCTATCGTGGAGGCGACGATGCCTCCCACACCGGCGCCGGCGCCGCCAACACCGATGGTGGTGCCGCCAACGCCTCCGCCAGTCGAACCCGTCGTGGATGTTCCCGTGCCACCAGCCGAGGTCGTACCGGTGGTACCGCCAGGCGTGCCCTGCACCAGGCCGGCGTTCACGCCCAGCGCGCCCGCGCCCGAGCTGGTTCGCAGGATGTCGGTGTCGGCAATCGAGAGGTTGTAGCGCTGAATGCCGATGTCGAGATTGTCTTCCAGCGCCATGGCCACGGCGTCGTTGAGCGACAGATACATCTTGCCGTCAATGAGCAGGTGGTCGGTGCGCCCGCTGTTGG
>Ga0074046_10004709_pt1 | contig 11042 bp, 9 predicted proteins | sample BogForMeECP23OM3_FD_94441 | JGI IMG/M metagenome (GOLD analysis project Ga0074046, IMG submission 94441) | Bog forest soil microbial communities from Calvert Island, British Columbia, Canada - Bog Forest MetaG ECP23OM3 | ecosystem: Environmental > Terrestrial > Soil > Wetlands ...
CGGGCCTGCCACTGAACAGATCGTCAAAAATAATAACTTCATCGTCCCTCCTGCACAGGTATTCCGCGATATGTGAGCCGATAAAGCCCGCACCGCCGGTGACAATATATTTCATCTGGCACTCCCGGGTTTCATCATTCTATATTCGCGATACTGGTAAAAATACGTTTTATAGTATGCCATCTCTCATCTATGTAGGACGTTGCTGTCATTACGGATATATCACGCCCGGTAACGCATCGTCAATGACAACCAGTGGGAATTCCCGGTTTGTCCCAGAGGAGAAGCGAGGATGTGCGGGATCTGCGGGTTTTGTGGGTTTGAGGATAAATCCCTCATCGTGCAGATGATGGATTCCATCATCCATCGCGGACCCGATGACCACGGGATCTTTTCCGATGAAGCGGTGACGCTCGGGCACCGACGGCTTTCCATCATCGACCTGTCAGTGCGGGGAAAACAGCCGCTTTCGAACGAAAACGGGGATCTCTGGATCATCTTCAACGGGGAGATCTACAACTACCGTGAATTGAAGGGATCCTTAAAAAACCATACGTTTTCGTCGGATTCTGATACCGAAGTGATTATTCACGCGTATGAGGAATACGGCATGGCATTCCTCGAAAAGCTCCGGGGAATGTTTGCATTCGCACTCTATGACAGTAGCAAGAAAACCGTGATTCTTGCCCGCGATCCGATCGGGAAAAAGCCCTTGTATTATTGTCGGGAGGGCAGCCGGTTCGCCTTTGCCTCAGAAATAAAAGCACTTCTGGAGATATTCCCGGCATTCGGAATCCCCCGGAAAATCAATGATCACGCCCTCTGCAGTTATCTGCAGAACCAGTATGTCGCAGGCCAGAAAACCCTCGTTGACGGAATTTTCCGTCTTCGCCCGGGAACGGCCCTTGTGTATGATCTCGGCACCGGAAAAATACAGAACGTCCCGTATTGGGTTGTCCGGGAACGGATTGAAAACGGCGACGAATCGTATTTTGCAGGCCGGCTGAAGGCGCTCCTCGAAGAATCGACCCGGCTGAGGCTGATTGCCGATGTGCCGGTCGGATCGTTTTTGTCCGGCGGGGTGGACTCGAGTGCAATTACTGCCATTGCCACCAGGCACGTGGACTATGATTTTCATACATTCAGCGCCGGTTTTGGGGAATTGTTCTCTGAATGTAGATTTGCCAGGGAGGTGGCCGACCATCTCGGGACGATCCATCACGAAATACTGATCGAACCCGCCGACGTTATCCGGGAATTCGACAAGGTGACGTGGCATTTCGACGAACCGTTAGGTGATGCGGCAGTCATTGCCAATTATTTCCTTTCGAAAAAAGCACACGAGTATGTCAAGGTCGTCCTTGCCGGTGAAGGTTCTGACGAATTGTTCGGCGGGTATTCCAGTTACCGTTCCGCGATCCGGTGGCACCGCTGGTTTGACCTCCCCCCCATCATCCGCCGGGCAGTGGAAAAAACGATAGCGCATTTTCCCGGAAACGGCAACCCGGTTACCGATGAAAAACTCGTATATGCAAAGTACCTCGGGCAGGATTCCCTTGAACTCGCACAGCAATACGCGTGGAAAATAACGGGAATTTCAAACGAAGAGATGAAGTGGCTGGGGATATCGCGGTGCCAGCAGCATAAGGACGACCTGTATTATCCGGAACCGATGAAAAATCCCCTGAACCGGGTACTTGCACATGATTGCCTGAACCATCTTCCCGATCTCTATCTCATGAAGGCCGATAAGGCAACGATGGCGCATTCTGTTGAGGAACGAGTACCCATTCTCGATGTCCACATGATAGAATTTGCCTTCAGCATTCCCCCATCCCTGAAAATCAGGAACGGTGTTGAAAAATATATCTGGAAAAAGGCAGTGGCGGATATTGTCCCGAGATCTGTCATCCAGCGGAAAAAGCAGGGTTTCGGGGTTCCATACCGCTTATGGATCTCGAAAGAGCTGCGCGATGTTGCTGTTCAGACCCTTGAGGAGGGTTCCCTCTGTAAGAGGATGGTCGATCCTCTGCAACTGAAAACATTGCTTTCAAATCTGAGCCGAGACAAGCCGGGCCGTTCCGCCCTGATCGCGTGGAATCTTTTTGCCCTTGAACGATGGGCAAAGGTGTTCTCGATTGGCGTATGATCGAAACAGGAACACCAGCAGATGCATGGTAACACGATTGGGTATTCCTGTCACGGGATGACATTTATTAGAAAACGACTCAAACGTACACCTGATGGACATCATTTTTCCAAAAATATCAATCGTGACGCCCTCGTTCAATCAGGCAGAATTCTTGGAAAACACCATCCGTTCCGTACTTGATCAGGGCTACCCGAACATAGAATATATCATCATGGACGGAGGCTCCACGGATGGCAGCCGGGAAATTATCGAAAAATACTCGGATCGTCTTGCATACTGGCAAAGTGCACCGGATAACGGTCAGGCCAGTGCAATATTTCAGGGATTTGAAAAATCAACCGGGGAAATACTTGCATGGATAAACTCTGATGATTACTATCTGCCCGGGGCGCTCTTTTCTGTCGCCGAACAGTTCATTCGGGATCCTGGAACACGGTGGCTTGTTGGGGATGGGATTTATGTCGACCAAGAGGGAAAAATCCTTTTCCATCAGAACACGTATCCCCCGATTACGTTAAAGACGATGTACTTTTCTCATAATCTCGTCATGCAGCCTGCGACCTTCTGGAAACGCGACCTGTTCTTTTCAACCGGCGGTTATGATCGAACGCTGAGGTTTTCCTTTGATTATGATCTGTTTCTCAAATTTTCCCGGGTAACCCGGCCCCGGCGACTCAAAAAGACCCTTGCGGCGTTCCGGCTTCATGCGGGCAGCAAAACCATGACTATCCTTGACGTAAGTCATTATGAATCGCAAAAAATCCGGAGCCAGTATGAAAACGAAATGGACCTGTCCTTTATGGAAAAAGCCGTATACCCGGTTTTCAAATTCTTATATCCGAAAATTGCCTTCTTTTTACGGTATCTCTGATTTTTTCCTGCAGAGGAGGGAATTCGCGTCTGTATGGTGCATGCGAATTTATCAAAATGCAACCATAATATCCTTTCTGAAATCTTATTTAAACGCAATAATCGACTGTTCAATTACCGGGAACGAACGCTTCGAGTGTCTCCGAGACAATTTTTTCATAGTCCTGCGCAAACAGAATCTTCTGCCGGTGCAGTTTTTCCGGGATATGCTCCAGAGGTTCTGTCTTCTTGCCAGTGTGAGTATTCCTTACCGTCTCCAGCAAAATGACGGCAAGCTGTTCCGGATCGAGGGCATTAAAAAAGATACTTCTGTCTGGATTTTGTTCGCGGTGGACAGGGATGTCTGATAAAATGATCTTCAGGTCCAGTGCTTTTGCTTCTTCAACCGTTGTACTCCATCCTTCGAACAGGGAAGGGTTGATGACCGCGGCAGAATGTATCATTAGCTGGAGCAGTTCGGCATAGGGCACAATCCCTGCCACGATAAAATTTTCTGATATGCCATACTCCCGGATCGTCTTCTGAATACCGGTAAAAAAATCCGGGTGACGGTAATCCGTGGTATTTCCCGTCGCGATTACCATTATTGAGTCGTCTTTTTGTTTTAATCGTTTCAGGGCTGCGAGGATTACGGTATGGTTCTTGTGTGCCCAGAACTGATTGGGGACGACAAAGTAGGGACTTTTCAGCTGGTATTTCTCCTGTAAGAGAGAAAAATCAGGCAGCTGTGAAAGATCCATGGCAGCGGTTACAAAGTGTAAAACCCTGTATCTTTCCTTATACTCCGGATAGATTTTTTCCGCATCGTTTTTCGCCGTATTGCTGCTGAAGATAACGCGGGTGCATTCTGCGCACAGTATCCGGAATATTTTGTCGCGGCCGGAGACTTCACTCCTGGTGAAAAAGCCGGGAAGATACCGGTGCTGAAAATCCGGAATCCAGCCTATGGTCGGTATGGGGGATCTCCTGCCCAAGGATCCGAAGTGAGACAGAACGGAAATATCGTGTCTCTTCACGAGGTGTTTCAGGCGTTTCTCAAGAAAAATGTCCCGGCGCAGCAGTCGCTTGAGTATGATGCGGAGGACTGCGAAAGGCGGTTTTGAATCCAAGGAATGGTCTTTTATTACCTGGACTGCCGGCATGCCCTGAGGGAAAATATTATCGGAGTCATACCCGGTGATGATCACCGGCTCGACAATCCTTTCCGGATTTGCATAGATGGCCCCGATAAGGTTCCGGTAATAGCTAATCCCGCCCAGCCAGTTGTTGTCCTTGAAATTGAAAACAAAACCTACCCTGATCACAATGCACCCGAGCGGTACCAGCGGACATATTCGTCAATTCCCTCGTTGATGGATATCTGTGGTTTCCACCCGAATGCTGTTGCTTTTCTGATATCTGCCATATATCCGGGAGGGTCTCCGGGTTTCTGAACCTGCGAGAATACCGGTCTTGCCTGTATCTTCATTGTATCGCCCAGCATCGTGACGATCTGGCTGACAGGAATGCCGACCCCTGTTCCCCCGTTCACGATCACAGCATCAGATGACGCATGTGATGACAGTGTGAGAAGAAGCCGGGCTGCATCCTGCACATGCAGCCAGTCCCGGACCTCATGGCCGGTCCCATAGAAATCGAAATCGCCTTTCTCAATTTTCGCGCAGGCATCCCAGAGTAACTGTTTCCTGAGTCCTGCGCCATAGAGAGAGAAAAACCGTGCGATTGCTGCCGGCAGGGAGAACTGCTGCGCGTACGACCGGATAAGTTCTTCTGCTATCTTTTTATGGACACCATATGGGGAGATGGGGGCAAGAGATGTAGATTCGGCAATAGGCAGGGCAGCTGCATTTCCATACACTGCGGCACTGGAAGGATAAATAAAAATGGTTTTTGGGGAATGTAACCGGAGAAACTCTAGCATGATCAGGGTTGTCGAGACGGTACGCTCAAAATCCTGCATCGGATGCGCGAGTGAATAACCCACAGATCCGCTGCCTGCGCAATGTATGACCATATCCGGCTGCTGCACATAGGTAGTGAGGGATTCCATGGATACGTTACAGGAATGCCATTCCGACAATCCCCAGTGCTGCCATTCGGAGCGTAGCCACGTTCCATGGCCGAGTCCAGTGACGGTGTACCCATTCTCGGAGAATACCCTGGCAACGTGCCGCCCGAGGAACCCGTATGCCCCCGTTACAATGGCCTGCTTATTGTTCAATTTTTCCTCCTCCCATCATATGAGAATAATCTGTGACGTTAATATTTACTATTCCGTTTTTATTGGTAGCACAATTTACGAAATATTAAATTTTTTGTTGTCATGCATGACGGGTACGTTCGCCCAGGCATTATTTGTTTTATCTATCGCATTCCGGTATTTCGCGAACAATCCGGGCAGGATTTCCTGCTACAATCGAATAAGGAGGAACATCTTTTGTGACAACACTGCCTGCTCCGATGAGTGAACCTTTCCCGATAGTAACCCCGCGTAATATAATTGACATCGCGCCCACGAGTACGTCATCACCAATTTCGACTTTTTTCTCGTCCAGTGTTGTTATTTCTTTTGGTTGGCCCTCGGTTATTATGGCCACAAACTGATCATGACGCATTTTCGGATTGAGGGGGTGCACAAGATTATCAAAAATATTTACATTATGCGAAATCAGAACTCTATCCCCCAGTTTTATTTCTTTTGCGGACCAAATTCGTGAGTTTTCTCCAATATAACAATATGAACCGATTTCAATATGTCCACCATGACCAAAAACAAGTAATTCACCTTTTATATGAGTATTAGGGCCAATAATAATAGCAGATGGTTGATGTAAACAATTGGATACCCGGGCAGTCTTATAAAATTTCACTGTATTATCAAATACGCATATCTTTTTAAAACGAGAATTGTTCATCCGGTTTAATACATTATCAATAATTTTCATTTTCTCATCTCCAGACAAACGATTCCTCTTGCGAATGCAGCAAAATCCATGTCATATTCCGATTGTTGATGAATATCGAAGCAGGTTGCATTTCTGGACAGGTCACGTGAGGATTTTTCCCAACCATAAGGCAGATACCTGAAATGCGTTTCAATAACGGATGATGGACCGAATGCAGATATTAGTTCGTCAACCATCTGATCATCAAATACTTGAAACCAGCCTCGATTTATTCGTTTACCGAAAGGCAAAGTAATGTATAAAATTCCTCCGGGTTTCAGAATGCGATAAAATTCTTTTATCGCTGTCAGGTAAGATTTGGGATTATTTTCCTTTTTTAAAGGGTCTGTCGTGTACAATAAATTATTATCAAGTCCGATGTGTTCTGCAGTTGAGATGCACGCGATCCAGTTAAAAAAATTATCTTTATAGCAACAATTCCTCAAATCTTCAAAAATATAAGAGATTTCCCTGAACCAATAACAGTTTTCCTCATGAGCCAATGTCGAAATAAATATTTTTTTGGATCGAAGCGCGGGCTGATCCAAGATTAATTCGAAATTCAGGGTTGATCCGGCATCTAAGAAATTTCCTTTTTCCTGGGGCATCCGTGATAATAACCAGGGATATTCAATGATACGGTCATCAATTCTGAATCCGTATTTATTTATTAGATTTCCTTCTTTGAATGTGTTATTTTTCAGATATTTTTCTATCATTCTCCATTTATACGCATTGTAACCGAAAGACCACGGTTTTTTTCCCGTTACGATAAAAACAGCAATAGAAAAATTATCAAATATTTTTTTCAACTGTTTCCGCATACTGTAATCACCCCATGTTCTTCTATGGTAAGGTGGGTTCCAAACAATCCGATGAGAGAGCCATCTTCTTCATCTTATCCTGATGTCGTATGAGAGAAATAGGAATGCCGTTTTCAATCGCATAAAGATAATTTTTTACGTCGTCCAGATTATAGATAACTTCCGGATCTTCATTCACCCATTTTTTAAAATCATCTGGTATGGGTGTAAAAATTGTATGCACCAAATTACAACACTGTCCCAGATAATAGCATTTCAAGGCATCTTCTTTTTGTTTCTGGGATACACCGATTGTGCCGTTTACTGCATTTTTTAAATGAGTGAAATATTCTTCCTTTGTTTTTGAATTATATACAAATCCCAGATCGGAGTAATAACAACGGGAAATATTTACGACAATTTTTCCCATGGATACCGCTTCCATTGAGGCAGTTGTTGAGAAAGAAATGACAAATCGTGATTTTTCAATGAGATTATAGGTATTTACATCATCCGTGGCCAAAATAAATCGAATCCTCTCATTATGGCCGAAGTGTTGCTCAATTAATACACGGAAGTCGTCGTTGCTCTTTGCATCTACCGTCCGCTCAGAAGGGTGCTGTCTGATAGTTATGACTTCGTCCGTATTTTCAAGGACCCATTGGATGGATTCTAAAACCCAGTCCCCCGTCGTCTTAAATACCGTATGCAGGCCCAATGCCGCAGAATCCCATATGACATTGAGGAGGAGCAAAATGCCGACATCATTTTTATATTCAGTTTTATTGTAGGGTACTTTTTGATGGGTAGGTGATTGGGTACCCACATTATCGATTCCCAGTTTTCTTTTTTCCATCTCTGTTTGTGCTGCACGGAGTATTTTGTCCAGGTTGATCTCATCCAGTTGATGAAACGCGAGAGGTATATCGGATTGGTAGGAAGCCACCCCATTAATACTGAGAAGAACGGACCCTAAACTCCCATCCAACGTAGCTGCCCGGATATTGTGGTTCTCGGCTTGTTTCAGATAAAGGCCGCTGGAGCCCCAAATTCCCCCGCCAACTACAATCAGGTCAAAGGAATTTTCATCAAACAGTTGACAGATACTTCCGGACACATTTTCCAGTTGTTGATGGATGAGATTAAAATACTCCTTCCTTCCCTTTTCGAGTAATTCGCCTTTCATGAAATGGATTGTATTTAATGATGCCAGCTCATCAATTATTTTATTATCAGGAGGATTTGATTTTCCGTTCCTCTTAAGGGAACTCAAGTAAATAACATTAATCGATCGCGGAAGTAACGAGAGAATCCGTTTTATGCTCCTGACTTGAATATCAAAAAAAAATTTGTCTCTACCAAATTCAAAATCATCCAGGATAATCGTTACTTTTTTATTTGCCTGAGTGAAAAAAAGTGCAATGGCAATAAAGAACCACGGAACCGCTGTACTTGACCATGGGTGGATAACAACAGCGATACTCCCCTTTAATTCATGATCGGTTTTTTCCCAGTTGGATTTCCATTTATTCACAAATTTCGTGAATTCTGCTTCAGATTTTTTCCACTGAAAATAGTCTTTAATGATAATAACAGGCCGCTTTAGCATTTTTTCTATAGTAGATCCCATAAGTCTCTTGATATTTGGATCTATTGTTATATCTTATTAGCTGTTATTACTGTTAAAAAAGCAGTCCTTTCGGGGTTTAGCCGTTTTTGTAGAGATTGCGGATTTTAGTCAAGTTTATTACAAATCCTGTCGATTAAATTATTAACGATGCAGTATAGTGCAGCAGTAATCGGATTGGGTAACATTGGATTCAAATTTTCCTGTGACCAGAAGAGGAAAGGGACCTGGACCCATGTTGATGCCTACGCCGGATGTCCGTCAACGGCACTCGTGGGTGCAGTTGAAATCGACAAAAGGACTATAGACCTTTTTCACTCAAAATACCCTGATATTCCAATATACCCCACGGTGAAGGATCTTTTTTCAGAACACCGTATAGATATTGCATCCATCTGTGTGCCGACACGTCTGCACTATTCAATATATAAAGAGATTATTGGACATGACATAAAGGCAATCTTCTGTGAGAAACCTCTGTCTGCAGAAGTTCATGAATCACAGGAAATGGTTGATCTTGCCCGTGAAAAAAAAATCGTGATGGCGGTAAATTATACGCGTAGATGGCAAAACTCGTTTATCTTTACAAAAAAAATTGTTGACGAGGGAAAAATAGGAAACATTCGTGCCGTTACTGCATACTATCCCGGCCAGATTTTTAATATCGGATCCCATCTTTTCGATACGGTCCGCATGATCACAAAGATCCGGCCACGATCATTCAGTGCTGTAATGATTCAACCCGGCCCGGACCCGTCAATCTCCGGGTGGATGGATTGCGATCAGGACATTCATTTCTCCTTTATTGCTACCGGGAAAAGGGAGGACCTGGTATTCGAGATCGATGTAATCGGGGACGAAGGGCGCATTAAAATACTCAATAACGGGGATATTGTCGAACTTTTCCGCTTCACGGAAAGCAAGAGGTATTCCGGGTACCGTGAACTGATCAGGCAGGATATTGAAGAGATAGGGGAAAACGATCGTTTTGCGGATGCCGTCCGCAATATCGCAGATGTTCTTGATGGAACGGTTCCTTCAGTATTATGTTCGGGCGAGGACGGACTAGCCGTGGATATAATAACGGCCAGTGTGCTTGCCGCAGTAAACCTATAATAGTCCGGATGCAGGCTCTCCATTATGAGTTCCATGGGTGACCATTGGTATTTCACACATCAGTCTGCTTTTTAGCTGACAGGTTGAATCCGGCATTCACAAAAAAATACTATGTCGTACCGGACCGTTTCTGGATGACAGCAAATTATCAGGTGTGTAAAAAGCGTCCCGCCAGCGTCTGAAAGATTATTATCAGGAATCACCTATGATAGATGATCATTCAACCATGCTTCGCAGGATTAAAGGTGATGGGAATTTCAACTGAGCAGAAAAATGTTGTGGCAATCATTCATGCACGAGGCGGTTCGAAACGGATTCCCCTGAAAAACATCCGGCTGCTCGCAGGAAAACCCCTTATATCGTACATGATTGCGGCGGCCCTCTCAGCTCACCTTGTTCAGCGTGTGATTGTATCAACAGATCATCCTGAAATCGCAAGGATCGCCCGGGAATGCGGTGCCGAAGTTCCTTTCATACGGCCAGCAGACATTGCTGAAGATGTGGCATCCGAACGCGTTACCCAGCATGCAGTCCGGTACCTGGAAACGACCGAACATTATCCCGTTGGTGTTGCTCTTACAATGCAGCCCACGACTCCCTTTTGTACCTCTGATGATGTGGATGGGTGCGTGCGCATGCTGATAGATTCCGATGCAGACTCAGCGATCAGTGCATGCGAGGTTCATGAACGGCCGGAATGGATGTTTTATTGCGATGCGGACGGTAACGCGGGTAAATTCCTGGGCTCAGCCATGACAGGGGATATCGGAATATCCCAGAAACTCCCCCGGTTATACGTCCCCAACGGGGGAATATATGCAACCCGGAGGAATGTACTGTTCGACAAAAATTCCATATTTGGTGACAAAATCAAACTCTGGATTATGTCCCGGGAACGATCGGTCGATATCGATGATCCAATAGATTTTGATTTTGCCGAGCTGATCGCCAGAAAACATTTTTCGTGGTAAGTTCCCTCTAAGCTTTTAAATGGCGACTTCTCATCTCCTTATTTTCAAGGGTTATAAAACAGGACGGAACTGGATTTCAGCTTCACCTTTATCAGTTGCAAGAACAAAAAATAGGATAATTGTTTGGCATCCGACCGTAAACCAATGGAGGCAGACCTGTAATGGACGATAAAAATATACCTGTGCACCTGGCCCTCAATGGGGGGAGAGCAGTCCGGACAACTCCGTTCCCCGGGTATCCCCTCATCGGAGATGAGGAAGTGAACGCCGTATCCGAAGTAGTCCGCAGCGGAAAATTATCCATGTTCGATCTTGACTTCCTCGGCGGTGAAAAGGTCCGGACATTTGAAGAGAATTTTGCAAGATACCACGGGGTCCGCTATGGCATATCTGTCAACTCAGGTACCGCAGCGCTCCATATTGCCGTTGCCGCGTTGCAGATCGGGCCCGGTGACGAAGTCATCGTCCCTGCCTATACATTCACCGCGACGGCATCCAGCGTCCTGATGAATAATGCGGTACCCGTTTTTGTCGATGTCACCCCGGACACCAGTAACC
>Ga0074046_10004710_pt1 | contig 11042 bp, 10 predicted proteins | sample BogForMeECP23OM3_FD_94441 | JGI IMG/M metagenome (GOLD analysis project Ga0074046, IMG submission 94441) | Bog forest soil microbial communities from Calvert Island, British Columbia, Canada - Bog Forest MetaG ECP23OM3 | ecosystem: Environmental > Terrestrial > Soil > Wetlands ...
GTTTCCGCCTCCCGGAAAATCGTGAAATGCTCCGAAGTGATTCGGCCGGTGATACGCTCGAGCGCGTAGCCGAGCAGGAACAGGCGCACTGCATCGCGTCCGTCCCGGCCTTTTGGAACCCCTCGAGCGGTCAGGGTCAGAAGCTTCTCTACCAGTATTTCGCGGTCATTTTGGAGAATCTCGGCCAGCGGGGCAAAAGATGCAATAGAGGACCACACGTGGATGTGGTTGTCGATTGTGGCATTTATCCGGTTTATGCGGTCGGACAAAAACATTCTCGGGTTCTCTCCCTTCATATTAGGAGAAATGAAACCGGGACGATTTTGCGTCTAAACTAAAGGGCACACCTATACATAAGAACCGAGAATTAAAGAAACACCCCCTACTTTTACATAGGATATAGTAGCTGTAAATAAGAAGCAAGTCTTTCTGCTTAATTTTTATTCTTACTTAACTTTGACGTAGCCGTCTAAATCGGCATCTGGTACTCGGCGTTGCGGAGAAGCCGCTAAAACCATCGAAAGACCGGATTAGAATTCGACGCCCCGCGAGGCTTCCGATTCGGATTTCTTGTCTATGCGGCTTTCATTGCACGGCGAACGACACTTTGAAGCAGGTGCAGGTCCTGTCGTGATAGAGTCCAGAAATTTACTGCCTTATCACCGGTTTCAGGCGCAGGGTCCAATGGGTCATAAAGGAGCACAAACGGGGTCCCGGGTGAAATCTCCTCGACGATTTGAAAAAGAGAGAGATCGTCAGCACCTGACCCTTCAGTCTCGGCCCGTTCATCCACTATAACAAGAGCGAATTTTGTGTTAACAAGGGCCGATACATATTGTGCGTGTGTCTTAACGAGCTTCGCCTCGAAATCGACCCCTGTCGCGGCAAGTCCGCGAATAAGTCTCTCGGCGTCCCCGGGGTCGGCCCAGAAGTGCAGGATTGGAAATTTATCTTTCATCGGATGAGCAAATTTTCAGCAATTTATGCACAGTCAGTGATCGGCTCTTCCCTCTTTTTGAGCAGAGTGGCCAAGGGCTTCCGGAGCCGGTTTATAAAACTGTTCAAGGCCTAACGCCTCCGCCACCGGCTTGAAGGTAATATAGCCTTTGTACATATTCAGTCCGTTCATTAACGCCGATTCGTTCAGGCAGGCGGTTTCCACTCCCTGGTCAGCGAGTCGGAGGCCGTATTTTCCCGTACGGTTGCTGAGGGCAAAAGTCGAGGTCCGGGCGTAAGCCCCCGGCATGTTGGCGACGCAGTAGTGAATTACGCCGTCCACCGTATATATAGGGTCGCTGTGGGTTGTTGGCCGGGAGGTTTCCGCGCAGCCTCCCTGGTCTATTGCGACGTCGACGATAACTGATCCCGGCTTCATTATAGCTAAGTGGTCGCGCTTTATTATTTTAGGGGCTTTCGCGCCGGTAACCAGAACGGCCCCGATCACTATGTCAGCCTCTGTGAGGCCCCTATCGAGCGTATAGGCGTCCGCGTAAATTGGGGAAACGTTTGACGGCATGACATTGCCCAGATGCTCGAGGGTATCCAGGTTTATGTCGAGCAGGGTCACCCTGGCGCCAAGTCCTGCGGCAACTTTGGCTGCGTTGCTTCCAACTGTGCCACCCCCGATTATTAGTACGCAGGCTGGCGCAACTCCCGGAACCCCGGTCGGCAATAGCCCCCTGCCTCCATACATCTTGCTGATGTAGAAGGCTCCCATAAGGGGGGCCATTCTTCCGGCCACTTCACTCATCGGTTTGAGCAGAGGCAACGAGCCGTCAGGTTTTTGCACCGTTTCATAGGCGAGGGCCACTATCTTTTTTTCCAGACAAGCTCGAGTGAGCTTCTCATCGGCCGCAAAGTGGAAAAAAGTATAGATAAGCTGCCCGGGCTGCATGAAATCATATTCCGCTGCAAGAGGCTCTTTGACCTTGACGATCATCTCTGAGGAATCCCAAACCTCCTGAGCCGTCGGGAAAATGCTTGCTCCCGCCCGCTCATATTGCCGGTCGGGTATTCCCGACCCGATGCCGGCGCCTTTTTCGACGCATACCTGATGCCCACCATCGACGTATGCCTTGACAGCAGCGGGGATAAGCCCCACTCGGAACTCCTGGCCTTTGATCTCTTTCGGGCAGCCGATTTTCATGAAAAGCCTCCTGCATGTGTTCAGGGGACAAATCCCTGGTCTATGGAGTCAATCCGGACATCCATGCTATTATATATCTTTACTGCTCAAAAATGCCCGAATTAATGGTATATTTAGTAATTGCAAAAGAATCGGGAAACAAAATTTACCCACAAAGTGGATTCTTTGAAGCCTGTTGTGAAGCTTCATTATCATGCTCAGGGTCCGTGGCGAAGGCGGACTTTTTTCAATCTGAAGGACAAGGGGCTGGTAACGGTAAACGGATATCGGGAATGGTGATGAGGTAATATCTTAATCACCAGCCGGCGCCCGATAGCTTTCCTGTGCCCAAAACCTCTCCTTGACCGGTTGGAAAAAAGATGCTATCTAAATTATTTGCGTTTACTCAAACTCCTTGCTCCTTCCAGCGTGAGGGGGCTATTTAACCCAAGAGGAGATCTAATGCGTAAGTACGAGACTTTTTTCATTGTCGATCCAGACCTGTCTGACGAAACAAACTCGGCTCTTGACAATAAAGTCCAGTCTATCGTTACCTCGAATGCAGGAGAGGTGCTCACCTATGTTCCATGGGGCAAAAGAAAGCTGGCCTATGCCATCCGGAAGCGCACACGCGGACTCTACGTGCTGATGGAATACGCCGGCGGCCCCCGGCTTGTGGCCGAACTGGAACGCAACCTGCGAATCGACGAACGTATCCTCAAGTTCATCACCGTTATGCTTGAAGAGCGCTTCGACCCTGAAAGAGAAAGGGAGCGCAGAGCACAGGCGGCCGTTGTCCCCTTCATCGAGGATGAAGAATCCGCTGAGATCCCTCTGGGTGGCGGGGAAGAAGAGGAGATGCCCGAGGATTTCGACGTTGAAGGTCTCAAGGACGAAGAGAGAGACTAAGAGAGCCGAAAATATACAAGATATGGAAAGAGAGCGCAAATATGATGACTGTCAGGCGTAAGAGGCGCACATTTGCCCGGCGTAAAATCTGCCGTTTCTGCGTGGATTCGGATCTGCACATTGATTACAAAGACTCGAAGACGCTCCGGTACTTTGTGACAGAACGTGGTAAGATAGTTCCGAGGAGAATATCCGGCAACTGCGCAAAACATCAGCGCGTACTCACGCTTGCCATAAAGAGGGCGCGCCAGATTGCACTTCTGCCATATACCGCCATACACATGCTTTAGCAGAGTGAACCCCTGAGAGAAATGAATGCGCCCCGGGGAGAATTGCCGGTCTTGCGGCCAGGTTCTGCAGGAAAAGAGTTCTTGTTGCTGATCGTACTGACGGTTGGTCTTTTTCTCTCGATCACCTTCGTACCGCTGGTCGGATTTTTTCCCTGCATGCTGACCCCTGCACCGGCAGCGCTTGCGGTTATCAGATGGGGGTTTCCGAATGCATGGCTCGTACCGGGCTGCTCGGCAGTCATCGGATCACTGATTCTTTACCTGCTGAACCTGTCTGACAGCATTGCTTACCTCCTGACCCTGATCGGCATGGGCGCTCTGATAGGATACGGTTTCAGATGCCAATGGTCCACGGAGAAAATAGTCGGGCTTTCCAGTCTGTTTGTAATCGGGGTGGCCGGGCTGTTTGCGATCCTGGCATTCACCGAGACAAAAGGCGAGATGGTTCGGCTGATCGAGCAGGACCTTCGAGGCGCAATATCGGCTGCCCTGAAACAGCTCGGGAATTCTTCACCGGAGACTCAAGAGCTGGAGAGCAAACTCCTTGAGACCGTTCCGCTGATAGTGGGAATCATGCCAGGGGTGCTTGTGTCCTGCACTCTGGGAATCTCCTGGCTAAATTTGCTCATTTCGCTCAGGTATTGCCGGGCTACCGGGACTGAGTCTTGTGTCCGTAAGAAATTGACCCTCTGGAAAGCCCCGGAATTGATCGTCTGGTTCGTCATAGCAGGCGGCCTGATGCTGCTTTTGCCTGTGGGCGGTTTGAAACTGCCCGCGATAAATTTAATTATCGTTACGGGGACCATCTATTTTTTTCAGGGTCTTGCAATCGTGGCCTTCTATCTTGAAAGATGGAAATTGCCCTTTTACGTGAAGGGCTTTGCCTATGCCTTGTTGTTTCTACAGCAGTTCGCATCGATGGCCGCGGCAGTCTTGGGGCTTTTTGACGTCTGGTTCGATTTTCGAAAGCTGGGGAAAAAACCGGCCTGAGGCCATGCTCAAAAAGACGGGCAATCGACTTGCTTCCGTACTCGGTTGTGATGTATTCTGGATGAGCCTGCCGGCTCATCTCACCAGGAGTCTCAGAATGAAAGTGATATTAACCGAAGCTGTCGAATCCATTGGGCAAATTGGTGACGTGGTGAATGTGGCGCCGGGGTATGCCCGTAATTTTCTTCTTCCCAAAGGACTGGCGATGGAAGCCACCGGCAAGAATGTGCGGGAGTTGGAACATAAGAAGCGCCTTCTTGCTCAAAAACGTGAACAACTGCGCCAGCAGATGCTCTCTTATGCCGAGAAGCTAAACTCGGTCACCCTTATCATGCGCCGCAAAGTTTCCGAAGAAAACAAGCTCTATGGTTCGGTTAGCGCAGCGGACATCGGCAAGGCGCTCGAGCAGCAAGGGTTTGAGATTCAGAGGAAGGATATAGTTATCGAACAGCCGATCAGACAGCTCGGAGAATTTGACGTTGTTGTCCGGGTTGGCGCCCGGGTTACCGCAACTATTCGCGTGGTGATTGAAAAAGAAGAGTAGTTTATGGAGGACCTCTCAGCGGAACTCCGCAAAATTCCACCGCAGCAGATTGAGGCTGAACAATCGCTGCTGGGTGGAATCATGGTGGATAGCTCCGGCCTGCCATCAGCCCTCGAGGTCTTGAAGGGCGACGAGTTATACAAAGAATCCCACCGTATAATCTTCACGGCAATTCAGGACCTTTTCGAGCGGCACGAACCGGTTGACATCCTGACCGTTACGAACCTGCTCGAGGAGCGCAAGCAACTGGAAAGCGTCGGCGGGGCATCGTATATCGCTGCCCTTACGGATGCGATGCCTACCTCGTCCAATGTTGGCGCGTATGCAAAGATAATCAACGAAAAAGCCGTTATGCGCCGGCTTATCCAGTCTGCAAACGAAATCATATCGTTTGCCTATGGCGGAGGAAAAAGCTCCGAAGAAGTCCTGGACACCGCCGAAGCCGCCATTTTCAGGATCGCGGAACGCAAAATTCGCAACTCATATTTTCCATTGAAGGAAGTCATCAAGAAGAACATAGAGACAATCGAACACTACCAGGAATATCGGGAGACCGTGACGGGCGTTCCAAGCGGCTACAAGGATCTTGATAAGCTGACCGCAGGGTTTCAAAAATCCGATCTCATCATAATCGCCGCGAGGCCGAGCATGGGAAAAACCGCTCTCGGTTTATGCATCGCCCGAAATGCTGCAAAAGAAAGCGGGGTTCCGGTGGGCTTCTTTTCACTGGAGATGAGCAAGGAGCAGCTTGCGATGAGGCTTCTGTGCTCCGAGGCCAGGGTGGATTCCCACAAGATCCGTTCCGGCTTCCTCAGCAGGCAGGAATGCGGCAAGCTCCTCCAGGCTGCCGGGCTTTTTATGGATGTGCCGATATATATAGACGACACCCCTGCCATTTCTCCCCTGGAACTGAGGGCTAAAGCTCGCAGAATCATGGCGGACCAGGGGCTTGGGCTTGTCGTGGTCGATTACCTGCAGCTAATGAGAGGCCGGGAGACCGTGGAACGCAGAGAACAGGAAATATCAGAGATATCCCGCTCGCTCAAAGGGTTGGCAAAAGAATTGGATATCCCGGTGATCGCCATCGCTCAGTTGAATCGAAAAGTTGAGGAGCGCGCTGACAAAAGGCCCCTTCTGAGCGACCTTCGCGAAAGCGGAGCCATAGAGCAGGATGCGGACGTAATCGCTTTCATCTATCGTGATGAACTTTACGCCAAGCAAGCGTGCAAAGAACCGGGGGTGGCGGAAATCATAATCGGAAAGCAGAGAAACGGCCCTTCCGGTGAAACTGTTAAACTGGCGTACATAAGCACATATACGCGTTTCGAAAACCTGGCCATCAGTTCATGACACAGCTTGAAGATGAATTTGATCCGAGGCTTGAAGAGGGTTCAAACCAACAGCATGAAAGATAACACCGAATACTGGGATAAACCCGCTGAAACTCTAACCAGGGCCGGCATCGAGAAACTTCAGATCAGCCTGCTGAAATCGAGTCTGGGGCGTGCCGTCCGCTCCAGGTTCTATGGCGAAAAGTTCAAAAAGATCGGTTTCGATCCGGGCTCGGTGTCCAGCCTTGACGACGTTGGCCGCATCCCTTTTACGGTAAAGCAGGACCTGAGAGAGAGCTACCCTTACGGGTTTCTGTGCGAGCCGAAGGAGCGGCTCCTCAGGATGCATATCTCTTCGGGGACAACCGGCCAGGCCATAGCCGTTTTTTACACGAAAGCGGACCTCGAACTCTGGGCAGATTTGCTTGCCCGCTGCATGTACATGGCGGGAGCGCGCCCCGGGGATACTTTTCAGAACCTGAGCGGCTACGGCCTTTTTACAGGCGGCCTCGGGTTTCAGTACGGGGCTGAGCGCCTCGGCATGCTGACTATTCCCTCGGGTGCAGGCAACAGCAAGCGCCAGATTCAGATAATGCGCGATTTTTCGACCAACGTCATCCATGTCATCCCCAGTTTTTTGCTCCTGCTCATGGATGTTTTAAAAGAAATGAAGGTCGATCCGCAAAACGAGCTTTCGCTCAGGATTGCCTTTGTCGGGGCCGAACCTTATTCGCAGGAGGTCAAGAGGCGGCTTGAGGACTTTTATGGCATAAAAGTGTATAATAGTTATGGTCTCTCGGAGATGAACGGGCCGGGCGTCGCCTTCGAGTGTCCTTACCAGAATGGGTTGCATGTCTGGGAGGATGCATACCTTGTAGAAATTGTCGATCCGAATACGCTGGGGCCCGTACCCGATGGACAATACGGCGAGCTGGTAATGACTACTCTTAGACGCGAGGCCATGCCCATATTGCGTTACAGGACCAGGGACCTCACGCGGATATTGCCTGGCGCATGCGGCTGCGGGCGCGTTCACAAACGGATCGACCGCATTCAGGGCCGCACGGACGACATGTTTATCATAAAGGGAGTAAATGTTTTCCCCATACAGGTTGAGCAGGTTTTAATGAACGTCCCTGAAGTCGGGAATAATTACGTGATCGTCCTCAAGCGTGAGAATAACGTCGATGATATGGTCGTTCGGGTTGAGGTGACCGGCTCGGTATTCGTTGAGGACATGCGTGAGTTGGAGCGCGTTCGAAAAAGAATAGCCCACGATCTGAAGAGCGAATTGCTCGTCACCCCGAAGGTGGAGCTGGTCGAACCCAACAGCCTGCCAAGAAGCGAAGGAAAGGCGCTGCGGCTTATCGATCAGCGGGTGATTTGATTGGGCCGAGGGTAAACGTTCACCAGGCGCAGGGAGCGCAGAGCGGCAAAAAGACATTTGACAGGATTTACAGGGAACATCTGTCTTTCGTGGTGACATGCTCTGTGTGTCCGTGGTGAAACATTTAAGAGGAGGAATCATACGAGGATTATTGGCAGTGTAACCGGACTTAAGCCCGGTGTTCGCCGGCGCCTGGAGGGCCTGGGCCGGCGTAAAGTCCCCGCATACCAGGTGATTTCACCCGAACTCTCCCGTGACCTGGCACACATCTCTTTTGAATCCGGACGTCAGATAGGATTGCTCATAGGCCGCGACGGCATCGTCGAAACGGTGCTCGTTGGAGGCCCCCGCTCTCTCTACATACCTGACCTGCCCAAGAGCCGCGGCGGAAGGTGGCGTCTTCGCGGGCTTCGCCTGGTGCATACTCATTTGAACTCGGAGCCGCTTTCGCAGGACGACCTTATGGACCTGGTGTTTCTGCGGCTCGACTGTGTTGCGGCGGTTTATCTGGACCTGCACGGCGGGGCCACTCAGCTCGAAGTTGCACATATACTGCCTGGGACTGCGGACGGCAGAGGCTGGGAGGTGCTGGCGCCGATGCCATGCTATGAACCTGACCTCGATTTTCAGGCCCTCGTCCGCTCTCTCGAAGACGAACTCGAACGCAATCGGCTGGCCATCCCCGCTTCAACCCATGGAGAAGACCGGGCTATTCTGGTAGGCGTAACCGATTCCGACAGGGAAAGCGCCAAACGGTCAATGGATGAACTGGTCGAACTTGCCCGCACGGGAGGAATTATCGCTGCCGGCACCGTTATCCAGAGACAGCGCCAAAAAAATCCGAAGTACTTCATCGGAAAAGGCAAGTTGAGCGAAATTGTCTTGAAAGCGCTTCAGTGCGGGGTGGATTTGCTTATATTCGACCACGAACTAAACCCCTCACAGGTGCGTGCGATAACCGATACCACGGAGCTGCGGGTGGTGGACAGGACCCAGCTCATCCTTGATATCTTCGCTCAACGGGCACAGAGCAGGGAAGGCAAGATTCAGGTCGAGATGGCGCAACTGAAGTACCTGCTCCCGAGACTGGGGGTAAAAGATGACGCACTGTCCAGGCTGACCGGCGGCATTGGGACCAGGGGGCCGGGAGAGACAACCCTGGAGATCAACCGGCGCCGTACCAAAGACCGCATAGCCCAACTCGAAGATGACCTGCGCAGCCTCCGAAAGAGAAGAAATCTAAGGCGGACAAAGAGGATCAGAAAAGAAATGCCCACTATTTCAATTGTGGGATACACCAACGCAGGTAAATCCACCCTGCTCAATTCTTTGACCCACAGCTCGGTTTTCGTCGAAGACAAGCTGTTTGCCACGCTGGACCCGATCAGCCGCAGGCTTCGGTTCCCAAGAGACTTCGAGGTCATAATAACCGACACTGTCGGATTCATAAGGGATTTGCCAAAAGACCTGCTGGAAGCTTTTTCGGCCACCCTGGAAGAATTGCTGGACGCCGATCTGCTGCTTCATGTAATCGATATAAGCAACGAGCAGTTTGAAGAGCAGATGGTCGCGGTGGAAAGGACCTTGACAAAGCTGGAACTGCACACAAAGCCCGCCATAACGGTTTTCAATAAAACTGACCTGGTCCCTGCCGGCTTTGTCGAGCGCAAAGTAAGAAAATACGGGGGAATAGGCATATCGGCTATAAATCCGCGCACCCTCGAACAGCTCGTTCTGGCCATGCAGGATCATGTCGCCGATTTTATGGACAGGGCCGTTCCGCAGAGCGTGGAAATCGGTGAGAGCGGGTGAATTGTTGAATGGAGCGAACGGTACAGACCCGGTTTTATACCAGGTTGCGTTCATAGAGCAGCGAATAACCCCAAACTGAGCGGGGGAAAGTTTTCCCCGCACCCCCAGGATTTCGGCTACACGCGCAAGCGCGTGTGGCCGACCGCTATATCTCGACGCTCCGCGAGGCGTGGCTGAAGGCCGCCGCCGAAGCGCCACATAGATCTCGAGGCTCCGCCAGGCGGAGGGGGCGTGGGGGCGCATAGAATTCAAGGCTCCGCCAGATATCACTTAATACTTTTTTGAACACAACTTGGTTTTAGGCGCCCCGCGACAGCCAACCGGGAAGCGATGGACGTTTGGGCGCCTCTTTAGAATAGCTCTTGTCTAATAGTAGCGATTGGCTTTTGCGTGATGCTGTCTAAGCGTGCTGGTACCCGAGAGGCTGAGCCCATCGGGTGTGGCGTGCGTGCTGGGTGTCCCGTATTTTTTAAACCACCTGTTTCACGGATTAGCCCATTCCAGCTTTTTTTTACTTTTTATATAGTCCATCATCGAACGGGTTAGCGGCTTGCCTGGTTGGCCAGAATCTTCTTCGCGGTGTCCACATCCTTTGCGATCTGCGCGGAGAGTTCATCAGGGCTGGAAAAGCGCAGCTCATCGCGAAGCCGGTCTATGAACCTGACGGTTATGAGCTTTCCGTAGATATCCTGGTCGAAGTCAAAAAGATGCACCTCGAGGGACAGGTCGGTATCCCCGAAGGTTGGATTGTATCCGAGATTGGCCGCTCCTCCGTAGGTTTTGCCGTCCACTTCGGCCTCGACCACATAGACGCCTGTTCGGGGCGACATAATCGCAGGCATTCGGATATTAGCTGTCGGAAAACCCAGACTGACTCCTCTTTTTCGGCCGGGAATTACTGTGCCGCTTACTTCGAAGAACCGTCCCAGCAGCTTGTTGGCGTCTTTGATCTTCCCGCTTTCAATCATCTGCCGGATGGCCGTGCTGCTCACCACGGTATCATTCACCCTGACTCCGGTAACGGTTTCGACCTTAAAGCCGTATTGCTCGCCCAACCGCTTGAGAAAGGCGATATCGCCCTCGCGGCTGTGCCCAAACCGGTAATCATGGCCGACAACAATCGCCCTGGCGCCGATCTTTTCAACAAGAACGATCTCCACAAATTCGCGGGCAGACATCTGCGAGAGCTTGTGATCGAAGGGGATCACTACCGTGGCGTCGATCCCACAGCTTGCGATAATATCGAGTTTCTGCCGGTGAGAAGTAATGAATGAAGGGGCCTTTTCGGGGAAAAGCACTTCAAGAGGATGCGGGTCGAATGTCACCACAGCCGATTGGCCGTTGAGTTCTTCTGCCAATTGCCTTACTCTTTGAAAGAGCGCCTGGTGTCCCTTGTGGACCCCATCAAAGTTGCCGATTGTGATTGCCGGGTTTTTGAGTTTGTGCTCGACGGCCTCGATTCCCTGAAACACCTGCATGCTGCTGAGACACCCTTCGGAAAGTACTTGAAACGCCTTGACAGGCAAAGACCTTTAGAATACGATATCTTCGTTGTTTTTTCAAGTAATTTGCCGAAGTGGCGGAACTGGTAGACGCGCTAGGTTCAGGGTCTAGTGGCCGTACGGCTGTCGGGGTTCGAGTCCCCGCTTCGGCA
>Ga0074046_10004711_pt1 | contig 11040 bp, 7 predicted proteins | sample BogForMeECP23OM3_FD_94441 | JGI IMG/M metagenome (GOLD analysis project Ga0074046, IMG submission 94441) | Bog forest soil microbial communities from Calvert Island, British Columbia, Canada - Bog Forest MetaG ECP23OM3 | ecosystem: Environmental > Terrestrial > Soil > Wetlands ...
GTTACAAGGAACTGAACCTGCGCGCGCTCAAAATGCTCGATCCCGGCGGTTTGCTCGTCACTTGCTCCTGCTCGCACCACGTGAATTGGGCCGATCTCGAAGCCGCCGTGGCCGCGGCCGCCGCCGATGCCTCCCGCCGCGTGCGCCTCCTTGAGCGCCGTGGCGCTGCTCTCGACCATCCGGTTGTCCTCAATCTGCCGGAAACTGAATACCTTAAATGTCTTGTGCTTGAAATGGAATAGGGCAGGGAACAGGGAACAGGGAGTAAGCGACCCTGGAGGCAGGGCTCCCGGAGCCCGGCGGGGAGCAAGGGCGCAAGCAAAAGTTGGGAATGAGTTTGCCCGGGCGCTCAACGGTGCAGCGGGGCGTTCTACGGATCGTGCCCTTATGTTTGTTACAGGGTTTCTATATGTTTCCCTTAGGGCTCATGGGTGACGCTAAGGTCAGAGCGCGGAGGCGCACGCATCCATGATGGCTCTGACCGTTCTTCGGTATACGCTGCTACTGCTGGTTATTCCGACTTACTTCATCGCCCTGTCACGACGCTGGTGGACGACGATTCCATTGTGGCTGGTTTCCACCGGCGTCATGCTGACGCAATTCCTGATGGCCGTGCAGCAAAGCGCGGCATCCGGAACTGGAGCCGTGGACAATTCCTTCATCTACGTGGGAGAGATGACCAAGATCATGCTCATTCCCATGGTTGTGCAGTTCGCGATCGTACTGCGCGGCATGGGAATTGGAGCGGGCAGTCGAGCAAGCCACGGCTCGCGAAAGCTGGTTGAAGCTCTCGATGCCTATGAGCTTTGACCAGTGAGCGTTAAGTAGCAGCTCAATTGCAGGCGGCCGTCATCATCCGCGTTTTGTGAGCCACCGAATCCATCCAAAAAACGTTCGCCGCGCAGCCCCCTTGTTCCCTTGGTCCCTGCCGGGGCCCCCGGAGGCTTTGCCGCTGGGGTGGCTTGGTCCGTCGGTTTCTGCTTTCAACTCCGCAATCGCTTGCTTCACCTGTTCGCGCAGCGCTTCGGCCTCGACCGCGCAGGATCGCAGATACGCGGACACTGTCAATCCGGCTTCTGCGGCGCGTTGATGCAACCGCTCGCACTCCGCCTGGCTCAGGCGAATCGTCACGCTCGCCGAACGCAGATCGCTTTCCCGCGCAGTGTCCGTGTGCAACCCTGGCGCGGCGTCCGCTCGAACGGCAGCGCCTGAGGCATAAACAGCGCCCGCGGCATCAGTAGCGCCTGCGGCACCACATTCGAACGAGGCATCCCGGCGCGCGCCGCCACCCTGATCGCTCGTCGGCGTCGGCGATCCTTCCACGCGCTCCGCATCGCGGGCCAAATCGCGATTTGCCGGCGCGTAACGTGCATGCGCACGCAGGGCGCTTTCGTAGCTGAGAGTAGCCACGTCTTCGCCTAAGTCGCTCAAGTTCGACAGCGGTGCATCGGCGGCGTCAGATGGGGGCGAGGGCGGGGACGAGGCAAGCGTGGCCAGCAGTCCCGCAAAACTGGAAAGAGAGGAAGAAGACTGCCATGGAGCGGGCTGCTGCATGGCTTGGAGCATACTGCCGCTTCCACCTGCATACGTGAGAATTCTCCAACGGAATGCGCGATGTCATCCCGAATCGGACTATTTGACACGCAATTCCCAAAATGGCGTGTGTTATCCCACCCTTTCGCCCCAAAAATGGGCGAAAGGACGGGGCACGGGTTCTTCTTCAGGCGGTCAGAGCTCTAGTTTGTCGCGGCTTGAGGCGCCGCGGGATCCGGTAGAATCCGTTCTGGCAGGTGCAGCATTGCGCTTATCGTCGCTGCAGGAACGGGACGCGAAAACAAATATCCCTGCCCGAAGCGGCAGCCCAGTTGCCGTAGTAGCATGTACTGCTCGTGCGTCTCAATCCCCTCCGCCACAACGTCCATGCCCATCACCCGCGCCAGTTCCACAATTGTGCGCACAATCTGCAGCGGCTGCTCGCCCTCGGTCATGCGTGTCACAAACGAGCGGTCGATCTTCAGCACATCGAAGGGCAGCGAATGCAGATGGTTCAGTGAGCTGTATCCTGTGCCGAAATCGTCCAACAGCAGCGAGATTCCCAGCCGACGCAGGCTGCTCAGCACCTCCATCGCCGTGCCGGGATCGGGAATCAGGCTGGACTCGGTCATCTCCAGGCCGAGCTGCTGGCTTGAGATGCCCGTCCGGCGCAAGAGAGCCTCCACATGATCGGCAAGCCCCTGACGCGAGAACTGCCGCGCCGAAAGATTTACGCACACCCGCGGCCCGTCCTGCTCTGGATACTCGGAGCGCCATTGCCGGATCTGGTGGCAGGCCTCTGACAGTCCCCAGTCTCCGATCGGCAGAATCAGTCCCGTCTCCTCGGCAATGGGAATGAAATCCATCGGGGGAATGAGTCCGCGATCCGGATGTTGCCAGCGAATCAGTGCCTCAAGGCCAATGATGCGCCGCGTGGTCAACTCGACCTCCGGCTGGTAATACAGCACAAACTGCTTCTTCTCCAATGCTTCCCGCAGGTCCGACTTGCGCGGCCAGATTCCGATCACCGTCTCGACCGTGCGCTCCTGCTGCAGGCGGTTTCCGTTGAGCGCTTTGCGCAATCTGCGCAACTCCAGCTGGCCGGCTGCGATATCGGCCAGGCTCTCCAGCATGCGCAACTCGGTCACCGCCATGGGCCGGCGCGGCTGGCAGGAAAAAACAGTCAGCACGCCCAGAATCTTGCCGTCTGAAGTGCGTACCGGCGCGCTGGCAAACGAAAGTGGATCGAGCCGGCGCAACGGCAGCCGTCGCTCCCGGTACTCGGAATCATCGTTGATGTTCAAGACCACCACCGGGCCGTCCTCGGCCAGCACTCGCTCAAAGATCGATTGCTTCCGCGGCAGCTCCCGCACCGGCTCGCCCCAGTACGACTTGGTCCACACCCGGCTCTCGTCGGCAAACCCCAGCAAAACTGTGTCGGCTTTGAAATATTCGGCGGCGAGGCGGGTGATGGCGTCATAGTTCGCCTCCGGCGCGGTGTCCAGAATTCCCGTCGCGGCCAGAGCTTTGAGCCTCGCATGCTCTTCTTGACCATCCGACCTGCCAATCGCGAATTCCGCCTGTGGCATCACCTTCTCCATGGCCCGCGAAATTCCAACCGGCTCTCCGATGGAATGAGAATGCAGCCCGCTTGTTTTTGCCCGGATGCGGTTTGCACGCCGTGTACGGTCCGCGGTTCTCAAGCAACAACGCCGCGGGAAGACCGGGAAGGCTGCCCTATTCCGGGCATTGCCGTGGATTTCGTATCTCTTTTATCGGAGAAGATTCATATTCCATGAGGTTACGCACGGACATCCGCCGCTGGGTAGCGTCACTCCCTTTCGACGCCACCGACGATTACTTTTGTTTGGCCACTTGTCCCGTTTCGGTCAAAAGAAACGTGAGCTGGTCGGTCCCGTCCTGGATCTCCTGCTCGACACTCACTCCGGATGAGTGTCCGCCGGCGACACTGTAATGCAGCAGAATCGGCCGCCCGCTTGACGAATCCGCTTGCAGCAGCGCCGTCATCTTGCGCGCGTGCAGCGGATCCACGCGCGTGTCACTGGCTCCGGTAAAGAAGAAGACCGCCGGGTAAGTGGTACCTTTTTTCACGTTTTGATAGGGCGAGTATTTAAGTAGATAGGCAAACTGCTTCTCGTTGTCCGCCGATCCGTATTCCGTCGTCCAGAGCCGTCCTTCCTCGAACTTCTGGTAGCGCAGCATGTCGAGAAGCGGATAGCCGCACTCCACCGCGGCAAACAGATCCGGCCGCTGGGTAATCGACGCGCCCATTAGCAGCCCGCCATTTGACCTGCCCATGATGGCGAAATGCGCAGTCGATGTGTATTTGTTCGCGATCAAGTATTCGGCCGCGGCGAACCAGTCGTCGAAGACATTTTGTTTCTTCTCAAACATCGCCTGCTCGTGCCAGCGCTCGCCGTACTCGTTCCCTCCGCGCAGGTTGGGCAGGGCAAACCAGCCGCCTAGTTCCATCCATTCGGCATACGCGGGCTTCCATTCCGGCAGCTCGCTGATTTCGAAGCCGCCATAGCCAGTCATCAACAGCCGTTCCGTTCCGTCCTGCTTCAACCCCTTCCTTCCTGCGATGAACATCGGCACGCGGGTGCCGTCTTTCGACGTGTAGAAGACCTGCTTCAACTCATACTGACTGGTGTCGAACGGAACTTTGGGCTGGGCGAAAACCTCGCGCTTGCCGGTCAGCGTATCTAATCTGTAAATGGTAGGCGGCGCAATGAACGACTCGAAGCTGTAGAAGCCGTAACGGTCTATGGTGCGGCCAGAGACGATCGATGCAGACCCGATGCCGTCGTACTCGACCGTGCCCGCCGCTTTGCCGTCCAGTGTATAGACGGACGTCTCCGTCTTCACATCGTTGAGCCGCTTCGCGTAGATCCGGTTGCCCACAATGTTGAAGTCGTCGATCGCGTCCTTCCCTTCCGGCACAATCGTGGTCCAAACATCGGGCAGGATGCCGGGATCGGCCTTCAGAATCCTCCCGTTGGGCGCTTTGTAGTCGGTCTTTACATACCACCCGCCCTTGGCATAAATTGCGGAGAACCGCGACTCCATGCCCCACACCAGCACATCGAAGAACGAATTCACCTTAGTCAAATCGCGAAAAACAATGTCGACGCGTCTGGCCGGCACGCCGCGGTCGACCTCGACAACCAAATAATGCGCATCGTCGGTTACATAGGCCGCAATCAAGTCGCTCGGGCCCAGCTCTTCGCCGCGAAATTCATTGCCAAAGAGCATCGTGTCGTGGGAAATACGCTCGCCCCACTTGTGTTCGTACAAAAGCGACCTCTTCGCGTCCATGCGTGAGTAATAGAGCCCGCGCCCGTCCGGAGTAAAGCATACCGAAAGGTAATTGGCGCTCGGCAGCTCATCCTCCATCGTCTTTCCCGTTTTCACATTGAATACGTGCACCGTGGTTTCGTCCGAGCCGCCTTCGCGTACCCCGTACGCTACCAGCGTTCCGTCACGCGACACATCCTCCAGTTCGATCGACGTGTTGGGGTCGCGGCTGAACTGCGCCGGATCCACAAGCCGTTTGTCTTTCTCCGCCCAGCCGTGGCGCACGTAGATCGAGGCCTGATCTTCACCGGCCAGCAGCTTTTCGAAAAACAGATCGTCGCCGCGCGCGATGGGCACGGTCCAGGTCGTCACATGCTCCAGCTGATCCAGATCATCGGCAATCTGCGGGCGGATGCGCGCCTGTTCCATGTAACGCGCCGTGTAGGCGTTCTCGGCCTCGATAAAGTCCTTGGTCTGCTGGCTCTGCGCATCTTCCAGCCACCTGTAGTTGTCCACCACCTTGGTGCCGAAATAATTGTCCGTTACGGGCGTCACCTGCGCGTCGGGCGGGGCCGGCAGCGTAATTCCGCCGCGCCCGTGAATCGTCTGGCCCGCAGCCATTGCGCCCAGCCCCAGCGCCAATCCAAAACCAGGAAGAAACCTCATGACAACAGGATACGCGTGGCTGGGGCCTGATTCCCCCGGCCCCGCAGCGGCCCTTATAGAATCGTCAGCAGTGGCAAGCTCGCCCCCATCTCAGCCTCCGACCCCGTTATTGCCCCACGCACGCTCGCGTTGGGCGCGCCTTCTGGGCACCCTTCATCCCACCCACGCGCACAGCGTCTTTTCGGCCACCGTGGTGCTTATGGTGTCCACGTTTCTCTCACGCATCATCGGGCTGGTGCGGGTAAAGTACATCGTCTGGCTGTTCGGCCGCGGCGCTGAGGCCGATGCCCTCAATGCCGCCTTCGTTCTTCCCGACATGATCTCCTACTTCCTCGTCGGCGGCGCGGCCTCCATCACCTTTGTCACCATCCTCACCCGGTATCGCGAGCAGGGCCGGGAGGCCGAGGGCGACCGGTCGCTCTCCATCATTCTTTCCACCATGTACCTGTTGCTGGGCGCGGCCATCGTGCTGGCCGAAATCTTCGCTCCCTGGTATGTGCGCTGGTGGTTCGACGGCTTCGACTCCGCCAAGGCCGCGCAGTGCATCATGCTCACGCGCATTCTGCTGCCCGCGCAGTTGTGTTTTTTCGCCGGCGGCGTCTTTGGCGCGGTCCTGATGGTGCGCAAGCAGTTCAGCGTGCAGGCTGTGGCGCCGATCATCTACGGCATCGGTCCGATTGTCGGCGGTCTGCTGCTGGTCAAGCGCATCGGCGTCTCTTCACTTGCCGTGGGCACGGTGGCCGGAGCCATTCTCGGGCCCTTTCTCCTCAACTGGCTTTTCGCCTATCGCGCCGGCACGCGTTACCGCTTCATTCTCGATTGGCACGACGCCGGCTTGCGCGAGTGGGTTCGTCTTTCTCTGCCTCTCATGGCGGGCGTCTCGCTGGTTACTGCCGACAACTGGATCATCGCCCACTTCGCCTCCGCCATCGGCGGCGCAGTCTCGCTCATGAGCTACGCCAAGCAGCTCTTTTCGGCGCCCATGTCCATGCTGGCCCAGGCCGCCGGCGCCGCATCCATGCCTTTCTTCGCCAGCCTCTGGACCCGGGAACGTCATTACGAGTTCGCCACCACTGTTGCAGACTCCGTCTCACGCGTGACTTCGCTCGGTTTGCTCGTTGCTTCCGGCATGGTGACGCTGGGTTGGCCGGCCATTGATCTGGTGTTTACCGGCGGGCGCTTTTCCGCCGCCGACGCGCGCGAGTGCAGCCTCTACTTCGCCATCTTCTCCGTCTCCATGTTTCTCTGGTCGGCGCAGGCCATCTACGCGCGCGCTTTCTACGCCGCCGGAAACACCTTCGCGCCCATGGTTGCCAGCACCATTGTCACCGTGGTCTCGCTGCCCATCTACAACGCGCTCTTTCACTGGCGCGGCGCTACGGGCCTGGCGCTCGCATCCGATACGGGCATCGCAATGCAAACCCTCACCATCGCCCTGCTCCTGCATCAGCGGCGCATGGTCTCTCTCGCCAGTCTGGATTATGCCGAGATGGGCCGCTGCCTGCTGGCCGCTTTAACGGCCGGCGCCGGTACAGGTCTGCTCGCTTGGGGGCTCGGTGATCTCGCCCACCATCTGCTGGCCCTCGCCGCGCTTCGCCATGCACGTTATTGGACTGACGCCGTCATCCTCCTCGCCGGCGTCGCCGTCTGGACTCTTATCGTCAAGTGGACTCTTGAAAAATCCGGCTCCGCTTTGCCGCGCGTGGCATTGCGCCGTCTTGGTCTGGGCGGAAGAGCGCTCCGCGCGTAGCCGTCGCCTCGACGGCTAGCCTCGCATCTCGCTAAGGATGCTTCCCTCGGGGGCGGGTTTTCACGCACTTCACTCAATTCACTTGCTTCACTTCGTTCACTAGCTTTAGAAAACACAAGAGCGCCCTTGACCTGCAAAGGCGCTCTTGCCAGACAAATGAATTGCGTTTTAGGACTGGACCACTTTCGCCGTCTCGGCCGCGGCCGTCGTCGACACCTGCGCCGCAGCCGGCGAGCCAGGCGTCCCCGGCTTGGCATCGGCTTTGCGGATATCGATCCCGCCCTTGAAGAACGCGCCATCCTCGATGCTGATGCGTGCCGCGGAAACATCGCCGCTCAACGCGCCTTCGGCACGGATGTCCACGCGGTCAGAGGCCGACACGTTGCCCCGCACCTTGCCCATCACCACCACTTCGCGCGCGGTCACGTTGGCGCCCACCGTGCCGTTGCGGCCGATGGTCACACGGTTGCCGGGCAGATTGATCGCCCCTTCTACCTTGCCGTCGATATAGAGCGATTCCGTACCCGAGATTTCTCCCTTCACAAACAGGCCCTTGCTAATCACAGCCTGGTCGCCTGCGGGTGCTGCATTGCGGCTTGCGGACTCAACGCTCGCGACGGAAGCCGCTGGACGCTGCGCTTCCGGATTGGAGACGGGAATTGAAGGTTCAGACTGCTGACTTGGTTTCCACATTGCGCTCAAAGTAGGTTTCCTTTTCTGTCCATTCAGGACTGGGAATTGCCAAGGCAAGGCCGATGGCTCGAACCCCAAAAAATTAAAAACTATGCCAGGCGCAGGAATTGTCGCGCGCCGCAATGATTCTGCGACCGAAATCCAGACAGGCTACTTTTGCATTTCGCCTGGATCGGCCGTCTCACACATTCTACGGCAAAGGGCAGGTTCCTGCGCCCTCCCCGCAGGGCCTATACGTTACCTTCCGAGTTGCCTGGAGCCTACCATGGTTTTTGGTGCGCGCAAAAGTCATGGACAGGTTCTAATCTGGGCATATGACCGATCGCGAACTCGTGGCGCGCATCGCCGCTTCGGCCGGACGGAAAGCCGCTTACAAGCAGTTGGTGCGCGAACTGGGCTTGGGCGGCGGGCGTGAGCGCCGGCTTCTCCTTGAGCAGTTGGCCCGCCTCACTCTCCGTGGCCAACTCGTCCAGCTCGATCGCGAGCATTGGAGCCTTCCCAGTGCTCCCTCCCGCTCGGGGTCAGGCCTGGGTTCAGATTCGAGGAGCAATCTGCTCGCCGGCCGGCTCGATCTGCATCGCGACGGGTACGGCTTCGTCCGGCCCAATCGCAAATCCGGCGCGCCGGGAACCGCGGAAATTGAAGATATATTCATCCCGCCCAATGAGATTGGCGACGCCATGCAAGGCGATCAGGTCCTGGTCGATGTCGATCCACCCAAAGCCGACGGACGCATGCAGGGCCGCATCGTTCGCGTTTTAGAGCGCCGCAATCCTACCGTCGTCGGCGCGTTTCACTACGCAGATCCTGCTCGCGGTCACCGGCAAAACGTCGTTATTCCCTTCGACGAGCGCATGACTCAGCCCATCGTCATCCCTCCCGGCGCAGAGACTCCTGCTCCGTGCCCCATCTTTTCCGAATCCGCCGCAGCGGATACGGAAAGGGTGGGAAAGCACACCACGCCGCATCGCGTCCTCGGCCGCGAAGCGACAGCCAGTCCAAAACCTGAAAGCCCGGACGGCCTCGTTGTCGACGTCGAAATTACCAGTTGGCCCACGCCTACGCGTCCCCCCATCGGGCGCGTCATCGAAATTCTCGGGGCTCACGATGATTTTGGCGTCGACGTGGAGATGATTATCCGCAAGCACCAGTTGCCGCGCGTCTTTCCCGAGCATGTCCTTGCCGAAGCTCGAGCAGTCGCCCATCTCGACCCAAGCATCGCTGCCCAACGCGTCAACTTTCGCGATTTGCCCATCGTCACCATTGACGGCGAGACCGCCCGCGACTTCGATGACGCCGTTCTCGTCACCGATCGCGCCGATAGCGGCTACGAGCTGCAAGTCCACATCGCCGACGTGGCCGAATACGTTCGACCCAACTCCGCCCTCGATCTCGAAGCCCGTCTGCGCGGTAACAGCGTATATTTCCCCGATCGCGCCATACCCATGCTGCCGCAGGAGCTCTCGACCGATATCTGCAGCCTTCGCCCTCACGAAGACCGCCTGGTCCTCAGCTGCATCATGCAACTCGATGCCGCCGGCCGTATCGAAAGCTTCGAAATCGTCGAAGGGGTAATCCGTTCCGCCGCGCGCGTGACTTACACCGAAGTTCACGCGATTCTCGAGGGAGAGGCGGACGTGCGAGCCCGCTATTCCGCACTGGTCTCCGAATTTGAACGCATGAAACGCCTCGCTGTCCTCATGAACCAGCGCCGCAAGGAGCGCGGGTCCATTGATTTTGATTTGCCCGAGCCCGTCATCGAATTCGACGAGCACGGCCAGATGCGCGGCGTTACCCGTTCCGAGCGCACCTGGGCCCACCGCCTCATTGAAGAATTCATGCTCGCCGCCAACGAGTGTGTAGCGATCTGGATCGAAGATCTCGGCATCCCTTCGCTCTATCGCATTCACGAGAAGCCCGAACCGCGCCGCGTCGTCCAGTTCGAAGAGCTCGCTGCCAGCTTCGGTTATTCTCTTGGCCTCGGACCGCTGCCGGTGAAGCGCGTGCAAGTTCGCGCCGAGCGCCGTGAAGCCCACGGCCGCGGCCGCAATCCGCGCCTGCACGAAGTCCCTGAGGACATCGCCGTCACGCCGCGCATGTATCAAAAGCTCGCCGCGCGCATCGAGGGCAAGCCGGAAGAGCGCATCTTAAGCTACTTGATGCTGCGCTCGCTCAGCCAGGCGCGCTACTCCGAGGTCAACGAAGGCCACTTCGCGCTGGCCGCACCAACTTACACTCACTTCACTTCGCCCATCCGCCGCTATCCCGACCTCATCGTGCACCGCATCACAAGAGCTCTGCTCCGCGCCGGCGTCTCCGGCAAGAGAACCGTCACCCAGTCGCGCCTCGCTTCACCCTGGTCGCACCCCAACGAAGGCCAGCCCCGATCCGGGGCACCTCACCCTCAAAACAAATCCGGGGTGCCCCCGGTCCCTAGCACCTGGGGACCGTGGAAGGGAAACACGCCCCTCCCCTCAGCTCCCATCCCCGAGCCCGAGCTAGCCCAGATCGCTGACGAATCAAGCCAGGCCGAGCGTCGCGCCGCCGAAGCTGAGCGCGAGCTTGTCGAGTGGAAGAAGGTGCGCTTCATGCAAGACCGGGTCGGCGACGAGTTTGCCGCCCTCGTGCTCAACCCCGCCAAATACGGCCTCTTCGTCGAGCTCACCGATCTCTTCGTCGAAGGCCTCGTCCCCATTGACACCCTTCGCGGAGACCGCTTCACCTGGCGCGAAAACACACACGAGATCGTGGGCGAGCGCACCGGCCGCCGTTTTCGCGCCGGCGACCGCGTCCAGGTCATTCTCGACCGCATCCTCGTCCAGGAGCGCAAGCTGCAATTCGCGCTGGTCGAGGAAGAGCTTCCCCTCACCGGCCCGAAGTCCGCGCGGCCCTCAGCGAAAGCAGAAAAGCATGGGGCAAAAAAACGCGCCAGGAAGGAAGCGCGACGCAGCAAGAAGCCGCCCCAGCGCCGCGGTCGCCGCTAGAGTTTCTGATCCGCTGCAATCTGACAGAGAGCCGGAGAATTCGCGCCTACTTGTTCACCTGCTGTTCCGCCAGGTTTCCGATCACCGGCAGCTTGA
>Ga0074046_10004713_pt1 | contig 11038 bp, 6 predicted proteins | sample BogForMeECP23OM3_FD_94441 | JGI IMG/M metagenome (GOLD analysis project Ga0074046, IMG submission 94441) | Bog forest soil microbial communities from Calvert Island, British Columbia, Canada - Bog Forest MetaG ECP23OM3 | ecosystem: Environmental > Terrestrial > Soil > Wetlands ...
GCTGGAAGCCTACTTCGGAGTTCTGGAGGCGGGCGGCGTTTTGCTTCCGCTCAACTATCGCCTGGCAGGGCCGGAGCTTACCTACATTTTGAATGATTCGGGAGCGACGGTACTGTTCCTGGAACAAGAGTTTGTTGGTCTGGTGGATTCGTTCCGGCGGGATCTGAACAGTGTGCGCTCGTTTCATCAACTGGATGGGGCACCGCAAGCCGCGTGGCTCTCCGCTCAAACCTACGAGCAGATGCTGGTCTCCGCCACTCCGTACCGCGGAGAGTTGATGACGTTTGACGAAAACTCGGTGGCGGAAATCTTTTACACCAGTGGAACCAGCGCCAGCCCGAAAGGCGTGATGCTCACGCATCGGAATGTGTATCTGCACGCGATGAGCATCGCTTTGTACCATCAGACCGGCTTTGAGGACGTGATGCTGCACACGATTCCTTTGTTTCACGCCAATGGCTGGGGAGTGGCGCACACGATCACGTTCGTCGGTGGAACGCATGTCATGCTGCCACGCTTTTTGCCGGAGGAAGTGTTCCGGCTGGTGGAGCGGGAAAAAGTGAGAGCGCTGACCCTGGTGCCGATTATGGCCACCGTGCTGGTGAACTCGCCGGCGCGGTCCAAGTACGACCTGAGCAGCGTGGAGTGGTGCCTGATTGGAGGCGCGGCATCTTCTCCGGCACTGATCCGGGACGTGGAGCAGAGCTTGGGATTTAAATGCTTTTCGTCCTATGGACTGACGGAATGTTCGCCCGGCCTGACGACGGCCGAACCGAAACCGGATGTACAGTGCACGTCTGAAGAACGGTACGTGCTGCAGGCCATGACGGGCTATGCCTATCCCGGGTGTGAGATTCGGGTGGTCGACGCGGAAGATAGGGACGTGCCGCACGACGGCGTGACGATGGGAGAAATCATTGCCCGCAGCGACGGAGTGATGGCGGGTTACTGGCAACAGCCGGAAGCCACGGCCGAAGTCATGCGGGGCGGATGGTTTCACACCGGCGACATGGCCGTGATCGCGGAGAACGGGTACATCCTGATTGTGGATCGCAAGAAGGACATTATTGTAAGCGGCGGAGAAAATATTTCGTCGCTCGACGTTGAAAAAGTGCTGTTGGCGCATCCTGGCGTTTACGAAGCCGCAGTCATCCCGGTAGCTGACCAGAAATGGGGAGAGGTGCCGAAGGCGGTGGTGGTGGCGAAGCCGGGATGCGAACTCAGCGAAGTGGAATTGATCGAGTTTTGCCGGGCGCGCATGGCTCATTACAAGTGTCCGCAATCGATTGAATTTTGCGAGAGCTTGCCGAAGACCGCTACCGGCAAGGTTTTAAAAAGAGACTTGCGCAAGAAATATCAAATAGGAATCGCCCGATGAACACCTTAGTGAAACTCACTAAAGATAAGGATGTAGCAATCATCACTATCGACAACCCGCCGGTGAACGCTCTCAGTCCGGGCGTGCCGGAGGGGATCTGGGCGACGATCGACGAGATGAATGGCGACTCTGCGGTCCAGGCGGCGGTGGTTATCGGAGCCGGGCGCACGTTTGTCGCGGGCGCTGACATCAAGGAATTCGGCAAGATGACGTCGGGAGAACCTCGCAGAAGCCTGCATCCATTGCTGTTTCACATTGAGGATAGCGGCAAGCCGGTGGTGATGACGATTCACGGAAATGCGTTTGGAGGCGGATTGGAACTGGCCATGGCCGGCCGCTACCGGGTCGCGTCGCCAACGGCGCAGGTAGGTCAGCCGGAAGTGAAACTGGGCATTATTCCCGGGGCTGGTGGGACGCAGCGTCTGCCGCGTCTGGTCGGAGTCGCCAAGGCAGTGGAGATGTGCGCCGAGGGCAAGCCAATTTCCGCGCGCGAGGCGGCCACGCTTGGACTGATCGACCGGTTGATCGAGGGGGACTTGCTCACCGGGGCGGTAGGCTTCGCGCGTGAAATCGCCGGCAAGCCTGCGCCCAAAACGCGGGAGCGCGCGGAGAAACTGGGACCGGCTGCGCAGAACGCGGCGATTTTTGCGGCGGCACGCGAAGCGGCCGGCAAGAAACAGCGCGGACTGAAGGCTCCTCTGGCGGCGATCGATGCGGTTGAGGCGGGAATGGGATTGTCGTTCGAGGAGGGCTGCCAAGCCGAGGCGAAGCTATTCACCGAGTGCCTTTTCTCCGATCAGTCAAAGGCGCTCATTCATGTGTTCTTTGGCGAGCGTGAGGTGGCGAAGATTCCCGACATCCCCAAGGAGACGCCGGTGATCCCGGTGAACCGAGTGGCGGTGGTCGGCTCCGGAACGATGGGCGGAGGGATCGCGATGGTGTTTGCCAATGCGGGCATTCCGGTGCTGCTGAAAGATGTGGATGAGGCGGCGCTCAATTTGGGCATGGGGAAGATTCGAAAGAACTATGCCAGTTCGGTGCAGCGCGGGCGTTTCACACAGGCGTTTGTGGACGAACGCCTGCAGTTGATCACGCCGGTGGTCAATTACGATGCGTTCTCCGGAGTGGACATGGTGGTCGAGGCGGTTTTTGAAGGCATGGCGCTGAAGAAGAGCGTGTTTGCGGAGTTGGATCGCGCCTGCCGGCCGGGAGCCATTCTGGCGAGCAACACTTCGACGCTCAATATCGATGAAATCGCCGGAGCCACGTCGCGGCCCGAAGCGGTGATCGGAACGCACTTCTTCAGTCCGGCCAACGTAATGCGTCTGCTCGAAATTGTGCGCGGAAAGAAGTCGAGCAAGGAGGTGATTGCCACTTCCATGCAGCTGTCCAAGAAGTTGGGCAAGATCGGAGTGCTGGTAGGGAACTGCCGCGGCTTCGTGGGCAACCGCATGTTTGGGCCGTACCGGCGGGAGGCGCAGTTTCTTATAGAAGAAGGGGCGGATGTGGAGGCGGTGGATCAGGCGCTGGTCGAATTCGGCAACGCCATGGGCCCGATGGCGACGGGCGACCTGGCGGGCCTTGACGTGGGCTGGCGCATTCGCAAGGAGTATCGGCATCTGGAAAAACCGGGAATCCGTCAGCCGTTCGCTGAAGACCGTCTTTGTGAAATGGGGCGATACGGCCAGAAAACGCTGAAGGGATGGTACCGGTACGACGAGAACCGGCTCGCGAGCGCGGACCCCGAAGTGACCGCGCTGGTGCGGAAGTGGAGCGCGGAGGCGGGAATCGCGCAGCGGCAGATCTCCGCCGCGGAGATTGTCGATCGATGCATCTATGCGCTGGTGAATGAGGGAGCTCGGATTCTCGAAGAAGGATACGCGCTGCGAGCGGTCGACATCGACATCATCTATCTCAACGGTTACGGATTTCCCGCCTACCGCGGCGGCCCGATGTGGTACGCGGACACGGTGGGATTACAGAAGGTCTATCAACGCATTTGCGAACTTCACCAGCAGCACGGAGAACTGTGGGCGCCGGCTCCTTTGCTGCAGCGCCTGGCGCAAGCGGGCAAAACGTTTGCCGAGTTCGACAAGGAGCAGGCTGCGGCCGCGTAGGGGCTGAACCTGCAGGGGACAGTGTGAGTCAAATCATCCTGGTGCGCCATGGGCAAGCTTCTTTACTGGAGCGGGACTATGACCAACTCTGTGCCAACGGCGAGACGCAGGCCAAATTGCTCGGCGAATATTGGTCTCGGCGGGGCGCGGTTTTTGGCAACGTCTATTCGGGCCCGCGTGTCCGGCAACTGGAGACGGCCCGCATCGTGAGAGAAGCGTATCGCAGCGCCGGTCTTGGTTTTCCTGAGACAGTGGTGATGGGCGAATTCGACGAATATCAAGCGGAGGCGGCGCTGCGGGAATGTCTTCCGAAACTGCTGAGGGTGAATGGCGAGATCAAAGAATTGCGCTGCGCGTATGAAAATTCCAAGGAATCCGGCGCTCGGCGTAAGACATTTCAGAAGTTGTTCGAGGCAGTAATTGCCAAGTGGGTAGCGGGAGAAGTCTCGGCAGAGGGGGTTGAACCCTGGGATGAATTCTGTTTGCGGGTGGAGCGGGGTCTGGCGCAAGTAGTGCGCGATACTCCTCCGGCGGCGCGCGCGGTGATCTTCACTTCGGCGGGCACGATTGGCGCGGCGATGCGCCGGGCCCTGCACTTGTCCGCTGCGGATACGCTGCGGGTGACCTGGATGTCGCGCAATGCTTCGCTCACCGAGTTTCTTGCTTCGGGCGAACGTTTTACGCTGAGCACGTTCAATGCGCACCCGCATCTCGATGGGGACGGGTTGCTGACGTACCGCTAGGCGATATTCATACGGTAGAGCGACGAGCGTCCCCGCGCGTCAGCCGGGCGAGGACGCCCGGCTCTCCACCACAGGAATTGCGAGTATGGTGACACTTTGCGATCAAGCGGGAATGGTGAGAGCAGGCGAAGAACTCGATCTCTCCCGGCTGCGGCCGTTTCTGCTGGAGCACCTAGGCCACAGCGGACCGATCACCGTCGAATAATTTCCCAGTGGCCACTCTAACCTTACGTACCTGGTGAAGATGGGGGGCAGGGAAGTTGTGCTGCGACGTCCGCCTTTCGGCAGCAAGGTGCGGTCGGCGCATGACATGGCGCGCGAGTATCGCGTGCTGTCGAAACTGCATGCCGCTTATCCCGTCGCACCGAAGGCGCTTCTCTATTGCGACGATCTGTCGATTCTCAATGCACCCTTTTACCTGATGAAGCCGATTCGGGGAATGATCTTGCGCCGCGATCCTCCCCCGGGCGTGGCTTTTCCACCGGAGACGGCGCGGCGATTGAGTGAAGCGTTCGTCGATAACCTCGCGCGTTTGCACCGTCTGGACTACGCTGCGATCGGCTTGACCGATTTGGGCAAACCGCAAGGCTATCTTGAACGCCAGGTCAAAGGCTGGATCGAACGCTACCACAACTCGAAAACACACGACCTGCCGGAAGTCGAACGCATTTCCGCCTGGCTCACCCAACGAATGCCGGCCAGCCATGAGACGGCGCTGCTCCACAACGACTACAAGTATGACAATGTCGTGCTCGATCCCGACGACCCGACGAAGATTGTCGGCGTTCTGGATTGGGAGATGTGCACGCTGGGAGACCCGCTGACGGACCTGGGGACAGCGCTGGCGTACTGGACCGATCCGCAAGATCCGGAAGAGTTGCAGGAAATTCGCAGCGCGCCCACTACTTTATTGGGCACACTAACCCGGGCGCAGTTAGTCGAACGCTACGGGGCCGTGAGCGGCCGCGATACGGGCGACGTGATCTTCTATCTGACGTTTGCCCGCTTTAAGGTAGCCGTCATCATTCAGCAGATCTACTACCGGTACGCTCAGGAATTGACGCAGGACGCGCGCTTCGCGGAGATGCCCGAGAGAATCCATACTTTGCTGCGTGCTTCATGGCATTGCGCGGAAAGCGGGACGATATGAGCGCCCGCTCCCTGCTTCGAAAGAATCAGATTCACAATTTCAAAAAGCGGCATAGGAGCATTTCATGACGACGTCAACCGACACCCCGCGGAAGACGACAAAAGGAACGGCGTTTCTGATCGAAGACACGGCACCCCAAGACATTTTCACGCCCGAAGATCTGAGCGAGGAACATCTCGCCGTCGGTCACATGGTGGATGAATTCTGGGCCAATGAAGTGGAACCGAATCTGCCGGCGATCCGCGAAAAGAAGCCGGGCGTCGCGCTGGCAGTGTTGCGGAAATCCGTGGAGCTGGGTCTGACCGCGATGACGATCCCGGAGGAGTATGGCGGCATGGCCATGGATCTGCCGTCACTCATGGTAACGGCCGAACGCATGGGACGAGACGGTTCGTACGGAGGCTGGCATTCGGCGCACACTGGAATCGGCACGCTGCCCATCGTCTACTTCGGCAATGAGCAGCAGAAGCGAAAATATCTGCCAAAGCTGGCGAAACTGGAGATGCTGGCCGCCTATGCGCTCACCGAACCTCTGGCGGGTTCGGATGCGTTGGCGGCACGAACGCGAGCCGATCTCTCCGCGGATGGAAGACACTACATGTTGAATGGCCAGAAGATGTGGATCACCAATGGCGGCGCGGCCGATTTGTTCACGGTGTTTGCCAAGGTGGGAGGAGAGAAGTTCGCCGCGTTTCTGGTCGAGAGGAACTTTCCCGGCCTTAGCAGCGGGGCGGAAGAACACAAGATGGGCATCACCGGCAGCTCTACTACCGCTGTGTATCTCGACAACGTGCCGGTGCCGGTGGAAAACGTGTTGGGTGAAATTGGACGCGGGCATGTGATCGCATTCAACATCCTGAACATCGGACGTTTGAAGCTGGGTCCAGCCTCGGTCGGAGCCGCTAAGAACGTGCTCGCGATTTGCCTGAAGTATGCCAAGCAGCGCAAGGCGTTCGGCTCGACAATTTCCGAGTTCGGAGCGATTCAACACAAGCTGGCGGAAATGGCGATCCGGATTTTTGTCGCCGAGTCGATGGCTTGGCGTGTGGTGGGATTGATTGAGAATCAAATGCACGGTGCGTCGCCGGAATCCGCGGGCGGGTCCACCCAAGAGCTGAAGGCTATTGAGGAGTTTGCCGCGGAGTGCTCGATGGTCAAGGTGTATGCCGCCGAGATGCTGGACTACGTAGTCGATGAAGGTGTCCAGATCCACGGAGGCTATGGATACCATCAGGACTATGCGGTAGAGCGCGCCTATCGCGATTCGCGGATTAACCGTCTGTTTGAGGGGACCAGCGAAATCAACCGGTTGGTGATCACTGGCATGCCGCTGAAGCGCGCGGCCCGGGGACAACTGCCTCTGCTCGATGCCGCTCGCGCCATGCTGCAGCAGACCGAGACGCAACCTGCGGAGACGAGCGGCGATGCGGAGCTGAACCTGGTCCACAACGCGAAGAACATTTTCCTGCTAACGCTGGGAGTAGCGCACGGAAAATATGGCGCGCAGCTCGAACAACAGCAGGAGATCATCATGAACCTGTCGGACATCATCATGGAGGTGTTTGCCATGGAGTCGAGCCTGCTGCGCAGTCGGAAATTGGCTGCCGCCGGTGGCGGAGTCAATGCCGCAGAAGCCTGCGCCGTGTATTTGCGCGATGCCATGGCCAAGCTCGAACTCTCGTCGAGGGCGGCGCTGAGCGCCTGCGCGCGGGGCGAAGAATTGCGGCGAAACCTTTCTCGTTTATGCGGTTACGCCAGTCACGATCCGGTGAATGCGATCGTACTGCGGCGCCAGATTGCGAGGCGGCTGCTGGAGAGCGAGCGGTATACAGTCTGAGTGGCGGAATTCGAAACGGAGGGGAATCATGGCACTCACCAATCATAAGTTTTTGCTGGCAGCGCGTCCGGTAGGAATGCCGAAGCGCAGCGACTGGACTTACACGGAAGAACCGGTCGGGGAACCGAAGGAAGGCGAACTGCTGGTCAAGGTGGAGTATATCTCGCTCGATCCGGCGATGCGCGGCTGGATGAGTGACGCGCGCTCGTACACACCGCCAGTGGGCATCGGAGAATTGATGCGGGCCCTGGGCGTGGGGGTCGTGACCGCATCGCGTAACCCGCGCTTCGCTGTGGGCGATCACGTTTCCGGAGTGTTCGGAGTACAGGAGTACGCGGTGACTGACGGCCGGGGAGTAACGAAGATCGATACGGGAGTCGCACCGCTGCCAAAGTATCTCAGCGTACTTGGCATGACGGGCATGACCGCGTATTTCGGTCTCCTCGATACGGGTCAGCCGAAGCCGGGCGAGATGGTCGTCGTCTCGGCCGCAGCCGGAGCAGTGGGCGCGGTCGTGGGACAGACCGCCAAGATCAAGAACTGCCATGTGGTCGGCATTGCAGGAGGAACGGAGAAGTGCCGCTACATCGTGCAGGAGCTGGGCTTCGACGCAGCCATCGACTACAAGTCCGAAGACGTAAAGCAGTCTCTTCGGAAGTATTGTCCGAAGGGGATTGACGTCTATTTTGACAATGTGGGTGGTGCGATTCTGGACGCCGCGCTGGCGAACCTGGCGCGTGGCGCCCGGATTGTGATCTGTGGGGCGATTTCGCAATATAACAATACCGGCCCGGTCACGGGACCCAGCAACTATATGTCGCTGCTGGTGAATCGGGCAACCATGAAGGGCATGATGGTGTTTGACTACGCCGATCGCTACGCTCAAGCCGGAGCGGAAATGGCGGCATGGATGGCGGCGGGCAAGCTCACGTCGCGCGAGGATATTGTGGAAGGGCTCGCAACCTTTCCCGAAACTCTGCTCAAGCTTTTCAAGGGTGAGAACTCGGGGAAGCTCATGCTGAAAGTGGGCTAGGCCAATCACAGGAACTCGCATGCCATTCGTCGAGAATCAAGGGACAAAGATTCATTGGGACGAACAAGGTCAGGGAGCACCGGTTCTGCTGATCATGGGCCTCGGCTATACGTCGGCCATGTGGCATCGCACACGCCCGGCGCTGGCGCAGCGGTATCGTACGGTAGCGTTCGACAATCGAGGCGTGGGACTGAGCGACGCTCCTCCCGGGCCTTATTCGATTGCGACCATGGCATCGGACGCGGCTGCGGTCCTGGATGCCGCCGGCATTTCCAGCGCCCACGTTTTCGGGGTTTCCATGGGTGGCGCAATTGCGCAGGAATTCGCGCTGCAATATCCGGCCAGGACGCGCTCGTTGATTCTGGGTTGCACCGCACCCGGCGGACACTTGGCGGTGCGCGCGGAGCGCACGGTCGCCGACCTGCTGATGGTGCGCGGCATGACGCTGGAGCAAGCGCGAGAAGGCATCCTGCCCTACATCTACGACGCGGCGACGCCGCGCGATAAAATCGAGGAAGATGTCATCCTGCGACGGCGTTGGCTCCCCTCCCCGGAAGGCTACATGGCACAACTGCAGGGGATTCTGGGGTGGGAGAGCTACAGCCGAATCGCTCAGATCACGGCGCCGACGCTGGTCATCCATGGAAAGTCGGATGCGCTGGTGCCGCCGGGCAACGGGGAACTGATCGCGAAGCGGATTCCGGGCGCAAAACTCGTTCTGCTCGAACACGCGAGTCACTTGTTTCTCACCGACCAGACCGAAGAGGCAAACCGGGAAATCCTCGAATTTCTTTCTTCTGATCTTTCCCGGGCCGATCCTCGAGTAGAAACTGGTTAGTAAATAGGGAAGTTCTGAGGAATTGATTGCAAGCAAGCACTCTCAAGCCAGCATTCACGGCAGGCATACATCATCATCCAACGAATTCATTTGATGAATTTAGTAAACGCGGATAACCTCGCGGCCATCGTGAAGATGCGACGCTCTGAAAAGGTACGGGCGTGGGGAGTTGTTTGTTTTCATTCAAACGCAGCAAACCAATACTGTCGATACGCCGCAGGTCGACAATCTGCCGAATATCAACTTGAGTTTCACGCAGGCTATCTTCCGCTAAATGCGTGGGCCAGCTAGCGTCGCGATGAAGTATTATCTACCGGGTCAAATGGGGGACTTTATGAAGAGCACCAAGGGGCGGATAGGTTCATGCGGATTTGGTTTTGCGTGGCTGCTGGTGCTGCTGGGGATGCTGAGTGCGGCCCACGCGCAAGGCGTCGGCACGTCGGGAGAAATCACTGGAACAATCACCGACTCTTCCGGCGGGATTGTGCCCAAAGCGGCTGTCACCGTCGTCGATACCCAGACCGGCCTGAAGCGCACCGCCATGACGAATAACACCGGTCAATTCCGCGTGGCAGGGCTTTCGCCGGCCACTTACGACATCAGTGCGGGAATGGCGGGTTTTGCCACGGAAATTCGAAAAAGCGTCACGGTCGCCGTCGGGCAGATAGTCATCTCCGATTTCAAATTGAATCCGTCGCAGGTCAAGACCCTTATCGAGGTGACGGACCGGCCGCCCGTGGTGGAAACTGAACGCACGAGCCAGGCGGACACAATCCCACAACAGTACATTACCGACCTGCCCGTTGACCGCCGCGATTACCTTACGTTTACCTTGCTCGCGCCCGGTGTCTCCGATTCCACCCGCTTGGCGGGCGACCAGGATTTTAGAGTCAAGCAAACCCCGCAAAGCGGTCTGTCTTTCTACGGCAGCAATGGCCGGGGCAACAGCATCACGATCGACGGCGGCGAGACCTCAGGCGACAGCGGAGGCGTGCGCCTGACGGTGGGCCAGGACGTTGTGCAGGAATTCCAAATCAATCGCAGCAACTACAATGCGGACCTGGGAAATGCTACCGGCGCGTCCATCAATATTGTGACCAAGTCCGGAACCAACAACGTCCATGGCAGCCTCTTCGGCTTTTTCCGCAACGATGCCATGGATGCCCGCGACCCGTTCGCTTTCAGTTCGGCCCTGGCGCCAGACCCGACCTACTCTAATTTCAACACCACTTCTACCGGCGCTCCCATCAAGAATTCTCTGAGCCGCCAGCAGTACGGCGGCGCCATCGGCTTCCCAATCCGGAAAGACAAAACCTTCCTGTTTGGTTCTTTCGAGGGACTGCGGCAGAACTCACAGAATTCCGTTCCCCTTCTGACCAACAGCAATATCTTCGCCGGACCCTCCATTGCTAACGCTATAGCCGACACGAACCCCTTTGCGCCGAGTGATCCGAGGTATGCGCAACAGGCGATTGTTACGAACCTAGTCCAGCTAGGCCTGGCCGGGGGAAATCCGAGCGTGCCTTGCCTCAACCTCCCCAACGGGACGGTGGAAAGCCTAGACGCCTTGCATTGCGCTGGTGCCCTGCAGCTCGGTCTCTCGGTCGCTCCGAACCAGGGTCTGACCGCGCTCCAGGGAGGCTTGAATGACTTCCTCATAAGCCAGTTTGAAAACGAGGGTGGAGTTTTTCCGTTCGACTCGCGCCAATACCTGGGGTCGGGCCGCTTGGATCACCGCTTTGATGTGAACAACGAGCTTTCCGTGACCTACCGGTATGGCCACGATAGCGAGCAGTCGCCCGATGTGCAATCTCTAACGGCTTTATCGGCGGGAAGTTCCACCCACACCTACGATCATAATCTGCAAGCCGCCTGGTATCACCAGTTCAGTCCCACCGCCCAGAACGAGGCCCGGGTGCAGTGGGATTACAACAGCTTCAAC
>Ga0074046_10004714_pt1 | contig 11034 bp, 8 predicted proteins | sample BogForMeECP23OM3_FD_94441 | JGI IMG/M metagenome (GOLD analysis project Ga0074046, IMG submission 94441) | Bog forest soil microbial communities from Calvert Island, British Columbia, Canada - Bog Forest MetaG ECP23OM3 | ecosystem: Environmental > Terrestrial > Soil > Wetlands ...
CGAAGACCAGATCGCCGAAGTCCTGTTGCGGCACAAGCGGATTTCAAAAAAAGAGGCCAGCCTTCAGGTAACCGATCTTCTGCGCCGGGTGGGTATCCCATCGCCCGAAATCAGGATGAGGGACTATCCGCATCAAATGAGCGGGGGAATGCGCCAGCGGGTCGTGATAGCGATGGCGGTAGCCTGCAATCCTCGCCTTATTATCGCGGATGAACCCACGACTGCCCTGGACGTAACCATTCAGGCACAGATACTTTCGCTTCTCGATGATCTGCGCCAAACACACGATATGGCGATTTTGCTTATTACCCATGACCTTGGCGTAATAGCCGAGATGGCCGAACAGGTCCTTGTGATGTACACCGGCCGGGTCGTGGAGCACGCCGGCGTAAAAGAGCTTTTCGAAAATCCGCTTCATCCCTACACCCAGGGGCTCATGCGCTCGATACCCGGCCGCGTGATCGGCGAGGACAGGAGCAGGCTCGAACCGATCCCGGGCGTCGTGCCCAGTCTGCTCGCGCTGCCGCCCGGGTGCAAATTCAACACCAGGTGCCCGTGGTCTTTTGACCGCTGCTTTCGAGAAGAACCTGCGCTGCTCGCGCCCGCTGGAGCTCACCCGGTGCGCTGCTGGCTCTATTAGGAGGGTTGTGCTTGCTTCAAAGATCGGAGCTTCTAAGAATTAGCGGTGTCAAGAAATACTATCCCATAACCCAGGGTCTTTTCCGCCGCGAAATTGGGACTGTCAAGGCTGTGGATGGAGTCGATCTGGAGATTGGCCGAGGTGAAACACTGGGTCTGGTGGGAGAGAGCGGATGCGGAAAATCCACCTTGGGCAGGGTGATTCTTGGTCTTGAACCTCCAACGGAAGGTCGGGTTTTATTTGACGGACAAGACCTCTCTTCAGTGCGCGGCGAAAAGATGCATCAGTTCAGGAGGCGCATGCAGATCATATTCCAGGACCCTTACTCTTCGCTTAATCCGAGGCAAACCGTGGGCCGTATTATCGGGGAAGGTCTGGTCATACATGACATAGGGAGTCCCGTCGAGCAAAAGGAGAGGGTGCGCCGGATCATGGAGGTCGTTGGCCTTCGCCCCGAGCACATCAGCCGCTACCCGCATGAGTTCAGCGGCGGACAGCGGCAGAGAATTGGAATAGCGCGGGCCCTGGCTCTACACCCTGAACTGGTTATCTGCGACGAGCCTCTTTCCGCACTCGACGTCTCCATACAGGCACAGGTGATTAACCTCCTCAAGGATTTGCAGCAGGAGTTCAAACTGACTTACCTTTTTATCTCGCATGATCTCTCGGTCGTGCGCCACATCAGCGACCGGGTTGCCGTTATGTACCTCGGGCAAATCGTCGAACTCGCAGAAGCCGTGGAACTGTTCGGCAACCCCAGCCATCCTTATACTCGGGCGTTGCTCGAAGCAATCCCGCTGCTGGACCCGAACCGTCCAAAGAAACATTGGAGTGGGGCAGGCGAATCCTCCGCACCGGTGCTTCCGGAGTTCTGTATTTTTCGGCCGCGCTGTTCTCAGTCGGGTCCGGAATGCGAAAAGATTTCACCCGAACTTCAGGAGATATCGCCCGGCCACTGGGTCAAATGCCTGGCTTATGACCGGCTTCCCGCGCGGTTGTCTCACTAACCGGGTTTTTCTCTGAAAAGGAGATCTCCCTTCAGGACTGGAGGATCAATGAGCCTCAAGATAATCGACGCTCACGCCCATTGCGGCCGCTTTGACACCTTTCCGCCGCAGGACCTTCACGATTATATTGCCGGTGTGGGAGGCAGCGGCATAGGAGCAGCGGTGATGTTCTCTCCGGTAATGGAAATCTACGACAGGTATGATCCGCATTTCAGAGATACCGGGGAATGGCGGCGCAGGAGAGCCGAGTCAAACGAGTATCTTCTTTCAGTCTCGGCATCTGAGTTCGAAGTATATCCATATTTTTTCATCTGGAATGACTTTGCCGTGGAGCAGTTGAGCGCTGCCCACAAAGGGATCAAATGGCACAGGCATCCCGAAGAGCCGCTCTATAATTATGACGATCCGAAGTGCGCGGCCGCGATCTCAGAAATCCGAAGGCGAAACATGCCGGTCTGCCTCGAAGAGGAATTTGAGAATACGCTCTATTTCATAAACGAACTGGCCCCAGGAGTAAAAGTGGTCATTCCCCACTGCGGAATGCTTAACGGCGGATATGATCTTTTCCGCCGCGAGGGTATATGGGAAATGCCCGACATTTACGTGGATACCGCCCTTGCGCCGGCCGGCGACATCAGGGACTATGTCTCGCGCTATGGTTGTGAAAGGCTGATGTTCGGGTCCGATTTCCCCTTTGGAGATCCCGCCTTCGAGCTGCACAAAATTCTGCGCCTGAACCTCACCGGCGAACAGGAGGAGGCGATTATCGGCCGCAATGTCGCAAGGCTCCTCGAGGCAAGTAACCGGCAATAGTATCGACCGAACAGGGATGTCGGTGTATTTTTAATATGATGGCGCCTCGGCGCGAAGTGCCGGGTCAATATTGGTGCAATTTTCTTTTAGGTCGGGGTACAAATAAATGTTTGTAAAATTTCGATGATAGTGCACAATGGTAAAAGGAATTATGCTAAAGTAAACCGCAAATTGTGCTGCATATAAGATTGGTAGGAAAAACATAATGGTTTTCATCGACAAGGGAGTGCTCGAAAAGGGACCAGTCATTCGCTGATCTTTCTCCATTGTCTGAAGCCAAGGTCCGGTTTTGAAATGGCGGGAAAATACGACGTGATAGTGATAGGGGCAGGCCATGCCGGCTGTGAGGCGGCGCTTGCCGCCGCGCGACTGGGCTGCAAGACGCTGGTTATGTCCATTTATCTGGATACGGTCGCCCACATGCCCTGTTCGCCTTCAATAGGCGGAATCGGCAAAGGCCACCTGGTGAGAGAAATCGACGCGCTCGGCGGAGAGATGGCCCGGGTTTGCGACCAGAGCGCGATCCAGTTCCGCTTGCTCAACACAAAAAAAGGACCTGCCGTTCGCGGCACTCGGACTCAGAACGACAAAGTGCGCTATCGAACTGCGATGAAGCACGCATTGGAGCTTCAGCCAAATCTGGAATTAAAGCAGTCCCTGGTGGAGTCCCTGCTTATCGAGGATGGAAAGATATCGGGAATAATCGACCAGCTCGGGGTTTTATACGAATCTGCGGCGGTTGTTGTATCAACAGGGACTTTTCTGCACGGGCTCATCCATATTGGGAAGAGCCGGATTCCGTCTGGCAGGGCGGGCGAGTTTCCGTCCATCGCTCTTGCCGACCAGTTGCAGGACCTCGGGTTTGTTTTTGGCAGAATGAAAACAGGGACTCCGGCCCGAATCCTCCGCCGGAGCATCGATTTCGGCTCTTTTCGCGAACAGCAGGGCGATGCCGAACCGAGGCCTTTCTCACTGTTCACCGAAAATCTCGCTCTGCCACAGGCGCCATGCTACATCGGGCGCACGGCGGATCGGACCCACGATCTCATTCGCCGCCATATTCATCTTTCTCCACTGTACAACGGCGCCATCCAGGGTGTTTCCGCGCGCTACTGCCCGTCACTGGAAGACAAGGTGATGAAGTTTCCGCACAAGGATTTTCATCAGATCATTCTGGAGCCTGAGGGTTTGGATACTGAGGAGATATATGCCAGCGGCACGGGCAATTCGCTTCCGGTTGAAATTCAGCTCAATTTGATTCATTCGATCCCGGGGCTCGAATACGCCGCGATAATGCGGCCTGCCTACGCAATCGAATATGATTTCATTCAGCCTACGCAACTTTATCCCACTCTTGAGACGAAGCTGGTGGAGGGCCTTTTCCTGGCAGGCCAGATAAACGGGACCTCCGGCTATGAAGAAGCGGCTGCTCAGGGAATGTGGGCCGGCCTGAACGCCGCCCTTAAGGTTCAGAAAAGGCCGCCATTTCTTTTGGACCGCTCGGAAGCCTACATTGCTGTCATGATCGATGATCTGGTCACAAAAGGGACCAACGAGCCATACAGAATTTTCACCTCCAGGTCCGAATACCGCCTTCTGTTGCGGGAGGACAACGCCGATTTGCGCCTTCTGGAGAAGGGATACGAGCTTGGACTTCATGATTATTCAGTCTACAGGGAGCTTCTGGACCGGCGTGAAGCGGTTAGCGCCGAACTGCAAAGACTTCGGAAGACGTTTGTGCGGCCGTCTTCCCGGGTGAGCGAAATGCTTGTGCGCAGAGGCTCGAACCCAATCGATGAGCCGGTCTCCCTGGGAAAGCTGCTCAAAAGGCCGGAGCTTTCCTATTCTGATCTGGAAGCCCTTTGCGGGGCAGATCCGACGCTTTCGGAAAGAACGAAGGAACAGGTCGAAATCGAATGCAAGTACGAAGGCTATCTGCGGCGGCAGGAAGCCGAAGTGAACAGGTTCAAACAGATGGAAGAAATCCGGATTCCGCCGGATTTCCCATGCGATCAGGTACCCGGGCTCTCAAACGAGGTCAGGCAGAAGCTGGGGGCCGTGCAGCCGGTGTCGATCGGACAGGCATCGAGAATACCCGGAATAACCCCCGCAGCCATTTCCATTTTGCTTGTTTTTCTCAAGCGTTTCCGTGAGTTGTCTCCTAAAGTGGAAAGTGCTGCTTAGAAATACACATTATTAGTAGATTTTGCTTGCTTAATTTTGAGTTTACCTATAGTAAGAATTAGGGTTCTTCTATTGCGGCTCCCATTCCTGCTCCAAAAACAAGGGGGAAAGAGATCATGGAGGTGAAAAGTGACAAGGATTTCATTGCAACCCTGAGAGAGCATGGCCTTCAGGTAACCTACCAGCGGCTGGCTATCTATCAGGCCCTGTATTTCACCAAAGAACATCCGAGCGCTGAGGTTATTTATCAACATGTCAAGAAGCGCTTCCCGATGATTTCTCTGGGAACCGTCTACAAGACGCTCGAGAAGTTCTACGAGGTCGGCCTCATTCAGAAGGTGAGCCCGATAACCGAAGTTGCCCGGTACGACGCGATAATTGCCGCCCACCACCACATGGTCTGCCTGGAATGTCAATCGATCCAGGATGCTGACAGTATAGTTGGAGAGCCGAAAATATCGGTTCCCGAGCAAAACGGATTCCATGTACTGCGGCAGCAGGTGGTCCTGCACGGGTATTGTCCGGCGTGTAAGGGCAATATAACCGATTCCCGGTATTAGAGTTCTCTGAGGCATCTCGCCTCGCCCCTGTGTAACCAGCTTGTCCATCCTGCCTCCAATGAGAAGAACGGATTGGTTTGCGTCTTTCATCAAACCCCACGCTCCGCATAGAGATAGCGCGACATAATTTTCTGTGGTTTTCATCCCGTATTCAAAATGGGCTCTGCACACTACCATAGGAAAGGTGCGCTCCCGGTGCACAGATTTCCCACGGCGAAATCGTGAGGTTACTCTCCGAGGTCGAATCTTGGCTTTTTTTGAACTTGAGCGGTTTTCACTAGTATGATAAAGAATTCACTAGCCGAAAAAGGTCTGGACGCGGAAAGCTGAAAAACTTGGAAATTCACGTTGGGAAGGAGGATGGTTTGTGAAGATTGTCGTTGTCCTGAAACAGACACCCGATACGGAAACTGTTATTCGGATAGCCCCGGGTAACAATCAAATCGTAACTTCAGACATCAAGTGGATCATAAATCCCTATGATGAGTTCGCTATTGAGGCCGGCCTGCGCCTCAAGGAAAAGCATGGAGGCACGGTCACTGTCATCAGCTACGGGCCTCAGAGAGTGGTTGAAGCCCTTAGGACCGCTCTGGCCATGGGCGTTGACGACGCAGTGCTGATAGATGATCCCGATATGAAGCGTGCGGACTTCCTTCAGGTTACCGAGGCGCTGGCTGCTGCGGTCAGGGAAAAAGACCCTGATATCATCCTGATTGGTTCGAGGTCGGTCGATTATGACCAGGGGCAACGGGGCGCAATCCTTGCCCAAAAGCTGGGATGGCCTCATGTTGCGCTCGCGGTCTCTCTGGAATCCGATGGGACCGTGGTGATCGTAGAACGGCCTATCGAGGGTGGAAAAGTGACAATAGAGATGCCTCTGCCCGCATTGGTTACGTTCGGCGGATCGCATGCCGTATGGAATCCCCGGTATGCTTCCCTTCCCGGAATCATGAAAGCAAAGAAAAAACCTCTGGCTATAAAAAAACTTCCGGACCTCGGCCTGGATCCATCGGACTTTGTCCCCGAAAAAGCAAGAATCCGGATTATCTCCATGGAAATGCCTCCAGCTCGAAAACCGGGCAAAATGGTGAACGGTGGACTCGATGCCGGGGAAAAGGCAAAAGAGCTTGTCAAATTCTTGCGTGAAGAAGCCAAGGTCATCTGATAGAGGAGTTATCCCAATGTCAAAGAATGTACTTATGGTTACCGAGTTCAGAAACGGCGATTTTCGCCGCGTGACCTATGAAGTGGCAAGCGAAGGCAGGCGTATTGCCGATGCGCTTGGGGCGGGGCTGATCGCTGTCTCGCTGGGATCGGGCGTTTCCGGTAAGGCGGCCGAACTGGGAAAATATGGGGTCGATAAGGTTTATGTGCTGGACGATCCTGCGCTGGAGCACTACCTGGCAGGAACCTACGTTCCGATTGTGGCGCAGATGGTGGAAAAGACCCAGCCGGTTGCCGTCCTTCTCCCGGCTTCGGTTGACGGCCGTGATATCGGCGCGCGGCTTTGCGGGAGAATCAACGTTACCCTGCTCCAGGACGTAATCGAGGTCCGGGTTGACGAGGCCGGAAAGATAACGGCCAAATGGCCGCTGTTTGCAGGCAAATGCTTTGCCTGGACCGAGTGGGCCCAGGGCGTTGCCCCGCTGCTCTCAATTCGTCCGAACATCATGAAATGCTTCGTCGTGGATGAAAACAGGAAAGCCGAGTTAGAGAAGATTGAAATACCGGTCCCGACTCCGCGCGCCCGTGTCCTGAAATATGACTCAGATGTCTCCGGGAAGGTGGAACTGACCGAGGCTGAGGTCATTGTCTCGGGCGGCAGGGGCATGAAAGATGCTTCGAACTACGTTATTCTGGAAGAACTGGCCGGACTGCTCGGGGCAGCGGTGGGCGCCTCTCGCGCGGCTGTCGATTCAGGATGGCGTCCACATTCTGATCAGGTCGGGCAGACTGGAAAGGTGGTAAACCCCAATCTCTATATTGCGGTCGGCATCTCGGGGGCAATTCAGCACCTTGCGGGTATGGGATACTCAAAATACATCGTGGCGGTCAACAAAGACCCCGACGCACCTATTTTCAGCAAGGCCGATTACGGGGTAGTGGAGGACCTGTTCAAGTTTGTACCGGCCTTTGCAGAAGAAGTGCGCAAGCTAAAGGCTTCGTGTTGACAGATCCTCTCAAGGTGAACAGGCAACGGAAGCCGGATGTCAGACATCGGAGAAAGGAGGTGTCTTGTTCCTACTGAGATAGACTATAGCATAGTCTATCTCAGCTTTAGAGAAAGGCATGTCGCAGACATGCCCATTCAATGTCGCAGTTTACCATAATTAGATGCAAAAAGAGCATGGAGGTGCTATGGCGGTGCCGTGCATGGCCCTCTTCGGCTATTGCTCTGTTAATCTCTAAGAAGCGGAAAGACCGGGTAATCATGGATTACGTGCAAGAAGGACCAAGAGAAGAGGACATTTTGCACAACATACCCCGGGGTCTCCTGCTCTCGCTTTTGGATAACCCTTATGAAAGTCTGATACTGATAGATGCCGACGGCATCGTTCGCTTTATGAGCAGTGCAACCGAAGGTGTATATCCAGTTTCGCCCCGGGATGCCGTTGGCCGCCATATCAGTGAAGTGAGCCCTCAGAGCAAGCTCCCCGGAATCCTTGAGACTGGTAAGGCCGAAATTGGCAGGGCCATGATGCTCAAAGACAGTCACCGGGTGATTGCGCGTATCCAGCTGAGCAGGGACGGCCGGCTGATCGGAGCGTTCGGAAAGCTGATGTTCTGGACGCCGAAGAAGCTTAAGGAACTTTACGATCGCATCGATACGCTGGAAAAACACCTTGATTATTACAAGGAAGAATTAAATCACAGGTACGGGGTCCGGTACAGTTTCGACACAATCGTCGGCAAGTCGGAGCTGATCAAACAGACGATCGGACTGGCCCGGCAGGCGGCGGAAGCCGATTCGCCGGTAGTGATTACCGGGGAATCCGGGACTGGAAAGGAACTGTTTGCCCATGCAATTCATCAGGCCAGCCGGCGCAGGGACAGCAGTTTTATAAAAGTCAATTGCGCTTCCATCCCCGGGGATCTATTCGAAGCAGAATTGTTCGGGTATGAAGGGGGCTCTTTTACTGGCGCCCGCAAAGCCGGCAAGCCCGGAAAATTTGAACTTGCCGACAAGGGCACCATATTCCTGGACGAAATCGGTGAGATGCCCCACACTATGCAAGTCAAACTGATGCGGGTTCTCCAGGAAAAGGAAATTGACCGGATAGGCAGCAGCAGACCTCGGCACGTAGATTTTAGAATCATCTGCGCCACGAATCGCGACTTGGAAAAAATGATAGGCAATGGCGGGTTTCGCCTCGATCTTTACTATAGGATAAATGTCATCAACATTAAATTACCCGACCTGCGTGAATTAAAAGAGGACATTCCACTGATTTTCGCTCATTTTCTCGAAAAACTGAGTCGTGACTGGAATCGCAGCGTACCCACTGTCGCACCTGAAGCGGTGGAGTTGTTGAAAAACTATGCCTGGCCGGGCAACATTCGTGAGCTGAGAAATATTGCCGAGCGCGCCATGATATTATCAGGGGGCGACGTGATTGAACCTGAAAACCTGCCCCTGGCGCTGCGCATTTCACCGACTTGCCCTAAAAGGCAAACAGAAGGGCCGATATCCTCGTTAAAGGGCTTGTTGGAGGAGACTGAGCGCCGCACAATTGTCGAAACCCTGCAAAAGACCGTCAACAATAGGGCCAGGACCGCTCAGATTCTAGGAATTCACCGGACCGGCTTGTATCAGAAGATGAAAAAATACAAAATCGATTAAACCCTCCTTCAAGATGAAAGCACTTCTTATTACGCAATGCGTAAAAGCGTCGTATTCCAAACCTCTTTATGCCGGCGTGCATTCATGTGGCATCCATGTAGAGTGATGGACCTGTATGTATAGAAATCGTGACATGTAGATGTGGGTATAGCCTACTGGCAGTACGGCGGCACTTTATCCCTGATGCCGGCTATTACCGCAGACTGCTTTGGGCCGAAAAACCTGGGCTTCAATTACGGCATGGTTTTCGTTGGAGGTGGGATCAGCTTCCTTATGCCGGAAATCGGAGCTTTTATCAAGGACGCTACCGGTAGCCTCGACTATGCTTTCTGCATTTCAGGTACGGTTCTGGTAATGGCCGTGGCAGCCTGCGTGGTTATCAGGGAGCCTGTCAAGCCGGGCAAAAAGCTGGCCTCAACGGTCCCTGGCCCTGAACAGTAGCCCTCCGGACAGCAATCGGCGGTCACAAAATGGTGGGCGCGATTCAGGGGCTGTTGTGCCCACCCCACAACCGTTGGCAGCTTAGAATCACAGTCACTTATTTACATCATCGCCAATGGCAAAAACTGAAGCCGGCTATTCTATCTTATTCGTCCTGATCCATATTTTCTGCTTTTGAGCATCTTTTATGAGTTCATCCCTAAAGTCCGGGTGAGCTATATTTATAAGCATTTCCGCACGCTGCCAGACGGACTTTCCCATGATATTGGCTTTGCCGTATTCAGTAACGATAAACATGGGCATCGTTCTGGGCGCTGTAACAATGTTTCCTCCGGTTAAAAAGGGAACAATTCTTGACACGGTGCGCCCACCTTGCAATCGGCGCGTGGATGGCATGCAAATAAAGGATTTGCCCCCCTTCGACAACCATGCCCCATATGTGAAATCCAGCTGACCACCTGTTCCGGAGATCTGCTGAAAGTCGACCGATTCGGAGCATACCTGTCCGTAAATGTCGACCATCAGAGCATTGTTGATTGCAACCTGTTTGTAATTGAGGCCGATGCTTTCGGGGTTGTTGCAAATGTCCACCGGATAAATGGCGCATGCAGGATTATGGTCGAGAAAATCATAAAGACGTTGGGAACCTAGGGCAAAGGTATAGACCATCTTGGTTTTTTGCCTCGTCTTGCAGCGTCCGGTAATTTTTCCCTTTTCGAAGAGATCGACGAAGGCGTCACACATCATTTCGCTATGGACCCCAAGATCTTTGAGATCGGATTCTGCCAGGATCTTGCCAACGTAATTAGCCAGCCCCCCAATCCCCAACTGGAGTGTGCAGCCGTCTTCGAGTTCCTCCACAATGTGTGAGGCTATGCTTTTTTGAACGTCCGTTGCAGGTATATCCTGGGGGTAAACGGGCATGTCGTAATTATCCGATTCCACGACATGGGTGACTTCGGATATGTGGACACTTTCCTGCTCTCCTCCCAGGCAGACCGGCACCTTATGGTTCACTTCCACTACAATATGGTCTGCCACGTCGCACAAAGCCCTATGATAGGAACAGGAAGTGCCGAAATTAAAAAAGCCATGGTTATCTATGGGGGCAGTCTTCAGAAAAAATACCCGAGGATGCGCTGCATGCCCGTTACGAACGGTTGCCGGGCCATTGTGGTACATTCCGGAGATGTACATGCACCGGTCACCCAATTTCCTGTCGTAAGGGCTGAGAAATGAGCTGTGATATATGAAGTGCTCATACTTGGGGTCTACTTTTGCGACCTCCACTGTTTGGAGCGGGCAGACGCATCTTACCTTGACATCCCGAAGCTCATCTTTTCTTTTCGCAAGGGCCTCATCGAGGAGCCGGGGAGCCATGGCGAAATGACCGTATGCCACCCAATCCCCGGAACGAACCACTGTAACTGCTTCCTCAGCCGACACAAGTTTTTGTCTGTACTCACTGACATAATTCCTTGTCATCCCTGAAAGCTCCCTTTCTGCCAAAGCAAGGTGTTCATTCCATGTCCTGCTGCATTTGATTCC
>Ga0074046_10004715_pt1 | contig 11031 bp, 10 predicted proteins | sample BogForMeECP23OM3_FD_94441 | JGI IMG/M metagenome (GOLD analysis project Ga0074046, IMG submission 94441) | Bog forest soil microbial communities from Calvert Island, British Columbia, Canada - Bog Forest MetaG ECP23OM3 | ecosystem: Environmental > Terrestrial > Soil > Wetlands ...
AACCCCTCGATCAGCGCGTCGGCCTTCCCGGCGATGCGCAAGGCCAGCTCAACGGACTCTGGGTTCTTCAAATCGAGCAGAAGGGATCGCCGGCCGCGGTCGACCGGTGCCCTTTGCACGGGAAAGAGATCCGTTGCTCCGGCCCGGTCTATGCGAAGCACATCGGCACCAAGATCGGCGAGCAGCATCCCGGCATAGGGCGCGGGGCCCAGCCCGGCGAACTCGATCACCCTGATGCCGGCCAGCGGGGGCAACGATGTCTTTTTTGTTTGCATCGATCCGGACCCTAGTTCTTTGTTTTTCCGTGCTTCTTTTCGGAAAACCGCTGCACACTTTTCCGGAAGCACTCTAGCGAAAACAATGACGCCAGACGGTTTGCCATTCGTCAATAGCTTTGCCGGCTCTCAGTGCGACGGCGCGCGGGTGGCGCGGACAAGAACGGCGAGGCCTGGACTCGCCCCGGCGTAAGGTATCACCTGTCTGAAACCGCAAGCTTCATAGAACCTCACAGCGCGGGACGACGCTCCGGTGACAACGTGGATACCGGGCGAGCCGGCCTCTGCGCAAATCTGGAGGAACCGGGCGACCAGCTTATGCCCAACTCCCTTCCCTTGGCTTTCCGGCTTTACGTTGATGTGAAAATGCGACGGGCAGTTCTTAAGTGCGGCGCAAAAGGCCGGCGTGAAATAATCGATATCGCCGGTTATGATTCCGGACGCAGCGGAGAAACTGTCGATGCAGCCGGCGAGGTAACCAGCCACACTGCCCTGCAGCGTCAGCGCCAGCAGAAAGGCGCCGGGCTGCGTGTCAGCGTAATGGGCAAACCAGCGATTGCAAAAAGCGCGTCGAGCAGGCCCCGGGCCAAAGTCTTTCGTATAGGCGGTTTCGAAGAAAATCTCTTCGGCCTGTAATAGCCAGCGCGCACCGTCTGCGGCAGAGCATTGGCTTAGCGAAACGCACTCAACCAAGACACAAGGCCATACTACTCCGCGGCGCGCGGCTCGCCCCTCGCGTCGAGCGTCCGCTGACCGTTTCCAGATTCTATCGCCGTGCCTTCCCCGCTCTCGTTGATCGTCTCCGGCCTGGGCATGGCGACGATGTTGTAACCGGAATCCACATAATGGACCTCACCGGTGACGGCAGTGGAAAGATCGGAGAGCAGGTAGAGCGCGGCACCGCCGACCTCGTCCAGCGAGGGCGTCCGGCCAAGCGGGGAGTGCATTTTTTGGAAGTTGAACAGCACGCGCGCGTCGGAGATGCCGGCGCCTGCGAGGGTGCGCATCGGTCCCGGGGACAGGCCATTCACACGGATGTTCTGCGGCCCGAAATCCATCGCCAAATAGCGAACCGAGGCCTCAAGTGCAGCCTTGGCCACGCCCATGACATTGTAGCGCGGAACGACGCGCATCGATCCGCCATAGGTCAAGGTTATCATGGAGCCGCCATTCTTCATGAGCGCGGCAGCCCGCTTTGCAATCTCGGTGAAGGAGAAGCAGGAGATCACCATGGTGTTGATGAAATTGTCCCGGGTCGTGTCGGCGTAGCGGCCCTTGAGCTCGTTCCGGTCGGAGAAAGCGAGCGCATGAACGACGAAATCGAGCGAGCCCCATTTTTCGCCGATCTCGGAGAACACGGCATCGACGGAAGCCAGATCGGTCACGTCGCAAGGCAGGATGATCTTACCGCCAAGGTTCTGCGCCAATGGAACCGCGCGGCGCCCGAATGCATCGCCTTGGTAAGTGTAGGCAATTTCAGCACCTTGCCCCGCAAGCACGCGCGCTATGCCATAAGCGATGGACCGGTCGTTGGCCACGCCCATTATGAGCCCGCGCTTGCCCGCCATCAAGGGCGCAGGTTTTGCAATGTCCACCGCAGTCATCCGTCGAGGCCTTTCTTTATCCCTGGGCCGTCATGCTTCGTAGCGCCTGAAAACCAAAGTAGCGTTCGTGCCGCCAAATCCAAAACTATTCGACATGACACAGTTAAGCTCGACGTTATCGAGCCGCTCCCGCACTATGGGCATATCGGCGAAGGCCGGGTCAAGTTCTTCGATGTTTGCAGACTCGCACACAAAGCCGTTATTCAACATGAGGAGCGAGTAAATCGCCTCTTGCGCGCCTGCGGCTCCAAGCGAGTGCCCGGTCAGCGATTTCGTTGCCGAAAGAAGCGGCACTTTGGAGCCGAACACTTCCCGGATGGCCTCGATCTCTCTCAAATCGCCAATCGGCGTCGAGGTCGCATGGGGATTGATGTAATCGATCTTGGTTCGAAGCCCCTGCATCGCGAGTTTCATGCAGCGGACGGCGCCTTCGCCGGAAGGCTGAACCATGTCGAAGCCATCGGAGGTCGCGCCATAGCCGCAAAGCTCGGCATAAATATTTGCGCCGCGCGCTTTCGCTCTTTCCAGCTCTTCGAGAACAAGCACGCCGGCTCCGCCCGCTATGACGAAACCGTCGCGCTTTACGTCGTAAGCGCGGCTTGCTTTTTCGGGCGTGTCATTGAAGTTGGAGGACATTGCGTTCATTGCATCGAAGAGCACGGACAGCGTCCAGTGGAGATCCTCGCCGCCGCCGGCGAACATGACATCCTGCTTGCCCCATTGGATCATCTCCGCAGCGTTCCCGATGCAGTGGGCCGAGGTCGAGCAGGCCGAGGAAATCGAGTAGTTGACGCCTTTGATGTGAAAGGGGGTGGCGAGCGTTGCGGAGTTTGTGCTCGACATCGCTTTCGGAACCTCAAAGGGACCTACTTTGCGAGGGCCTTTCTCGCGGGTGGTGTCTGCAGCCTGCACGATCGTGCGTGTCGACGGGCCGCCCGAACCCATGATAAGCCCGGTCCGCTCGTGGCTAACGTCTCTCTCCTCGAGCCCCGCATCCGCAATCGCCTGCTGCATGGCGATGTAGTTCCATCCGGCGCCGGCGCCCATGAAGCGGCGCACCTTGCGGTCGATATGTTCTTCCCAATCGATGGTGGGCTCCCCGTGCACCTGGCAGCGAAAGCCTCGTTCGGCGTAGTCTTTTGCTCTAACCAGGCCGGATTTCGCTTCGCGTAAGGAAGAAAGAACTTCCTGGGCGTTGTTTCCAATGGAGGAGACGATGCCCATTCCTGTGACAGCAACACGTCTCATGTCTTCACCCCACCTTATCGCACAGGTTTCTCAAGCAGCGCAGTTCGCAAGAAGCTCGTTCAGGCGGATTGCATGCCCACATTCGCTTCGGTAAACAAGCCGACTCGAAGATCTTTCGCAGAATAAATCAGTGTGCCATCGGCCTTAAGATAACCATCGCCCACGCCGAGCGTAAACTTCCGGCGGATCACCCGCTTGAGATCGACAATATACTCCAGCTGCTTGACGCTTGGCACCACCATGCCCGAGAACTTGACCTCGCCTGCGCCAAGCGCACGCCCTTTTCCTGGCGCACCGGCCCAGCCAAGAAAAAAGCCTAGCATCTGCCACAACGCATCCAGTCCCAGGCAACCGGGCATAACCGGATCGCCCTTAAAGTGGCAAGCGAAAAACCACAGGTCAGGCTTGATTTCCATCTGGGCAACCACGCGGCCTTTTCCGTGCTCGCCCCCTGTCTCTGAAATACTCGCGATGCGGTCGAACATGAGCATGGGCGGTAGCGGCAGCTGCGCATTTCCAATACCGAAAAGTTCGCCGCGTCCGCAAGCGAGTAAATCCTCATAATCGTAGCTGTCGCGGCGTTCAGACATGATTCCTCTTTTTGTACTCGCATTGCGCATGCCGGCCAGCATGCGCCTCTTAACTATCACACCCTTTGCTGCAGGCAACCCATCTTGAAGCCTGTGAACAGTTCTCGCGCCCGGCAGCGCTTGCGAATTAGGGCGCCAGTTGTAATAGTACAAGGCTAAACGCGAAAGATTGCAAAGGGAAATGCCCTGGAAGGTTCCAGATCTGCCCATTGAGCGCCTTCGTGTCACAGGTCTGCGGCCGGCGCGGCGACGGGTCGCGCTGGCCACCCTGCTGTTCTGACGCGGCAACAGACATTTCACTGCGGAAATGGTTCATGCCGGGGTGAGCGGCCAAGGCATTCCAGCGCCGCTGCCGTTTACAATATACTGCGTCAATTCGTCGAGCCCAGGCTCCTGCGTGAGGCGGCGATCGAAAACATCCAATCGCTTTCATTTTTTTTTGAAGATGACGGCGCCAGCGCGGCCGGTCTGGAGGTTGAGACTCTTCCGGAAGCCTTCCGGTGGCATGGAAATTACGCGAACCGGTGTCCTCGCGCGCGTTGCTCCCAAGCGCCGAATCGCGCCGTCGCTTCGCGGTCAAGCCCCTCGACGGCGAGCGCAATTTGCGGCACTCTGAAATTCAATGATAGCGCAACTAAGCTGGAGTTTCGCAGTTTGAACTATATATTCGAGGAGGAGCGTGCGCCCCAGAAGAACGTGTTTGGAGAGCCGCTCGCAACGTGCTCGGATTCCCCCAAAACCGGCTTCTTCCGGGACGGATGCTGCAACACGGGGCCGCAGGATCTTGGATCGCACACCGTGTGCGCGGTTATGACCGGCGAATTCCTGGCATTCTCAAAGAAAGCTGGAAACGATCTGTCCACGCCAATGAGCGAGTATGGCTTTCCTGGCTTAAAACCTGGGGATCGATGGTGTCTGTGCGCGGCGCGATGGCAACAGGCTTTCGAGGCCGGCATGGCCCCTAAGGTTGTGCTCTCGGCAACGCACCAAGGCGCACTTGAGATCGTAGCGCTTCAGGATCTCAAGCGCTTCGCCATCGATCTTTCCTGAGCCGTGAGCTGCTGGCATCAGGTCCTTAAGAGAAGGCCTCGATATTGCCGTGCCGTCATTCCGTAGGTCCAGGCTACGGCCGAGCGTGCGGTTAGCATATTTGGCGGAACTTGAAGGAAGTACCGCTTGTGGCTGCCGTCAAGCTCAGGCGTTCCGTTTATCACCTCGACAGCGGCCCACGCGTCTCCGTCCGGCCATCTCCTTTCCCAGAGGATGCCGGCTTCGTCTTCCGATATCCGGAAGGCCGCTCCGCTCGCGATAAACCGTTCGGGCGTCAGCAGCTCGATCATGCAGCGCCGCACATGAATATCGGTAGCGCGATCGATATCCGCGTGGGTGATTTGCGCGGGCCGCTCAACGACGCGCGGAGGCACTTCTACGCCCTTCCAGGCGTAGACGGTCCAGCCGTCGCGATATTGCAGGGCAGGCCCCGAGCTGCTGTGAAGCCTGCCTTTGGCGTCGGTTCGCACAGTTTGCGGAGGCTCCGAAACCCAGCAAACGTGCTTGTGCGGAATTATCCAGTCCGCACTGGCAGCGATGAGCAGGAGGCCGCGAAGGACCTCCGTCTCGTCTTTTAAGCCGCAGACGTTACGGAAAAAATCGTGGCGCTCCAGCCAGGAATGGTTGCGCGGACTAAATCCGGCGTCTTGCAGATGCAGCCAATGGCGGCCTCTGTTCAGCCAAAACAGCCATCGCCGCTGTGCTGGCGATGCCGGCCGTACAGCGTGCGAAGCTCGCGCAACCGCATCGCGAATGCTATCGCCGAGCGCGTCCGCCGTGGAGTGCTGATTCAGCTCGTCGACGGCAGCGAGAACGCTGCCGCTAACGCGGCGCTGGATAGCAACAGCTGCCCGGCTGCGAACGTGGTCGATGATAGAGGCCTTAAGGTTGACACCTGCCCGATCGTGCGACGCCTTGGCCCAAAGCGCCTCCATTTGCATCGGACTGGCGCACCACACGATGCTTTCCGGCGCCGGCCGCCCTGCCGCCTGGTAGGCGGCGGCGATGGCAAAAGCGGCCTCGTTCCGGTCCGCCAGTGCGGTGGATGACCTGATCTCCGCCCAACGTTTACGATGGTCCTCGATGCCGGCCTTTTGCTCCGGGGACAATTGTCTGAGCTTAGTCTGCAACGATACGCGCATCCTTCGGCTCGAGTTCCCGCTGACGGCGGACACGATAGGTGCCCTTCGGGAGGGTGACGGCGGCGTGCTCGTCGTGCTGAACGCGCGCGCAAGGCCCGTCGATCTTAAGGTGGCCTACATAAAGGCCATTCGGGATATCCTGCGCGAGGGCATCGTCGCGGAACATCGTGACCCGGTCGTAGATCGCATGCCGGTGTCCTGTCATCTCGCCTTCCGCTAACACGGCTGCGCCATCTGCTCCGGGATAGACCGGCGTGCCCGAAACAGGAATGTCGGTAACGCGCTCGATCAAAAGATCGCCCTGCGCATAAAGCAAGCTCATAGTTGTTCTCCTCTCCTCGACGGACGTGGAAGCTCGATGTACGAACAAGTATTAGCTCTGTGAGTTCCATAATGAGTTTGTGAGGCCCGCAGCGCGGCGGGAACCTCCGCCTTCGGGGCGCACCAGGAAACGCCGCCGCGATTTCGTCCCATTGTCCCAAGATGGTAAAAACGAAAGGCGCTTGCGTGCGCAAAACCTGATATCCTTGCCGGAAACTGCAATCGTGCCGGGGTGGTAATCGCTTTTGACACTTTACCGGCGATGACCTATGCCAAGCGCAAAAGCCAGCCAGCGCGAAATGCTGCTGCGCCACAATTCAAGATCGAAATGGCAGGCCTCTACATGCTTTTTATGGAAACCGCTCCAACGGTCCGGCTCTCTTCTTTGAAAAAGGCAGGGCTACTCATCGCGCTTTGTCTTGCGGTGACGGGCACAGCGCCAGAGGCGCAGGCCGTCCGCGCCTCGAAAAGTAAGCCTGCGCCGCACATAGAAGCCGTGGATGGCACCTCGCTGCTCGGGAGCTACCTAGCCGGCCATGTGGCGCGCTCGTTGCGCGATAGCGATAACGCCGCCGTTTATTACCGGCGCGCGCTGGAGAAAGATCCCGGCAATCAAGATATTCTCGATAACGCGTTCCAGCTCGAGCTTGCAGCCGGCGATTTCGCTTCGGCGCGCGCACTCGCACAGCGGCTTGTCAAGCGCCAGCGCGATAACTCCATCGCCCATATCTTTCTTGGCGTCGATGCTTATAGGCATCACAGTTTTGAGGAAGCCGACGATCACTTCAAAATCGCGCAGCGCAGCTCCTCGCCAGAAGAGCCGACGGTAAAGCTGGCCCGCGCGTGGGTCGCAGTTGCAGAGGGGCATGCGGACAAGGCGATCGCGGCGTTGCAGGTTGAGCGGAAATCGGCTTGGGCCACCCATTTCGAGACGGTTCAACGTGCTTTTATGGCCGATGTCGCCAAGAAGAAGGCGGTCGCTTTGGAAGCGTACCGGGCCGTTTACGACAAGAAGACGCCGAACGCGCGGATCGCAGAGGCCTTCGCACGCCACCTCGCCGTATGGGGCGATAACCAGGAGGCACAAAGAGTGCTGGACGAGGCCGGTGCGGCCGATACTCCGCTTGGAAAAGCACTCATGGCTGAGCTCAAGGCCGGCAAGACGCCTAAGCTCATGGTCTCTAATGTCGAGGAAGGACTGGCGGAATCCTTCCTTGGGATCGGGCAGGTGCTCGCCGCGAACAATGGCATCGATGCCGCTCAGATCTATTTCCGTTTGGCACTCTTCCTCCAGCCGGACTCCGACATCGCCAAGCTGGAGCTTGCGGAACTCTACGGAAATGTCGAGCAATATACCAAAGCGATTTCTGTCATTGAGAAGATCGGCGAAACCTCTCCGTTCTGGCTGAATTCTCAGGTCCGCAAGGCGCTTTATCTCAACGCACTTCAAAAGTCCGACGATGCGGTGGCGCTGCTCGCTGCACTATCCGCAAAGCATCCGGAAAACCAGCAGATTCTTCAGACCCTGGCAGCAATCGAGAGTGCGCGGAAGAAATTCGACGCCGCTATTCCCTATTACGACCGGGCCATAGCATTGCTTGGCACTCCGGAAAAAAAGGACTGGCAACTATTTTATTCCCGCGGGATCGCCTTCGAGCGCACGAAACAATGGGCCAAGGCGGAGCCGGACTTCAAGAAAGCGTTGGAGCTGGACCCGGAGCAAGGCGCCGTGCTGAATTATCTCGGCTATTCATGGCTCGATCAGAACATGAACATCCCGGAAGCCTTCGATCTCATCAAAAAAGCCGTTAAGCTTAGGCCCAATGACGGTTACATCATCGACAGCCTTGGCTGGGCCTATTACATGCAGAAGGATTACGAACAAGCGGTCAAGCATCTCGACAAAGCGGTGGAGTTGCGCCCCGAGGACCCGACCCTGAACGACCATTTGGGCGATGTCTATTGGCGCCTCGGCCGGAAGCTCGAAGCTAAGTTTCAGTGGAATCAAGCGCTGACGTTGAATCCCGAACCCGAGGATGTGGCCAAGATCAAAAAGAAGATCGAGTCGGGGTTGGAGGACGATGCTGGCCCGCATGCTGCGTTGGAAAGCCAGCCCCCAGCGCCAACGCCGGCGCCATCGTCAGTCCCAGCGCCAACCCCGGCACCGGAAGCTCCGCAGCCTCCGGCGGCCAAACCTTGACCGCGCCGGCGGCCGGGCGAAAACTGTGGGTTTCGCCGTGAAAGGATCGACAAATACCCCCTCGCCGTTTAAGCACGCCGGGGTTCGAATTCTTACACCGGTCTATCTATGACACTATCGCCCGGCTCCGCAGTGAGCACCCCGGCGCCGGAGGATGCGCCCCCCGTCATCGCCGGGCAAGCCCGCGCGAAAGTCAATTTGACGCTTCACGTTTTGGGAAGACGGCCCGACGGCTATCACGAGCTTGAAAGCCTGGTCGTTTTTGCAGACATTTGCGACCGGCTCAGTTTTCAGCCCGGCGCATTGGACAGCCTCAGCCTTGAGGGACCTTTCGCCGGGGCGGTCGATGGCGAGAATTTAGTTTCGAAAGCCAAGCGTGCCGTAGCGGGTTGGTTAGGCCGGGAAATATGCGGCGTTTTCAAGCTCGAAAAAAACATTCCCGTCGCAGCGGGCCTCGGCGGCGGCTCGTCCGACGCAGCCGCCGCGATTAGGATCTTGCTGAGAGTTGGCGGCTATCCCGGTGCAGCCGAAGACTTTATCGAAAGAGCAGCCGCTGTCGGCGCCGATGTTCCCGTTTGCCTTTATAACCGCGCTGCCTGGATGCGTGGCCTTGGCGAGCGCATAACGCCGGCCGCGAACGTGACCGCTCTTCCCGCGGTCCTCGTCAATCCGCGAGTGAAGCTCTCCACTGCAGAAGTTTTCAAGCGGTTGGGCGCAGCCCCTTACCGCCCCGGCGAGAGCGTCCGCCCGCTGCTTGAGGATGCCGATTTCAGCGATCCGGAAAGGACGGCCGCCTCGCTCGCCCATGGACGCAACGACCTAGAAAAGCCTGCCGCCGCGCTGGAGCCCGCAGTCGGGCATGCGCTCGGCGCCCTGAGGCGCCAGGAGGGCTGCCTTCTCGCGCGGCTGTCCGGCAGCGGCCCGACCTGTTTCGGACTGTTTCCGTCGGCCGCAGCCGCTGAAAAGGCTGCCGGCGCGATTGCAAAAGCCTATCCCGCTTGGTGGGCCGTGGCGACGAAACTGTCCTGAGGACAAACGGACATGAGCAGCGCTGTGTTTGCAGCACGGGAAACCGGGCGGACGATCGTCGAGATACCGGCGCAGTCTCCGGCAGCGGGCCGGCTCGCTATTCAAATCGAGTTCGCAGGGCTCGCCGTCACGCTCGACCGCTCCGGCGCAGCCTACATCGGCGCGCTCGGCACGCTCATCGTTGCGGACTTGCATCTGGAGAAGGGATCTGGCGCCGCAGCTCGCGGCCGTCTTTTGCCGGCGCTCGATACTTGGGACACTCTGCAACGCCTCAAATCCGCGATAACGCTATACCGTCCAGCGCGCGTTGTTTGTCTCGGCGATAGCTTCCACGACAGCGCCGCTGGCGAGCGTATGACGCCAGCCGGCAGGGACGAGCTCTCCTCGCTTTGCGCATCGCTCCCCGAATGGGTATGGCTCAGGGGCAACCACGATCCCGAGCTGCCTGCCTTTTGCGGCGGCACGGCTTGCGCCGAATTCGAAGCGGGCGGCGCGATCCTGCGCCACGAGCCGGCGCCCCATTCGCCGCGCGCGCAAATCGCAGGCCACCTCCACCCGAAGGTCAGCGTGCCCGCCGGCGGCTACCGCTTCTCGGGCCCCTGCTTTTGCGTTTCGGAGCGCCTCATCGTCATGCCGGCCTTCGGCGCCTACACGGGAGGCCTCGACTGCCGCGACCCCGCCATCCGCTCGCTTCTCGGGCAGGACACGCGGATCTTCATGCTGCACGCCGCCAAGCTCTGGCGCGCCGGTTGAGCGCGGCGTCATCGCGAGGCCGCCTTGGCGGCCGTGGCGATCCAGGGTAGCCAATGCCGCCCTTGTCGCTTCGCTCCGCTCGCAATGATACTAAATCCGGTTGAACCGTTCATCCGTCATCGCGAGGCGGCCCTTGCCGCCGTGGCGATCCAGAGCGGCTTGCAAAGCGTTTGCGTATGTAGCTCCTGGATCGCCGCGGGGCTGAAGCCCCTTGCAATGACGGCGCGGATGAAGCGATCAACCGGATGCGGCATGACGAGATATTTATGCTTGCCTCAATCCGTACTATGGCGCATCCATCCGCGAACGGAAGAGGCTCGATTATGCGGCATTGGGGAGCGATAGCGATTGCAGCGGCGTAGCTCGTTTGTACCGCCGCGCTCTCCGCGCACGCGCAGACCCGCAAGCGCCGCATGCGTAGCCAGCGAGGCGGATGTGGAGCGAATAAACTTATATGACTCTTATAATCTTGGAAGCGCTTTGGCGGCATTAAGTGCGCTAAGCAGAGTTTTCTGGCTTCTCCAACGCATGGCCCTCTCAGGCGTTAGCGGCCAGTGGGCTGAATTTTGCTGCATAAGGCCGATTTCGGAGAGTGCCCGCTCTTGGGGGATGAGCCGCCGTTGCCACCCTGCGTCGGCCCATCGCCCGGATTGCAGCTTTCACTTTTCCACAACTAATTTCTGGCCGGCCGCCTTGGGCCAAGGCCGTGTAAAAACGCCGTTTCGCTCGGGTTTGATAGCCCACGGCGTCGGGCAGCCTATGTACAGGCCCGTAATCTGGCGATACGATCCGGAATCGCGCGGGTGCAGTTCAGAAACC
>Ga0074046_10004717_pt1 | contig 11030 bp, 5 predicted proteins | sample BogForMeECP23OM3_FD_94441 | JGI IMG/M metagenome (GOLD analysis project Ga0074046, IMG submission 94441) | Bog forest soil microbial communities from Calvert Island, British Columbia, Canada - Bog Forest MetaG ECP23OM3 | ecosystem: Environmental > Terrestrial > Soil > Wetlands ...
AAAGCGAGCTCGAGGTCCTCGGCACCGCCCAGGTGGCGCGCCATGGCCAGCGCGCCTCGTCGATATCCGCTTCGACTTCGCTGCGCACTCTCACCGGCGCCATGCACTGCATGCCTCGCCGCGCCAGACGCCTGGCCCGCTCCGGGCTAGCGCCCGGCGCGCGCGCAGCGAGCGCTAGTTCTGCGGTCTCTTGCCTCCGGTGGTTGGCTCAGAAAGGGGAGATCCGCCTCCTGAGCCCAGACAGACCCATCATCAGGGGAGAACCGGGCAGGCGACCCCGTTCATCACTTCGGGCGAATGGCAGACCGCGGCGGTGCACTTCTGCTGGATGCCAGGCCCCAGGGCGGCGAGAGCCCGCGAGAGGACCGTCTTATCCGCAAGGTTGCAAAGGCCGTCGCCATTCACATCGCACTTTTCAAAGCCGGGCATCGCTCCCACGCTGCCATAAGGCGAAAGGCCGGCCAAAGAACGGGAGAGAATCGTTTTGTCGCTAAGGTTCACTATGCCGTCGTTGTTCACGTCGCCGCACTGGCAGGCGTCGCCGATCCCGTCGGGGACCGTTGTGTTGATACCTCCGCTATCCTTTTGGTCCGGGTTAAAGGTGTACGGGCAGTTGTCGGACTGATCTGGGATCCCGTCTCCGTCCGTGTCAACCATAGGGCCTGACCATGTACCCGTGTTAACGTTATTGAAAGCTAAGTACGCTGTGCCGCTTGCGACACCATCGCATTCACCCTCACAGGGATTCGCAGAGGTTTCCACAGCTACCTGCGTGCTCGTAAGTCTTGCAATGAAATACCACTGGCTAATCGCGCCGGATGCATCTGTTGAGAACAGCCCCTCCTCAATGACGCTGTTTGTTTGGTTATAAGCGTTGACTCCATCGGTGAAGGAGTAACCGCCACTGGTAATATCGGCAATTAAGATTTGACCACTAAGATTGGGAGCTAGTGGCGCCGGCAGAGTGATGGTGCCATTGACCGACATGCCAAGACCCCAGGGCAGGCTCACCGCTACGTAGGGCGGTCCTGTGTATTGGTAAATGACCGCGGCAGCCGCTGGCTGCGCCGTCGCCACCGCCAGCAACATTAGTGCCAGGACGTCCAGTGTCGACGCGCGCATAGTCCCCTCCTCAGCCAGTTCCCCACCTCAGTGAGGGATCGCGGCGGTGCAGCTCTGTTGGATGCCGGGCGCGAGGCCGGCGAGGGCCCGCGAGAGGACCGTCTTATCCGCAAGGTTGCACAGGCCGTCGCCACTCACATCGCACTTATTAAACCCAGGCATCGCCCCCACGCTGCCATAAGGCCCAAGGCCGGCCAAAGAACGGGTGAGAATCGTTTTGTCGGAAATGTCCACTATCCCGTCGCCCGTGACGTCGCCGCACTGGCAGGCGTCGCCGATCCCGTCGGGGACCGTTGTGTTGATACCCCCGCTATCCTTTTGGTCCGGGTTAAAGGTGTACGGGCAGTTGTCGTACTGATCCGGGATCCCATCACCATCGGTGTCGGGGAGGACTGGTGTGGCTTCGATGCTGAATGCGACGTTCTCTTGTCCTGAAAATCCGGTCCAGGGATCAGACGGTAGTCCTCCGGACGCCGGCTCCCACCGGAACAGAGTGGTTGTGCCACTCGTGTTCTCGAACCAGCGATAATCTTGCGTTTCGCCCGTAAGTGAGTCCAACTCTGTGACGATCCAGTAAGACGCGCCATTCGATAAGAGCGGGTGCATCGCCGAGTTCAATGTTGTCGCTGTCGTGAATGGATTCGTAAATGCAGGCCAGATGGACTGGTCTTGGCTGAGTACCTCCACAGTTGCACCGGGTGCACCACCGTTGTCAGCGGCTAAGAGAACAGTCAGATGGCCTTGGCCTCCATTGCCCTGGAAGCCGATCGGCAGGGTTACCGCGTTCAGATTGTAGTTGCCACCGCTGACCGTGAACTCTGCAGCTGCCCTGCGTGTCATCGTGGGAGGGGGAGGGGGAGGGTTGGAGGGGCCAGGGTATTCTCCGGCCGCAACAGAGTTGGATTGCGGGCTAAAGCCTCCGCCGGGATCAAAACTGCTGAAGATGAGTGGCGTTCTTGTGAAGTTCAGCGTCATCACCGAGATTATTGGGATGGTCACCACCACCGTCGGCGGCGGATCAAGTATGTCCAGGGTCAAGAGGCCCGACGTCACGAGCTGCAGCGTACCTTGGCCGGATGCATCTCGGTTATCGAAGCCCGTGGCTGTGAGGGTCGTCGTGGTCACGCCGCTTTCCATGCCGGTGCTGGTCACCATCGCGGTGGTCCACGGGTTGCCGGCGATCGTGAAGGTGATGACCGGGCCGAAGATAGGGTCGGTATAGGCCGTTCCCGTCGTGGACCCCCCCACGCCAATCGCGCCAAGCGGGATTTCTCCTCTTGCCGCGAAGGCCATGTCCGTTGAGTATTGGCTCCCGTTTATTCCCCCGGTGCCCGTCGTGCCAGTAAAGCTCAGCGCGTTGTTCTCTGCGGAGTTCGCGCACGCAGCTGTCGCGGAGGGCACTGTGAGGGTTGTGCCGATGGCGATGCCCGGTGCGCACACCGCGTTGCCGGGGATCCCCGGCAGCAGACCTGTCGTCACGCTCGAATTGATCGCGAAGGAATTCGCCGGAATACTTGCTGCACCGCCGGGACCGACGGAGGTGCCGGTGCCCGAGCCGGCCGTCGTAAATGTGACGCCGCCGAAGGTCAGTGAGAGCGTGCCGTTGAACGGCAGCGTTGCGGCTTCGCTCACCGTCACCCCCGCCAGCAACATGACTGCCAGGACACAGAGAACTGGACGGGCTGACCGAACTAGCGGTGCGAATCGCGGAAGCATCGGTTTTTTCCTCTCCGTCGCGGCGTCGGGCGGTGAGGCCCACGTGTCACCTCGGAATCGACAAGAGATGGTGCGCTACTTCTACGGTCTCTTGCCTCCGCCGCGTTGGCTGAGGAAGAGATTCCTTTCTCAGCCAGTTCCCACTCAGTGAGGGATCGCGGCGGTGCATTTCTGCTGGATCCCAGGACCAAGGCCAGCGAGCGCCCGCCCTATGACCGTCTTATCCGAAAGGTTACACAGGCCGTCGGCAGTCACATCGCACTTGTTAAAGCCCGGCATCGCCGCCACGCTGCCATAAGGCCCAAGGCCGGCCAAAGAACGGGAGAGAATCGTTTTGTCGCTAATGTCCACTACGCCGTCGCCGGTGACGTCGCCGCACTGGCAGGCGTCGCCGATTCCGTCAAGTGGCGAGCCTGAGCCCACGCCGCCGGTATCCGTTTGATCCGGGTTATAGGTGTACGGGCAGTTGTCGATCGAATCCGGGATGCCGTCTCCGTCCGTGTCGGGGGAGAGCACCACGGCGATGCCATACGGAGAATCCAAACCCGAGACCAGCGATGCGTTCACAGTCCCTCCCGAGCTGCTGTATTCGCTACTCGTATTGGAGAGAAAGTTCGTAACAAACAGACCCAATCCAGACACTGCGATGCCATAGGTGGTATTCAATCCCGAGACCAAGGAGGCGTTCACCGTCCCCCCCAAGGTGGTGTATTCGCCAATCGTTCCGTTATTGATGTCCGTGACAAACAGATCAGGTGGGTTTCCAAACACTGCGAGGCCATAGGGGGCATTCAACCCCGTGATCAACGAGGCGTTCACCGTCCCCCCCGAGGTGGTGTATTCGCCAATCGTCCCAGTGCCAGGGTGCCCATTGCCAGTGTTCGTGACAAACAGATTCGATCCAGACACTGCGATGCCATATGGGGCATTCAATCCCGAGACCAGGGAGGCGTTCACCGTCGCCCCCGAGGTGGTGTATTCGCCAATCGTTCCGTTGTCATCGTTCACGACAAACAGGGTCGATCCAGACACTGCGATGCCAACCGGGTCATGCAACCCCGTGATCAACGAGGCGTTCACCGTCGCCCCCGAGGTGGTGTATTCGCCAATCGTTCCGCTGCCACGGTTCGTGACAAACAGATTCGATCCGGACACGGCGATGCCATACGGTTCACTCAATCCCGTGATCAGGGAGGCGTTCACCGTCGCCCCCGAGGTGGTGTATTCGCCAATCGTTCCGTCTGTAAAGCTCGTGACAAAGATGATGTCGCCGGGGACGAGATTCACGACACGAAAACCGTACGATGATACCTCCAGCGTGGCGAGGTCAAAGTCCGGGGCCGACGAGGCGGAGTAGATGACGGGGTTGTCCCAGCCCGCACCCCAGAGGCCCCGATACGTCCCGCTCGAGTCTGCCCACTCGTTCCACTGGAAGGCGTTCCCGCCCATGTCGTAGGCGCCGTAGGGGCTCGCCGATCCGGTGTAGGCGCCCACGGTGATCACGTGTCCGACGACGTTGTTGCAGTTCGCGGTGTTCGGGGTCGCCCCGGGCGCCGCGCACGTCGTCGGTGTACTGGATCCTGCCGGATAGGCGAAGTAGCTCGCGGAGGACGGGTTGTAGTACGCGGCCTTGTACCACTCGTTCAGGCTCGGAAGAGCCACGACCGCTCCAGGGTTGCGCGTCACCGTGGTCCCGTTGCTTGGGGTCGGGGTGCCGCCCAGCAGCGTGTAGGCCCCCGTCTCGGTGCTGCCGCTCCCCTGTCCGTTATTCAACCAGTTCGCAAAGCGCAGCGAATCGTAGAAGGTGACGTAGACCACGGGGGCGTTCGCTAGCCCCGAGTCCACCACGTACTTCGAGCCCGAAGCGTTGCTGGAGACCATGTAGATCCCACCGTACCCCGGGGTGCTCATGCTCGTATTCCAGAGCGCGAGCGTGTTGCTCCCGCCCGGGTCCACCGCGTTCAGGAACTCCGCGTACTGGGAGTTCGTGGTGGCGTACTTCGAGATGTAGTAGGTGTAGGGGACCGGGCCGCAGGGGGCCGTAAAGCAGTAGCCGGCGGGGTCGGCCGCGTTGCCCGGGTTCCCGACCTGTACCCAGTCGATCTTGACAACCGCCGACGCGGTTCTGGGTGCTCCCGCACCGACAGCCAGAATGACAGTGAACGCCAGCGCGTGAACACATGATGTGGTGCGGTGCATGTTTCCTCCCGAGCGAAACATCAGGTCTCAGGAGCGGCGCGTCTCGCAGCTCCTCTTTCCGTGGTCATCTTCCCACGCTACCGGGTGGAGGACTTCCGACGAGAGCGCGCTGTTCGGCCCCTGTGAGGGGCTCGTGGGCGGACAGTCCGAGCCGTCATTGGGCGTAAAGAGCGGATCGTTGGGCGCGAGCGACTGCGCATGCTGTGGGGTGAAGGTCCAGGCATCGGCCTCGACGTGGCAGGTCCCGCAAGTCCGGCCATTCGTCCCGAGGTTCGCGAAGAAGCCATTGGTCGTGCCGGTGCCAAAGCCATTGGTCGACACGCTCCCCAAGACTCCAGAGCCATCGACCGTGAGCTGCGTCTGGTCCGAATCACTGGCCGCCTGGGCCGAGTGAGAAACCGGTAGGGCCAGGAACAAGAGAGCCGCGGCCGCCCAGAGACTGCTTCGTCGGATCGAACTCAGGATTCGCCTCGTCGCTAGTTCTCCTCGTCAGCGAGTCCTCACACTGCAGATCAGTGGGAACCGGGCTGCTCCGTGGCCGGGCGCTGCTGCGATTCGGTTTCGGCCTCCCGACCTTGTTCGCTCCGCACTCCTCGCTCGATGACTCGCCCGGGCAGAATGCAGGTAGAGGCGTCACACATTCGTTACCGGCAGCGTCAATTCCGCTGCCATGGCTGGGCTAAAATGAGAGGACTAGAGAGGGTTTCGGACGATGGCGCTCCGCTTGACGCTCCTGGGTGGTCTTCGGCTGTCCCCCGCCGAAGGGAGAGAAGCCGTCGTCCTCCCGACTCGCAAGGCTCGGGCACTTCTGGCCTATCTGGCCTCCCCGCCAGGCCGCGCGCATCCGCGGGACAAGCTTGCGGCTCTCTTCTGGGGTGATCGGCCAGATAGCCAGGCGCGTGCAAGTCTTCGTCAGGAGCTGTACCGCCTCCGCGGGGCGCTAGCCCGCGTTGAGCCAACGGCGCTGCGGCTGATTGACGACACCGTCGCCCTGGATCAGGCGAGCGTCGAGGTCGATGTCCTCCTCTTCGAGCGCCTGGTCACCGAAGGCACGCCGGCCGCTCTTGAGGCCGCCCTCGCGCTCTACCAGGGGGAGCTGCTCGACGGCATCGCGCCCGATGCCCCGGCTTTCGAGGAGTGGCTGCTCGGTGAGCGCGAGCGGCTCCGCGAGCAGGCCATCGAGGCGATGGCGAGCCTGCTCGCCCACCAACGCAGCACAGGCGCCCTTGAAGCCGCCGTCCAGACCGGGCTCCGACTTTTGGCCCTCGAGCCCGCGCAGGAGTCGGTACACAGGGCCGTGATCCGCCTGCACCTCCGTCTGGGTCGGCGCGGCGCGGCGCGGCGCCAATACCAGCTTTGCCTCGACACGCTCCAGCGGGAACTCGGCGCCGAGCCGGCGGCCGAGACGCAGCAGCTGTACCAGGAGATTCTCCGCGCAGCCCCGACGGCGGGGGAACTCGAACGGAGCGCAATCGCCGAGCTATCTCCGCCTCCGACTGGGGCGGTGCCGCCCGAAGAGCGGCCCCCGGCCGAGAATCCACGCATCGTGCTCGCGCGGATGCCCTTCACTGGCCGCCGCAAGGAACTCGAGCGGCTTCAGCAGAAGCTCGACGCGGCGCGCTCTGGAATGGGGGGTCTTACGTTTCTGGTGGGAGAGCCGGGCATCGGGAAGACGCGCCTGCTCGAGGAGTTCACTATGCGGGCGGGCGCTGCAGGCGCTCGGGTGCTCTCCGGCCGCTGCTTCGAGGGTGACTTTGCACTGCCCTTTGGGCCCTTTTCAGAAGCGCTTTCGAGTGCCGCGAAGGCGCGCGATGCCGAGGCGCTTCAGGAGGCCCTCGGGAGCTTCGGCGCAGTCCTAGCCAAGATCGTCCCCGAGCTGCGTGAGCGGTTCCCCGATCTCCCGCAGCCCGCCGCACTTACCCCCGAGGAGGAGCGCTTTCGCCTCCTCGACGCGGTCGCTCAAGTGCTCTGGGCATTTGCGCGTCGGGCTCCTCTCGTGCTCGTGCTCGACGACTTGCACTGGGCGGACGGAGCCACGCTCGGGCTGCTGCGCTATCTGGCGCGCTTTCTGCAGCGCCACCGGGTGCTCCTTGTCGGTGCCTACCGGGACGCGGAGCTCGGTCGCCAGGCTGCACTCGCGGATACCCTCGTCGCTCTGCGCCGCGAGGTCGAGTTCGAGCGAATCGCCCTCTCAGGCCTTCCCCGAGAGGCAGTGGCGGAGCTTCTCGAAAGGATCGCACCCTACGAGGTACCGGCGAACTTCGCCGAGGTGATCGCCGCCGAGACTGCGGGGAACCCATTCTTTCTGCGGGAGATCCTGCTCCACCTGCTCGAGGAGGGGAAACTCGAGCGTGCAGAAGGCCGGCTCTCACCGCATTTCTCGATCGAACAAATGGGCATCCCCGAGAGCCTGCGCGAAGTGAGTCGACGCCGGCTCTCGCGCCTCTCGAAAGAAGCAAACCGTTTGCTCTCTGCGGCGTCGGGGTCTACAGGAGAGTTCCGCGTGGATGTCGCTGCGGGGGTGGCGGGCCTCGACGAAGATGCTGCGCTCAATGCCCTCGACGAGGCGCTGGAGGCCCGGCTTGTCCGCCCCGCAGGTCCAGCGGACGTCTACGAGTTCACCCACGCCCTGGTCCGTCACGCGGTGTACAACGAAATCTCTCCTTCGCGTCAGATGCGCCTGCACCGGCGTCTCGCCGAGGAGATGGAGGACTGCTATGGCGAGCGCGTGACGGAGCATGCGCTCGAGATCGCACATCACTGGCACCGCAGCGCAGCTCTGCCGGGGGGCGAGCGCGGAGCGCTGCATTGTATTCGCGCCGCGGATCGCGCCGAGCACGCGACCGCTCATGAAGAAACTGCGGCGGCGCTGCGTATGGCGCTCGATCTCTTGCCGGCGTGCGATGCGCGCCGACCTCGTCTTCTTGCCCGCCTCGCTCTTGCGCTCGCGTGGAGCTTTGCACCCGACGAGGCGGTGCGGGTGGCGCGCGACGCTGGGGACTCGATTGCGACGAGTGAGGGCAGCGATGCGGCGGCAGATTATCTCGCCGAAGCAGCCCACGCGCTCTACGCCTCGAACTTCGACGCAGCGGCCTGGGCAGTCGCCGAGCACGGATTGCAACACGTGGGGCGGCGTCGCGACCTCACGTGGGCCCTCTTGGCAGGCCTTGATTTCGAGCGGCGTGACGCGAGCGATCCTGACTTCCCCGGGATCCCTCTCGACATACCCGAGCGGCACGAGATTTCGCGGATTGTCATCGCGAATCTATCTTCATTGATCGAGCGCGGCTTGGGTGGCGGAATGAGTGCGATGGTGTTCGAGTCGCGAGAGGATGCTCTCGAGCGCGCAGGGGCGCTCCCCTCAGTGAAGGTGTATTTTGCTGGCGAGTACGCCCAAGCTGCGGCCTTGTCGAGTGCGTTCGCGGCGACGGAGCTCGAGAGCGGCCGGCTCTCGCTCGCTGCGCTCAACCTCACACTCGTCGCTCACTGTCAGTCGGCACTCGGGAACCTAGGCGTCTCGCTCGAAGCCTCCGCGCGTGCCCGCGGGCTCGTGGAACGCATTGGGGCCACCCCTTTCCTCAGGCTCCATCTCGAGGCTGTAGTGCTTGAGCACACGCTCATTCGCGGAGAGGGCTACGGGCTCCTCGTCCCCGCAATCGAGCCGGGCCTCGCTGAAATTGATCCTGGAAACCGTTCGTCGGGTGCGGCGGTCGCGGCGGCCGCCGCCGTCATCTACGCCTACGCAGGACGTGGTGAAGACGCACGTTCAACGCTCGAGCGCGTGCTTCCCGCGATTGATCGAGCCGCGGGCTGGGCGGCCACCTACACCACGATGCTCTATTGGGTGATTGAAGCGCTCTGGGTCCTCGAGTGCCAGGATCACGTCGAGATGCTCGAGCGCAACCTTCGTAACAAGACGCTCGCGCCCGACTTCCGATACCCCCACACGGATGCGCGCCTCGCACTGGCGCGACTTTGTGCGCTCACCGGCCGTGTCGAAGAAGCGCGGGAGTGGTTCGACCAGGCGCGCCGCATCCTCGAGGAGCAGGGTGCACGTCCCCTGCGGGCGATCACCGACTTCGACGAGGCGTGGATGGAGCTGCGGCGCGGCCCGGCCTGTAACCGCGAGCGTGCACTCGCGCTGCTCGACGCGGCGCGGGGACCCTTTGAGTCGATTGGCATGCCCGGTTGGCTCCGCCGAGCGGACGAGCTGCGGGGGCAGCTTGAGTGATAGTCGTCCGAGCTGGGCCGCGGCGGGACTCGCCAGCGCGCGTGGCACCATTCTCTCCGCGGCGCGAAACCTAAACTCCTCCTGCGCCGTTCCTTTCCGTCGTCTCTGATAGTGCCAGGTAGGTTTTTCGCAGCTGGCGGAGCGGATCGCGAGTCCCGGCATGCTCGGAACTCTCCCCGGCTCGCACCAGAAACTGCCTGGATTTGCCCCGTCGGTCCACCACGGACGGCAGTCAACGCTCGCTCGGCGATCGGGGCCGAGGACCCAGAATCCATCCGCGGCCGCGGGTCCCTGACTGGAGAGTCAGTGCGCGAGAATTGATCGGCCCGGCTCCGCGGCACAGACACGTTGTAGTGGTCATGAAAGACCACAAGTGTCGCCCGCCGCCGTCGGGCAGAGGTTCAAATCCTGGGGCGGCTTTTCCCGAGAAAGTGTCGCGGAGCCATCTAGCGTTCCTCTCGCGATCGCCGCTTGATCCACCGCCCGGGCGCACCCCGGCGCGCTCGCCTATGCTCGCGTCAACGGACAGAGGGATCGAGCAAAACCGCGGGGTTGACCCGTAGGGAGACGTGGAGCGCCCACCCATGCGCGACGAGGATCGGCACCGAGCGAACGCGCGCGAGCCTGTAGAAGGCGCGCTGCGACAAGGGCTTAGGGTAAGAGCGTGAAGGCTGTTTTTCCTAAAGCCTATCCGTCACCGCGTGAGCGCGAGGAACTGGCAGCGAAGCGCGACGGCCTCACCGCGGAGAACTGCGAGAAGGGCCGTGAGGGCAGGGGGCATCGTCGATTCAGCTTGACCCGCCCCCTGAAAAACATCAATGATTGCGAAGCGGACGAGTCTTCCTGAAAGGAAAGGTGGCAATCGGAATCGAGAAGATCAAAACCAAACCAGGATTTACCGTGGCAGCTCGCCCGGGGCGCGGCGAGCGTGCCCCGCGCAGGCACTGACTCAACCCGTATCAATTCGCAAGGAAATGATCGACATGAGAGCACAGGCATTGGTGTTGGCGCTCGGCCTCGCATCCTTGGCCGGCTGTGTGTCGCAGCAGAAATATAACGACCTGGAGCAGGAGTATCAGCAGCTCAACCAGTCCATGAGCGCCGAGGTCGGGGCCCAGAAGATGCAGATTTCGCGGCTGCAAGACGCCATCAAGGTTTCGGTCAACAGCGAACTACTGTTCCCATCGGGCGGCTGGGAGATGTCGACCGACGCGAAGGAGACTATCGCCAAGATCGCGGCGATCTTGGCGCCGCATCAGACGACGAAGGTCAACGTGAACGGCTACACGGACAACACACCGATCGGCCCGCAGCTGATGAAAGAGGGGGTCACGTCCAATCTCATCCTGTCGCAGAGGCGGGCTGACAACGTGATGCAGTACATGATCTCGCACGGCGTCAAGCCGAACCTCGTCTCGGCTCAGGGCTTCGGCGAGGCCGATCCGGTCGCCTCCAACGATACGCCGGCGGGGAAGGCGCAGAACCGTCGCGTGGAGCTCACGCTCGCGAACGCCGGCAGCTAGCAACCAAGGGAGGCCACCCGGCTGTGCCGGGGAGCGGCTGCGCATCTATGCCGACGCTGCGAAGGGTTTCAGGCTCGAAGGCGCGCTGCGGGTCCGAATTGTCGATGCCCCCGCCCCCGGTGGGGAGCGGGGGCATCGTTCAGTAGCGGGGGGCTGCTTTTTCTGAGAGAACGGCGCTCCTGTGAGCTCTCTGGTGTTCCTCTCGCCATCGCCGCCTGAGCCAACGCCAGAGAGTGGCG
>Ga0074046_10004718_pt1 | contig 11028 bp, 8 predicted proteins | sample BogForMeECP23OM3_FD_94441 | JGI IMG/M metagenome (GOLD analysis project Ga0074046, IMG submission 94441) | Bog forest soil microbial communities from Calvert Island, British Columbia, Canada - Bog Forest MetaG ECP23OM3 | ecosystem: Environmental > Terrestrial > Soil > Wetlands ...
ACGCAGTCGACAGCATATTAGCCAGTATCTCAGTGGTGCGGGACAGCCGGGAACGCGCCAGGTCAATCAGCTTCTCCATCACGCGAAGCCCTGAAGCGGGATTATCAACGAAGAGACTGTGGACGGCGCGTCGATCGACAACCACTGCGGTGGTCTTTTCCACTGCATAAGCTGAAGCAAGGTATTTCTGTGAACCAATCCCCGCCGACCATCCTACGGACTCACCCCGGTGCGCCGTCGCTATAGTAGCGCACCGGCGCCTTTGGCGGCCCAGAAGCCCCACTTCCACTGCCAGCGTTCCTTGAAGGACAATATATATATTATCAGCCGAGTCACCTTCGCGGAACAGGACATCGCCGGTCTCGAAGGTCATCTCGCGGCTGAGCAAGGCAATCCTGTCCCTCTGTTCATCGCTCAGGTCACTGAAAAGACTGGATTCCCCAAGCGTTTTCCTGATGTCGGCGGTTGGCAATCCACTCCTCCCTTACTGCTTTTCTATCGGCCGAGTCGGGGGGCCGCCGGTAAGACTGACGCCCCAGTTTTTGGGCGCTACGATATCTGTCAGCCGGTCCAGTCTGCCGATTCTGGTGAGCTGGTCTATTATCAGTTGCCATCCGCAGGGTAAGTCGCCCGAGACCTCGCACTTCCCATCCACCGACCCGCCGCACGGTCCATGGAGAATCTGCTTGGCACACCTGGCGATGGGGCAGATTCCACCGGTATATTCCAACATGCACTGGCCGCACTCCTGGCACCTTTCCCCATCCCGCCATTCCCCATGACGGCCGCCAAGGGAGACAGTATTGCAGCCGGGGTGTACCACCCTGTCCACTACCGATGCCGCAGCCTGGACGCCAATGCCGCAGCAGAGCATCAGCAGGGAGTCGGAGTCCAATACCTTGCTCTCGTGCGCCTGGAGGGTCATCCTGGTGAGTTGCTCGTTGCAGGCGAAGTCAATGAGGGAGATACCGGTAATTTTTTTGCCTTCTCCCTCCAGCTTCTGTTTCATCTCTAGCGCCTGTTTCTCGCCGCCGGTTTGACATCCCTCCGCGCAACCCCTACAGCCCACAATGAACACCTTTTCTTCGCCGCTGAGGTACGAGAGGATCTCTTCCATAGGTTTCTGTTCACTGATAAGCATGTCCATCCCTCATCTAGCCAGTTTCCTGGTCTGGAGTAACCTCTTTCAATACTGTCTTAACGACATCGGAGATGCGGCCCTGTAGTTCCTCCGAAAGCTCTATCCCCCATGCTACCTCTTTTGGCTCAACTCCGATGATGACGGTCCTTCCAGGCTTGTTGCCGGCAATTTCGCTCAGCTTAAGGCTATCCACAAAGCTGAGCTGGTGGATTGAGGTCATCAGGCAGGTTTCGAACTCAACGTCTTCCGGGCTGAACTTGTAGATAGCTCCAGGCTCACCGCCCCCGTAGACGGCATCTATCACCACCAGCACGCTGACCGGCTCATCCCCCTGCCAGCAATCGGGGACGGTTCCGGCTTCGATGATTTCCAACGGAAAGCTTAGGGTCTGTCTGGCCAATTCCCGGGCTGCGTGCACTCCAATCCCTTCATCCTTAAGCAGCTCGTTGCCTACTCCCAGAACCACCACTCTGCCTGTGCACCCTTTACTCATTTGAGCTATCCCACGCGAAACCTGGTCAGGGTTCTCCCCTTGGGCGTCATCACATGAATAGCGCACGCAAGGCAGGGGTCGAAAGACCTGACGATGCGCACCAGCTCAAAAGGATTAGCCTCGTCCCTGACCCGGGTCCCAATAAGGGCCTGTTCCAAAGGTCCCGGCTGGCCCTGGTCATCCTGCGGCGACATATTCCAGGTGCTGGGGACCACGCACTGATACCGGCTGATCCGTTTATTTTTGATCTCTATCCAATGGCCCAGGGCGCCCCGGGCGCCGTCAACCAGTCCCATTCCCGTTGACTCATCGGGGATTTCGTAGGGGACATACACCGGTTCTCCAGGCTTGAGCTGGAGTAACCAATCGCCCATGGAATCGGCCAGTACTTTAGCACAAAGGGCACGCGCCAAGTGCCGTCCAAGAACGGAGAACAGCGCCTGGGGAGGGATTCCGGCCGCGGATAGAGCAGAATCCACCAGAGCCTTGATTGCAGGCTGGCCGGAAAGGTAGCTGGCCAGCACCCTGGCCAGCGGTCCGACTTCGTAAACCTTGCCATCGTATCTCGGCGCTTTTACCCACGAGTAGCCCTTACCCCAATTCTCGGTGGGGACGGTCAATCCTTCGGCCGGTTTGAGACCGGTAGTGGAATCCTCATACCAGGAATTAGCAACGTACTCGGCTATCCTGGCTGGATCAACCGGTTCCAACCTCAGATCGGCAGAGACCGTTCCCTGTTGCATCAGCCGGTTTCTCCCGAGGTAGTCGGCGTCGGTTCCATCGAGGTCGTAGTTACCGTAGGAGAGCAGGTTGCCGCAGCCGTGTCCTATGTCGAAGTAGTCGCTATAGGTCTTGGCGACGGTGAAGACATCGGGTAGATAGACATTGTCGATGAAGTCCTTTATTTCGTTGAGCCTCCACAGGAATGAAGTTATTTTGTCCACTGTGGGCGCCACGGTAACGCCACCGGGAACCACCGAGGGGTTGTGTGGCATCCTGCCCCCGAAAATAGCCAGCATCTCCTGCCCCTTACGCCGCACGGTAAGCGCTTGCACGTAGTGGCCGACCAGTTCCTGGTCTATCTCGGCAGGAAAGCGGTAGTCCCCCTCGTAGCGGGGAACGAAAGGCCCAAGCTCTCCCCGCTCGATGAACGCCTTCACGCTGTTCAAGGCGCTGTCTTTGCCCTCATATGCGGCTACTTTGGTCACATCCACGTAGTCCAAAGCGGCCAGGTGATAAAAATGAAGGATGTGATCTGAGAGATGAGCTGCGCCCAGAATCAGATTGCGTAGAATCCTGCCGTTGTCTGGTATCTTGTCAGCTATGCCGAAAGCACTGTCCAGGTTTAAGGTGGCGGCTATGGAGTGGCTTGTCGGACATACGCCGCAAATGCGTTGAGTTATGTGCTGCGCGTCACGTGGGTCCCTTCCCTGGAGAATAAGCTCAATGCCCCGGAAAAGAGTACCTGTGCTCTTAGCCTCCTTTACTGTGCCATTCTCCAGGTATACTTCAACCTTGAGGTGTCCTTCTATACGAGTAACGGGGTCTAACAAAATGCGGCTCATTTGTCCAAACCTCCTCTACTTGCTGGCGCCAATGTTGGGTAAACCGACGTCCGGGGCCTTCTGGTATATAGGTGAAACCAGGTCGGGGAAGCCGGGGCTGCAGCAGCCTATACACATTCCCCCGCACCCCACGCACCAGTTGGTCCCGCCGTTCCACAGCCTGACGGGGCAATCGGCATGGGTCAGCGGCCCCTTACAGCCTAACTCGTAAAGGCATCCCTCGTCGCTGAGCTTCTTGGCAAACTTTTTCTCATCATAGTATGCCCGGCGCTGGCAATTTTCGTGTATGAGACTGCCATAGAATGTCTTGGGGCGTCCGAACTCATCCAAATCCTCGGGCTTGGGCAAACCCATGAGTAAAACGCTTGCCACGGTCCCCATGAACCAATCGGGATGAGGAGGACAGCCCGGGACGTTTATCAGGGGAGTACTGATCCCGGTCGAACGGAAGAACTCCGCTACGCTCACAGATTGGGAAACGTTGGGGGCTGCGGCAGCGATGCCGCCGTAAGCGGCGCAGGTTCCCAGGGCAATTACTGCCAGAGCGTCAGCACCAAGCTCCGCCACTCTATCGGTGATCGGAACGATTGCGCCGTTCCTCTCGCCGAGGCTGCAGTACCTCCCATTGCCGCGCGTGGGTATCGCCCCTTCTACCACCAGTATGTACCCACCTTTATGCTGCTTCGGTGTGCTTTCCATGACGGCGATGATTTGTTCCCCGCTGCCCGCCATCACGGTGGCATGGAATCTCAGGCTGACATGTTTGCCGGGGAGGATTTCATCGATGAGCAAATTCTTGATGGTGGGGCTTACCGAGTTGAGGACTGAAACAGGGCACCCCGTGCAGGTAGCCGCTTGGAGCCAAATAACTGGATATTCGAGGGTCTTCGCCATTACTGCTCTCCTTGTAACGACTTTGGCAAACGATTGGTAGTCTCTGGCGTCTGTCCAGGGCTGTCACGAATCACAAACGAGCTTACGAAAAAACCCGCAACAAGGCAAGCGGGGTCTTCTCGCAGATATTGTTCAACAAGTAACTCCTCGTTGTGGGGGAAAACTGTTGGCAAACCATCGCCAAAAAAGGAGTCTGATACCAAATAGTTCTGGTCAATGAAGTAGATTTGCCGGGACCAGGAGAGAACTAAGAGCAATCCGCGTGCCAGCGGGCTATGCAGGTGCAGTAAATATATTATAAGTGATGTTGATGACTTATAAAATTCATCTGGGGGCAGTGAAGTGTTGCCCCACTGCTACTGAAACTAAAATACGACAATCTGCAACAATAAGTGGACAGTTCAGCAGAACTTCACGGCGAAACAAGTGGGGCCAGAAAACAAAAAATACCACCTGATGCGCGGGTGCACATGGGGTATCCGCAATGATAAAAATGTCGATACCGCTAAACGGGTTTCAAGCTGGTCAGCTAATCAACTTTAGGCCGAGGATAAAGGCCTGCACGCTCCACGATCTCGGGGACCTTTTCCTCCCATTCGATGGCCATAACGTGGAAGCCGCGAACTCCCGGACATTCCTTGAGTTCCTGGATCTGTTCTACCGCCATGTTAATTCCCTCCGCAGCCACTTTGTCCTTGGGCACTCCCTGGAGCCGCTTGATAATTTCGTCGGGCACGTCCATGCCGGGGACCTTGCTCTTCATGTACCTGGCCATACCTATGGATTTCATTGGAGTGATTCCCGCCAGGATCGAGACCTTTTCATGAAGCCCGCGGTCCACGATCTGTCGCATCCACAGTTTGAACTTTTCCATGTTATAGATGCACTGCGTCTGAATAAACTGGGCGCCGGCAGCCACTTTCTTGGCTAGACGCAGCACGCGGATTTCAAAGGGGTCTGCGAATGGATTTTCCGCCGCTCCGATGAACATTTTAGGTGGCACACTCATCTCGTAGCCGCTCAGGAGCTTGCCTTCATCACGCATTTGCTTGACCGTCTGGATCAATTGAGTGGAATCGAGGTCAAAAACATTGGCTGCGCTGGGGTGGTCGCCGAATCTTTGATGATCGCCTGTTAAGCAGAGCACGTTATTTATACCGAATGCGCCTGCTCCAAGAAGGTCACTCTGCAGGCCAATACGGTTTCGATCCCGTGTCGTCATCTGGAGCACCGGCTCAAATCCCAGTTGTTTTATACGAATACAGGAAGCCAGACTGGACATGCGCACGACGGCAGTCTGGTTGTCCGTGACGTTTATGACGTCCACATAAGGGCCAACCAGTCTGGCTTTTTCGTCGACTACCGTTCCTTCAGCGCTTCGAGGGGGACCGCACTCGGAGGTGACCGCGAAGTGTCCGGCGGCGAGGATACTCTCCAATTTACTCGGTGTTGTGGTACTCATATCTGCGACGCCTCCTTAAACAACTTACGGGGTCCCCCGTCCCTGCTTGTCAACCAATCTTTTGTGGTAGTCGGTTCCTCAAAGCGCCAGAGTTCTCCCAGTTCTTTGAGTCGATCGTAGATCAGTTGCCATCCGCAGGGAACTTCCTTGTCGATCTCGCATTTTCCATTCGAAGAGCCGCCGCATGGGCCATTGAGTATGCGCTTGGAACACCTGGCGACCGGGCAGATACCGCCGGTGCTGGCGAGAATACATGCGCCGCATGCCTGGCATCGCTCGCTCCACACACCCTTTTCGTCGGTTACGCCGATAAAGCAGGTATTTACACCGGGGAAAACACGCATCTTGTTGTACATCTCGGCCATAAACTGCACTCCGGCGCCACATGCTATGGAAACCACGGCATCATAGGCGCCGATCCGGTCCTTGAGTTCAGCCAGATATTCCTTATCGCACTGCCGGGTCAGGCTGACTTCGCCGATTTCGATTTTTTTCTGCTGATTGCCGAAATACATGCGCAAAGCCGAGGCGAGGATTTCAACCTCTTTCAGACCGCCCGCCTCGCAAACTGCAACACACCCGTTGCAACCCGCTACCAGGATATTATCGAAGTTCTTGATTTCATTGATTATTTCTTCAATTGGTTTGGGTTTGGCCATTATCATGCGGCTCGCTCCTTTGTTTCCCCTTTAACTCTGACGGGGTTGGGGCCGAGCTGCCGGATTTTATCGGTCATCTCGCGGCTGATTTCTGCAAACCGCGGTCCTTCACCGGAGGATAGGTTATACATGGCAACCCGGTCGGGTTCCATGCCTATGCTTTCGAGAAGCTGCCGGACATAAGCAACCCGTTTTTTCGCCCTGAGATTGCCCTCCTGAAAATGGCAATCGCCTTCCATACACCCAGCCACGAAAACGCCGTCAGCCCCTTTCTCGAGCGTTTTCATGAGATGGATAATCGCAACTCTGCCGGTGCACGGCACTTTAACTATCCGGATGTTGCTCGGATACGTCAATCGCATCGAACCTGCCAGGTCCGCCGCAGAATACGCTCAGTACGTGCAGCAGAAGGCAACTATGATCGGTTCGAAGTTCTCCATTAGATCGCTCCTTCCAGGAGGACATCCACCTTTATCATGATCTGGTCGTCAGTATAATGGCCCAGCCGGATCGCTTTGGCCGGACACTCCGAAACACAGATGCCGCATCCCTGGCAAAGCGCCTCGTTTATCTGCGAGACGTCATTTTCATTGATATGCGGAACACCGTATGGGCAGCTTCGCACGCATACCAGACAGGCGGCGCAAAGACTCGGTTCGACCTGGGCAACAACGCCTCCAACAGTCACTTCCCCTGCGGACAGGAAGGAAGCTGCCCTGGCGGCTGCCGCCATTGCCTGAGCTATGCTCTCGGGCATCAGCTTCGGACCGTGGGCGGTCCCACACAGGTAAATACCCTCAGAGGCGAAATCGACAGGTCTCAACTTGACATGCGCCTCGATGAAGAACCCCTCCGGGTTACGAGGAACTTTCAGAATCGTGGCAAGCTCCTCGTTCTCTTCGGCCAGCGTCGCCGCGCTGAGGATCAGCGCGTCGGCGCTCATCCGTACAGGCCTGCGAAGCACATGATCCGTAAAGGACACACTGAGCGGCCACTTACTATCCATGGTTACTTCCGGCGGGTTCTTTTCATCGAACCTCACGAAAAGAACGCCGTTCTGCCTGGCCTTGGTGTAATAATCCTCAAGTACCCCGTAGGTGCGCATATCCCGATAGAGAACGACGACGTCCATCTCCGGATTTAACTGCTTCAGCTCCAGAGCATGTTTCACGGCGCCCTGGCAGCAGATCCTGCTGCAATTGGGGTTCTCGTCGTTGCGGGAGCCTACGCACTGAATCATAATGGCCCGGCCCCATTTCGAAACCTCACCGGGGTTAGTTTTGACGTACTGCCCCAGCTCGACTTGCGTCATGACACGGTCGGTCTCGCCGTACATGTATTCCTTTGGTTTGTATTCGCGAGCGCCGGTGGCGACAATTATGGCTCCATGGCTGACCTCTCTTGGGCCTCCAGCGCCGTTTTCGATCCGCGAGACGAAATTTCCCTTGTATCCCGATACCCCGGTCAGGCGCACTCCGGTCAATACCTCGATCTTGCTGTTCTCCCGGACTTCTGCGATGAGCTTGTCGAGGTACTCGGAGACGCTGAGACCGTCAATGGTGTGCGGAATATTCCTGGCCATTCCACCAAGCTCAGCATTCTTTTCGACGATTATGGCCTCGAAACCCTGCCGGGCAAGGCCTAAGGCCGCATTCATGCCGGCTATGCCGCCGCCGACTATGAGGGCGCGGGGATTGACCGTAAGAGACTTCTCGACCAGCGGTTCGAGAAGAGAAGCGCGGGCCACCGCCATGCGAACAAGGTCCTTGGCCTTTTGTGTCGCAAGTACCGGCTCTTGCTGGTGGACCCAGGAATCCTGGTCGCGGATATTGGCCATCTCAAACAGGTATTTATTGAGGCCGCAGTCCTTCAGGGTCTCCTGGAATAGCGGCTCGTGGGTGCGGGGCGAGCAGGCGGCGACCACCACCCGGCTTAGTCTGTTCTCCTTTATGATCTCTTTCACCTTCTCCTGGCTGTCCTGCGAGCAGGTGAAGAGATAGTCGGTGCTGTAGACCACATTAGGTAGAGTTGCAGCGTACCTGGTAACTTCCTGAACATTCACCACCGAGGCGATATTTATGCCGCAGTTGCAAACGAAAACGCCGATTCGCGGCGTCTCCTCCGAGAAGTCCTTTTCAGGGGGGACTTCTCTAATTTTGACCTGCGAACCCCTTGCCGGGGCAAGATCGATTGCCGCAGCGCAAGCCGCCGCACTCGCTTCCATAACTGAGGCGGGAATATCTTTGGGGCCCTGGAAAAGACCGCAGACGTAGACTCCCGCACGGGAGGCGCTTACCGGAGCAAACGCGCTGGTTTGTGCGAATTTGTGATCCGTTACATCAATTCCCAGCCGTTCTGCCAGTTCAACGGTCTCGGGTGTCGTCTCCACACCTACCGAGAGAACAACCATATCGAACTGTTCTGCAAGCTGCTCTCCGGCCTCATCAGTGTACTGGATCGACACGTTGTCGCTGTCGGCAATGGGGTCCACCGTGTGCACACGCGAACGGATGAACCGAACTCCATACTTGTCCCGCGCCCTGTTGTAATATTTCTCGAAGTCCTTGCCGTAAGTGCGCATGTCCATATAGAAAATGGCGGTGTCGAGGCCGTCAGGACAATGCTCCTTGGCTACCATCGACTCCTTTATGGCGTACATGCAGCAAACGCCCGAGCAGTACGTATGGGCGCCGTGCTGACGATCTCTGGATCCCACGCATTGTATCCAGGCTATCTTTTTAGGCTCCTGGTGGTCTGAGGGTCGCACGAGGTGCCCCTGAGTGGGTCCGGAGGGCGAAAGGATGCGCTCGAACTCCATCGAAGTCACCACATTGGGGAATCTCGCATATGCGTATGTATCGAGCTTCGATGGATCGAAAGGTTTGAAGCCCGGCGCGGCGATGATCGCGCCGACGTTTATCTCCAGCGCTTTGGGCGGCTCCTCGTGGTCGATGGCCTTTGCAAGACAGGCCTCGACACACTGGTAGCATTCGGAACAGACGCCGCAACTAAGACAGCGCGCCGCTTCGGCCCTCACCTCCTCTTCGGTGAACCCGAGCTGTACTTCCTCAAAATTGCCGGTGCGGATCTCAGGAGAAACAACACCCATACGCGCGCGCGGCATTCTGTCATAGCCTTCGGTCGAGACTTGCTGGACCGCTTGCCATTCCTTTTCACGCCCCGCGCTTAGATCTTCCCCGCAGATGTATCGGCCAATCGAAATTGCTGCCTGCTTGCCGGCGGCAATTGCTTCGATTACCGTCCTTGGGCCGGTCACCGCATCCCCGCCTGCAAAAATGTCAGGATCGTTGGTCTGCAGGGTGAGCGGGTCGATTCTCATCGTGCCCCAATCGGTAAGCTGGCAGGCGCACTCTTCGGTAAGGCACGCCCAGTCGGATTCCTGGCCGATGGCCGGAACGACAGCGTCCACTTCCATGATGAACTCTGACCCCACAACGGCCACCGGTCGCCTTCGTCCGCTTGCATCCGGCTCTGCGAGCTGCATCCTCACGCATTCAACAGCCTTTACCCGCCCGTTTTCCCCGATAATTCGCTTAGGGTTGGTGAGGGTCATGATCTCGATGCCTTCTTCGAGGCACTCGTGGATTTCTTCCTCGTTGGCGGGCATTTCCTTCTCGCTTCTGCGATAGACAATAAAAGGCTTGCTCGATCCGTTGCGAAGGGCCGTTCGAACTGTGTCCATCGCAACGTTTCCACCGCCTATTACCGCGACGCGATCACCCAGGGGGACCTTTTTGCCGAGATTTATGTCTCTCAGGTATTGAACACCCGGGAACACCCCTTCGAGCTCTTCGCCCGGGATGCCGAGCGCCTTGCATTCCTGGGCGCCTATGCCCATGAAGAAGGCCTTGTATCCCTGGTCTCTCAGTTGAGATATGGTAAAGTCTTTGCCGATCTCCACCCCCGTTTTGAACTCCACGCCCATATCCCGTATGACCTGGATTTCGGCTTCGATTGTGTTTCTCGGGAGCCTGTAGGAAGGAATACCAACGCTCAGCATGCCTCCGAGCATCGGCAGCTTTTCAAAAAGCGTTACCCGGTAACCTTCGATTGCCAGATAATAGGCGCACGATAAACCTGCCGGACCAGAACCGATGATTGCGACCTTCTCGTTGCGTTTCTCCTTTATCTGCGGGACGAACCTGGTTTCGGAGCTCAAATCCAGATCGGCCAGAAAGCGCTTGATCGAATCGATTGCCACCGGCTCGTCAAGCTCGCCTCGCATGCAGGCGGTCTCGCAGGGATGGTGGCAGACTCGGCCGCAGATGGCAGGCAGGGGGTTTTCTTCCTTGATAAGCTTGAGGGCCTCCTGATATTTGCCCTGAGCAGTCAAAGCCACATACCCCTGGACAGAAATGTGCGCCGGGCATGTCGCCTTGCATGGGGAGGTGCCGCGCTTTTCTATGGCAAATGCTCCGGGTACTGCCTGGGCGTACTTGCGGAATGCCGCCCGGCGGACATTGAGACCCTGGTTGTATTCATCCTTGCATTCGACAGGACAGACTTTGGCGCATTCGCCGCAACCCGTGCACTTGGAGGGATCCACATGACGGGGCTTTTGCAAAAGCTCTACCGTGAAATTTCCAGGCTCACCGGTAACTTGCTGAACCTCGGACAGGGTCAGAAGCTCGATGTTGAGGTGCCGGCCGACCTCGACCAGCTTGGGCGAAATAACTCACATCGCGCAGTCGTTTGTGGGGAAGGTCTTGTCGAGTTGCGACATCACCCCGCCGACGGCGGAGGATTTTTCGACCAGATAAACATAAAAACCAGTGTTGGCAAGATCGAGCGCC
>Ga0074046_10004719_pt1 | contig 11027 bp, 12 predicted proteins | sample BogForMeECP23OM3_FD_94441 | JGI IMG/M metagenome (GOLD analysis project Ga0074046, IMG submission 94441) | Bog forest soil microbial communities from Calvert Island, British Columbia, Canada - Bog Forest MetaG ECP23OM3 | ecosystem: Environmental > Terrestrial > Soil > Wetlands ...
CCTTTCCCTCACGGTACTGGTTCACTATCGGTCGCTAGAGAGTATTTAGCCTTGGAGAGTGGTCTCCCCAGTTTCCCACGAGATTTCTCGTGTCTCGTGGTACTCAGGATGCCGCTTCGAGTCTGGTCCACTTTCCGCTACGTGACTGTCACACTCTATGGTCCCGCTTTCCTTCGGGTTCGCGTAGTGTCCAGATTGGTAACTCTACTTATGCGGTCCTACAACCCCCAGGTGTAAACACATGGGTTTGGGCTTTTCCGATTTCGCTCGCCGCTACTTTCGGAATCTCTGTGATTTATTTTCCTTCAGGTACTGAGATGGTTCACTTCCCTGAGTTAGCTCATACCGGCCTATGTATTCAGCCGGCTGTAACGGGAGTTCATCCCGCTGGGTTTCCCCATTCGGACATCCCCGGATCAAAGCCTGCTTGCGGCTCCCCGAGGCTTTTCGCAGCTTGCCACGTCCTTCATCGCCTTCTAGCGCCAAGGCATCCACCGTACGCTCTTAGTAGCTTAATCATAAAACTCACTCAATACGTCGTTTCCCAGGGTATTCCGAAGCGCTTGCGCGCTTCAAAACTCGCCGCAGTGGCTAAACTGCGACTTTCCACCAGTTCGTTCGCCCTGTCTCTTGCAGATCCATTATTCCGTGGTCCGCTTGCGCGGCGCCGGGACTGTCGACTCTGCAATTGCCAGGTGCTTGACTGAGTTCGCCTTGTAAATCCACAGTACTGCTCAACATACTCGAGCAGAACTTGTAATAAATCATGCCATCAGTCCTTCAGGCAGACCGTAATCGGCCCGAAGTTATCGGCATGAAATTGCCAGCCTTACTGTTGTCAAAGATCGTTGTCCCTGAGTCCTTCAGGGGCTCCGGCTTCCGCTGGAGCGTCCTCCTTCCGGAGGACCTGGGCCCCTTATCCGCAGTTACCCGCGAAAAAGTGCCCATAAAATACGAAACCCGGCGCCGAGCGCCGGGCACAATCACTCACTGGGAGTGATTCCGCGCGATGCTCGACTGTTCTACCCTGTGCTAATTAGGCGCCTCACTATAGGATCTGTTCCTTGGAGTACTTCAGACCCGACTGTGAATCCCCTGCACGGTCCGACACTTTTGAGCAAGCCCCGAACCATTTGTAATCTTACTACAGGCCGGGAATATGTCAAGTCCTTCACAAAACTTTTTTTCGCATCTTTCCACATCCCTGTGGATGATGTGCAAAACGCCAAAAACAACAAAAGCGCATGCAGCAATAAGAAGAATTGGCGCTCAGCCCGAAGACTGATCAGCGCACATTCGCTCCGGCAAACTCCATAATGCGCAATACCGGCTTGCCGTTGACGTCCTCCAACGGAAAATAGATAAGATGCGTTTTCGGATCTACCGCAACTGTATGTCCGTGGGGAAGGTGCAACTCGCCTTCTGGTTCCAACGTGCGATTTGCTTCGTGGAACACGAACACGTGGCCGGACTCCGCCGCAACATACAGGCGCTTCGTTCCATTGTCGAACGCAAGAACATCCGGATCTCGTCCGACGGAAAATGGTGGCCCAACCTGCATGTTTTTCAGATCGACAACCACTAATTTATTGTTTCCCTCGCCGGCTACGAATGCGAGGCGATTCTCTACATCCAGAGCGATTCCGTGGGGGTCATCCAGCCAAGTCAACGGCGTTCGTGCGGTGATTTTCGCGCGCAGAGGGTCGATGGTTACCAACTCATTTTTACCGTGGACCGCAACGTAAATGCGATCCGCGCCACTGTCGTACACGGTGTTGCCTGCTCCACCACCCAGGGGAATACTGGTGACCATTGTGTTGGTAGTCGCGTCGATCACGGCGTCCGCATTTCCGTGCTCGTCGGAGACGAACAAGCGCTGGACGCTGGGTGCGTAGGCCAATCCGTCGGGATATTTGATTTCGCCCACTCGGGCCAAGATTTTCAGAGTCTCTTGATCGACGACGGCCACCTGATGATCACCGGTTGCCGAGGCAAAGACCCTTTCCAACTCCGGGACAGCGAGAACGCCATGGACGCGATGGAAACCATCCAAGTTCGCGACGACTTGGCGTTTATTTGTATCGAAAACAACCAACTGATCCGCATTCATGTGCGCGATGTAGAGCCGTCCGTTCAGGGCATTCAGGCTCTGATAGTCGAAGCGCACTGCGGGCCCGGGCAGTGGCACATCAGCGACGGCTCGAAGGACTTCGCGCGTTTCAGCCGGGCTTGAGCCCGAGGATGAATAGAGAATCATCCATAGGGAACCCGCGCCAACCAGTGAAATCCCAAAACGAAGACCGACTTTACGCCAGATGCCTAGATGCAAAATACTCATGCCCAAAACATATCAGGCACCACGCCGCACCGCGACTGTCCCAGATGTTCATGATTGTGGGTAACCAGGATGTAGATCACGTCGCCATCGTTGGCATCTGGTCCCAGTTTCTTTTCGGCTTTGGCAAAATCCGCGTTCGACATTTTTTGCACCGCTGCAATGGCATACGCGAAGGATTTGTTCAATTGTTCGACGATCTTCGTTTTATCGGTAGTGGACTTCTCGAAGCCTTCCTTTTGGAAGTCCGAGGAGGGAGCTGTCCCCGTCATCATGGTCGGGATATTGTAGTTTGCCGCGGCAACATGGAGGAACAATTCGCTTACCGAACGCACGCCTGGCTCGGGTCGCCACGAAAATTTATCGGCGGGAATTGATTGTGCCAATTCCGCGAACTTCTTCTGCATTTGTTGAAGGTCCACCAGCGCTTGCGCTTTCATGTCGTAACTTGGCGCAGTCTTATCTTCAGAAGCAGTGCTTTGCGCTTGCCTCTCTGTTCGATTTTCCTCTGGAACGTTCGCGGAAAGTCCGGCCGCTAGGAACAGGGCCAGCGGGATCATCAAAAGCTTTTTCATTGTTCGATCTCCTTATGCGAAATTTACCGGGCGCACCGGCCCTTGCGGCCATGTGAATGCGCCGGACAGGTCCAAAAACCAGCACACACCCCGGCATATGTACGGATATAGACGCTCCTGGTGGGGTTTTGTTCTCGGTCCGGATAGCGAATCCCGGATTTGCTCTGCAACCTGCAGTAAACATGGTCCTTACGAGAGTCCAGGGATCCCGGAGTGGATTCGCGTTTCGCGTGGCTCAAATTAAAAAGAGGCAAGAAGTGTGTCGCTTCCCGCCTCCAGGGCAACCTCGATTGTGTTCGGACAGGCTATTTCACTTGAAGCGTTTCGATATAGTTGACGATGTTGCTGATGCGCTGCTGCACCACAGTGTCATGGAACTTGTCGAGTGATTGGAGGAGCGGACCCCAGACCGGCATTTCCGCTGAACCGTGCGCCCCGGGCCCGCCACCGAATTTCAGTACGCTCGCAACGCTGTTCGCCGGATATTTCCCATCGTGCTTCCGAGCGAGCTGCGTCAAATCCGTGGGCTGTGCCTTCATGGCACTTGCGGCTGGGCCGTTCCCTTTCCCATCGGCCCCATGGCAAGGAGCGCAGTATTGGGTGAACATTTCTTTGCCGGATACGGGGCTCGTCGGCTTAATGGTAGTCTGCTTGACCACAGGTTTCTGATCAGTAGGCTTATCCTGCGCCAAACATAAGCTTGCGGCCACCACTAACGCACCCAGCAGGATCATGCTCTTTTTCAACATGAAATACTCCTTTCTGTTGGGATAGATTCGCGGTGAGCTATCTGAATCCTCTATCCTTAGACTTAAAGGCAATATCTCACGGCGTAGTAGCAAGCCCTGTGACATACGTCACACGAGGTATTTCCATTAGGACACATGTCCCCGCTAAATGAAACAGCCTGTCGCTCAGTAAAGCAACGATGTTCGAAATTCTCTGCATCAGATGCTGCTGGACCGTGGGTAGGACAAAAGGGGTTGGTTCAGCCTGCCTTGACTCTTTTTAAGAGTCGGTCTACACTACGGAGTTTTTAGGTGGCCCCTGGAGCCATCTGGGGGAGGAAGCGAATGGAAAAGAAGCGTCTGGAGTATTACAAGAAGAAACTGCTCACCCGGCGGGACGAATTGGTGAAAACCATCACCCGGACGGAGGAAGAAGGCCGCCAGGCCGACGATGATCCCACGGTGGATCTAGCGGATAAGGCCGCCAATTCCTACACAAAGGAATTCCTGTTCGGGCAAACCAGCAGCGATCGGAATATCCTGAACATGATCGACGAGGCGCTGAAGCGCATTCGCGCAAATGAGTATGGAAATTGCGCCATCTGCCAGGAAGAAATGCAGCAGAAGCGACTGGAAGCGGTACCTTGGGCCAAACATTGCATCTCCTGCCAGGAAAAGATGGAACAGGGACTGCTTTAGGACTCACCCGAAGTTCGTTTATCCATCCGACAGCTAACGGGACTATAATAGGCATGGGATTTGGTCTGACTGTCCCGCATGCTTATGCATAGAACCCCTACGCTGTTTGCATTTTTGTGTGATCTGTCGGGGATTTTGACAAGCGTATGCTTCCCGGCAGGATGCCGTTTATGCGATCAGGTCCTCGTCGACGCGCGTCGCGTTCCGCTTTGTGACAACTGCCTCTCCTCTTTCCAGGAAGTGCCGCCGGGACACTGCGAGATTTGCGGCCTTCCCGGTACGTTCGATCCGGAGTTCCCGAAAGAGTTGTCATTCTGCAAGGATTGCCAGGAGCACCGCTTCGGATTTCAGTTCGCACGCAGTTTTGGGCTGTACGAAGGGACGCTTGCGCGGGCCATTTTGCTACTGAAGCACGAACAGATCGAGCCACTTGGAACCTGGTTTGCCAACCGCCTCGCGGAATTGGTGCACAAGCACGGCGAACGCATGTGCGCTGACGCGATCGTGCCAGTTCCCTTGCATCGGCAGCGAAGCCGCGAACGAGGGTATAACCAAGTCGATCTATTTGGGCGACCGCTGTCCAAACGTCTCAGCTTGCCTTACCAGCCCGTGCTGTTGATGCGGTCTCGGCCACGCCCCGAAAAACATCTCCTCCGGAGCGAGGAGCGCTGGGAAGCGGTACGTGGCGCTTTTGCCATGCGTCAAGGCGGTCGGGTTGACAATTTACGAATCTTGCTGCTAGATGATGTAATGACGACGGGAGCGACGCTAGACGCGTGTTCGCGTGCGTTACGCGAAGCAGGCGCTGAATCGGTACTGGGCCTTACCATCGCCCGGGCCAGCCGTCCGCTTAGCTCCTTCGCCGAACACCCGTAGCTTGAAGGGACGGGCGATGAGCGCAAGACGACCAGAGGCGATAGACCACCGGGGGCGACATTCCCCCGAAGCGGTCGGACCGCTTGTGTCCAGCGCTTCGGGGAACATCGGCCGCCATGTGAATCCGCTGTCTCCTGCCCGCGCTTCCCTGATGCAGGAACCAGTGCTGGTCCTGAACGCCACTTACGAGCCCATTAACGTGACAGCGGTGCGCCGCGCCATGGTGCTACTTCTAAAAGGCGTTGCACAAGCGGAAGAGTTGCACAACGCCGAAGTTCATTCTTCGGCGCATTCCCATAAAGTTCCGTCGGTAATTCGTCTGCTCGCCTATCGGCACATTCCGCAGCAAAGCCGTGCGCTCTCGCGCAAAAACATTCTTCTACGCGACCGCAATACGTGCCAATTTTGCGGCAAGATTTTTCCCAGCTCGGAGCTCACCTTGGATCATGTGATCCCTCGTTCCCGAGGAGGGCGCTCTTCCTGGGAGAATCTGGTGGCATGCTGTTATCGCTGTAATAACAACAAAGGGGACCGTACGCCCGAGGAAGCGGGGCTAAAGCTCGCGCGGCGTCCGCGGCCATTTACGCTACACACCTCGCGGCAGTTGATGCGGCTCATCGGGCACCGGGACGAGCGCTGGCGTAAATACTTGTTTTATTGAAGCTTAGAACGCTAAGGCAGCTAAGTTTCAGCCAAATATAACAATCCTTCGAACCATTCAATTTTAAGAAACCTTTTCCGCCGCCATGCATCTAACTTTATAACAACCACTTCGAGGACACACCCCGGGAGGCAGCTAGGGTCCACACCCTAGCTGCTTCTCTCCTTTTTAGCCTTATTTTTACTGATGCGGAGCTAACTTCGCGAGCGCTTGCTGGGTAGCCGACAGCAGAGCTTCGGGTCCCACAGGATCTCCGGTGGCGTGAATCATCCACATATTCGGGGTCACGCGGCCCATCTTAGCCATGCGCTCGAATTCCGGCCCGATGGCTCCTGATTTGTTCATTTGTTCTTCCACCTGAAATGCGATCAGGTGGCCGATCGGATAGTCCGGTAGATACATGAACGAATCAATCATGTGAGAGTATATGGCCAATAGAACAATGTCCTTTTGGCCGAATACTCCCGCGTAATATTTGTTCCAGATTTTTTTGGCAATTTCCACGGTGGCGTCCCGCAATTGTTCAGGCGTAGCGTTTGGATGGTCGTACATCCAGTGCCATACATCCATGTCCACCAATGCCACGCCGCTGATTTCGTAGGTGCTCCAGAAATCATTCAGAGTTTTCATCCTCGTGCTCTGAGGATCAGGTGCCGCCAAGCCGAGGATCTCCAGATCATGACCTTGCAACACCATCGCCAGAGCCTCCGTGAACGCCGTATTGGGGACACCTTCCAGTAACGTGTAATCGATCTCGTTCAAGGAAATGGTCTGTTCCACGTTGTGCCCCATCTCGTGAATGGCAATGTTGAATCCCTTGTAGTTCATTCCCGTGCTTTCGACCCGCGTGCGAAGATGCGTTTTCGCGCTGCGCATGGCCGCGCCCATGGCGTGGCCTGATCCCCGCGCTGGATCCACCACAATGTTTTCCGCCAGATATTGCGCCTTCTCCGGAGTGAATCCGAATTTCATCAAGATATTAGGGATATCTTTTTTGAATGATTCGGGCGTGGGGTATCGCTTCGAGACGATGGCATCCAATTGTGCTTCGGTGTAGGCGCCGCGTGCACGAAATCCGTCGTACCAAATATCAAAGGGCTCCAGCGGCCGACCCAACCGCGTCTGGATCAATTTTGCAACTTGCGGGACGATCGGCGAAGTCATGACCTGTTCCAACATCTCGCGGACGTGTTGCTCCGGAATCTCGCGATCTTCATCAAAGCGCCTGGCAATCAGTGTTGGGGCTGTCGGTGAATATGGGTCCGTTTTCCTGGCGGCCTGGTAGGTTTTGAGGAGCATGGCGTAGCGTGTGCATGGCTCTGCCGCGTTCGTGAGATTGCCATACTGCACATTGCGGGAATCGCTGTCGTATTCGGTGGCGAGCTTGACTTCGTTGGTCCACGGATTCCAGTCGACGTTCGGATTGTTGACCACTTTCGCGGGGATGCTCTGGGTGATGATCCGTTCCATCACCTGCTGAATGGCGCGCTGTTTCGCCAGACCCTGTTGCGCATCCGCATAGTCCGCTTTGATTTCGTCTCGTAGGTTCCAATGACTCAGCAGGCGCAATTTCGGGGGAAACAGGCGCTGTCCGTTCTGATCGAGTACGTGAAACATCCAAATGTTGTATTGCGAGATGTAAGAATCCGCTTCCGAACCTGCGCGTGCCACTTCCAAATTCACCTCGGCGGGGATGCGTTTGGAAAAAACCTGGGCCAGCCGCACTTCGGCCCACTGTTGGCGGCTCCAGTTCGGCCCTTGTGCGAGGCGCTCTTGCAGCGTTGTGAGAGGGAAATTTAGGAGTACGACGAAGGCAAGTTTGTTGTTGAAGAAATCATCCACAACGTGCGCAGCGGGATCGTAGCCCGCAAATATCTCATCGAAGGAAAGAACAGGCCCGGCGTCGAGTTCCGCTTGCTGACGGAATTCCCGGCTGATCTCCTGCATGTGCCCGTTAAGTTGTTCCATAAGACGCTGGTAGCGAGTAAACATGGTGTCCAGCGATGTCTGATCTCCCGCAAAATTGCTGAGGACAAACTCTTCGAATATCGCGGCGTCGCCATCCTCCGGCCGCCAGAACTCCGACACTTGCCGCAGACCGCGTTCGACGCGCGCGTTCTGACCGTCGCCATATTTGGCGATCAATTCTTGTTTCAATTTATCCGTGGCACTCTTCATCCAAGGAACAGTTTGATTGTCATTGGTGAGAGTTAGCATGTCGGTCTCCCCGGAAACACCTGGCGCACAACACAGTGAAGCACAAAGTACAAAGGTTAAGAAGGGGCGCATGAGACCTCCGCAAGAACTTGTGGGTATTGTCGCCGCGAACTAATAGATGGAGATGGCCCGAAAACCCGTCGGTAGTGAAGGTCGAATCGGTCAAGCCGGTGTATTTCTTACCGGGGAAAAACTTTCCAAGGCGGATGCCTCGTCGGGAAATTCGGGAAATACCTGGTAAAGCTGGGTCACCCGCAGAATTTCCTCGACCTTTGGCGCGAGTCCCACTACCTTCATGGCCCCGCCTCGCTTCACAACGGTCATGTAATTCCGGACCAGTTCGCCAATGCCGGAACTGTCCAGGTATTCCAGTCCTGTGAGATTCAGAACGATATTGGTCTGGCCCTGCTTGAGCAGTCCTTGAATCATTAAGCGAAAGGCCTTTGACTCGAAGGAAGTCAATCGCCCAATTACATCGACGAGGGATACATCTTCTGCTTGGCGAACACTAACAGAAAAATTCATAGATTCGACCTGGCCCGTTACATCACCAGGATTCTACCGTGAATTGTGCAGAAGGCAAACATCCGGCGCCTCTTTCTAGTGACGCATCACGACCCGCAATCCGCTCCGCCAGCCTTCGGCCAGGCCCACGCGAACAATCTCCATTTCCGGGGACAAGTAGTTCAGGATTGTTTCTGTTGTGGGGTGAAAACGCAGCGCAGGTGCGACCAGATAGACGATGGGCGGCGCAGCCTGCGGCTGCAAGCCCGCAAAATACCCATATCTTGCAAGGTCGCCTTGCGCCTGGTGACGGCGGATCCGTTCCCAATAATCCGCAGCCTGCAGGGGCAATTCGGGATTCTCGGTCGCCTTCAACTCTAGAATGGCAAGCCGCTTGGTCCTGGTCATGGTCAATAAATCCAGAACGCCGTGTTGTGCACCAGATTTGGCGATGACCTGCGCATAAACGTGTTGCGGATCCAGCATGACATCAATTCTGCTCACATCTTGCATCACTATTGAGTGCATCCAGCGTTCCGCTTGCGCGCGGTATAAGGGATGTCGCAGATTGCCAGCCAAGGGATTGCGAAAGCTTTTGAGGTTGAGGACCAGTTGCTTCAGCTCTGTTTCATTCCTTCCGCACAACTCTTTCCAAGCCACGCCGAGCCCGAAACTGATATGTCCATCCTTCCATCGCACGAACGGCAAACCACGGAAACGCAACACCACCTCCTGCTCGCGCGGAACCGCGTGGGCACAAATCGCGTCCGGCGCCAGCGCGGCAATACGCTCCAGATCGGCCTTTGCACGACTCAGTAACAGCTCGGATTCGCGATGAGGTATCAGCCAACTATTCACATTCCCATTGGCGCGGGGGTCCAGTCGTTCAAGATGTTCAGTCAGCGAATTCAACTCGAAGACCTGAACGGTCAAACGCGGCTCGAGCGAGGCAAGCTGCAGCGCCAACAATCTGGCCTTACCCTCCGGCAGAATCAAACGAAGAAATGAAATGTATCCCTTGCTGCCGGACTGTCTCGCCCGTTCCAGCCAAAGTAGCGCGAAGGTCAGACTTCCTTCGATCGAGTCCTGCGATTCACCGTGCGGCACAGCCAGAAAAGCGCCGCTTATCGCGCCCTTGCGTGAAATACCGCGGGCGTAGGACCGGGACAGGGAATGCTCCAGATCTGAGGCGATGGAAAGTCTTTCAACCACTTCATCGGGAAAATTTTCCGCTAAGATGCGGCGGAGTTGCTCGCAAAAGTCTTCCCGCGAAATCTGCCGGGCGCTGCGACTAAAGTTCAGCCGCACAATTTCCATCCGCTCTGGAGCCGTGCGCCCGAAGCGCTCCACCGCCAGCATGATTCGCTCATCCGATTGATCCGCGATAGCGAGCACTCGCCGCGTGACATTGCAGTTCTCCGCCCAGAGATGCAGTAGCGGCTTATCCGTGGCACCCCGAACTTCCCACGACAAAGGCAGCAGCGGTGTAGTTCGCCCGCCGCTCTCGCGAATCTCAATGGGGCCGGAAGCGAACAAATCCTGAAGGCTGGCCCGCAGTTCGGAGGCAAAGTCCATACCCTAATAATAATCTAACTACATAAGTAATATACTATTGTTTCTGAAGAGGTAATTGTAGAAGAGCGACGCGGACGGCAGGAGCCTGCATGTTCCAAGAATTAGGCACGTGGTCGAAGGAAATTTCGAAAGTACGGCGCTCTCCCGGAGCCAGGGCCATCCCTGGAGTGCCCAGGACCTTTCGCGTTTCTCGCAGCACGATCTGGTGCATATCGTCAGAGAATTCCGCCGTGAGAGTAAGGCCCAGAACAGGCTGGTTTCCGCCGTTATAGACATCCCCTGCCAGTGTTGTTACTTCTTGGTGGAGGAAGTTTTCTGCCCGGCTCATGGCAATATTCCCAATTTCGATTTTGTTTGCATATTCCTGCTCTGCCGGGCTCATCTTCAGGATGACGGTTTCCTGCACGGTAGCGGCTTTCCTGTTTTGCAGCGGCTCAAACAAAAACCACAAGCTCAGCAAAATCGCGATGACCACAACGACTCCCATCGCTATAGTGACGGGAGATGCTTTCGGTTTGCTTCCAGGTGTCTCCGGATTTTCAAAGGTTTCTTGCATACAAGGTTTCGCCCGCCGGGTTTACGGTCTAACGACCTAGAGTCAAGCGATGCGCCAGCGGCTCCGGCAGTCGCGCAGAGCGCATCCGTACCTGGACGCGGCCGACGTCGTAGGGCACGCGCCAGAATTCAATGGCACGGTGTTCCAAGTCGGCAATCGCAAAACCTGCTCGGGGATCGCCGTCGCGTGGCTGCCCGACCGAACCTGGATTCAGCAGATAACGCTTTTCATTTTCGATTTGCAGGGCGCAAAGCAACTCGTTAGTTCTCGGATGCAGTTGCAGCACTTCCAACTGCGAATC
>Ga0074046_10004720_pt1 | contig 11026 bp, 13 predicted proteins | sample BogForMeECP23OM3_FD_94441 | JGI IMG/M metagenome (GOLD analysis project Ga0074046, IMG submission 94441) | Bog forest soil microbial communities from Calvert Island, British Columbia, Canada - Bog Forest MetaG ECP23OM3 | ecosystem: Environmental > Terrestrial > Soil > Wetlands ...
ACATCCTGACATGAAAAAACGAATTTTTAACCAACCCTTGAAATGGGACGGGAGCGGGGATCTGGCGTTTGCCAAATCGTTACCCGGTTCACCGTGGAAGAAACCGCAATGAAAGCCGGTAATATTTATCTTTTAATCGACGGGTTGCTTCTCGCAGGTATTTTGATATCCGGGATAATGCGGAATATGGACGGAAGAGGGATCGCGGGTATCTTATTTTGTATGGCACTTTTGGCCGGATTTTATTTTTTGCCCCCCGTGGTGGGAAAAGAGACAGATTAATTCTTTTTGTGTTTTAATTTTTCTAGCTCATAATGTTCTTCAATCAAACGCGAAAGGACACTATCGAAGGTATCACCCATAGTTCCGATTTTTTTAACTTTATCTACATTTTCTACTGATACCCTTTGCGTGGTGTCTGGCATATCAAGTATACAATCTGTATTTTGCATAAATCAAAGTGCGCGTGCAAAGCATAAATATTATATGCTGTATACAACGTATACAACCATAACCACACCGAACGCGAACTACCCTCTGCGTCTCTGTGGTCAGGTGAAAAAGCATGAAAACCAAATTTGGTATAATGTTAGGAGTGCTTCTTATCGCAGCGCTCTTAAGTGTAATGCCAGTGAGCGCGGATGGAGCCGTACATGTCGCATCACAGGATAAAGGGATATCGTCATCATTCTCTTTTTCTATCCCGGCGGACTCGACAGTCACCCTCCCCCTCTCGGTGGGGGATAACAGTATTGGCGGGCCTACCGTAGCGGTAACCTCAAATGTCCCGTACACGGTGAGCGCGTTTGATCCGATGAATTACGGAAATGGTGCTAAACCCAGCGGTTCAGCAGGGAAAATGGTAAGTCTTTCCGTATCTACCGGTTCGTGGAGCTCACAAATTCTTACAAACCCGCTAAACGTTCAATTATCCACCGGCACAAAAACCGCACTTTCCGGAACTGCGCAAACGATTTACACCGGGGGCGCCGGGACATTCTCGGCACCGCTAACAATCTCACAAAACGTGCTGATTACAGATAGCACCCTGCCAACGGGGTATATCTATGGCGTCACGATGACGGTATCCGGTGGCGCGTCATAATGAGAATCCCTCTTTTACCATCCATTTTTTTCTTTTTTCTGATATCCTGTTTTCTGATATCAGGTGTTTCTGCCGTCACCGTTACCGGGGCAACTTTTACGGACGCAATGACGCCCGGGCAAACAATCTCGCACACGATGAACCTTAAGGCAGATACTCCTGCCGAAATCGGGAAAGTGTTTGCCGTGACTATTGCCGGGAACGGGGCGCAGTGGGTTACGGTGGATAAAGCGAGTATCACGATATCAAACGACAGCGCGCCGGTTACGGCCACAATCCACATACCCGAAGATGTGTCAAACGGCGCATATCAGGCAAATGTTCTGTATACCGCGCCCGCCGGCGGAATGGTGCAATATCAGATCCATGTACCTTTTCACATCGTAATTACAGGTGGGACAGAACCAACACCAACACCCGGGGCAATATCGCAGGCACCGGCAGAAGTCACAACTACGGAGGAAGTAACGAATGTACCACAGAAACAAGTTCAAACAGTGGGGACGGTATCAATTAAAACACCGGCTCCGGTAACGACTACAGAAACCGCACCAACGCAGGAACCAACCCCGGCACGCGCAGATGTTCCGATATGGACGTTTGTTATTATCGGTCTTGGGGTTATTGGTGTAATTGTTCTCGCCGTGGTGCTCTATTCGGAGAGGCGAGGATGATGGTACGTGTTGCTCGATGGACCAACCAAATCATTCTTACTCCCACGATTGAACAGGTTTTTCTATCGGGACGAATAGACCCGCAAAAAATCGCGGAGGATGCGGTACGACTTGAAGCGGCACGGATAGCGAGTATTGACCGGTTCAATGAGGATATAGCGCAAGCAATGATTGCCCACAGCGAGGTGAAAAATGGATAGACTTATCGTTTTCCTGAAATTCGGAGAAAAGGAAAAGACCGCGATAAATGGCGCGAACATTGACATCTGCCTGATTTGCCGGAAGGCAATATCACAGGCATTGGAGGGAGGCAGGAATGATAATCAATATTCCGGATGAACTTGCGATGGCCCTAAAAATAATCGCCATCACCTTGTTTTGTTCTCTAATTGTTGCCCTTGCCGTTGTCGGGGCATGGCATATCGTCGTACCAGCACAACCCACGGCAGCGGTACAAACCACTATTACCACAACACCAACACCCGCCCCGACACCGGCGGCGTTTGTGCCTTACTGGACCAATTACCAGCGAATAAACTTTCTCGGCACTTCTGCCGGATTCCCACAGGCAAATTTTGCCGATGGGCGCGGGTTTAATCTCCCGTGGAATTTATACGATTCCGGGCTCTATCTCGGAGATTATGTTTCTTTCCACGTTACCGGGGAATATCAGCCATACAGCACGACAATATTTTATGTGGACGATATGCGAGTATCACGGTATTATGATTATGACAGGTATACCCGCGTGGTGGATGGCAGTGCGGGGCGATTTTGCATTGATGGAAATTCTAAATATTCCTGCTAACAACTTTTTTGCATTGAATCAAAAACCCGCCTTTTTCCACAAACCTACATACAAACACCCAGCGCGCACGAGATCTGCCAACAGAACGAATCTATGAGCGTTTATTCTCGTTGTTTGTACGAACTATCCAAAAACAAAACCATTCGGTTCATGGTTATGTAGTTAGTTAAAACCGGTGGGGGGAAAAACCCACCGATTCCAGATTTAGAAGGTGACAGACCCACAGGCAATGAGCACGCCTGTGATAATATGGGAGGTTGAACCCGGTTCAATGTCAACAAACTAACGAGGCAAAGAGCACAAAACCCCGGCGATTTCTCGCAGAGCAGGAACCGGGAAAGGCTCTTATACCAGTATATACTTCTTGTATTTATATTTTTCTATAGATAGTATACGTTCTAATCACACTGCATCTGTCCGCAGTCCGGGCACATCCAACCAACCGAAGTATACTTCTTATTTTTCCCCCTTCGATATATTCTATACATTTTGACTGTGCGATCTGTGTGCGTACAAATCTTGTGTTTTATGTCAGTCATGCCATACCTTCTAATCAGGCAGCATTAACCCACAATCCGGGCAGAATTGCCACGGGACACTAACCCATTTTTGTTGAAACTTATTAGATGAAATTTTGATATATAATCGATGCATCGCGCCATGCTGTTGGGGGCACTGCTTGCTTTTAGATTTCATGTGTATATCATCTCATTGACAAAAAAATCCTCAATACCGCAATGTGTAAATTTTTTACTGTTGCAAGACCTACACAATGCTTGAACATTCCCTTTTACAAGAAATCCCCCATAATGTTCAGGTACGATATGATCTTTACATGGCACTCTAAACGAAGTGAATTCTTTCCCACAGAATGCACATTTATTATCTTGTGATTTTATGATATTCAACCATTGTTTGGGGGTGAGTGAATTATAACGCTTATAATCCCCATATTTATATCTTTTTAAAAAACCCATAAATAGTCTACCAGTTTTAAGTATAAAAACCTTTCTACGGGCAGGAATTACATTTTCTTTTTAATTTTGTGTTTATAGTTTGTTCCACATATCAACAAACCAGCGCAGGATATCGGTCCGCCCCTGCTCCATCCAGACGAACACGTTTGCCGGGGTCGGCGCAATACCGGGACCGAAGATCCGGCAGCAGAGCCCGCACTGCTCGCAGGGTTCTTCTTCTGGCATCTCATCGTCCATGGGATTTTCCATCCACTATTCTGTGGGCATCGGGATAATAATTGCCGATATGTTCAAGGCCGCCGGTGGCGCTGTAGCAGATCGTCACTTCCATCCGCCTCGAACCTCTCAACTTTTTTCATTTCAGGTTGTGCCCCGCTCTGCCTCGTCCCTGATGGCAGCATTCATCGTTTCAAACTCCTGTTTTGTCGCGCTGATCGTCCCGGAGAGAAGAGGGAGGAGCAGCCCGGAGAATATTTCACGCTGGACAAGCAGTGTTATCCCCTCCCTGTCATTCCGGATCTCAAAACTATGCTCAACCGTCAAACAGCCCTGGGATCCAGTGACAGCCTTTCCACCGGATCTCCCGTAAGGGGTCGACAGCAAGAAGCTTCACGGCAAGGGTGGCTCCTCTGCCCCCGGCGCTCATGGGTACGATCAGCTTTTGCCCGGTTTTCCCGTCGCGTATGGCGTTTTTGATCTCCGTGGGGATGGCCGGGGAGACCACCTGTGCATTCCAGATATTTTCCGGGGATGCCCTGATCCGGATCATGGTTTGAGGTGCCTGCATGGACGGATCTCCGGATCAGGAGGGGGTCGTGTATGGATAAAAAAGGTTACCCCCTGGAGCTGCACGGTCGACTGGCCTGGTGTATAATCAGCATTTTCTTATAGCAGCCCCATCAATTTTTCTTCCGATGAAACTCTGCTCTCTTGTGTACACCAACCGGACCCCGGACCATCTTTTTGTGCCGGGTACCGGGAGGTGCAACCGTGCCTGCGGGAACTGATGTCCCGGACCTGCGCCTCATCTCCTGGAACGTCACGCTCCGGTGCCCGCTCCGGTGTGCCCACTGCTACGTGGACGCAGGAAACCATGAGGCAAAGGGAGTGCTCTCCACGGAGGAGGCATTCGCGGTCATCGACCAGATCTGCGAACTGGGCCGTCCCGTGGTGATCCTGAGCGGAGGAGAACCGCTCATGCGGGAGGATATTTTCAGGATCGCCCGCTACGGGACAGGGAAAGGCCTCACGATGGCGATGGGGACGAGCGGTATCCTGATCGATGAGACATGCGCCCGGGAGATCCGGGATGCAGGTGTCCGCAGGGTTGCGATCAGCATCGATTCGGCAGACCCGGCCGTGCATGACCGGTTCCGCGGCGTCTGCGGCGCATGGGAGCGGGCCGTGCAGGGCATCCGCCACTGCGTGAACGCGGGGGTAGGTGTCCAGATCAACACGACCGTCCTGTCTCCTGAAATCCGGGCAATCAAAGAGGTAGTGGCACTCGGTACCGGCATGGGCGTTACAGATTATCAGGTATTCTTCCCGGTCCCGACCGGCCGGGGAACAGAAGTCCCGTGGCTGACCCCGCAGGTGTACGAAGACCTGATCCGGGAAGTGCTGGTGGTTTATCAGGGCACCGATGTGAATATCCGCCCCACCTGTGCACCCCAGTTCCGACGGATCGCCGACACCCTGGGCATCCATAACCCCGCATGGGGCCGGGGCTGCATCGCGGGAACCAGGTACTGCAGGATTTTTGCCAATGGCGACGTGACGCCCTGCCCCTATCTTCCCGCCCGGGCCGGGAACGTCCGGGATACCCCGCTTGAAAAGATCTGGCAGGAGTCTTGCGTCCTTGCAGTTCTCCGGGACCCGTCACTCCTCACCGGGAAATGCGGGCGGTGCAGCTACCATGAAATCTGCGGAGGGTGCCGGGCCCGGTCCTATGGGGCTGGCAGGGGCATGACCGACATGTGCAGCGGGATTGCATGGCCTGATGACCCGGCAGGCGATCTGTGCGGTGAGGATCCGTGGTGCCGGTACGAACCGGATACGAAGGCCGAACCCACCGGTGCCATAGACCAGACCGATCTCGCGCTGCTTGACGTGCTCCAGGACGACATCTCCCTCGTATCCCGGCCATACGATGTGATCGCCGCACGGCTGGGCATATCCCCAGACGACGTGATGCAGAGACTTGCCGGATTACAGGAACGGGGAATTGTCCGTGGCCTGTCACCGGTCCTCGAATCCCGGCTGGTCGGGCTTACGGCCACCACGCTTGTGGCTATCAGGGTAACCGGGGAAAAGATCAAGGAGGTCACCCGGCTGATCAACGCGTATCCCGAGGTCTCGCATAATTACCGGCGGGACCATGCCTTTTCGATCTGGTTTACGGTCGCGGGAAAGGACGAGAGCCGGATCCGGGAAATTATCGGGGAGATCAGGCAGCAGGCCGGGCTCTGCGAAGAGGATATCCTCGAACTCTCCACGGTCCGCAGGTTCAAGATCGACGTCAGGTTCGCGTTTCCCGGCATTCCTGCACCGGAGGCGGGCAATGGACACTCTTGATCGCGACCTGCTGGCGGAACTGGAACAGGGGCTGCCGGTCACCCGCGAACCGTTTGCCGAGATCGGGGGCAGGCTCGGTATTCCGGAATCCGCGGTGCTTGACCGGCTGCAGCGCCTCAAACGCGACGGGGTGATCCGGCGCTTCAGGGCCCGGATCGACCAGAGGAAAGCGGGTATTACGGAGAACGCCCTTGTTGCATGGCGGGTGCCGGGAGAGCGCTCTTTTGAAGCGGGGACCCGCCTTGCCCGGTGCCCGGGGGTAACCCACTGTTACGAGCGCCGGCCGGTGCCGGGCCGGTGGGACTACACGCATTACACCGTTCACCATGCGGGCAGCCGCAGGGAGATTATGGCCGAGGTGGAACAATGTGCAAAGATGGCGGGACTTGATGAATATACCGTGGTCTTCAGCACTGAAGAACTCAAGCGTGTCCCGGCAGTCCGGGTCAGGGAGAACGGGGGGGACCTGCAATGAACCGGATCACCCAGTGCCTGCATGGGCGGGGCACCGTGAGCAGCGTGATGCATCACCGCCATGACCCGCAGGAGCAGGTACCAAGCAGATATCTTGCCTTTACAAAAAGGCGCCGGCCGGTGGTCTTCTGGAACCTGACCGACCGGTGCAACCTTGCCTGCGCCCACTGCTATTCCCGGTCGGGCCCGGGCCGGGACACGAAGAATGAATTGTCGACTGCCGAGGCGCTGGCCCTGATCGATGACTTTTCCGCGATGGGAGTCCCGCTGATCCTCTTCTCGGGAGGGGAGCCCCTGCTCCGGGACGACATCTGGGAACTCGCCCGCCATGCACACGCGAAGGGAATCAGGATGGCGCTCAGCACGAACGGTACGCTCATCACCGCAGATATTGCAGGGAAAATAAAGGAGAGCGGGATCGAGTATGCCGGGATCTCCCTTGACGGTGCGACTGCAGCGACCCATGACCGGTTCAGGAATGTCCCGGGAGCGTTTGAACGTTCGGTGGCGGCATTTTCCCGGTGCCGGGAGGCGGGCGTTCGCTGCGGTGTCAGGATCACCCTGACACAGGAAAACTGCGGGGAGCTTGGCCCTCTTGTCGATCTTGCAAAAAATATCGGGGCGAGCCGGTTCTGCCTGTACTGGCTGGTGCCGACCGGCCGGGGCATGGATACCTATTCCCGGCTGCAGCTCGGACCGGATGCCGTGACGGATGCGCTTTGCCTGCTCTACCATAAAGCGCAGGAGATCGACGCGGAGGCCATGGAATTTTTGACCGTGGACGCGCCGCAGGACTGCATCCACCTCCTTTCCTCCATGGAGCGTGACCGGTCCCCGGACCTCTCCGATGCACGCGCTCTCATTGCTTCATCAAAAGGCGGGTGCAGCGCCGGCGACCGGGTGGCAAATATCGACCCGCAGGGAAACGTGTACCCCTGCCAGTTCGCACGGTCCCCGGAGTTCCTGGTGGGAAATGTCCGAAAAAAGCTGTTTTCAAACCTCTGGGACGACGCCACAAACCCTGTGCTCGCCCGGTTCCGCAAGCGTCCTTTGACGCTGACCGGCGCGTGCGGGCGGTGCCGGCACCGGGAGCTCTGCGGCGGTGGATGCAGGGTGCGGGCCTTTGCAGCATCCGGGGATTTTTCTGCGGACGACCCGTTCTGCTGCGTATGGGAAGAGACGGACAATACGACAACGTGATCCGGCCGGAATTTTTGGGTGCAGCAGGAGAACTTTTTCGAAAAAAATCGCTCTGGGATGATAAGAAGAGGGTGGCATTCTTCATATGCAATAAAGGCCGCCGCCGCCCCCCGCAGGAAGCCCTGCGGCAGATCAGGAACTAAAAAGGGAGAGCTTATTGACCCGCCGTGCACCGGGGGGCCCTGATGCAGGGAAACTTCGCATATTTTTTACTGGTTATCCTCGTATCGGAGCGAGTTCAACCGGTTCATGCCAGTTTCTTTTAGTGCCGGAAAAGGACTTCCCGGCCCGTCATGATGCCTCCCGGCAGGAGAAAAGTTCATCACACCAGCAACAATAAGCGTCCATATGACCGATGCGCTGAACTGGTACCTTTCGGGGATGAATCTTCAGGCGCAGGAAAAGTACCAGGAAGCACTCCATGCATTCGAGCAGTCAATCTCGATCGATCCGGGAAATCCAGGGGCGTGGGTGGGAAAGGGGATGGCCCATGCCCGGTTCGGCGAGTACCAGGATGCGATCCAGTCATTCGACCGGGCCCTCGCTCTCGGAGACCAGAACCCCTTTGTCTGGTACAGCCGCGGCCTCGCGCTCCATTTTCTCGGCCGTGACGAAGACGCAGTCCCGTCGTACAACCGGGCGCTCAATATCGACCGGAAGAACCCTCTTGTCTGGATCGGCAAAGGGGATGCCCTGCGTACCCTGGAGAGGTACGACGGCGCCCGTGAAGCCTACGAGACCGCGCTCCTGCATGCGCCGGAGACAGTGGCGGCCCTGCTGGGTCTTGGCATGGTCGCATTCGAACGTGCGGATTACCGGCAGGCAGCAGAGTATTGCCAGAAGGTACTCGCTATCGAGCCTGCGCACCGTGTAGCGCTGACCATGCTCGGGACCTCCTTTGTGGAAGAAAAAGAGTACGACAAAGCGGTGACAGTTTTTGATCGCGCCCTTGCAGCTGACAGTCGTTTCGCCCCGGCGATCGCCGGCAAGGCAGCGGCGTTATGCGAACTTGGCAGCTTCCCGGAGGCGCTCCGGTTCTTCAAACAGGCCCTCGATCTCGATCCTGCCCTGCCGGATGCATGGATCGGTAAAGGCATGGTCCTTGGCAAGTTGGGCCGGCATGATGCGGCGATGCAGGCATTTGATCAGGCGCTCGCGCTCAACCCGGACTGTGCGGGAGCCTGGTACTCTGAAGGGCCGGTGTTCCGGTTTACCTGCCGGCTGGAAGAACGTGTCGCCGGTGTATCGCGGATGCCCATGCTCAATCCGGGCGCTACAGGGAGCGGGAGCACCCGGGCGTCTGAACTTCTGCGGTCCGAACATTTTGAGGATGCCGTGCAGGCATACGATGAGGAGATCGGACAGGGCCGTCAGACTGCGCTTCTCTGGTATAACCGGGGGACGGCACTCGATGCGCTGGGGCGCCGCCAGGAGGCGATAATCTCCTACACCAACGCGGCAAATATCGATCCCAAAATGACAGCTGCGTGGTTCAACCGGGGACTTGCAGAAAACGAACTCGGTCGGTACGCAGCCGCGATTGTCTCGTTCGATCATGCAAATGCGCTGGACACCGGTTTGGCCCCGGTCTGGATGGCAAAGGCGCTCACGTACAGCAACATGTATCTCTTCGATGAGGAACTTGCAGCCTGTGATGCAGCGATAGGAAGGAGCCCGCATCCCGCGACTGCCTGGTACAACCGGGGCGTGGTTCTCCACAAGATGAACCGGAACAGGGAGGCGCTCGAATCGTTCGAGCAGGCGGTCTCCCTGGATCCGGGGTTTGCTGCCGGATGGTATAACAAGGCGGTCATGCACAGCCGGGATGGTTCGTACGGGATCGCACTCCAGGCATTTGACATCGCACTTTCGCTTTACCCCCGTCATGTCCTCTCGTGGTTCTGCGAAAGCCTTGTCCTCATCAATTTGGGGAAGACGAATCAGGGAAAAAAAGCATTTATCCGGGCAACCAAGCTCGCCCTCAACCTTTCGCTCATGAGGCGCCTGTATGGGGGGGCGATCTTTTTCTCGAAAAAGAGCCGGATCTACGCACGCCGGCTCGACCGGAAAGTCCGGTCCCCGCAGGACCCCTGCCTGATCTGGTACCGGACCGCGACAGACCTGTACCGCAGCCAGAAAAACGAAGAGGCCATTGCTGCATTCCGCCGTGTGCTTGCCCTCAACCCGGAAAGTACCAGGAGCTGGTATTACCTCGCTCAGGCATATACCCGCCTCGGCAGGTACCCGCTGGCTCTTGAAGCATATGGTCATGCGATCGCGATCGATCCTCTCAACACGGCAGTCTGGAACAACAAGGGGCTCATCCACAAGCGGCTGGACCAGCCGGATGCAGCCATTGCCGCGTTCCGGCGTGCTGTCACCATTGACCCGACCTATTTCAACGGCTGGTACAATCTCGGGCTCATCTGGCTCGACCGGCAGCAATATGACGAGGCCCGCGAGGCGCTTGAACGGGCGCTTGAAGTAAAGCCTGGAGATCCCCGGGTACTCAACCGGATGCGGCTCGCGGAGCAGCGGACAGGGCACCCTGAAAAGATCACGAAATATCCGTGATAGGGAAGGTCTGTCCCGGATCCGTAATTACGGCATTGAATAAAACGGGGATTTTGTTGATCCGGATTCCCACGGCCTGCATGCAGGCAATCCCCCTGTTATGCAAATAGCCCCTGCGGAGCACGGTTACGCTTTCGTTGTCCCGTAATTGGTGATGAGGAGTTCGCTCACCGTCCCGCGCCGGGCACCGTTGCAGTTGATCATGCGTTTTGCAGGAACCCGCCGGATGGTGTATCCGGCATAAAGGTCGTCAAAGAAAGAATCGCCGGGGATTTCGTTCCTGGGATCGGAGTTGCTCAGCATGATCTTCGCACCTTTCCGGTCGAGTTCTTTGAAAAACTTTGCAAGCCGCTCCTGGTCCTTTTCGGAGAAACCGTCCCGCGAATATGAGGTGAATGAGGACGTCGGGTTCAGCGGCCGGTAGGGCGGATCGAAATACACGAAAGTGTGGTCATCCACGGCACTCCTGCACCGGGTAAAATCGCCGCACATGATCCGGGTGTTTTTTAACAGTGCCGCAACCTCCATAAGATTATCCGCGCTGAGAATCTGCGGGTTGCTGTACCTCCCGAATGGTACATTGAACCTGCCGTCCCGGTTGACGCGGAACAGGCCGTTGTAACAGGTGCGGTTGAGGAAA
>Ga0074046_10004721_pt1 | contig 11025 bp, 9 predicted proteins | sample BogForMeECP23OM3_FD_94441 | JGI IMG/M metagenome (GOLD analysis project Ga0074046, IMG submission 94441) | Bog forest soil microbial communities from Calvert Island, British Columbia, Canada - Bog Forest MetaG ECP23OM3 | ecosystem: Environmental > Terrestrial > Soil > Wetlands ...
GCCCGGCCCGGCCCGAATCGCCATTCGCGGTTTGGTAGACTAGGGGAGCGCCAGCATTTCGCAGCAGGGAACCTGGACCATCTGAAAGTTCGCCGCTCAGCGGATCGAATGCCGTGTCGAGTTTGCCGATAGCCACCCAGTCGCCGCCGATCGGCTCATCGATCTTCAGGCCAACGCCCGACCTCTCGAGCGCACTCGGTTCCAAAGACTTTCCGGGACACGATATATCGACGCATTTATGTACCAGACCGTTCTATGCCTTACATTGCCGTAAAAAAGGAAAGCAGCCCAGTTGGACTGCTTGATGAAGGCACAGTTTGGCGATGGCTGCCGTTTACCCGAAGGGTTGCGCAAAAAAATGGCGGTGGACGAAGCACCGCCAGTCTAGGGATACCGATAATTGGATCGAGCTGAGGTCGCCGGCTCGATCAGTCTTTAGAGCGGAGTGCGCAAAATCGGAATCCGTTCGACGCAATCCTAAGGCAGAGCATTGTCATCCCGGAACGACGCCTGCGTCGTATCCGGGATCGCAAAAGGCGTTTCGATTTGCAACGGCCCCATGCGCCGAGGCGTATCCCGGGGCGAGGATCATCGGGACGCCCGCGTCCGATTAGACGCACGATGCTCTAGAACTTCAAGCGCAGGCCGGATGTCACCGCCACATCGTTGGTTTGCAGGAAGCCGGAGGAAAGTCCGCCGCCGATGTCGCTCACGGTCACGCCAGTATAGATGTCAAAGTGCGGATCGAAGGTGTAGTCGATCAGGAACGAGCCCTGGTTCAATTCGCCGGAGCAGTTCGGCGCGATCTGTCTGCCGACGCCACCGTTAAGCGGTTTAGCGGTGTAGCCGTTCGTCACAGTTTGGCAGAAAGCGTACCGTTCAAGCCCTTGAGGGAAAAGGGGTGCCGGGAAGTTCAGGGCTCGCACAAAAAAGGAAGCGGCGCCCGAAGGCGCCGCCGCTATTCTTCAGAGTTTGGCCTTGAACCAATAAGCTTACCACTTCACGCGGAGGCCGCTGGTAAAGGTCGTGTTGTTGTCCTGCAAGAAACCGCTCGCAAGACCGCCGCTGATCTCGCTGAAGGTCACGCCAGCATAAATATCGAAATGCCTGTTAAAGGTATAATCGATGAGGAACGAGCCTTCGTTGAGATCGCCGGAGCAGTTGCTGCCGGTCGTACTACCGATGAATGTCCCCTTAGCCTTACTGCTGATGTTGTTGACTGTTACTTGGGCGCAACTATTGTTCGCTAAGCCCGTGATGGCATTGGTACCCGTGGCAGCGGTGAGGTAATTGTTCTGGCTCCACCAGTACCAAGCACCCACAAGGCGCCAAGGACCATCCTCGTAGCTGACGCCAGCCCACGCCGTATCCAGGACCCTGTTAGAGTCAAATAGGTTTCCGCTGCCGGTTAAGTACCGATAACCACCGATTGTGGTAAACCCATTATAAAACTGCTGCAGCTCGCCAGGATTCGACAACGTCGCCTCCTGAAAACCACCATAGATTGTCACTTTGGCAGGAGTTGGGGCGCATGGTGCGTCCTTCAATCCGCCGCAAGGCGCATCCTTCATGCTGACTGCCGGTTCCGAGAAGAAGCCCGGCACATTGAAGGTGTACTTGGCCATCACGTCCCAAGCTTCGTTGTTCGTGATGGTGCCTTTAAGAAAGCTGCAGGTCGGATTTGTAGAACCGCAGGCGAAGGCGGTCTCACCGTTGACTGTGCCGCTGGGAAAGGGCACCGGGGTTATGTTAACGGTATTGCTCAGGCTAACCGCGCCGTTCTCCTTCGTATAAAAGCCATCGACAGAAAAGCCCATATAGGTGATGCCGACGTTCGCGCCATAGCCGTCGCCGACCATTGGGGTCTCCTGGCCGCCATTCGTGTACATGCCAGCAGCGTGGAACGGACCATAGGTGAAGACGTACTTCACCGAGTCATCCCACCGCGCCGTCTCCGTGTCGCCGATGCCGCCGCCGGGGGTGCCGGAGTAGCCGATCAGCGAGAAGGCATAGGAAAGGCCCATCGGATCATAGGTGCCCATGCCATCGTTAACCAGAGAATTCTGGCGGCCAATGGTCAGCGTACCGTAGAGTGGGCTACTCAGACCGCCGTAAGCGGCGCCGTTGAAAGCCTGACCGCAGCGGCTGCCGTCGCCGTAGTTATCTACGTTGGCGTAGAACTGGCCGTTGTTGCGCAGCAGGCTGCCGCATGCATCAGCAAGTTCGCCGGAGATGGGATTGAAGCCCGTCTCGAGCTTGCCGATGGCCTGCAAGCCATAGCCGATATTTTCCTCGATCTTCAGGCCGACGCTGGATTGCTGCAGGGCGTTGTTGGTGAGGGTCGACACATTTCCATTGGCGTACTTGGACCCGTAGATGGTGTAGTTAGGGCCAACATAGAAGGACCCGCTCGCAGGTAAGCCGTGGCTCATATCGGCATAGCCGACATCGACTGTGCCGTAGAAGGTGACACCCATCCAGGTAATTGGACCGTCAGGTACGGAAGGCACAGAATCTTTTACGCTGCTCAGGCTAAGGTCAGCCGCTTGGGCGGAGACCGCGAGACCACCGAGTATGATGGCGCTGATTAGAGTTCGTTTCACCGTGTAAATCCCCGTTTTTTTTGAGAACGCTGTACATTGGAACCCCATTAAAGAGCTTGCCCACGGACAAACCCCTGCTTGCATGGTCTGCATTCCGCTGACAGTCATCCCCGCGCCCCCCACTCAATTGCCCATACTCAAGGCACGGCTCGTGATGCCCTATCAAAGGGCGCAGCGCTTCGAGTTAGGAAAACCCGACTCAATACGCCCTGTTATCTTGTAACTAACCCAGCCTTGGCGATCAACGCGCAAGCTCGTACTTGACCACACTGAAACCATCGTCTGTGCCTTTTGAGCTACAGAAAAACGTCTTCCTGCCGTAGTTTAGCCACAAGAGAGCCGAGCCTGAGCGCTGCTGAAAACACCATTGTCAGCCTCGGACAAGCTTCGACCTATAGAATTACCCTCCATCTCGTAGGGAATCGTTAAAACGCGGCGACGCTTAGATAACGGAGCGGGCGGAGGCGTATTCCCTGCCAGCCTGCCCGCATTGCATCCCATCCCCGAGCAGAACCGGCGTCTGCAGCAAAGAATGACGGGAATGTTAACGCATCGCCGCCGCACAGGGGGCAGGCCCGGACCGCAATCAGTGAAGTCTCGCGCCGAAATACTGTCTTGCTGTGAATGATAAACTTTTCAGGTAATCGGCACGGCTTGGCAATTCGATTGTTTAGCGCCTTATGCCCGGAGCAGGAGGTGCGCCAATGAGGAACGATCTTGCGGCACTCATAACGACCGTGTTGATCTTCCCGGCTTTCTCAATTGGGTTACACGTCCAGGCCAGCGATGCCGAAAACATTGCGAGCAATCGGAACAATCAAGCCGCCCCGAACGAGCAGGATGGCCAGCCAATATCAAACACAGAAGCCGAAAAGCGCGCCGTGACGCCAAAGGTCGCAGCCGGGAATTCGGCGAATTCTCGAACCAGCGAGGCCGCGCCGGATGCTCAAAACGGCCAGTCTGCCGCAAAGCCAGCCCCCGCTCCGGAGAACGCCGGGAACGGTCAAGGTAGCCAACAGCTTGCCGCCAAGCCAAATCCAACGAAACTCCATTGCCGAGCTACGCGCACCGATTTGGGCGTGTACGAGCCGTTAAGAATTATGTCGATCACGGTCGATCCTGCCAAGAAGTACGTGAAGGTGGTTCATGAAGGCGATGGCCAGACCTTCGAATTCACCGGTGGTTCCACCAGCGTCCAGGGGTACAGGAATTTCGTAAAGGTGACGGAGGAGACGATCGTCTACGGCCAAGGTTCCCGAACGAACCGGCTCACTTCGTGTATCTCGTGCACGCGGCCGCTCGCCTTGTAGCGCGCGATGAATGCGACGATGGCCGTATCGGCTGTTTCCTCCTCATGCCGCAGAACCTTCAGGCCAAGCCAGCGGCGCGGGGATTGCTCGAGCGAGAGCGACGGCGGGCGCGTTCGCGGATGCCAGGTCGCCAGCAAATAATCTTCGAGCTTCAGAACGAAGGCCGTATAGCGCGATCGCATCAGCGCCTCCGCATCGCCGGGCGCCTCCCCGTCGTGCCACCTCTGGCAGCATCTTTCATAGGTCTTGAGACTGCCGCAGGGGCAGGGCCCGCGATATCTCTTCTCGACTTTCATCTCCCTCGAAGTCCTTTTTGGTTGCTTCGGCGGCCAGCCTTCCGTCATCCTTAGGGAAGGCTGGCCTTCGTTGAAAACGCGTGCAACGTGACGACATTGTAGGTTGCCCACCTTCGCAATATGAAGTGCCTGTGCCGCCTACCAGGTTCGCCCGAGGAACGCTTGCAATTGCGGTGGGTGCTGGTACGGATTTTAATAAGTATGGAGGAACGCCGCCATGAATGAACGCATTCGAGAACTGTTACGCTGGTATGCCGGGGAAAATCCCGGCGTTCGGACAAATCTTGCGAGGCTGCTGAACCACGGGCGCCTGGCGGGAACCGGCAAGCTCGTTATTTTACCTGTCGACCAAGGTTTCGAACATGGCCCGGCGCGAAGCTTTGCGGCAAATCCTGCCGGCTATGACCCCCGCTACCATTTCCAACTCGCCATCGAAGCAGGCTGTAACGCCTACGCCGCGCCGCTTGGCTTTATCGAGGCCGCCGTCTCGGATTATTGCGGCGAGGTCCCGCTGATCCTGAAGTGCAACAATCACGATGTGCTTCACGATGAGAAGGACCCGCTGTCGGCCGTGACCGCGAGCGTGGACGATGCGCTGCGGCTTGGCTGCGTCGCCGTCGGCTTCACCATTTACCCGGGGTCGAGCAGCGCCGCGACGATGTACGAGCAGCTTCGCGAACTCTCCGCGGAGGCGAAAGCTGCCGGTCTCGCCGTCGTGGTCTGGTCCTATCCTCGCGGCAGCGATCTCTCCAGGGAAGGAGAGACGGCAATCGACGTGGTTACCTATGCCGCCCAGATCGCCGCTCAGCTCGGCGCGAATGTCATCAAAGTGAAGCTTCCGACCGCTAAGATCGAGCTTCCCGACGCCCAAAAGGTGTATCAGAAGCAGCAGATCCCGATTTCCACGCTTGCGGAGCGTGTCCACCATGTTGTGCAGAGCGCGTTCAACGGGCAGCGGATTGTGATCTTCTCCGGAGGCGCGGCCACGAGCGACGAGCACGTCTTCGACGAGGCGCGCGCCATTCGCGACGGCGGCGGCTTCGGCTCGATCATCGGGCGCAACTCGTTCCAGCGCAAGAAGGAGGATGCCTTGAAGTTCCTTTCGACCGTGATGGGCATCTACGAAGGCTCAATCAAGTAGGTCCTGACGGCCATTGCTCCGGAGGGAGCGTAAACGCAGACGCCGGCGCATCTTTGCGTTCTATGTTCCCTCCCCTCCTCAATTGAACTCTCCGGGATGCGGTGCGCAGTGCGCCCGTTTTTCGTCAAGTCCTTGTAATCGGATCAAAGGAAGGTAATCGATGTTGAAAGGCAAGGTACTGATCGCACAGGGCGGCGGGCCCACGGCGGTTATTAATCAGTCGTTGGTCGGCGCGATCATCGAAGCGCGAAAGGTCCCCTCGGTGGACCGCGTCTACGGCGCCTGTCACGGGGTCAGCGGCATCGTCAACGAGGACTTCATCGACCTCACCCGCGAGACAACCCACAACCTCGAAATGGTCGGCAATACGCCGGCGGCGGCGCTTGGGTCGACGCGCGATAAGCCGGACGCCAAGTACTGCGAGGAAATTCTCAAGGCTCTGCGCGCCCACGAAATCCAAACCTTCTTTTACATGGGCGGCAATGACTCGTCGGATACGCTGCGCATTTTGCGCGATCAGGCAAAGGCCGCCAACTATCCGCTGCAGTGCGTCCACATTCCCAAGACCATTGACAACGACCTGATGATTAACGACCACACGCCGGGCTACGCGTCGGCGGCCCGCTTCGTCGCGCTCGCCTTCGCCGGCGCCAACCTCGACAACCGGGCGCTGCCGGGCGTCTACGTGGCCGTTGTCATGGGCCGCCACGCCGGCTTTCTGACCGCCGCCGCCGCGCTTGGCCGCAATCGCCACGACGACGGCCCCCACCTCATCTATGTACCGGAGCGCACTTTCGACCTCGAACAATTCGCGAAAGATGTCAAAGCCGTGTACGACAAGCACGGCCGGTGCATGGTCGCCGTTTCCGAGGGCATCCATGACGCCAGCGGCGAGCCGATCGTCACCAAGCTCGCCAAGAAAGTCGAACGCGACGCCCACGGCAACGTGCAGCTGTCGGGCACCGGGGCGCTTGCCGATCTTCTCACCGACTATGTGAAGACCACGACGAAGATCACCCGCATCCGCGGCGATACCTTCGGCTACCTGCAGCGCTCGTTCCTCGGCGTCGTCTCCGACGTGGATGCTCGCGAGGCCCGTGAAGTCGGCGAGAAAGCCGTGCAGTACGCTCACTTCGGCGACGGTAAAGGCAACACCAGCGGATCGGTGACCATTCACCGGACCGGTTGCTATTCGGTCGAGTACCAGCTGAGCCTGCTCGAGGATATCGCCGGAAAGACCAAGGTCATGGCGGACGAGTTCATCCATGAGAACGGTCACGACGTTACCGACAAGTTTGTCGATTATCTCCGGCCGTTGTTGGGTTCGGGCATGCCGGACGTTTCCCGGTTGCGCCCCAATCCTGTGGCAAAAATCCTTAAGAAATGACCTCCTCGCTGCTTCCTCAGTAGGTGTCGCTAGAGATCCGAGATGCCGGTTGGACCGTTCTATTGGCCCAACCGGTGCTTGAAGCGTGTTGCGATTAGCTTAACCGATGTCATGGCCGGGCTTGATCAGGCTTAACCGGGCCATCCAATCTCAAAATCCAAAAAGATGGAATTAGTTATCCTGGATGGCCGCCTCGGAGGGCGGCCAATAAGGGGATCCACTATCGCCCCCGCGCCGCCTTGGCGTCCTGACGGGGGTGGGGATGCACTTAACCGAAGCCATTGGCAATATTGTGCCGAGCCGGAGCCACGCCCGGCGCTTACGGCAATCCGCGTGCTTCAGCTCAAGCGGTTTTCCTGATGCAGCGGGACAGTGCATATCGCTTCATTTCCAGGGCCTATATATTCAAGGCTAGGGAAGGAAAGCGCGCGACAGGCCGCGATACCCCGTCCGTGAGTGGCTTCCGCGCCTTCGGGGGAGAAGTCCAGATACCGTTGCCAGTTGAACCCGTTGCCTTGATCCTTGATGCGGACAACGACAGCTTCTTCTGTCACCTCGAAAGCAAGGGAGACAAATTTTCTTCGATTTTCCGGCAAGCTCAGTCTGCGCTCAACTTCCTCCTTCCAGCGGCCGCTTCTCAAAAGTTTTGTCTTTTCGTCGTACCCGATGTCGAGATTTCCATGCTCGACCGCGTTGAGTAGCAACTCGTTCAACCCGAAGGCCGCCCTTTGGGGCTCGGGAAAGCAAGCGGCGATGTTATAGGCGAGGTTGGTGGCCTCCTCCAATGTTCGGAAATGGAAGCGGGCCTGTTGCATCAGCCCTAGCCCAAGGTGAAAATCGTGAAGCTTTTCCCTTAAGCCGCTTATGTTTTTGATCTCCTGGAGCGCTATGTTCATGATTTCGAGCAGCATGGCGCCGCTGAAGGGCTTCGTCAGGAAGTAACGCACGCCAGCCAATATGCCCTGAGCGGCCTCATCGACGGTTGCTGCGGCTGTCAGCATGACGACCGGGATATCGTTGAACCGCACGTCCGCCTTGATCTTATGTAAAAGCTCCATGCCCCCGAGGTTCCGCATCGATTTGTCGAGCACGATCGCATCGATGTCGGGAAACTCTTCCAGCTTCTGCAGGGCGATGATCCCGTCTTCGGCTCGCAGCATTTCATAGCCGGCTCGAGCGAAATGAGCGCCCATGATGGCGAGGAGCGAAACATCGTCATCCACGGCAAGTATTTTCTTTTGGCTCTCCATCGGACTATCAACGAATACGTTGGCACTCACAGGGAGCGAACGAGCCAATATCGCCAAGCTTAGGCCAAGCAAACAGAGGGAGAATTGTGCAGATTTGTGCTTGCCAAAGAGCCGTTCGTACGACGCCGCCAAACTCGGCAACAGCCATGTACCAGCGGTCAGCGGTCAAAGCCGCCCACCGTGCAACGCCACCTTCTCCCTCTCCCTCGCGGGAGGGGGCGGGGTGAGGGAGAACCACCGCGCAACACGTCCGGCGGTTGGTACAGGAATAATCAACGCGTTACGCGCCGTTTGATGAGCCGGGGCTCTCCTTCGCCTTAACTGTCGACCTTCCGGCGCAGCCGTGAAACGCGCCATCGACGATGCGATCGATGGAGCATTTTTCAGGTTCTCTGAGGGGCACGGCGAACGGCTGCCAGCGCGTCCCTCAATGCAGCCGCAAGGTGTTCGCGCGTGAAAGGCTTGCCAAGAACTGTGATGTCTCCGATCGAGCCTTGGGCGCCGCCGCGGCGGTCTCCCTCGTTGTAACCCGAACAGAGGATCACCTTTATCTCCGGCATATTGGCAGCCAGCCAGCGCGCCACATCGTAGCCCGTCATGCCGCCGATGCGCTTGAGCGTCACTTCGCGAACCTGATCGTTATCCTCCACCACGAGAACGAGTTCGCCGTTGCCGAGCGGGACCTCGCTCCGCGCGCTCTGAGGGACGGGCGCCTTCTTGATACAGCGAGGCAGATAAAGGCTTACGGCGCACCCCCTGCCCGGCGCGCTCTCGACCGTCGCAAAACCACCCGTCTGCTTCGCAAAGCTTGCAACGCTCGAGAGACCGAGCCCGGTTCCGGCACCCTGCCCCTTGGTGGTGAAAAACGGCTCCATCGCCTTTCGAAGAACCTCTTCCGGCATGCCGACGCCATCATCGGCGATCGCAAGGCAAACATACTCTCCAGGCCCGGCATACTGGTGAAGCCCGGCAGCCATCGCGGCATCGAGTGTGACATTCGAGGTTGCAATCGTGATCCGGCCCCCGTTCGGCATCGCGTCACGCGCATTCGCGGCAATGTTCAAGATGGCGCTGTCGATCTCCCCTGGGTCTGCAATCGCCACCCACGGATCAGGGCCAAGATTCATCGAAACCGAAATGTGGTCGCCGAGTATGCTTGCAAGGAGCCTGGCGGTCTCCTCGACGCGGCTATTGAGAGTGAGACGCTGCGGCTTGAGGGAGCGCTTGCGCGCCAGCGACAGCAGCCGGCGATTGAGGCCGCTGCCCTTCTCGGCAGCATCGAGGGCTCTTTGTACAAGACCGCGCGCCGCGCCGTCGGTAATGCAATCCCCGGCGAGTTCGAGGTTTCCTGCGATGACGGCCAGAAGATTGTTGAAATCATGCGCGACACCCCCGGCAAGCTGGCCTACCGCCTCCATGCGGCGCGCATTTGCGAGCACTTCGTCGTTGTACTTGCGTTCGCTCAAGTCTCGCAGGATGCCGGTGAAAAGCGCCGGCCTTCGCCATCCCGCCATTCCGTGACCGCGATATCGAGCGGTATTCCCGAACCGCTCTTGTGCCGCGCTTCTACCTCCCTGATCGTGCTTCTGCCAGAGAAGCGGGCAAGATGGCGATCATGCATGGCCATGACATGCGGCTGCGCCAGAATGTCCAGGGACTGGCCGATAAGTTCTTCCGGGCTGTAACCGAGGATGCCTGATGTTGCGGGATTCGCCGACTGGATCGTCCCCATCTCGTCGACCACGATAATGCTATCGACCGCCGTATCGATGATGGAACTGAGACGCGCTTCGCTCTCTCGCAGCCGGTTCACCGCCAGCTTCTTGTCGGTAACGTCGCGAGCGGTGACTACCGCTCCGGTTATTTCCCCGCTACTGTCGCGGATGGGGGCGAAATTATAGCTGCCAATATAGGTTTCGCCACTTCGCTGCTTGATGAGGTATTCAGAAAGCATCCCTGATTCGCCGCGGAGCGCCCTCCGCGAAGGCCATTCCTCCAGCGGCGCCGATTCCCCGCCCGGCCGGAAAAACTCTAGAAATGCAGGAAACTCGGCGAATGTCTTGAAGCAATCTTCCTTGGATTTGAATTTGTGGAATTTTGCAAAGGCTTCATTGAAGTGGATGAAGCGGCCCTCCACGTCGCAAAATGAAGAGCGCATCCGTCATGGCTGCGAGCGCGGCCTCGAATTTCGAGCTGCTCGCCCGCGCTTCCTCCGCACTTCTCCTGCGGTCGGTGATGTCGAGTCCGACGGTGACGAGGAGATGCCTGCCTGACGTGTCTTGGCCAGCGGGCGCTGCCTTGATCGTCCAGAATCGCTTTTCACCGGACTTCGTGTGAACGCGAATCTCGCCGCGGTCGACAGGTACGCCGCGTTCAAAAATGGCGTGCACCTCACCCTTCACACGCTGCCCGTTTTCACGATAGGCACACGCCTCCCACTCATCCCTTGTCGGAATGTCGGCAAGCGTACACCCGGTCAGCTTCGTCAAGGCGGGGTTGACGAGCAGGATTTTGCGATCCTCCCGCGATACCAGGATTGGAACGGGGACGTGCTCGATGATGGCGCGCAAAAGCTCCTCGCTTTCGCGCAAAGCTATCTCTGTCCGTTTCTGTTCCGTGATGTCCTGAAGCAACCCGCATAAAATCTGTCTTCCCGAAACGAACCGCGGCTCGCCGCGTGATTCAACCCACCTGATCGATCCGTCCGGCAGCGGCATGCGAAATTCGACCCTGTAGGGTTCTCCCGTCGCGAGGGCGCACCGGACAGCCTCCGCGACGCGCGGACGGTCCGCCGCATGTACGGTCTCCATGGCCTTTTCGTGCGACATCGGCGTGCCTGGAGTGGCCCCGTGCATGGCGAGCGCGCGATCCGATGCGGTGAATTCTCCCGTTTCTGGCACCGCCACCCAGGTTCCGGCGCCTGCGGCCTCGAGCGCAAATCTCAAGCGCTCCTCGCTTTCGCGCAGCGCCTCCTCTGCGCGTTTTCTCTCGGTGATGTCTTGAAGCAATCCGCTTACAACCTCTCTTCCAGACACGGA
>Ga0074046_10004724_pt1 | contig 11023 bp, 4 predicted proteins | sample BogForMeECP23OM3_FD_94441 | JGI IMG/M metagenome (GOLD analysis project Ga0074046, IMG submission 94441) | Bog forest soil microbial communities from Calvert Island, British Columbia, Canada - Bog Forest MetaG ECP23OM3 | ecosystem: Environmental > Terrestrial > Soil > Wetlands ...
GCAGCACCCTGCCTGGAACCTCGTGACTACTTCACCGAAACCCTGAACGGCGCGCAGCGGTTGCTCAAATATGCAGCTGAAACAGGCACAGACGTCAATGACGACGTTCGAAATCACATCTTGAAGGGGATGACGGTCGGTAACAACGGATGGACCGAGGAGATGGCTGCAAATCTGCTCACTGCGGCCACGAAGCTGGCCGCGCAGCTCAAACCCGTTACCCCAGAGAGCCTCAAGTGGTACGAAAAGGCTCGCGGTACGGTTCATACCTATTTGTGGGTGGCCATTTGTCTGGCTGCGGTCATCGGTCCATTTTCGGTGGCCAGCTTCGTCGCCTCTGCAATCTCTACAGCCATTCGCACCGATATTGCCACAGGCAACGAACTCGCCGTGAAGCTCAGGGTGGAACTTGGACCTCCGCCGGCGTTAGTCCAACCGACCCCCTCAGCGCCGGGTGCTTCTTCCGCGCCCGCACCCACGAACTCGACTGTGTCCGCCTCCGCTGCTCCGCCGGGTTTGAACTCGAGCGATGTGATTACTGACCTTCAGCAGTTTGCGTCCATTAATCGCGCGATCGACGCGCGCGCCCGGCAATTGAATGTCCTGCTTCTGCATACAGTTCGAGATCCTTTCGCCGATATGAGAAGGGACCCGAAGAAAGTACACGCGACGTTCCAACTGCCGGACGGATTGCCCAACCTGGCTGAGGCTGCGGAATTGACCACGAGAACCTACAAGGATGTGCGATATTTTGCCCAGAACCTTCTCGATGACGTGTCATTTTATTATGGCGCTTTTGCTACGTGCATTCTTCCGGTTCTTTATGCGCTCTTGGGGACCTGTGCCTATTTATTGCGCTCATTTGAGCAGGAAATGGGCACCAGGACATTCATACCTTCTGAGACCAATCTGGCCCGCTTCCTCATCGCCGGCATCGGGGGCGCCGTTGTTGGGTTGTTTAATAACTTCACCATTACGCAAGGAGCATCGATCCCTCCACTCGCTCTCGCTTTTCTGGTCGGGTATGCGGTGGACGTGTTCTTCGCATTCCTTGAGAGTCTGCTCCAGACCTTTACCAGGAGTGTCTCCGGGCCGTCCTCACCGCCGGCAGCCGGGGCCAAAGCGCAGCCAAATAGCGGTTGAACACGCCTGCAACATCAACGCAATAGCCCATCAGCAAAAGGCGTCGCTATTGGCTGAACTCGGGCGCGCGGACGGATTGATCCGCGAAACTGAAAGTAACCTGCCTTCGAAAACGCCGTCAGGAAATTACTTGATTTCTGTGATATTGTTGGTGAATCAAGAGTTCTTCGAACTGGCCTGGCGTTTAGGTTTCCTCTATGGCTTCCAGTGATTATCTTAGGTCTGCTTGACGGCTATGGCTTCTTTCCTTTCCGAGGACGACTGGCGCGACCTGTTGCGCGAGATCCACAATCGACAGGTTATTCCTTTCGTTGGTCCGGAGCTGGTCACCGTGCCTGACCCGCAGGGGAACGGGCAGTTGGCTCTTTATCGAGCCTTGGCTCCGCAGCTTGCGAGCAGGCTGAGATTGCCGGTCAAAGATTCGCCACCGATTTCGCTGAACCGGGTCGCTTGTGAGCACTTGCTCACCGGAGGGTCACGCAAATCCATCTATATTGAAATGTCCGAACTTTTGGAAAAACTCGGGGCTGCCCCTCCTCCCGCTCTGTGTGACCTGGCATCGATTACCGACTTCGACCTCTATCTCTACGGCACGATTGACTCTCTGCTGCCTGCCGCGCTCGAGAAGTCCCGGCCCGGTTTTCGGCGTCAGGACCACGTGCTTTCCTACGATTATAAGCGTCCGGTGGATGTCCCCGAAAGGATGGATCCAGCGCTTGTTTATCATATCGTTGGCAGCCGCCAGACGTACCCCAACTTTGCAGTCTGGGAAGAAGACTATTTGGAGTTCATCTGCGGCCTTACCCGGCACCACGCCCAGCTAGAGCGGCTCTTCCTGCTGCTCAAAACGCGTTATCTTCTTCTCCTCGGTGCGCCTTTTCACGACTGGATGGTCCGATTTTTTCTTTTCCTGGTGAAGGGAGGACGATTCACGGACCGCCGGAAGGACGATATTCAGGCTTACCTCGCCGATCGCCCGGAGAATCTGGGAGAACCGCTGATTTTTTTCTTCAACAAGGTGGTTGGCACAACGAGGATTATTCCGGGCGATCCGGCCGACTTTGTGCGGGAATTGACTCAACGTTGGAAGGCGGAGTACGCCACCGCTGCGAGCGGCGAGGACGTTTTAATCCAAATGCCCGACGAGATGCCGCGCGGCGCAATTTTCATCAGTTATTCAAGGGACGACAAGGCGGCGATAGGAAACCTCGTGCGCGGGCTGCGCACCGCCCAGATTCCAGTTTGGGTTGATAAACAACGGTTGCACGCCGGCGAAAACTACCAAAGGAACCTCGAATTCGCAGTCAAGAGCGCCTGTAGTTTCTTTGTATCAGTCATCTCCCGGGCTACAGAGTCCGATCCCACTCGCTTCGTGCATACTGAACGGCGTTGGGCGGCACAGCGACACGTCGACGGGTTCGTCTACTACATTCCGGTAATTATCGACGACACCGAAGAGCCTAAATTGGAGCCGGCGAGTTTCTCGAAGATCCATTTCGATCGTTTACCTGAAGGATCGATCACCCCGGTCTTTACACACAAGCTCCGGCAGTGGACAGAAGAGTATCGCATGGCGGGGCAACCCCGGGACTGAAAGATGGCGGAATCAGTCATTTCTCAGGGCACCGGGGGAGCAACCGTGGATCCCGATCACCCGTGGCTGGGACTGCATCCATTCACCGAGGAGAACCAGCACTATTTCTTCGGACGAACCGCGGAAATCCGCGAGATCTTTCTGCGAGTCCGCGAGAACCCGCTGACCGTGCTATACGGCAATTCCGGTCTTGGCAAGACCTCGCTCGTGCGGGCGGGATTGATTCCGAAATTGCGCGTCGAACGATTCCGGCCAGTTCATTTGCTCCTGGATTTCAGTTCAGCCTCTCCGTCGCTGACGGATCAAGTTCGAGAGGCGTTGGCCAAGGTCTGCGCGGATCCCGATTCGGACGCGGCGACGCTGCTGGAGCGATGGGCGCCGCTGGGCAGTTTGTGGGAGATCTATGCACACGAAAAACTTCGGCCGCCAGAGATTGCCGCCCGTCCGCCGGTATTGATTTTCGATCAATTTGAGGAAGTATTCACCTTGGGCCGTGACGAGGCTGGAACTGCAAACAGACGGAATGCCGAGGTTACGGAACTCTTCACCCAGATCGCCGACCTGGTCGAAAACAGAGCACCGGCAAAGTTGCAGGCTCTTTTTCGGGACGAGCCCCAACGCGCGCTCGACTACGATTTTGGTACCACGGTCGCACGGGTTGTACTCGCGCTGAGAGAAGATTTCTTGGCTCAGTTCGAGCAGTGGAAGAGCGCAATGCCCTCGCTAATGCGCAACCGTATGCCATTGCGGCTGCTGACCGGTCCGCAAGCATTGGAAGCGGTGGTCCGTCCCGGGCGCATGGATGGCCTAAGTCTTGTGTCCGATCAAGTGGGTGAACAGATTGTCCGGTTCGTAGCGCAGCGGCCGGATGACACGCCGCTCGAACAGATCGAGGCAGTTCCTCCTTTGGTCAGCCTGGTGTGCGAGCGGCTCAACGCCGCCCGGCTTGAGGCGAAACCGCCAGACAAGGAAATCTCGGACGAGCTCGTCAAGTCGCAAGGAGCTGATATTCTACAACGATTCTACGATGAGAGCTTTGCGGCTTTTTGCGACGGGGAGCGTGAAGCGGTGCGTGAATATATCGAGGAGCGGATGGTTACGGTGGGAGGCCATCGCAATCCGGTCGCACGGGAGGACGCAGTCGCCGAGCTTGCGCGACGGGGTATATCGGCGCCCGACAGCGTCCTTGACGCTTTAATTGCGCGGCGTTTGCTCACTCCCGAACAGCGCGGGGGGATCCAGCGTCTAGAGATCACCCATGACGTGCTGGCTCCGCTGGTCGTTCGCGGACGAAAAGAGCGGGAGGAGCGTCATCTGACCAGAGAAGCGGAGCGACGGACTGAAGAAGCGAAGCGAAAACAAGCAGAAGCCGAGGCTTTAGCGGCAACCGAACGTAGGCACCGCAGGTGGCTTGGGATAGCATTGGGCTTCGTAAGCGCGCTGCTGCTTTTAGCAGTGGGCGCCTTATGGTTTGCAGTCCAGCAAAAGCAGCGGGCTGATGAAGCCGCTGCGCGTGCGGACGAACAGTCGGCGCTCGCACGCCAGGAACGGACCCGAGCTGATCAAGCGGCGCGGGAGGCGACGATTGCCGCTGCGCGTGCCGAGGAAAAGTCGAAGGAGGCGTTAAAAGAAAAACAACTTGCCGATGAAGCTACAAAAGCGGCGGAAAAATCCGCCTCGCGTTTGCAGGAGCAGTTGGCGCGTGCGCAGATCGAGGAGGGCCGCGCCTGGATCGAACGAGCCAAATTAAACTCCGCCCGCGGAAATAATTTTGCTGCCGTTCTGATGGCCGCGCGAGCGCTTGGGTTCGCCGGCTATGGCCGGGAAAAGATTGTGGATCCAAAGTTCAATGAAGAATTTCCCGTCCTTTTGACTAGAACCAATGACCCAATAGACGAGCAGGAAGCTCGCCGGCGGATAAATGAAGCAGCCCTCTCCGCCGGCTATTTTGGCTTGCCGCTCTGGCAAAGTCCAGTGTTCCGCCAAGATGATGATCTTGTTTCGAGCGTTGCGTGGAGTCCGGATGGAAAGACCCTGGCCTCGGGTTCTGATGACCACACGGTGAAGCTCTGGGAGGCCGCCACGGGCAAACTGCTGAGCACCTTGGAGGGGCACACCGACGCGGTTCTGAGCGTAGCCTGGAGTCCGGATGGAAAGACCCTGGCCTCGGGTTCTGGTGACAACACGGTGAAGCTCTGGGAGGTCGCCACGGCTAAACCGCTGAGCACCTTGGAGGGGCACGCTGGCTCGGTTTTAAGCGTGGCCTGGAGTCCGGATGGAAAAACCCTGGCCTCCTGTTCTCGTGACAACACGGTGAAGCTCTGGGACACCGCCACGGGCAAACTGCTGAGCACCTTGAAGGGGCACACTGATGTGGTTGAGAGCGTTGCGTGGAGTCCGGACGGAAAGACCCTGGCCTCGGGTTCTGGTGACCACACGGTGAAGCTCTGGGAGGCCGCCACGGGCAAACTGCTGAGCACCTTGGAGGGGCAAACTGACCCGGTTTGGAGCGTAGCATGAAGTCCGGATGGAAAGACCCTGGCCTCGGGTTCTAGTGACAAGACGGTGAAGCTCTGGGAGGCCGCCACCGGCAAACTGCTGAGCACCTTGGAGGGGCACACTGACCTGGTTCGCAGCGTAGCCTGGAGTCCGGATGGAAAAACCCTGGCCTCGGGTTCTGGTGACCACACGGTGAAGCTCTGGGACGCCGCCACGGGCAAACTGCTGAGCACCTTGGAGGGGCACGCTGACTTGGTTCGCAGCGTAGCTTGGAGTCCGGATGGAAAAACCTTGGCCTCGGGTTCTGGTGACCAGACGGTAGAGCTCTGGGACACCGCCACGGGCAAACTGCTGAGCACCTTGAAGGGGCACACTGACGTGGTTGAGAGCGTAGCATGGAGTCTGGATGGAAAGACCTTGGCCTCGGGTTCTCGTGACCACACGGTGAAACTCTGGGTGGCAGCCACGGGTAAACTGCTGAGCACCTTGGAGGGGCACACTAACTGGGTTTTAAGCGTTGCCTGGAGTCCGGATGGAAAGACCCTGGCCTCGGGTTCTTTTGACAAGACGGTGAAGCTCTGGGAGGTCGCCACGGGCAAACTGGTGACGACCTTCCAGGGGCACACCGGCGCAGTTCGGAGCGTTGCCTGGAGTCCGGATGGAAAGACCCTGGCCTCGGGTTCTGATGACCAAACGGTGAAGCTCTGGGAGGTCGCCACGGGCAAACTGGTGACGACCTTCCAGGGGCACACTGCCGTGGTTGAGAGCGTAGCCTGGAGTCCGGACGGAAAGTCCCTGGCCTCGGGTTCTGGTGACCAAACGGTGAAGCTCTGGGAGGCCGCCACGGGCAAACTGCTAAGCACCTTGAAGTTGCACACTGACTCGGTTTGGAGCGTAGCCTGGAGTCCGGATGGAAAGACCCTGGCCTCGGGTTCTGGTGACCACACGGTAGAGCTCTGGGAGACCGCCACTGGCAAACCGCTGAGCAACTTGCAGTGGCACACTCACGCGGTTTACAGCGTGGCCTGGAGTCCGGATGGAAAGACCCTGGCCTCCGGTTCTCGTGACAACATGGTGAAGCTCTGGGACACTGCCACGGGCAAACCGCTGAGCACCTTGGACGGGCACACTAACGCGGTTACAAGCGTAGCATGGAGTCCAGATGGAAAGACCCTGGCCTCGGGTTCTGGGGACAACACAGTGAAGCTGTGGGACACCGCCTCGGGTAAACTGCTGAGCACGTTGGAGGGGCACACTAACACGGTTGCAAGCGTAGCCTGGAGTGCGGACGGAAAGACCCTGGCCTCGGGTTCTTTTGACAAGACGGTGAAGCTTTGGGAGGCCGCCACGGGCAAACTGCTGGCCACCTTGGAGGGGCACACTGGCACGGTTTGGAGCGTAGCCTGGAGTCCGGATGGAAAGACCCTGGCCTCGGGTTCTTTTGACAAGACGGTGAAGCTTTGGGAGGCCGCCACGGGCAAACTGCTGGCCACCTTGGAGGGGCACACTGGCGAGGTTACAGGCGTAGCCTGGAGTCCGGACGGAAAGACCCTGGCCTCCGGTTCTTTTGACAAGACGGTGAAGCTTTGGGAGGCCGCCACGGGCAAACTGGTGACGACCTTCCAGGGCCACACTGGCACGGTTTGGAGCGTGGCCTGGAGTCCAAATGGAAAGACCCTGGCCTCCGGTTCTCGTGACAACACGGTGAAGCTCTGGGAGGTCGCCACGGCCAAACCGCTGAGCACCTTGCAAGGGCACACTGGCGAGCTTTGGAGCGTTGCGTGGAGTCCGGATGGAAAGACCCTGGCCACGGGTTCTAGTGATCAGACGGTGAAGCTTTGGGAGGCTGCCACGGGCAAACTGCTGGCCACCTTGCAGGGGCACAGTGACACGGTTGCAAGCGTAGTATGGAGTCCGGACGGAAAGTCCCTGGCCTCGGGTTCTGGTGACCACACGGTGAAGCTCTGGGAGGCCGCCACAGGCAAACTTCTGAGCACCTTGGAGGGGCAAACTGACCCGGTTTTGAGCGTAGCATGGAGTCCGGATGGAAAGACCCTGGCCTCGGGTTCTCGTGACAAGACGGTGAAGCTCTGGGAGGCGCCGTCTACTTTCGAAATCGATTTGGCTGAATATCTCCGTTCTCGATGGATACGCTTCGCCGGTAGCGAAGTCGCTTGGGAATCGAACGACAACTTGCTCCGCGACCGATCCTTCGACGTTGTCAACCTGCGAGGGACAACCCTGCTCGGTATCGAACGCAGCGGTTCAGTGGGCTCGCAAAAATTGGCGGAAGAACTGTCCTTGTTCTTGCACGCCGGGAACTTCCCTGAAGCGATTGCAATTTGGAAGGCCGCACCGGCGGGAGTCGCTGGTTTACCGATCCGCCAGATGCTCCTCGCCGCCCTTTCAGCATCCGCAGCGGACGACCTGTTCTCAAACACTACCTGGCGAGGCATTTGGCTTACTGAGCAAATCCAGTCGATAATAACTTCCGAAGCGATGCTCGACCCGGCGGTTTCCCTTGGCATGCTGCGCTTAGATACTCAACTAGATCTCGCCGGTTCCGACGAAGCTAAAGTCGTGTCGGTCCGTGAAAGCTTCAACGCGCGCATAGCCGGCATGGCCCCGCGATCCTGGTTCGCTGCACTTGGCCGGAGTTTGGTGGCTGCTGCGACGAAAGAACTTGGGACACGCAGCGGCGGAAAAGAAGGGCGCAAACTGTTCGAAGAGGCCGTGGCCGCCTATCGCTTCGTCCTCGAGGTCTGGACCAAGGCCGATCTGCCTCAGGATTGGGCCTCGACCCAGAACGATCTGGGCATCGCGCTTTACGAACTCGGGACGCGCAGCGACGGAGAAGAAGGCCGCAAACTGCTCGAAGACGCGGTGACCGCCTACCGCTCCGCTCTCGAGGTCAGGACCAAGGCCGATCTGGCTCGGGATTGGGCCGTGACCCAGAACTATCTGGGCAACGCGCTTTACGAACTCGGGACGCGCAGCGACGGAGAAGAAAGCCGCAAACTGCTCGAAGACGCGGTGACCGCTTACCGCTCCGCCCTCGAGGTCTATACCAAGGCCGATCTGCCTCAGGATTGGGCCTTGACCCAGAACAATTTGGGCAACGCGCTTTACGAACTCGGGACACGCAGCGGCGCAGAAGAAGGACGTAAACTGCTCGAAGACGCGGTGGCCGCTTATCGGTCCGCCCTGGAGGTCAGGACTAAAGCCGGCTTGCCTCAGGATTGGGCGGCGACTCAGAACAATCTGGGCAACGCGCTTTACGAACTCGGGAGGCTCAGCGGCGCGGAAGAAGAGCGCAAATCGCTCGACGAGGCGGTGGCCGCTTATCACTCCGCCCTTGAGGTCTATACCAGGGCCGATGTGCCTCAGGATTGGGCCATGACCCAGTGCAATCTGGGCATAGCGCTTATGGAACGCGGGACGCTCATCGGCGCAGAAGAAGGGCACAAGGCGCTCGAAGACGCGGTGGCTGCTTTTCACTCCGCCCTGGAGGTCAGGACCAAGGCTGACCTGCCGCAGAATTGGGCCGCGACCCAGAACGATCTGGGCAACGCGCTTTACGAACTCGGGACGCGCAGCGGCGCAGAAGAAGGGCGTAAATTGCTCGAAGACGCAGTGGGCGCTTATCGCTCTGCCCTCGAGGTCTACACGAGGGCCGATGCGCCTGAGGATTGGGCCAGGAACCAGAACAATCTGGGCAACGCGCTATACGAACTGGGGACGCGCGGCGGCGTGGAAGAAGAGCGCAAATTGCTCGAAGAGGCGGTGGCCGCTTATCGCTCCGCCCTGGAGGTCAGGACCAAGGCCGATTTCCCCCAGGATTGGGCCGCGACCCAGAACAATCTGAGCGACGCGCTTCGGGCTCTGGGCCAGCGATTGGGAGGAGAAGAGGGCCTGAAACGGCAACGGGAATCGGTAGAATTGCTTCGGGACGTGATGTCCTATCATCCCGACGATGTGTCACGTTACCGTTTGGCCTCTGTGCTCGGCGGACTCGCCTTCAACTTGATTTTGAATAGCCAGTTCGCGGAGGCTCAGATACGGTGCGAAGAGGCTCAACGGCTGGCTAGTGAGATCGGCGACGGGGTCCAGAAAAGTAACCGCGACAATTTGATCTTCATCCAGCAAAACCTCGCCCACGCCCTCCTTTTCCAGGGCCATTACGACCAGGCGCTAGCAATTTACCGCCAATATTGGGACAAACCGCTGAATGGGAAAACCTTTAGTGAAATGACGCTGGAGGATTTCGCCGCATTCGACAAAGCGGGCCTGACCCATCCCGACCTGTCTCGGATGAGGCAGGCACTGGGGAAATTACGTCCCAAGGAGTGAAAAGTTTCTTTACAATAATCTGATGGTTTGCGCTTTAGCGGAGGGGGAACCTATGAGCATCGTGAATGAAGTTGGCGGCGACCTCGACGGTTTGTCGCAACTGCGCGCGCTGATGGCTTCGGGACGCAAACCGGGCATTCTGGTCGCGCTCGATTTCGAGTTTGTCGAAGTCGAAGCTGGCAAGGCTGTTTTTGCGGGTACTCCGGGGGAACACGCCTACAATCCGATCGGGACGGTGCATGGTGGCTATGCCGCGACGCTTCTCGATTCCGCCTGCGGTTGCGCCGTGCATTCCCGCCTCACGGCATCGCAGGCTTATACGACGTTGGAGCTGAAGGTCGCCTATCACAAGCCGATTACCAAAAACACCGGGCTCCTGCGCGCTGAGGGCAGCGTGCTTTCGTTCGGGCGGAGGTCGGCGTTCGCCGAGGCCAAGCTGACTGATGCGAAGGGCAATTTGTATGCGTCCGCGACGTCGACGTTGCTCGTGTTCGACAGGTGAGGAACACGGCCTGCCGCACAATAGCAGCATGCGGACTATTCCGCTCGATCGACTTGGGGAAGCCGGCGAGGTTGCGAAAGCCGTTCTTTATTTGGCGTCGGATCATGCTTCCAACGTGACTGGCACCGAGATCGTGGTGGATGGTGGCACGAATTTTTGCAATCGAAGCCCCGGTTCACGGTAGACGACGTGCTGGCGGGGAAGGAATCGACGCACATGTGTTCGCGGACCGGGTTCTACCGGACTTAATTTCCGCCGCACGCGCTTCCGGTGACGCGACAGCGAATGCCGCTGCCGACGTATTGGAGCGCTGGAGCCGGAACAGTGATGCGACCGATACGGGCGCGATTCTTTTCGAGGGCTGGTACAACGCCTACCTGGCGGAATCCACGTCGCCGAGAAGCACCAGCTGGGGTGCTGACTACCCGGCCTTTCGTATGGCTTGCCCTACGAAGCCTTGGCGTAGTGGGGCGCGTCGGCGAGACTGGAGAGGTAACGCGTCCTCCGTCACGAAGCTTCTCGGATACGGAAGAACACAGGCGAGACGCCTATGATACTTTGGGCGCCGTATTTGGCAACGTCCAATATAGAAATCGCCGCGGAAGGCGAGTCCGTTCTATGAGCAGCTCCGTACGTCGTTCATAGCGCCCCTGGCCTGTCATTTGCAGACTTCGTCCAATCGCAACCGTACTCGAATCGTCAAACGGCGGTTCTCTCCTCAGGCACGAACGTCGGCGAGTCCAAAGTATCATAGGCGTCTCGCCTGTGTCTGGTTGGATGACTCCACAAGCCAGTAGGGAACCGACACCGGAGGATGTGCGTCCCGCTAGTGTTCTGTTGCGTAAATGACTATACATAAAATTCAGGCGGCTTTCTTTAGCCGTTTCTTGGGTTTTGTGCATCCTGGAGAGATTTCCTCCAGCCGCTGACGACAC
>Ga0074046_10004725_pt1 | contig 11023 bp, 8 predicted proteins | sample BogForMeECP23OM3_FD_94441 | JGI IMG/M metagenome (GOLD analysis project Ga0074046, IMG submission 94441) | Bog forest soil microbial communities from Calvert Island, British Columbia, Canada - Bog Forest MetaG ECP23OM3 | ecosystem: Environmental > Terrestrial > Soil > Wetlands ...
ACGAACATTTCGCACGCCATCAGGAAGAACCAGCCGCCCGCCACCGACATCATGGAATTCCACACCAGCCCGATGGTCGAGAACGGCAAATCCAGCTCCAGGAACCTCTGCCAGCGGCTGAAGCGGAAAATGATCGCCGCTTCCCGCAAATCGCGCGGCACCGTCTTCAACGACGAATAAAAACTGAACGCGATGTTCCAGACTTGTCCCGTAAATATCAGGATGATCGACCCCAACTCCACTCCCAGTTGCCGGCTCGGAAACAGCGCCACCATCGCCAGCATCACGCCAGGAAGAAAACTCAGGACCGGAATCGATTGCAGGATGTCCAGCAGCGGAATCAGCACCATCTCCGCGCGCTTCGATTTCGCGGCCACGTATCCATAGGCCAGCGCGAACACCAGGCTTATGGCATAAGCCACCAGTATGCGCACTAACGAATACGCCGCATACAGCGGCAAGCTTCTCGGATCCTGCGAAATCTCCGCTTCCACCTTCACGGGACCCAGCCACGATCGCCCGATCGAATAGATGCCGAAAAGCACCGCAAACACGGAAACGAAGACCGCGATGTCAATCAGAAATGTCCACGCCCGGAGGGAGCCTGCGGGCCGCGCCGCCGCTGGAGGAAGCGGCGTATGGTGCTTCGGAAGAGGAGCGGGAGAGGGCACGGGAAGTTCAGATCTCGGTGAGCGTCAATTTGCCGCTGGCTGCGTCGTAATCGAAAAGCTCGGAATAGCGTCCCCATTGGATCGCTGTTTCCAGTTGCCGCCGCGATTCATCCTCGCTGAAGTGTTCATCAAGCAGGTCCTGGAAAAATTCCGCCGGCAGCGTGCGGTTCGCTTTGGCCTTCAACGCCTGTTCCATCTGCCGCAGCAGCGGCACGTTGGCCAGCACGGCCGTGCGGAAGATCTTCTTGCGCTCCTGGATATCGCCCTTTGCGAACGCCTCGCCGTTAGGCGTAATAGTCGCATCGCCTTCCTCCAGCTTCAGCAAACCCAGCAGCACCAGGGTGTCCACGGCGGGGAGCAGGGCATCCACTTCCAGGCTCAATTCGTCCGCCAACGCATGCAAATCCGCGTGTCCTCCCTGATCCGCAAGAATTTCCAAAAGCCCCGCCATTCCGCCCGGCCGCGTGTGCGGCAGCATCAGCGCGCCTTTTTGTTTCGCCGCCAGTATTCCTTGCAGCTCCGCCGGAGTGGCTTCAGGATGATCCTGCCGGGTCAGCGCTCGATAGATCTGATCCACGAGTTCGACGAATTGCGGCTCTTTGTGGTCTCGTGGGTGCGCCATGTCCACCGTGAACTCCGCGTGGATGTGCGCCGGATTTCGTCCCAGCACGATGATGCGGTCCGCCAGCACCACCGCTTCTTCGATATTGTGTGTAACGATGAAAATCGCCCGCGTCGGAATCTTTTTCCCTAGCCATAATTCCAGCAGTTCGCCCCGCAACGTCTCCGCCGTCAGCACGTCCAGCGCGGAAAACGGCTCGTCCATGAACAGCACTTCCGGCTCGACCACCAGGGCCCGCGCCACGCCGACGCGCTGTTTCATTCCTCCGCTTAGTTCTTTCGGATAGGCCGACTCGAATCCGTCGAGTCCCACTGCATCTATAATCCGCAGCGCGTGCTTGTGCCTTTCAAACTCCGCCACGCCGCGTGCCTCCAGCGGCGCTTCCACGTTTTCGATCACCGTCATCCAGGGAAACAGTGCAAAACTCTGGAACACAATGGAAACATTGGGCGTCTCCCCGCCCACCGGATGGCCATGCCAGTACACGCTGCCGCTGGACGCCGGCGAGAGTCCCGTAAGCATCCGCAGCATTGTTGATTTGCCGCAGCCCGACGGCCCCAGCAATGCGATAATCTGTCCCGGGTAGATCGCCAGGTCCGTCGGCGCGATCACCTGGATGCGGTTGCCATCCGGCTGCGGATAGAACTTTTCCAGCTTGCGCGCCTCGATGATGGGTTCAACACCTATGCTTACGCTGCTCATAATCCCGTGTATTATCTCTTAATTCCGCCGCGCTGGCACCCGCTTCTCGCTGGATCGCCGCGCGGCCCCAACTCCGGTTGCAGTTCCGTGTGAATCCTCGATGACAGGACCGCTTGCATCTCCGCCTCTTCTCGCGAAGCCTTGGATTCCAGCTTGGGCCATCGCCATTGCCATTTTCTTTTTCCTGTCCGTAGCCATCGTCCTGCCCTTCTTCTGGCTGGGCAGCGCTTCCGGCCACGATTTCGAGTTTCATGCTGCTTCCTGGCTGGACACCGCCTACCAGTGGAAGGAAGGCATCGTCTATCCACGTTGGACTGCCTGGATTAACCACCGCTTCGGCGAACCACGCTTCATCTTTTATCCGCCGCTTTCCTGGATGCTTGGCGCTGCCCTCAGCCTGCTTCTTCCCGGGATGTGGATCCCGCTAGCCTTCATCGTTCTTGTCCAGACCTTTGCGGGCTTCTCGGCGTTCGTTCTACTCCGCCGGCTCGCCAGCGATCGCGCGGCCATCCTCGGCGCCGCCTGCTACGTCATAAACCCCGATACACTCTTGCTGACTTACGTCCGCAGCGATTTCGCCGAGCAGCTCGCCTGCGCCATCTTTCCCCTCTTGCTTCTGGCCGCACTCCGCCTCGCAAATCTTTTCGATCCAGCTTCACGCAAATCCTCCCCGACGGCCTTCTTCGCGATTCCGTTTGCGGCTGTCTGGCTCACCAACGCCCCCGCTGGCGTCATCGCCAGTTATTCCCTGGCTCTTGTGTTTGCCTGGGCGGCGATCACCCAGCGCTCGTGGCAGATCGCTTTTCGCGCTGTTTGCGGGCTCCTGCTGGGTTTTGGTCTGTCTTGCTTTTATCTGATTCCTGCAGCCTACGAACAGCGTTGGGTCAACATCGGCCAAGCCCTCGCCAGCGGCCTTCTACCCTCCCAGAATTTCCTCTTCACCTACATCGCCGACGTCGAACACTCCTGGGTCAACTGGATCGCTTCCTTCTGCGCAATCCTCCTTTTTCTGATTTGCGCTGTCGCGGCCCTGATCTCCCGCCACTTCGCCTCTTTCGCCGATTCTGGCGACGCTCGCCGGAAAGCCTGGCACGCTCTTCTGGCGCTTGGAGCTGCGGCCACTCTTCTCATGTTCCGCTTCACTACCCCACTGTGGAACTTCTTGCCTAAACTTCGCTTCGTTCAGTTTCCCTGGCGTTGGATGTCCATTCTCGCCCTCGTCGGCGCCTGTTTTCTCGCCAGCGCCCTCCAGAAGCGCCGCGGATGGGCATGGTTCGCTCTTCTTCTCCTTCTTTCCGTTCCCCTCGCCCATTTCCTGGTGAACAACACCTGGTGGGACCCCGATGACTTCCCCACTCTCCAAGCAGCCATCACCGATGGAACAGGATTCGATGGCACGGACGAATATGATCCTCTCGGCGATGATCACCTCGACCTTCCACCGAATGCCCCGGCAGCAAAGGTTCTTCCTGCCGAGCCCGAGGATACGCGCGCCCCGGAAGCACGCGTTCAGATTGACAAATGGACCACCGAGGAAAAAACTCTGCGCGTCGATTCCCTTGGGCCTGCCCGTCTGGCCCTGCGCCTGCTCAACTATCCCGCCTGGCGCGTCGAGGTGAACGGCGTCTCCATCGTCCCTGGCCGCCCGGACGACTTCAATCAAATGGTCATTCCGATCGCTGCAGGGAGTTCCACAATTCACGTGCGCTTTGCGCGCACTCCGGACCGCACCCTGGGAATGCTCTTCTCGATTTTGAGTGTTTTGCTGACGGTCGTCTTGCTGCTCGTTGCGCGGAATCGCGGCTCCGCAAGAGTCTGACCTTCACGCTTTTCGCGGGCTGCTGTCTTACCGCCGGTCCACCGACGGATGCCGGATGTCCTGCCCCTGCACGATGTAGATCACGTCTTCCGCAATATTCGTCGCGTGGTCGCCAATCCGCTCCAGATTTTTCGCCACCAGAATCAACTCAAATGCGGGAAAGACCACGCTCGAATCGCCCATCATGTAAGTGAGCAGTTCGCGGAAAATCTGATCCCGGTAATGATCCACCTGGTCGTCTGTCGCCATCACCTTCTGGGCCAGCTCCACATCGCGCCGCACCACCGCGTTCAAGGCGTTCCTTACCTGTTCTTCCACCAGTTCCGTCATCCGCGGCAAATCCACGTAAGGTTTCACCCGGGGATGCCGCAGAATCCGCAACGCGCCCTGCGCAATGTTCACAGCCTGATCGCCGATGCGTTCCAGGTCGTTGTTGATGCGCGAAACCGCCAGCACAAACCGCAGGTCCGCCGCCATCAACTGGTGCAGCGCCAGCAATTGCACCACCCGGTCGTCAATTTCCAGTTGCAGCTCGTTGATGGCGTCTTCCTCGTCCAGCACGCGCTTGGCGAGCTGCTCATCCGTATCCAGCACCGCGTGCACGGACTGGTGCACGGCGCGCTCCGCCAGGCTGCCCATCCACAGCAGCCGCTCTTTCAGTTCGTTCAAATCCTTTTCGAAGTGACGTTCCATTGCGCCCTTCCCATCGGTATCTTATCTTGTTCCCAAGGCGGCCAAGACCAAAATCCCGCCACTCCTCATCCGAACCGGCCCGTGATGTACGCTTCCGTCCGCGGATCGCTCGGCGTGGTGAAGAGTTGCGGCGTCGGGCTGAACTCGATCATTTGCCCCGTCAGCAGGAACGCCGTGAAATCGCTCACACGCGCTGCCTGCTGCATGTTGTGCGTCACAATTCCGATCGTCGTCAGGTTCTTGAGTTCCACCAGCAACTCCTCGATCTTCGCCGTGCTGATGGGATCCAGCGCCGAACACGGCTCATCCAGCAGCAGCACCTCCGGCTCCACGGCCAGCGCCCGGGCAATGCACAGCCGCTGCTGTTGTCCGCCGGAAAGCTCGTACGCCGACTTGTGCAGGTGATCCTTTACCTCTTCCCACAACGCCGCTCGCCGCAAACTCTTCTCCACCATCTCGGAGGTCGAGCCTTTTATACCGTTAATCCGCAGTCCGTACGCGACGTTATCGAAGATCGACTTCGGAAATGGGTTGGGCCTCTGGAACACCATGCCCACCCGCCGCCTCAGCGAGGTCACGTCCTGCGCCAGAATATTCTGCCCATCCAGTTGGATCTCTCCTTCCAGGCGCGACGTGTGGAATGTCTCGTGCATACGGTTCAGCGCTCTCAGCAGCGTCGATTTGCCGCACCCTGACGGGCCGATCAGCGCCGTCACCCTCTTGTCGGCAATACCCAGGTTGATATCGAAGAGGATCTGCTTGCTGCCGTAGTAGAAATTGACCTTGGAGATCGTCATGCGCATCGGCAGCGGCGCGCTCCCGCCGTGCGCCACTGGTCCCACATTGCTTACGATATTCACTGAAAGCCCCGGCTTTGGTGACGCCTGCATGTTCATGACCTCGGCACCGCTATCCCGCGCGACAATATCGTCCGGGCCAAAATATTGATGATCAGAATCAATCCCAGCAACACCAACCCCGCCGCCCACGCCTGCCGGTGCCAATCCTCGTACGGCGACACCGCGTAATTGAAGATCACCACGGGCAGCGACGCCGTCGGCTGGCCCCACCCCTCGCTCCAGTAGCGGTTCCCAAATGCCGTGAACAGCAGCGGCGCGGTCTCCCCCGCCACCCGCGCCAGCGCCAGGAGTATCGCCGTTAGGATTCCCCGGTAGGCCGCCGGCACAACCACGGTCGCAATGGTCTTCCATTTGCTCGCTCCCAGCGCCATGGCCCCTTCCCGCAAATACCGTGGCACTCCGCCCAGAAACTCTTCCGTGCTGCGCAGCGTGATCGGAATCATCATGAGTCCCAGGGCAAACGCCCCCGCCAGTGTCGAAAAATGCCTGAACGGCAAAACCACCATGCTGTACGCGAAAATCCCGATCACGATAGAGGGTACGCCGTTCAACAGGTCCGCCGCGTACCGCACCACCGAGGCCACGGCGCTCCCGCTGAACTCCGCCAGATAAATCCCCCCGAGAAATCCGATCGGTACTCCGAGCAAGGACGCCGCCATCAGTAATTTCGCGCTTCCCACGATGGCATTCGCCATTCCCCCGCCCGCTTCGCCTACGGGCTTGGGGAGTTGCGTAAAGAAGGCCCAGTTGATGGACTTGCCGCCATTGAAAACCAAATAACCCAAGATGAGAAAGAGGACGCTCACGGAAACAAGCGCGCATAGTCCCGTCAGGGTCAGCATGAAGTTGCTGACAAACCGCCGCCACTTGACACGTGCACTCATCAGACGGGCACCCCGCTGCCTTTTTGTGTCGTCACGACTATCAAGATGCGTGCCAGCCCGTTCAGGATAAACGTCATCAGGAACAGCACCAGCCCTAATTCCACCAGGGCCTGCAAATACACGTCGCCCGTAGCTTCCGTAAACTGATTCGCAATCACCGAAGCGATCGAATCTCCCGGTGAAAACAGAGAGGCGCTGATCGTCGGGGTGTTCCCGATCACCATGGTCACGGCCATGGTCTCACCGAGAGCACGCGCCAGCGCCAGAAAAACCGAACCCAGGATGCCCGTCTTGGCGAACGGTACCACCACTTTCCAGGTTGATTCCCACCGCGTCGAGCCCAGCGCCAGCGCCGCTTCCCGCTGGTCCCGTGGCACTGATAGCAGCACTTCCCGCGATACCGAAATGATGTACGGGATCACCATGATGGCTAGGACCATGCCTGCGGTCAAGAATCCGACACCGTACGACGGCCCCTTAAAGAACGGCATAAAACCCAATGGCTCGTTCAACGCGGGGAAAATTACCGTGCGCATCAACGGCACGATGATGAACACTCCCAGCAACCCGTAAATCACGCTGGGTACCGCAGCCAGCAGATCAATGAAGAATTGCAGTGTGTCCGAAATCCGCGGCGGCGCCAACTCCGCGAGGAAAATTGCCGCTCCAATTCCCAGGGGCACGGCGATGAGCAGGGCCACCGCCGACGTGACCAGCGTTCCATACATGAACGGCAGGGCCCCGTACTGGTCTATGTTCGGGTCCCACACTCGCGTCACTAAAAAGTGCAATCCAAATTTCGCTCGTGCCAGCGCGGAGCCGGTCCACAGTTCATACACCAACAGCAGCGTGATCAGCACGACGCTCGCCGCGAACACCATCGTGGTCAGCCGCGCGATTTCGTCGCCGTCCCGCAAGCGGGATAGAAAAGAACGCGAGCCCGTCACCGGGCCCGCGTTCGGCAGAGTTGTCTTTGCTGTCGCCACGTTCCTCGCTGCTTGCTACTGGATGCTGTTGATCGCCTTCTTCTCTTTTTCGACGATTTCCTTCGGCAGCTTTGCGTAGGAAAGCCCTTCCGCATAGTTCTGCCCGTCTGTCAGCATCCACTTCAGAAAGCCCTTCACCGCCTCGCGCTTCCCCGCATCCTGAAACTTCTGCGGAATCAGCAGCCAGGTGAAGCTCGATATCGGGTAGGCTGTCTTTCCCGGCGCGTTCGTGATGGAAACCCGGAAATCTTCCGGTATGTCCTTGGCCGCACCCGCTGCCGCCGCGCTCACGCCCGCCAGGTCCGCCTTCACGAAATTCCCGGAGGAGTTCTTCACGGCGCCATAAGGAATATTGTTCTGCGCCGCGTAGATTAGCTCGACGTAACCGATGGAATTGGGGGTCTGCTTGATCAGTCCCGTCACCCCTTCGTTGCCTTTGCCACCCAGCCCCACGGGCCAGTTCACCGAAGTGTTCTTGCCGACCTTGCTCTTCCACTCGTCGCTGATCTTGGAAAGATAATCGGTCCAAATGTATGTCGTCCCGCTGCCATCCGAGCGGTGCACCACTACGATGTCATTCGCCGGCAGATTCACGCCCTTGTTGGCGCCCGCGATCGCCGGATCGTTCCATTTCGTGATTTTCCCGAGGAAAATGCCCGCAAGGGCCTCGGGCGTGAAATTCAGCGCCCCGCTCACTCCGGGTACATTGTAGGTTGGAACAGCCGCGCCAAGCACGGTTGGAAAGTGCAGAATCGCCGACCCTCGCTTGTCCTGGAAGGCCTTCAACTGGTCGTCGTTCATCGGGCCGTCCGTCGCGCCGAAATCCACTGTTCCTTCGGTCACTTGCTTAATGCCTGCCCCGGACCCCACCGATTGGTAGTTGAATTGGATGTTTGGATTCTTCTGATGATATTCGTCAAACCATTTCGAGTAAATTGGATACGGGAACGAGGCGCCGGCCCCATTGATCAGGAGCGGACTCTGCGCCGCCCACACCATCGCCCCCAGAGCGAGAACACCCACCACTAACACAGCAATCCTCTTCATGAAGTTTATCTCCCTGCGGATTCTAAATTTGCCCGAGTACCCTTCAGATTGACCGCCTATTGTTACAGAATTGTTACATCTCCTCGTAAGTCTGTTAAAAATCAGAAATGTTTAGTCTAAGTCGTTTAACTCTTCCTTTTTCCATAGAGTTACGCCCCAGATGGCCTCAGACAAGAAAAGGGCAGCTCCGTGTCGAGCTGCCCTTTTGCCGTCCTCTGAACCAGGACGCACCCAGTTAGTTGTGACAGTTTATGGCAAGTAGTAGCGGAACGACGTCCACACCATGTTATCCACCGCATGGGGCGCGATACTCGTCACCCCGGTCGGCAGGGTGCCGCCGCTACCCGACCAGCCGTTCCTGTACAAGTAGGAGTATTGCATGCCGAACTGCACTCTCCCCTTTTCCCCCTGATAGAACTTATACCAGAAGCCAAGGGTGCCTTCGCCGATGTAGCGGGTGTCTCCGTTGCAGTTGCTGCCTCCGGAAGGTGCGCCGGTTCCGCCGGGGGCGGACTCGATACCCTCGCAACCGGTATTGGTGGCGCCGGGATACCCATAGCCGCCGAGTCCCGTGTTTGAGGTCTTCCATGTGGTTACTGTTTCAGGAAGAGTTATGAAGACAGGGTTTTCGGTAACCGTGTCGGTGCCTTGCAAAGTAACATTGGTAGTGCTGGTGGTGCCGGTCACAGACAGGAAACCAGAGTAGGCTGCCCGCGCAGCATATTCGCCACCTACATAACCGTAGAGGTCAAACTTTGGCGTCACGTGCCAGTCCAGCTTGCCGAGCCAGTGGCCGCCACGAATCAGCGCAAGGGTGCCATTCGGACGTAGCGTGGCGTCGGGCAGTTGCGCGGAACCGAAGCGCCCAGTGCCATCGCCGTAAAATACCTTTGCGCCAAGGTCTAATTTCTTCGCAACCAGGGGTACTTCAAAGCTGGCTCCACCGCCACCCCCTGTCCGGGAATCGGTACTCGCTCCGGCCGCAGAGGGAGTGGTGTTTGTGCAGCCCGTGTTGGTGAGGGCGCCCGCGCCAGACAATACAACGCTGTTATAGGTGCCGGTGTAGACAGTCGGGTCAGTCAGGATGGGCGACGTATAAGTTACCGTCGTGCTTGTGGGGCCTTGTACGCTCACGACGGCGCATGGGTATACGCGATTCTGGAACGTGCTGACGATTCCAAACACTTCGTAATGGCCCCAACCCGGATCCAACGCCGCTTTGAAGACGAAGTCCGGCGTCTTATTGAGCGAGTAACCGGTGGTATCAAATGCGTTGTACAAACCACCGCCATTGCCCGGCGCGAACACGAAGGTGTTTGTCGTTGCGGCGCCGGCCGTGGAAGTATAGGTGCTGGTTCCGTGGGCCGTTAGCGTTGCCTGCGAGCCCTCCGCTGAAACGCCGATCGCAAACTTGTCGCCGAAGGTCTTCGTGAGGCGGGCACCGTAGGCACGCTGCCAGGTGTACCCTACGACGTACTGCGGGTCGATCTGCTGCGGGAACCATTCCGAGCGGTTGGCGATGCCCTTGCGGTTTTCCGTCGCCAGGCTCCACATCTGCCCGGCCGAGAACCCCCAGCCGTTTTCAAAGTCCGCCCGTGCCCACAACTGCCGTTGCCGGAACACATAGGAATTGCTCTGCCGGTTGTTGGAGGTTGTGCCCGAGCCAAGGAAGTCTGCTTCGTAGTAGCCGGACAGTTTCGCTTCACCCACCTTGGAGTCGACCAGCAGGGACAGACGCGACTGGCGAGCCGAAAGATTCATTTCCGAAAGCTTTCCCGTGGCGTTGTTCGGGTAAGGAATCGCGTTGAAGTTCGTGTTGATGTCGGCACTCTCAGCGCGCTCGCGGTTTACCGTTGCTGCTTCGATGAACCCTCCAGGCGTGATGTTCACGCCCTTAAACCGGATCGTCGACGGCCCCTTTTCTTCCGCACCGCCTTGTCCGCCCGTAGCGACTACTGCCGCGTTCACCGCTGCCGCGTTGCTCGATGCGAGGCTCGCCACGGAAGAATTCAGCGCTGAAGTTGTCGTCTTCACCTCTGCCGAGGTCGCCGCTGCTTCGTTCGCCTTCACGTTGGCTTCCGTCGCCCGTGAATTTGCGGCCGCGGCCGCTTCCCGCGCTTCCTCGATCTGACGGTCGCGCTTGGCCAGCTCTTCCTTCAACATCTGCAATTGTTCTTGTTGCGCCTGCAATGCTTGACGCAACTCTTCGACTTCCGCCGCGATCTCCGCGCTTGTCTTGGCCGTCGCGGGTTTTGCCGCAGCAGCAGACTTGGCCGGCTGCGCGTCGGCGCCCTTCGGTGTGTCTTTCGGTGAATCAGCGAGCGCTATTCCTGTCGCCAGGAGCAGCGATAATGTCAGTGCTGCAAATTTTTTCATTGCCTCTCTCTCTGTTACCTAGATTTCAAAGTCTTCCCGTGGGAAAAGTGCCACCCCGGGTTCCGAAGTTAGTGGCCCTCTCTTACGCTCATGTCAACTCAGGATGAATAGTCTGTAACAAGCTCTCCGTTAACGAATGTAACTCTATTTGTTTCAATCGCTTAGCTTTGAATCTGAAACTCTCTTAATCTTCCGGGTCCCGCTCGCCTCATCGGGGTGTGCACGGCCTCTCTCCGCCATGTGATCGGCCTTGGCTGCGCGACCATCTTCAACCTGTTTGGTGATCTCTCCTTTGTTTTCCCGTCGCCGCGACCCGTTTTTTTCTGTGGAGGGAGGAGAAGGGGACCGGTGCCAGGGGTGCAC
>Ga0074046_10004726_pt1 | contig 11022 bp, 18 predicted proteins | sample BogForMeECP23OM3_FD_94441 | JGI IMG/M metagenome (GOLD analysis project Ga0074046, IMG submission 94441) | Bog forest soil microbial communities from Calvert Island, British Columbia, Canada - Bog Forest MetaG ECP23OM3 | ecosystem: Environmental > Terrestrial > Soil > Wetlands ...
CGTGGCCATCGAGCCGAGGACCAAGAGCGACCAGGAGAAGCTGGGCACCGCGATCCAGCGGCTGGCCGAGGAGGATCCGACCTTCCAGGTCAGGACCGACGAAGAGACCGGGCAGACGATCATCTCGGGCATGGGCGAGCTGCACCTTGAGGTGCTGGTCGACCGGATGCGCCGCGAGTTCAAGGTCGAGGCGAACATCGGCCGCCCGCAGGTCGCCTACCGCGAGACGGTCCGGCGCAAGGTCGAGAAGGTCGAGTACACGCACAAGAAGCAGACCGGCGGTTCCGGCCAGTACGGCCGCGTGGTCATTAATCTCGAGCCCACCGGCGGCGACGGCGGCGGGTACGAGTTCGAGAACAAGGTAACCGGAGGCCGGATCCCCAGGGAGTACATCCCTTCGGTGGACGCCGGCTGCCAGGAGGCCGCCGAGTTCGGCGTCCTGGCCGGCTACCCGATGGTCGACGTGAAGGTGACGCTGACCGACGGCGCCTACCACGAGGTCGACTCGTCAGAGCTGGCCTTCAAGATCGCGGGTTCGATGGCGTTCAAGAAGGCTGCCGCCCAGGCGAATCCCGTGCTGCTCGAGCCGGTCATGGCCGTGGAGGTCAGGACGCCGGAGGAGTACATGGGCGACGTCATCGGCGACCTGAACAGCCGCCGTGGCCAGATCCAGGCCATGGAGGAACGATCCGGGGCCAGGGCAGTCAAGGCGCTTGTCCCGCTGTCAGAGATGTTCGGCTACGTGGGGGACCTGCGCAGCCGGACGCAGGGCCGGGCGGACTACAGCATGCAGTTCGATTCGTATGCCGAAGTCCCGCCCAGCATTGCCAAGGAGATCATCGCCAAGGCGCGAGGCGAGTAGTCAGCAGTCAGTTCGGCCCCATTCCCCGGCTCGCCCCGGCGGGTGGATTGCAACCAACGAGGAGAAATCAGTGGCGAAGGCCAAGTTCCAGCGGACTAAGCCGCACGTCAACATCGGCACCATCGGTCATATCGACCACGGCAAGACCACGCTGACCGCGGCGATCACCAAGGTGCTTCACGACAAGATGCCCGACGTCAATCCCTTCACCCCCTTCGACCAGATCGACAACGCGAAGGAGGAGAAGGAGCGCGGCATCACCATCTCGATCTCCCATGTCGAGTACCAGACCGAGAAGCGGCACTACGCGCACGTGGACTGCCCCGGTCACGCGGACTACATCAAGAACATGATCACGGGTGCCGCCCAGATGGACGGCGCGATCCTGGTGGTCGCCGCGACCGACGGCCCGATGCCGCAGACCCGTGAGCACGTGCTGCTCGCCCGCCAGGTCGGCGTGCCCTACATCGTGGTGGCGCTGAACAAGGCGGACATGGTGGACGACGAGGAGATCCTCGAGCTCGTCGAGCTCGAGGTCCGCGAGCTGCTCACCGAGTACGAGTTCCCCGGTGACGACGTGCCGGTGGTGCGGGTATCCGCGCTGAAGGCGCTCGAGGGCGACGCCGAGTGGGGCGACAAGGTCCTCGAGCTCATGACCGCGTGCGACGACTCCATCCCGGAGCCGGTGCGCGAGGTCGACAAGCCGTTCCTGATGCCGGTCGAGGATGTCTTCTCGATCACCGGCCGCGGGACCGTGGTGACCGGCCGGATCGAGCGCGGCACCATCCACACCGGCGAGACCGTCGACATCATCGGCATCAAGGAGAAGGCGCAGTCCACGACCGTCACTGGCGTGGAGATGTTCCGCAAGATCCTCGACGACGGCCAGGCCGGCGACAACGTGGGCCTGCTGCTGCGCGGCATCAAGCGCGAGGAGGTGGAGCGCGGCCAGGTCGTGATCAAGCCGGGCACCAACACCCCGCACACCGAGTTCGAGGGCCAGGTCTACATCCTGTCCAAGGACGAGGGCGGCCGCCACACGCCGTTCTTTAACAACTACCGTCCGCAGTTCTACTTCCGGACGACCGACGTGACCGGCGTGGTGAACCTCCCCGAGGGCACCGAGATGGTCATGCCGGGCGACCGGACCGACATGAAGGTCGACTTGATTCAGCCGATCGCCATGGAGGAGGGCCTGCGGTTCGCGATCCGAGAGGGTGGCCGCACCGTCGGCGCCGGCCGGGTCACGAAGATCATCAAGTAACGGTCGTTACCGCGGCGGCCGGGCCACCCGGCCCGGCCGCTGCGGCACGAGCACAGAACGTACAGCGGCTGACTAAAGCGAAGGACACCGAGGCCACAATGGCGGGACAGAAGATCCGCATCCGGCTCAAGGCATATGACCACGAGGTCATCGACAGCTCGGCGCGGAAGATCGTCGACACTGTGACGCGTACCGGCGCGCGGGTGGCCGGCCCGGTGCCGCTGCCGACCGAGAAGAACGTGTACTGCGTCATCCGCTCCCCGCACAAGTACAAGGACTCGCGCGAGCACTTCGAGATGCGCACGCACAAGCGGCTGATCGACATCATCGACCCGACGCCCAAGACGGTGGACTCGCTGATGCGCCTCGACCTGCCGGCTGGCGTCGACATCGAGATCAAGCTCTGAGGAACGCACCGACATGGGCAAGCAGATCAAAGGGATCCTGGGCACCAAGCTCGGCATGACCCAGGTCTTCAACGACGCCGGGCAGATCGTGCCGGTCACGGTGGTACAGGCCGGGCCGTGCGTGGTGACCGCTGTGCGCACCCCCGGCACCGACGGTTACTCGGCCGTGCAACTCGGCTTCGGGGAGATCGACCCGCGCAAGGTGACCAAGCCGGTCAGCGGCGTGTTCGAGAAGGCCGGCCTGACCCCGCGCAGGTACCTGGCCGAGCTGCGGACCGACGACGCGTCGGAGTACACGCTCGGGCAGGAAGTCACCGCCGAGGTGTTCGCCAGCGGGCAGCACGTCGACGTGACCGGCAAGAGCAAGGGCAAGGGCACGGCGGGCGTCATGAAGCGGCATGGCTTCCGGGGGCTCAGTGCCTCGCACGGAACCCAGCGCAAGCACCGCTCGCCGGGCTCCATCGGCGCGTGCGCGACCCCCGGCCGGGTGTTCAAGGGCGTGCGGATGGCGGGCCGGATGGGCGGCGTGCGCACCACCGTGCAGTCGCTCACCGTGCACGCCGTCGACGCCGAGCGCGGGCTGCTCCTGATCAAGGGCGCGGTGCCCGGCCCGAGCGGCCGGGTGGTGCTCGTCCGCAGCGCGGCCAGGAACCTGGGGGAGGAAGCCCGATGACAGCAGTCAGCGTCATTGGCCCGGGTGGCCATGCAGACGGCAAGACGGTGGAGCTGCCCGAGGAGATCTTCGCCGCCAAGGTCAACGTGCCGCTGATCCACCAGGTCGTGGTGGCGCAGCAGGCCGCGGCCCGGCAGGGCACGCACGCCACCAAGACCCGCGGCGAGGTGCGCGGCGGCGGCAAGAAGCCGTACCGGCAGAAGGGCACCGGCCGCGCCCGCCAGGGTTCGATCCGCGCGCCCCAGTACGCGGGCGGCGGCGTCGCCCACGGTCCGGTGCCGCGTTCTTACGTGCAGCGGACGCCGAAGAAGATGAAGGCGGCCGCGTTGCGCGGCGCGCTGTCCGACCGGCTCAGCCACGGCCGGGTCCACGTGGTCAGCGGCTTCGTCGACGGCGACGTGCCGCGGACCAAGGACGCGGTCGCGGTGCTGGCCACCGCGGTGGGCGTACTGGACCGGCCGGTACTCGTAGTCGCGCACCGCGATGACGAGATCACCTGGAAGTCCTTGCGGAACGTGCCGAGCGTGCACGTGCTCACCGAGGACCAGCTCAACACCTACGACGTGCTGGCCAGCGACTACGTGGTCTTCACCGAGCAGGCCCTGACGGCGTTCGTCACCCGGGCCAGGACGGCGACGGAGGCAGCCAAGTGAGCAGGGACTACAACCCGAGGGACATCCTGCTGAGGCCGGTGGTCTCGGAGAAGAGCTACGGGCTGCTCGACGAGGGCAAGTACACCTTCGTCGTCGACCCCGACGCCAACAAGACCCAGATAAGGCTCGCGGTCGAGGCCGTGTTCGGGGTCAAGGTGACCGGGGTAAACACCGTGAACCGTCCGGGCAAGCGCAGGCGCACCCGGTACGGCTGGGGCAAGCGGCCAGATACCAAGCGGGCGATCGTGACCCTCGCTGAGGGCGACAGGATCGACATTTTCGGCGGATCAGTCCGTGAAGGGAGACTCGACCAGACATGGGTATCCGTAAGTACAAGCCGACCACCCCGGGTCGGCGCGGCGCGAGCGGCCCGGACTTCTCTGAGATCACCAGGGATGAGCCGGAGAAGTCGCTGGTGCGCCCGCTGCACTCGCAGGGCGGCAGGAACGTGTACGGCCGCATCACCACCCGGCATCAGGGTGGCGGCCACAAGCGCGCCTACCGGCTGATCGACTTCAGGCGGGCGGACAAGGACGGCGTGCCGGCCAAGGTCGCGCACGTCGAGTACGACCCGAACCGCACCGCCCGGATCGCCCTGCTGCACTACGCGGACGGCGAGAAGCGCTACATCATCTGCCCGCAGGGCTTGTCGGTGGGCGACCGGGTGGAGAGCGGCGCCGGGGCCGACATCAAGCCGGGCAACTCGCTGCCGCTGCGCAGCATCCCGACCGGCACCGTGGTGCACGCCATCGAGCTGCGCCCGGGTGGCGGCGCGAAGATCGCGCGGTCCGCGGGTGCGGGGGTGCAGCTGCTCGCCAAGGAGGGCGGCTACGCCCAGCTGCGGATGCCGTCCGGCGAGATCCGGCGGGTCGACGCGACCTGCCGGGCCACGGTGGGCGAGGTGGGCAACGCCGAGCAGGGCAACGTCAAGCTCGGCAAGGCCGGCCGCAACCGGTGGAAGGGCCGTCGTCCCACGGTGCGCGGCGTGGCCATGAACCCCGTCGACCATCCGCTCGGCGGCGGCGAGGGCAAGAGTTCCGGCGGACGCCATCCGGTCAGCCCGTGGGGCCAGCCCGAGGGCCGGACCCGGCGGGCGCACAAGCCGAGTGACCGGCTGATCAGCCGTCGCCGCGGCAGGAACAAGCGGTAGGAGCAGTACGCGATGCCTCGTAGCCTTAAGAAGGGTCCCTTCGTGGACGACCACCTGATGAAGAAGGTGGACGTGCAGAACGAGAAGGGGTCGAAGACCGTCATTCGGACCTGGTCCCGGCGTTCCATGGTCGTCCCGGCCATGCTGGGGCACACGATCGCCGTGCATGACGGCAGGAAGCACATCCCGGTGTTCATCACCGAGTCGATGGTGGGCCACAAGCTCGGCGAGTTCGCGCCTACGCGCACTTTCCGATCTCACGTCAAGGACGACCGGCGCAGCCGTCGCTAGCCGGACCCAGGAGGAATGATGGAAGCCAGGGCAATGGCGCGGTACGTCCGCGTCACGCCGCGGAAGGCCCGCCGGGTGGTGGACCTGATCCGCGGGCTGCCCGCCGACGAGGCGCAGGCCGTGCTCACGTTCGCGCCGCAGTCGGCCAGTGACCCAGTCGGCAAGGTGCTCGCCAGCGCGATCGCCAACGCCGACGCCCGCGGTGGGCGCGGGGACCGGGGCATGCTGTGGGTGCGCCGTGCCTGGGTAGACGAGGGGCCGACGCTCAAGCGCTTCAGGCCGCGGGCCCAGGGCCGCGGCTACCGTGTTCTCAAGCGCACCAGCCACATCACGGTCATCGTCTCTGACGACGCCGAAGGAGGGACCCGCTAGTGGGACAGAAAGTGAACCCGCACGGGTTCCGGCTGGGCATCACCACCGACTTCAAGAGCCGCTGGTACGCCGACAAGCTGTACAAGGAGTACGTGGCCGAGGACGTGGCGATCCGGCGCATGCTGCAGCGCGGCATGGAGCGGGCCGGCATCTCCAAGGTTGAGATCGAGCGGACCAGGGACCGGGTGCGGGTAGACATCCATACCGCCAGGCCCGGCATCGTCATCGGCCGCCGCGGCGCCGAGGCGGACCGCATCCGCGGTGACCTGGAGAAGCTGACCGCCAAGCAGATCCAGCTGAACATCCTCGAGGTGAAGAACCCCGAGATCGATGCCCAGCTGGTCGCCCAGGGCGTCGCCGAGCAGCTGTCCAGCCGGGTTTCCTTCCGGCGGGCCATGCGCAAGGCGATCCAGAGCGCGATGAAGGGCGGCGCCAAGGGGATCCGGGTTCAGTGCTCGGGCCGTCTCGGCGGCGCGGAGATGTCGCGGTCGGAGTTCTACCGTGAGGGCCGCGTGCCGCTGCACACGCTGCGCGCGGACATCGACTACGGCTTCTACGAGGCCCGGACCACCTTCGGCCGGATCGGCGTGAAGGTCTGGATCTACAAGGGCGAGGCGCCGACCAGCCGGGCCGGGCGCGAGGCGCAGCAGGCCGCGCTGCGGGCCGCGGCCCAGCAGCGGCCCCAGCGCCCGCGTGAGCCGCAGTCGTCGGGTCGGCGTCGGCGCGGGGCCGAGACCGCGGCCGCAGGCGAGGAGGGCTGACGCATGCTCATTCCGCGCAGGGTCAAGCACCGCAAGCAGCACCGGCCGCACCGGACCGGCAACGCTACCGGCGGAACCCACGTGTCGTTCGGCGAGTTCGGAATCCAGGCTCTCGAGCACGCGTACGTGACCAACCGGCAGATCGAGGCCGCCCGTATCGCCATGACGCGGCATATCCGCCGTGGCGGGAAGGTGTGGATCAACATCTACCCGGACCGCCCGCTGACGAAGAAGCCGGCCGAGACCCGGATGGGCTCGGGCAAGGGATCACCAGAGTGGTGGATCGCCAACGTGAAGCCCGGCCGGGTCATGTTCGAGCTTTCCGGTGTCGCCGAGCCAGTCGCCCGGGAGGCGCTGCGCCGCGCGATCCACAAGCTGCCCATGAAATGCAGGGTGGTCAAGCGTGAATTGGGTGAGGGCTGATGTCAAAGAGAGCTGCCCATGCTCTGCTTGCTGACGTTGCAGAGGTGGTCAAGCGTGAATTGGGTGAGGGCTGATGTCAAAGAGAGCTGCCCATGCTCTGCTTGCTGACATTGCAGAGGTGGTCAAGCGTGAATTGGGTGAGGGCTGATGGCTAACAGCCTGACCGCGCAGCTGCGCATCTCCACCGAAGAGGAACTGCACGCCAAGCTGGCCGAAGCCAAGGAAGAGCTGTTCAACCTGCGCTTCCAGGGCGCGACCGGGCAGCTGGAGAGCCACGGCAGGCTCCGTGCGGTGCGCAAGGAAATCGCCCGTATCTACACGGTGATGCGAGAGCGCGAGCTCGGGATCATCACCTTGGTCGAGGATTCCGGCGAGCCGGAGGTTTCCGGGTCGCAGCCGCCGGTGGCGGTCGCCACCGGGTCGGCGGACGCGGATGACGTAGCCGAGGAGGCCGGCAAGTGAGCGAGAACGCCACGAGTGGCGCCGCGACGGGTGGTACCACGACGCCCCGGGGTTACCGCAAGGGCCGGGAAGGCTACGTGGTCAGCGACAAGATGGACAAGACCGTCGTCGTCCAGGTCGAAGACCACGTCACCCACCCGAAATACGGCAAGGTTTTGCGCCGTACCAAGAAGTACAAGGCCCACGACGCCACCAACGCCTGCGGCGTCGGCGACCGTGTGCTGCTGATGGAGATCCGGCCGCTGTCCGCGACCAAGCGCTGGCGGGTAGCCGAGATCCTGGAGAAGGCCAAGTAACAGATCCGCCTGGCTCCGATGCCCGGCGTGAGATAGCAGGAGTTGACGTGATCCAGCAGGAGTCGCGGCTCAAGGTCGCCGACAACACAGGTGCGAAGGAGATCCTCTGCATCCGTGTGCTCGGCGGCAGCGGCCGGCGATACGCGGGCATCGGTGACGTCATCGTGGCGACCGTGAAGGATGCCCTTCCCGGCGCCGGCGTGAAAAAGGGTGATGTCGTCAAGGCGGTCGTGGTGCGCACCCGCAAGGAGCGCCGCCGCGGCGATGGCTCCTACATCCGGTTCGACGAGAACGCGGCGGTGCTGATCAGGGACGGCGGTGACCCGCGGGGCACCCGCATCTTCGGCCCGGTCGGCCGGGAACTGCGGGAGAAGCGCTTCATGCGGATCATCTCGCTGGCGCCGGAGGTGCTCTGAATGAAGATCAAGAAGGGCGATCACGTGGTCGTCGTCGCGGGCCGTGACCGCGGCCGCACCGGCACGGTCATCGCGGCCTACCCGGACCGGGGCAAGGTGCTGGTCCAGGGCGTCAACATGGTCAAGAAGAACAAGAAGGTCAACCTCCAGGGCGCCCGCGGCGCCAAGGAGGGCGGCATCACGCACGCCGAGGCGCCGATCGACGTGAGCAACGTCCAGCTGGCCGACCCGGACAGCAAGCGGGCCGCGCGAGTCGGCTACCGGTTCGACGAGGACGGCAACAAGGTCCGCGTCGCCCGGCCGAGCGGGAAGGACATCTGATGACCACCGAAGTCGTCTCCTCGCCCCCGGTGCCGCGGCTCAAGGAGCGGTACCGGGCCGAGATCGCGCCCGCGCTCAGGGAAGAGTTCGGGTACGCCAACGTGATGCAGGTCCCGGGGCTGACCAAGATCGTCGTGAACATGGGCGTCGGCGAGGCGGCCAGGGACGCCAAGCTGATCGAGGGCGCGGTCCGCGACCTGTCCACGATCACCGGCCAGCGGCCGGCCGTGGCCCGGGCGAAGAAGTCCGTGGCTCAGTTCAAGCTGCGCGAGGGCATGCCCATCGGCGCGCACACCACGCTGCGCGGCGATCGCATGTGGGAGTTCCTCGACCGCCTGCTGACCATCGCGCTGCCCCGGATCCGCGACTTCCGCGGCCTGTCCGACCGGCAGTTCGACGGGCACGGGAACTACACGTTCGGCCTGACCGAGCAGCTCATGTTCCACGAGATCGACCCCGACAAGGTGGACAGGCAGCGCGGGATGGACATCACCGTCGTGACTACGGCAACAAACGACGCCGAAGGCCGCTCTTTGCTGCGGCGGCTCGGCTTCCCCTTCAGGGAGGGGTGACAAGTGGCAAAGAAAGCGCTGGTCGTCAAGGCGAACCGGACGCCCAAGTTCAAGGTGCGCGCGTACACGCGGTGCGCCCGTTGCGGGCGGCCGCGTGCGGTCTACCGCAGGTTCGGCCTGTGCCGGATCTGCTTCCGCACGATGGCGCACCGCGGTGAGCTGCCCGGCATCACCAAGTCCAGTTGGTAACCAAAGAAGAACGAGCACACCGCAGGTCCCGGTGCCGGTGAGAGCCGGCGGGAAACCGCGGTGAGGAAGGCCTGTTGGCCATGACGATGACCGACCCGATCGCGGACATGCTGACGCGTCTGCGGAACGCCAACTCGGCGTACCACGACACGGTGGGCATGCCGTACTCGAAGATCAAGTCCCACATCGCGGAGATCCTCCAGCAGGAGGGCTACATCGCGTCCTGGCGCGTGGAAGACGCCGAGGTCGGCAAGAACCTCGTGATCACGCTCAAGTTCGGGAACCAGCGCGAGCGCTCCATCGCCGGCATCAAGCGGGTGTCCAAGCCCGGCCTGCGGGTGTACGCGAAGAAAGACAACCTGCCCCGGGTTCTCGGTGGCCTCGGCGTGGCGATCATCTCCACGTCCGGCGGCCTGCTGACCGACAAGCAGGCCAAGAAGCGTGGCGTGGGCGGGGAAGTCCTCGCCTACGTCTGGTAAGGAGAGCTGCAATGTCAAGGATCGGGCGGCTCCCCGTGACCATCCCCAGCGGGGTTCAGGTCGAGATCGACGGGCGCCAGGTCACCGTGCAGGGGCCGAAGGGCACGCTGCACCACACCGTGGCCGACCCCATCGACGTCGTGCGTGAGGACGGGGTCATTAAGGTCACCAGGCCGAACGACGAGGGTCCCGTGCGGGCGCTGCACGGGCTGTCCCGCACGCTGATCGCGAACATGGTCACCGGCGTCACCGACGGCTACCGCAAGACCCTGGAGATCGTCGGCGTCGGCTACCGGGTGCAGGCCAAGGGCAGCGATCTGGAGTTCGCCCTCGGGTTCAGCCACCCCGTGACCGTCCACCCGCCCGAGGGCATCAGCTTCCGGGTCGAGGCCCCCACCAGGTTTGTCGTGGAAGGCATCGACAAGCAGATGGTGGGCGAGGTGGCCGCGCAAATCCGCAAGCTCCGCAAGCCGGACCCGTACAAGGGCAAGGGCGTGCGGTATCAGGGTGAGCAGATCCGCCGCAAGGTCGGGAAGGCTGGGAAGTAAGTCATGGCTGGCACCAAAACCAGGTCGCACGCACGCGCCACCGGACGGGTGCGTCCCCATACGCACGCGACGGCGGCCGGACGCGTCCGCCGCCACCTGCGGGTCCGCAAGCGGGTCACCGGCAGCGCGAGCAGGCCCCGGCTGGTCGTCAACCGGTCGGCGCGGCACATGTTCGCGCAGATCGTTGACGACAGCGTGGGCCGCACGCTGGCCGCCGCGTCCACCCTGGACCCGGCGATCCGCGCGGCCGAGGGCGACAAGAGCGCCAAGGCGCGTCAGGTCGGTGAACTCCTCGCGCGGCGCGCGGCGGAGGCCGGCATCGCGGCCGTGGTGTTCGACCGTGGCGGTTACCGCTACCACGGCCGCGTCGCGGCGCTCGCGGACGGCGCCAGGGAAGGCGGGCTGCAGCTGTGAACATTTCACCTGCGCCGCTCGTTGTTAATAATGAGATGAGGAAGGGCTAATGCCAGGAGCTCCGCGGCGCGGCAGCGGCGGTGAGCGGCGCGAGCGCCGTGAGGACCGGCGCGGCGGCGCGGCCGACAAGCAAGCCGCCTACCTAGAGCATGTGGTCACGATCAACCGCGTGGCCAAGGTCGTCAAGGGCGGCCGTCGCTTCAGCTTCACCGCCCTGGTCGTGGTGGGTGACGGCAACGGGATGGTCGGCGTCGGGTACGGCAAGGCCAAGGAGGTGCCGGCCGCCATCGCCAAGGGCGTGGAAGAGGCCAAGAAGCACTTCTTCCGCGTGCCCCGGATCGGCAGCACGATCCCGCACACCGTGCAGGGCGAGGAGGCGGCGGGCGTGGTGCTGCTCAAGCCGGCCAGCCCGGGAACCGGCGTCATCGCCGGCGGCCCGGTGCGCGCCGTGCTGGAGTGCGCGGGCATC
>Ga0074046_10004727_pt1 | contig 11021 bp, 11 predicted proteins | sample BogForMeECP23OM3_FD_94441 | JGI IMG/M metagenome (GOLD analysis project Ga0074046, IMG submission 94441) | Bog forest soil microbial communities from Calvert Island, British Columbia, Canada - Bog Forest MetaG ECP23OM3 | ecosystem: Environmental > Terrestrial > Soil > Wetlands ...
CCAGGGGATTCATCAAGGGCCGTGCCCAATGACCGAACGGCTGACTCAAGCCTCCCAAGGGCGGCATTAAGTGTCGCCATTTCAACTCGGAGTCCGCGGCGAAGCTTTGGAAGGTACTTGCGGACGGTCTTTATGATTCTGTTAAGCGCCTCGACAGAGTCCTCGTGAAATTTCTCTGCGTCTTGGTAGCTTGATGATGTCTGTTGTCGAGGAAGGTTCCTTGCAGTTTCTTGGATCGTTCCAGCCATGCGAGTTCCGTATTCCGAGGCTGACTTGTCCATCGTTCCCCAGGCGTTCCGGACAGCGGCTTCTAACCTAGAAGCTGCATTTTCGAGAGCGCTACACGCCTCCCTTACTGCCCTGGTTCTTTCAGAGAACCGTTTCTCATGTTCCTTCATTACGTCGCGTTCTAACGATTGACAGAAATTGGCCAGTTCATTAACGCCAACATCCGTCAAGTTTATCGCGCTGCTCTATTGTTCATCGTTTCCGATGATGGTGAACTCTGTTCGGGATTCTCCTGAGTGTTCTGGGCCATAAGCCGGTTTAGAGCGACCTCAACTGCTGTGCGAATCTGTTTACAAACGCTTTTTCTAATCTCCAATCCATCGTCTAATGTACTTTTTTTCAGTTCCGTTAACCGCCGTCTTAACTCCTCCTCGCGAATGCTGACCTCCCTTCGCTTTTCCTGATAGCCCGACCTCAGTCCATCAAGCTGTCGGTTAAGTTTCTCTTCTTTCCCATGCAGATCGTGTCTTTTCGATTGAAGCGAATGCGAACTGCCTTCAATCTTGACTCTCGATCGTCCGAGAATCCTGTCTAGCATGGTTGGCTTCTCACGGAGCAGCTTCAATCTCTGTGCATCCAGGGCATCAATTTCGCCGCGAATCTTGCCAATGGATCTCTCATACCCTCTCTTTGCTTCATGCGTTCGGTTTCTTTGCTCTTTCTCTAGATCGGCGATTTCAATTTCGTACGTCGAGAGCTGTTTTTGTAATTCAGCAATTTGATCCGAGAGGGTTTTTTCTGCGTCAATTCTCTCGGTGAGTTCGTTTCGAATATTTGCCACTAGTGTTCCTACAATAGCCTCGTATTGCTCGTCGGCGGCATCAGGTATCGAGTCTTTGAAGTCGGCCAAGACAGATTCCACATCCTTCATCCATCGCTGGAAATGCTCGTAGAACGGAGGCAGGGCGAAGCGCTGGGTTCCTAAGTGTTCGAGGGCGTTCGTTATTCTTGATGAGACCTCCAGCGGGTTTACCGGAATAACTTCTCGATATGCGAATGCGTTTTCTTGGCTAGTTCTTCTTTCTTTGAGGGCAGGTTTCTTCGTCGCTGCCCTACGCGAGCGCACGCCACGCGTGCGGGGTTCGTAGCTCATGGCTGATCCGTTCGATTTTCTCTGTATATATGCAAAGCGTGAATCGGTGAATTACTGGCTACCTGGTCCCTCTTAGCCAATAATGGCGTATTGCTAAACCCGCGACTATTCCGCCTGCGTGGGCTAGAAAACCGCCACCCCCAAAAAGATTCAATCCGATGAATAAGATCATACCGACGAGCCCCTTCCAGCCTCCCGCCGCGGCTAGCAGTCCAAATATTGCCCCCGATGCACCAACGCCTATGGCGTCTCCTCCAAGGAAGAGGAACGCAACGTTCCCGGCTAGCCCACTTACGAAATATGTAACTAACCATTTTTTCGTTGAGACTTGTTCTTCGAGGGATGTTCCGAAGATTAGGAGAAAGAGTACGTTTCCACCGAGGTGTGAGGGGTTCGCATGAAGGAACAACGAAGTGAATAGCATCCACACTGCACCTTGCCAGACGGCTGAATTTACTTGAGCAAGTGGGTAGAACAAGTCGTAATTGAGGGAGAGCAGGTTGCCGCCTACGATCCCTGTAGTCAAATAAACTACAATCAGCACGCATGACATCAGCACTGACGGCGAATCCCTGATCCTAGAACTTCGTTTCTCCTCCATACTCGAGCGCTCTCTTTGGTGAAGCTGGGTGTTTTTCACTTCGATTTAATAAGTGACCTCTCTTCAGAGCAGCTTGTGACATTCTCATCCGCGCGAGCGTTCGACATCGGCGAAAAAATTGCGAAACTCTCAGTCCTAACTCTCTTGGGAATAGGCGTTGCGGAATTGATTGTTGGGTTTTGGACCGGTAGTTTGGGGCTCAAAGCGGATGGCGTGGACTCGCTGTCTGATTCCGTTGTATCACTAATTGTATGGGTTGGTTTGCATTATTCAAGGCGCAGGCCTGACGCACGTTTTCATTTCGGATACCATAAAGTGGAGAGCCTATCCGCACTCGTCGTGTCGTTCGCAACGGTTGGGGTCGCGATGTACATTATGTATAACGCCTACCATACCTTCCTGAATCCAACCACGATCGCATATCCGATTATCGCGCTCGTGACGTTAGCCGTGTGCGGTTCTATCTCCGCGTACCGGGCTTTTCAAATGAGAGCTATAGCGAAAAAGTCTGGGCTTCTCTCTCTCAGGACGGACGCAAACAATTCGATCAAGGATGCTACCGGAACAGTTGTGGTTTTCGTGAGCATAATCGGAGCATCGCTGGGGATTCATGTCCTCGACGCCGTCGGTGGTATGATCATCTCAATCTACATTCTCGGCGTCGCCTACGTCGCAATCCGAGAATCATCCCTGATTTTGCTGGACGCCTGTGAAAGCCCGGAGATGAGTGCGGTGTTGGCTGGAGCCTTGAAAACCGTTGAAGGTATCGAGGAGGTTGGGAATATCAGGTTGCGGCCTTCTGGCCCCTACCTTACGGGAATCATATCTGTCCTTGTTGATGGGCACAGAACAATCGCCGAGTCAGAGCAACTACGTCGCAAGCTACTGGAAGTAGTGTCAGCAATAATCGATCCAGTGGGAGAAATATCGATCGTGTTCAGACCAAAGTGAGTATGATAGGGGGAGATTTACTCCATGCTCATAGTCGGTCTATGTTGCCGTACCAAGCAGTCAGTCTCTCGAATTTATCAGGAAACTGGTTCCCTGAGTATGGAAGTGGGCTGACCGCTCCAAAAGCCGCGAAGTCTGCGAGACTAGGCTTCTCGTCAAGCAAGAATCTTTGATCCGTCAACATTTCCTCAAGAATTTGAAGGTGGTTTTCCATCTGGGTCTTCAGATAGGGTCTCCTAGCTTGGAGTAGTTCCAACGAGCCACGTTTTGTTTCTTGGAGCTCGACGAAGACCCATCGTTCAATGTCATCCTTGAATGTTTTCGGAAAATCAGGAACGGCGTACTGCCAAACAATATCTTCGAGGCGGTAGTGTGCCCAATTCTCAATCGCCTTCGCCTCCCCTCTCTTGTGATTGGGATATATTGTAGGCTCCGGAGTCATTATCTCCAAAAAATCAGGAATTTCAGCGTAAGTGATTATCTGTTTGCCGTCAACAAGGGCCGGGACGTAGTCCTGTCCGGTAGCTCTGAGTAGTTCTCTTTTGTCATGGGCGCTTACCGCGTTGACTTTGTACTTGATCTTCTTGTAATCCATTATTTTTCGGACTTTGACGCACCAGTGGCTCCATGGTTCCTGGAAAAGTGTGAGCATGCGTCCTCTACGCCTCAATTTTCTCGACAAGTAGCATCTTGCCGAGAGTGGTTAAGGTGACTTTCGTTTTTCCTCTCGAATGCCTCGTGGCTCTTGCGAGGCCTAGGTCAATCAACCCTCGGGCGTCTTCCGATCCGTGGATGTGGTAGCTCAAAAGCGGTTTCCCGTAATTGGTCAATTTGCTAAGTTCGTCGAGGCTGTCGACTTCACCACCCGCCTTATCTAAGGCACGGAGTATGCTCATCTTCACCTCCGACACCATTTCTGTATAGCTTAACTTCATAGGCGGGAGCATCACGCATTCATCCCCTTTACAGAAAAACGCCTTGAAACCGAGTATGAATGAGGTGACCGCTGCCGCGATGCAAATCATCTTGTCTCCTCCGCTGACGTTCAACAGAAAATCTTCAAAGTTATCGCGGTTCTTTTCGACGATCTCTGAAAAGACTTGCATTATGTCCTTGTATGAATGTTCGGGCCTTATCTTATCGTGTACTTCCACCTCTGTTTTGAGCGTATTACTTATAGTCAACGCGAGGCGCTGAGCCACCTCCTTGTCTCGCTCATAGCACAAGAGAACGAGTTTGTTAGCGGGTGCGTTTCTCACGCCCGCCAGGACTCCCTCCGAATCCTCACCTACGGTGGCAATCTGCAGTGTCTTCCGGAATGTGTCCTCTCCGTTATCTTCAGATTTCTTGGATTGTCGACTCATAGCAGTCGCCTTAGTGGATCCCCTGACCATTGGCTTACGAAGCAGTCTGCGGCGATAAGTAAAGTCTGCCGGTCAAGAGTGTCAAGGATCATTCTGTTTCTTGGCTCTATCGGAAGCGTCGTGATGGGTAGCTTAGGTTGTTGAAAATTCTTCTTAACTGAGCCCCTGAGTACCCCCTAGGATCAATATTGCCGCTTAGGATCGGTTGCAGCGGTTGGTCGTACGCGGATTGGGTAGGTCCGTTTTACCCCAACGAAACCGAGCCAAATCAATATCTAAGCCTCTATTCACGAGTGTTCGATTGCGTGGAGATAGATTCAACGTTCTACCGCGCCCCGTCACCCGCCATGATTCAGCAATGGTACACTAACACCCCTAACGGATTCATCTTCACGCCGAAACTCCCGAAACGAATAACACATGACCAGCACTTGGATGATGTTTCATCATACCTCTCCCATTTCACAAGAACGCTGGAACAGCTTCAAGAAAAACTAGGGCCATTTATTATTCAACTTCCACCTTCATTCAAGCTTCCTAAACACGAAAAAGCCCTGACGAACTTTATCGCAGAACTGAATCCGAAATCCAAGTATGCGATAGAATTTCGGCACAAGTCTTGGTTTAACCCGGAAACGCAGAAGCTGCTTCAGAGTAACAATATCTGTCAAGTTTGGTCTGTTAACCAATACCTCACAACACCTCCAACCCTCACCTCCGACACAGTCTACCTCCGCCTCGTTGGAGACAGGGCCTTGACAGAGTTCAAGAAGACGCAGAGGGATCAAACGGAAACGATGCAAACGTGGAAGAAAGCCCTCGACGAGGTAGGCGACTCGGTGAAGGACCGCTTCGTTTTCTTCAACAACCACTTCGCTGGCTTCGGGCCCGCGTCTGTTAACGAGTTCAGGCGTTTGATGGGATTAGTGGAGTTGGATTGGTCGAGTCTGAAGGGCGGCTCTAAAACTCAGAGGACACTCTTCGATTTCGCAAAAGGAGGCTAGGAAGGGTCTGGAGTTGGTACGCGTCATCTTCCACGTCGACCTAGACGCGTTCTACGCCTCTGTCGAGCAGAGAGAGAATCAAGCCCTACGTGACGTTCCTCTAATCATTGGTGCTGATCCGAAAAATGGGAAAGGAAGAGGAGTAGTTGTTGCTTGTTCATATGAAGCTAGGAAACGAGGGCTTCACTCGGGGCAACCAATCTCAAGAGCATACCGACTCTGTCCCGACGGCGTGTATGTTCAACCAAACCTTGCGTTGTACGGCCAAGTCTCTGCTGATGTCATGGATCGTATCAGGAAATTTGCTAACAAGTTTGAGCAAGTAAGCATAGACGAGGCGTTCCTGGATGTTACCGAAAAATCCAAGGCGTCTGGCGAGCCAATTGTATTGGCGAAGCAAATTAAGGCTGAACTCAAGGAAAAAGAACGACTAACCTGTTCCATCGGAATAGCCCCAAACAAGTCGGCTGCCAAGATCGCCTCTGACTACCAAAAACCGGACGGCCTCACTTACATCGAGGCCGAACGAGTAAAGGAATTCCTCGCACCACTAGCAGTCTCAAAGATTTCAGGAATAGGAGAGAAGACCGAGACACGACTCAACGAGCTTGGAATCAAAACCATAGGTGACCTTGCCAATTACTCGCCGCGGTCCCTTTACAAGCAGTTCGGGAAGTCGGCAGTCTGGCTCTGGGCCATAGCGAATGCCGAAGAGCGTGTAGAAGTCCAAGAGAATTATGAGATGAAGTCGATTGGAGGTGAACATACCTTCGAAGTCGATACCGACGATTGGTCGACCGTAAACGAGCAATTGGTTAACTTGGTTAACTATGTTCACAAACGTTTGATCGAAGCGAACATGACTTTTCGCACGGTGGGATTGAAAATACGCTTCACGGGGTTTGAGACTTACACAAGGGAGAAGAGCTTGCGATTCTCAACCACAGAAAAACGGTCAATCCTTACTACAATTCAGGAACTTCTGGAAGAGTTCAGGAGCCGTCCCAAGAAGGTAAGACTGGTTGGGGTGAGGCTATCTGGCCTGGCTGAAAACCCAGAGAAATCTACAACAAAACCAACGTTAGATGCATTCGTGTCATTCAAGGGCTAGGAGGCTGAGACGATTTCCGGTGCCAATCCAACCACGATTGATCTTAGAGCTGCGATTTCCTCACTGTTCATTTGGCGCAATGGAGGTCTCACGTTCCCTGATTTCAGCCCTCGCATCTTCAAGACTTCAAGGAGCGGGGCGAGAGGGGGGTTGCTCATGGCGGCGCGCAACGAGTGTATCTTCTTCTGCAATCTTTCTCCCTTCTTAAGATCGCTCGCCTTGTAGGCCGCATACATCTCCACAAATAGTTCCGGAAAGGGATTGGCTGTCGCCGAAACGCCAGCGTTCACGCCAGCACAGAACGCCGAGAAGAGGTATGAATCGGTTCCATTTATCACAGTGAACCCAGCCGGCACGCTTCCCAAATAATCCAGCAACTGTGAAAAGTCACGGCTACTGTCCTTGATGCCCACGATATTTGGAATACGGCTAAGTTGGGCAAGCAGTTTCGCGTCGACATTGTTTCCAGTGTTGCTAGGAATATTATACACTAAGACTGGTAGCTTCGTTGACGCAGCCAAACGCTTGTAGTGTTCTATGATCGAATCAGTTCCTGGATGATAATAGAAAGGTGTCAAGGAGGCTACCGCGTCTGCTCCACACCTCTCTGCATGTCGCGCCAGGTCGACGCTCACGGCAGGATTGGCTGCGCCTACTTGAACAATAACGGGAACACTGCCCTTCGCCTCCTTCACCACAATCTCAGCGACACGCTTCCTTTCGTCTGGTTCCATCGCAGGTCCCATACCGGTCGTACCGAGAGGGAACAAGCCGTTAACGCCACTTTTGAGTTGAAATTGAACAAGTTGGCGAATAGCCTCCTCATCGATTTGGCCATCATTTGAAAAAGGGGTAACTAATGCGGTAATGATTCCGTGCAATCTCAAACCTTTCTGCATCAAGTGTTCTGCTCCGAAACAATGAAGATTGGTTTAGGACCGGAATACGGTCATATAATCCCATACCTTACCTCGTCGATGTCCGAAAGTGGACGAGTACTCACATTTAGAGTGTGACTAGCTTTCTTCTGTGGTTCTATGACTTTCGGCGTTCCAGAAAGCGCGTGAGGCGGGTGGCCATTTTCAGGGCAATTCTTCCCGGAAGAGTGATCAGGTATCGGCCGCGGCCTCCCTCCTGAATCACAAGTCCAGCCTCCTGAAGTATCTTGAGGTGGTTCGAGATCGTACTGGGAGAAATGTCCTTGAGAACAGACTCGATCTCGCCGGCGTATCTCCCGCCGTAAAGTAGTTCGTTTAGAATCCGCAGTCGATGTTCGCTCGCCATTGCACTCATCAATGTGGCGGCGCGCTCGGCTTCAGGGGGAGTGATCGCTCTTGCTTGTACTCTCGCTATGTGACGGTCGAACCAGGCCCCAGTGGGGTCTACGAAAACTGATTTTTCAATCTCCGAGGAAATTCCAGACGTAACGCTCTCGACAACGTCGTTCACATATTCTGAAAGTGATTGCGTAAAGTTTCGTCTGGGCGATTCGTTGCTTGGAGTGTTCTGGGGAGGAATAGCGCTTGAAATCCGTTGAACTTCCTCGCGGAGTTTTGCAACCTCTTCTTCTAGTTTGTCAATGTTTGAGGAACCGTTCGACTTATCCACCATGCCGATCACCATCGAATTGGATTAGTAGAAAATCGAATTCGATTCGGGAATAATAAACCTTTCGCGGAAGTCGACATGGGATCCCTCCTTTTCGTTTAGAGATTTGAAAAGAAATAATGCCCCGCCCGTAATTCGCTTATATCGAGTGCGCTCGCGATGGGAGCTAGCCCATGCAGGAAATCGCTACGGACACGAGTGCTTCTCTCCACGACAGCGGCGAGCATGTTCCTAAGGACGTTCTCGCGTTCGAATTCAGCCCGGAGAAAAAACTCGCTCACTTCGTCGTCGCAATGAGGAATACGCCGGGCGCGCTCGAGTTCTCTGCCGCGATCGCAACCAAACACAAAGTAAACATTCTGTCGGGTTTCCATCACGCCCCATCTGCTTCCAGCCATGCATTTTGGAGCTTCTTCGCGGATTTTACAGGAGCGGGGATCGGTCCAGACGAACTTGCAAAGGAGCTTGAATTTCTTCCCTCAACGGTGCAAGTTCACTTCAAGGTTCCAAGGAGGGGTTTGTTGATCGATTCGTTCCATTTTCCGCTTCGTTGGGGTGGGCAACGTGCAATCGTAATGCGGACGGATTCCCTCACGTCAATCTTCTCTCGAATCACGGGAGTCTTTGGCGACGGAGCAGCGGCCTGGGTCGTGATGTATGAAATGGGGGAGGCGGCGGGCAGAGTGATCATGAAGGATCTGCTCATTCAGCTTGGAAGTATCGTAAGAGATGAACTTGGTTCGATAGTTGGGTTGTACTCCTCAAACGGCTGGGGCCTATTCGAAGTGGTATCAGTGGACCTGGATCGGAAGAGTGCTGAATTTCGAGTTCGCGATAACTTCGAATGCGTGTACTATAAGAAATCCGCTCTACCGAGAAGCAATTTCATTCGAGGTCACATTGCCGGCTGGTTCTCCGAATTGGTAGGAAGCCGGGTAGAGGTCGTAGAGGAGCGCTGTCAGGCGAAATCGGATCCATTCTGCTACTTTGTAGTTCGGGCCCCAACCCTGTGAGCAATGTTTGGTTTATTCTACAATAGATTGAAAGTAGGGTCGCACCTACAACACCTTGGTAATGGAAAACGGAGCTAAAATTCGAGGACTTCAACGGTGAGACTCTGAGGTACAAAGGAACACTGGCCGTTCTCTTTCTCGCTTCATGGTGTCCGTTCTGCAACCGATTCTACCCAGTCTTTCAAGCCGCGGCGGACAAGAACGGCATTGCATGGGCCTCTTTGGATATCAGCGACGACGACAACCCGCTTTGGGAGGTCTTCAGCATAGGGGTCGTTCCGACCATTATCATATTCAAAGAGGGTAAAGCGGTGTTTAGAAAGGACGGAGGCCTCGGGCGGGGTCTTTCTCAGAAGGCGATTAACGAGAGTATGGATCGGATGAAGCTGCTATCGACAACAAGTTAAGCGGTCTGGGTGGCTTATTATTCATAGACAAGTTCTCGTTCTAGAGGTTTGCCTTTTCGATACTTCCAAATCTCTACCCTTCCCCGGTATGCTTCGCCCCAAAGTTTCAAGATTCTTCGCTCTGCGTCGGTGGCCCTCCCTTTTCCGCTCTTCACCTGAACCATGAGGATTTTTCCGTCCCGACCTGCGAAGATGTCTACGGGACCATGTGAGGCTGCGCTACGGCTACAGAACCATCCTTCCTCCCTTAGCTTCCTTAGAACTTGATATTCGCGACTACGACCCCGCGTGTAAGGCGTGGACACCATTTCCTTCCAATCCATCCTCCTAACTCCAAATTAGTTTCCCCTCTTGTCTTATTCACGTCGAGTGCCTCTTGATCGTTAGGGTCGGCTGTACTGAGTTAGCTGATGGTGGCGGGACATAACTTAAATCTCATTACAGTTACGGGTTGGTCCAATTTTCATTGAACCAGTCTAAAATGAATCCCCTTTCGGCATTTAACGAACACCATAGAGTGTTGTAAAATACTTAAGGTTCGAAATCCGACAAGTCGAATTGAGACGGCTGACTTTGGGGTCCTCAGAGCGATTGCTAGTGATTATTGCCTTATCCATGGTCCTGGTCGCTCTCAATGTGTCCTACGTACTTGGCGACAACACCTACACAGTTACTGTCACGGTTCAGGGTCTACCGCCTAGCCTTTCAACGAACGTCTACGTCGATGGGAGCTATAACGCAACACTGAGCGGCGGGGGCTCAGCCACGTTGACTCTTTCGGTAAATAACAATCCGCATGTTATCCTAGTCGATTCTTATGTGCAAGGGAGCGGAAATGGGACACGATATTACGAGAATACTACAGAGTGGGGTGTCAGCTCACCCGGCAACCATCTATTTACTTACATTCCTCAATATTTTTTGTCCGTGGAGACTGGCTTTAGTTCAGCGACCGGCCAGGCATGGTACAACGCTGGTTCAACGGCTCACGCAATTTTGAACGATCAACAAATCGTCGAAGGGCAAGGAACGCGAAACATATTCACTGGTTGGTCCGGCGACGCGACGGGGACGCAGTTGGCTTCGAATGCGATAGTTATGGACGGCCCAAAGGTCGCGATCGCAAATTGGAAGACCCAGTTCTTCTTGACTGTTGAGTCGAACCCTGCGAACGTCACTGGCTTGGTAGGTTCTGGTTGGTATGATTCGGGCGTGGAGGCTAACTTTTCTGCGGGTATGGTCGCGTCTACTTCATCGAATACGCGCCTAGAGTTCGCGCATTGGAGTGGAGAATACACGGGACAGCAACCTTCCGGGATGGTGTTGATGGATCGCCCGAAAATTGTCAGTGCCAGTTATCTTGTTCAATACCTCCTAACTGTGATGTACTCCTCGCCGAGTGTTTCTTCCTCCTACAATGAGACCCACGCGGGTTGGTACGATGCGAATTCTAGCGTGCAACTGGGACCGGCGCCGTCGATTATTAATTTGAGTACAGTGGAGCGCTTGCGATTCACAGGTTGGTCTTACAATGGTTCTGTATCGAAGAATCTATCCTACTCAGTTTTGGTCTTTAGTCCG
>Ga0074046_10004728_pt1 | contig 11021 bp, 9 predicted proteins | sample BogForMeECP23OM3_FD_94441 | JGI IMG/M metagenome (GOLD analysis project Ga0074046, IMG submission 94441) | Bog forest soil microbial communities from Calvert Island, British Columbia, Canada - Bog Forest MetaG ECP23OM3 | ecosystem: Environmental > Terrestrial > Soil > Wetlands ...
ACCGCGAATCGCGAGATCAAATACTTCCACGTGGGTTTGAGCGTGGACTTGTGTTACTTGCAGAAAACCAACCGGTATAAGGACCGGCTCAGCGCTATGCGAACTTGGGGTAGGGGTGGCGCTGTGGGCCACCATGCACAATGAACAGCTATCAGCCGAGGCTTTGCTGGGATGATGGTGGGTGGCTTCCGCTGCCGCTGTCCACAGCATCAGCAGCGTGCAAAGAAACGCAACCCACTTTGCAGTCCCACGCATATCTAGATACCAATTTACACTTGAGACAGAGCGATGACAATGTGAGTGTAGCAAACCGTGCCGCAACTCATGTTCCGCCACGCCCCACAAGCCGTCCTGAGACCCCGACGGCAGGCGCACCATCCCTTGCGCGTTGAGATGCGTTCGGTAGTTCCCGGGTTGCACCAAATTGCGCAAGCTACATGCGGAACAATTCCCGCAGCCGCTTGGTCTGGGCGCGGCTGACCGGAATCTCGGTCTGCTTCTTGTCGTCCATGCGCAGTTGGTAGGAACTCTTGAACCAGGGCACCACCTCGCGGATGCGGTTGATGTTCACCAGGTAAGAGCGGTGGGCGCGCCAGAAAAGGTTTGGCTCCAGACTGTCCAGCAATTCCTCCAGCGTGCGGCAGTTCGACTGCCCTTCCAAGCCGTTCACCCCTGAGGTAACCACGGTGATAATGCCATCTTCGATGGAAGCAAAGCAGATGTCTCGCTGGTTGACTAGGAAGAGGCGTCCGGCGGTCTTGAGCAGCAGCTTGGAGGCCTGCGGCTTCTGCGCCTCCAGCATCTTGACCAGGGTCTCGAACCGGTCCGAGGATGCGCCCCTCGCTTCTGTTTTCGCCCGTGCTTTCTGCACCGACTGGGCCACCCGCTTCTTATCGAACGGCTTGAGCAGGTAATCGACCGCATTCACCTCGAACGCCTTCACGGCGTACTGGTCAAAGGCCGTGGCGAACACGATCTTGGGAAGCGGCAGTTTGCGGTCGAGCAGCTTCTTGATCACGCCAAAGCCGTCGAGGCCCGGCATCTGGACATCCAAAAAAACCAGGTCGGGGCTGTGCTCGCGGATGAGATTTACGGCCTCAAGGCCGTTTTTCCCCTGGGCCACAACCTCGACGTCGCCGATATTCTTCAGCAGGAAGGCAAGCTCTTCGCGAGCCAGTTGCTCATCGTCTACAATGACCGCAGATAAGGACATTTACTTCTCCGGAACCGACAGAAAAAGTATATAGAGGCCGCTTGGCAGGAGCAATGCGAAACGCGGAATAGGCGAAAGTGGCCTGCGCCGCAGAGCGTCAGCCCGACCGGCCCTTTGCGACCTTCATGGTCTTTCCCGGCGCACTTTGCGGTTCAGAGGTTTGAGAGGCTTGGACCGCAAAGAACGTAAAGCCTGCGCGAAGGGCGCAAGAGGACGCCTTCGGCGGGCGACCGTCGCTCGCTGCAAAGTCACGGATGCTGCATGTTCGGTGGCATCCCCATCGGCATCTGCATCTTCGTGTAACCGGCGGGAACCTCGAACAAACTGGCGGGCTGCGAACCAACATTGATGTTACGCAGTTCGCCTGCCGCGCTCTTGCCTTGCCACTTTACCGGAAAACGCAGGCTGGGATCGAGCCAAACATAGCTGGTCTCGCCGTCGGCCTTTGTGCCTTCGTACTTGATGGTGCTGCGGCCATTGACGGTCTCGCTGCCAACTTTCCTGCAAGTCCCTCCCCGGTTGGTGGCCAGTTTTTGCCAATCCCCGCAAGCGTTGCTTACGTCGCCCGTGCGGAAGAAATTAAAGGATTGCCGCTGCGGACCCTGACCGTAGGGCATCTCCATGTACATTTTTTGTCCCGGCATCAGCATAGCGGTGGTTTGAGTCGCGAGGTTCACGATCAAAACGCCGCCCCCGCCGCTCTGCTGTCGCGGTTCCATCCGCATCTTGTCCTTAGCCATGTATATCTTGCCTTGCGAAACAAGATCCTTACCGCTTTGGGCGTTGTACATGTCGGCGGAGAATTCGTCTTGCGCGAAAGCTGCCGCGCTTAGCGAAAGCAGGACTAACCACAAGAAATGAGCAAAATTCCGATGCATGTGGGCTCCTTGGTTCGAGAAGTAGAAAAACGCCTTTGCCCGAGCAAGCTGGACGGACGAAGGATAGCAGAACCGGATTCAAAGCCAAAGTCGAGTCCGGCCTGGAGGGTTCCTAGGCCATGGTCTCAATCGCCATCGCCATCCCCATGCCGCCGCTGACGCACAGCGTGGCTAAGCCGCGCTTGGCTTTGCGCTTGAGCATTTCGTGAATTAGCGTAACCACGATTCGTGCGCCGGTGCAGCCAATGGGGTGGCCTAGCGCAATGGCTCCGCCGTTCACATTCAGTATGTCGCGATTCAAATGCAGTTCGCGATCGCAGGCCAGGACTTGCGCTGCAAAAGCCTCGTTCAGCTCAACCAGATCAAAATCACCCGGCCGCAGCTTGTGTTTCTGTTCCAACTTTTTCAATGCTGGAACCGGGCCAATGCCCATGATCCGCGGATCGACGCCCGCGGAAGTTACGCCCAGAATCCGGGCCAGAGGCTTGAGGTTGTTCTTTCTGGTGAAATCCTCGCCGCCAAGAACCACCGCTGCCGCGGCATCGGTGATGCCGGACGAATTCCCCGCCGTGATGGTGCCGGTCTTCGAAAACACCGGCGGCAGCTTGGCCAGCTTTTCCAAGGTAGCCCCCAGAAACAGGTGTTCGTCGCGGCTGAAAATCTGCGTGCCCTTCTTGCTCTCCAGAGTTACGGGGACGATTTCATCGGCGAAACGATTGGCCTCGAGAGCGGCCGCAGCACGCGTCTGGGAAAGCAGAGCAAACTCGTCCTGCTCTGCGCGCGTGATCTTATATTTTTCCGCCAGTACCTCGGCAGTTTCGCCCATGATCATTTTCGCCAAGGGGCAGAAAAATCCGTCGCGATACATGCCGTCCACCAATTCCTGATTGCCAAGCCGGTACCCCCAGCGCGCTCCGTCAAGATAGTAGGGAAGCCGCGACATGGACTCCGTGCCGCCGGCGAGAACACATTCCAGGTTGCCCTGAACGATTTCCTGATACCCGAGAGCAATCGACTTCATTGCAGAAGCACAAGCCTGGTTGACCGTGTAGGCAGGCACTTCCTGCGGCACGCCACTGCGCATAGAAATCTGGCGAGCGACGTTCGGACCTCCGCCAGCCTGCCGCGCATTGCCGAAAATGCTCTCTTCCACCTGTTCGGAACGGACGCCGGCGCGCTCTATGGCCGCCTTGGCGGCGACCACCCCCATGTCTGCTGCGGTCATGGATGCGAGTGAACCCCCGAACTTGCCAATGGCGGTGCGCACTGCGGAAAGAATGTAAACGTCAGGCATGATCATCTCCAAGCGTATAAGTGTACATTGCCTGCGGACCGTCCGATTGGCAATGCGCGGGTATCTAAAATGTGTGTGAGAACTGGTGTGTACCCGTCCTGACCCTCCCGGCTGTCCGCCAATAATTGTCATGCTGACCCTGAGCATCGTCGAAGGGGAAGCATCCCTATAGCGCCGGAGCCGTATTGGCCTACACCATGCATTCTGCCGACTATAGGGATTCCTCGCTCCGCTCGGAATGACAACATCGCTTAAGCTGAAATTTGCGATACGGGATCGTTTTCTCACGCCGGGTTAGCCGCCGCTTCGTGGTCATGCGTCGCTCTCGGCATTACACTGGAAGTTCATGAATTACATCTACGGCATCAACTCGGTGGCCGAGGCCCTGAAGGCTCGCGGGCGCGCCTTCGCCTGGGTCGGCGTGGCAAAAGAGCGTCACGACCTGCGCCTGCAGCGCGTGGTCGAAGAATGCCGGCGCCAGGGCGTAGCGGTGCGCTTCGTGGGGCGGGCGGAACTTGACCGCATGGCGGGGAACAACGGTCATCAGGGAATCGTCGCTGTCACGTCGGCAAAGCAATACACCGAACTGGACGACGTGGTGGCGGCCAAGCGCGGCGGGTATTCGCTGATCGTCGTGCTGGATGGGATTGAAGACCCGCACAATCTCGGCGCGATTCTGCGCACCGCCGATGCCGCTGGCGCCGACGGAGTCGTGATTCCTGAGCGCCGTGCCGTAGGAGTTACCGGGACCGTCGCCAAAGCTTCAGCCGGAGCCAGCGCACACTTGCCCGTGGCGAAAGTGACCAACATTGCCCGCACGCTGGAAGATCTGAAAGCGCGCAGTATATGGATTGTCGGCCTCGATGAGCGGGGCAAACAGCCGTATGACTCCATCGACTACAACATGGATTGCGCTATCGTGCTGGGCGCTGAGGGGAAAGGCGTGCACGATCTGGTGGCAAAGAAGTGCGACTTTCTAGTTTCCATCCCGATGCTGGGGAAGGTTCCTTCGCTGAATGTCTCGGTGGCCGCCGGAGTGGTTTTGTATGAAGTGGTGCGCCAGCGGCGAAAGCAAAACCCATGAAGTTGCTGTGTGTGCTCAGCGTTCTCTATGGTTTGACTCTTCCTGCGTTGGCGCTTGAGCGCGAGGCCTTCACCTTCACAAAATACGACCTTGACGTGCGTGTCGAACCGGAGCAGCAGCGGCTTGGTGCTCGCGGGAAGATCTGGGTGCGCAACGACTCGGCGGCGCCGCAGAAGAACGTGGCACTGCAGATTTCCTCGACCCTCGCCTGGCGGTCCATAAAGATCGCAGGAAGTCCGGTGCAGTTTACATCTCACGAATACACGTCGGACATCGACCACACCGGCGCGCTGTCCGAAGCCATTGTGACTCTTTCCAGGGATGTCCTGCCGGGCGCAACGCTGGAGATTGAGGTCGGCTACGAAGGAACGGTCCCCATGGATGCGACCCGCTTGACCCGCATCGGCGTTCCCGAAGAGAAAGCCAAACACAGCGACTGGGACCAGATCAGCAAGTCATTCACGGCGGTGCGCGGAATCGGTTATGTGACCTGGTACCCGGTGGCGACGGAAGCGGCCAACCTCTCCGAAGGCGAGAGCGTGAGTGAAACCGTGGGACGATGGAAAACTCGGCAGACGGATTCGGCGATGGAAGTGCGCTTCGAGTCGAGTTTGGCGCAGGAGATATTGTTTAGTGGGACGGCTGTACCGAGTGAAACGACTGCCGAGCCAAAATCCGCGAACGCCGCGTTTCGCGTTTCGAGCCTTGGGCTCGGTGTCCCGACTTTCGTGGCCGGCGACTACCAGAAATTCGCGCCGAAGAATGCGCCGAGCGTTTATTATCTGCCGGGTCAGGCGGAAGTTGCCAAGACCTACGCTGAGGCTGTTCCGGACATTGATCCGGAGATTCCCGCGGTGGACGGGAGCACAGAAGAACTTAAGGTGCTAGGGCTGCCCGATCCCGACGCGGCTTCGTTTGTGACCGGCGGAATGCTGCTATGCCCGCTGAAGCTGCCCATGACCAATGAGGCGATGCTGGGCCTTGTTTACGCGAAAGCGCGAAGCATGGTGTCATCGCCGCGAGCCTGGATTCAGGAGGGGCTGGCGCATTACGCCCAGGTGGCTTTCATTGAGACCGAAGCGGGGAGACAAGCGGCGCTAGATTATCTGAGCGCCCATGCGACGGTCCTCGTGAAGGATCAAGAACAAGTAGCGGCCGCCAAAGATCTGCCCAGCAATTGGCAGGCGGCGCACTCGTTGATCAACGCGCCTGACGGTTTGTATCTGCAAACCAAAGCGATGTACGTGTGGTGGATGCTGAAAGACATGCTCGGCAAGCTCCCCACCGACGCGCTGCGCAATTACAAAGTCAGCGAAGACAAAGATGCTGCTTACCTGCAGAGGCGTATCGAGAAATACAGTCATCGCGATCTGGAATGGTTTTTTGACGATTGGGTTTATCGGGACCGCGGGCTGCCGGACTTTCGTGTCGATTCGGTCTACCCGCGAGAGATTGTCAGCGGCGGCTACATGGTCACCGTGACCGTGGAGAATTTGGGCGAGGCAGGCGCAGAGGTGCCGGTCACCTTGCGGATTCCAAGCGGGGACATCACCAGAAAGCTTGAGGTGCGCGGCAAATCAAAAGCGTCCCTGCGCGTTGAGACACCTTCGTTGCCCCAGGAAGTTGTGGTGAACGACGGCAGCGTTCCGGAGAGCGACGTGAGCAACAACACCTTCAGAATTGAGTCATTGAACCATTGAGAGATTGAGAGATTGAGAGATTGGGTCAATGACTCAATGACTCAATGATTCAATGGCCTGGCCAGCGGATGTTATCCTAGTTGCTCTTCTGCAATCGGAGGACTTTCTTGGCCTATATCCAATTTCTTGGGGCGGCAGGAACCGTCACCGGCTCCAAACATCTGATCAACACTTCCTCGGATTCCAGCAGCCACAGCGGCTTGCAGGTCTTGATCGATTGCGGCATGTTCCAGGGACCGAAAGAATGGCGCGAGCGCAACTGGCAGGACACGCCCATTCCAGCCCGCGAGATCGACGCGGTGGTGCTGACCCATGCCCACCTCGATCATTGCGGCTGGATCCCGCGGCTGGTGAAAGAAGGCTTTCGCGGTCCCATCTATGCCACGCCGCCGACCATCGACCTGTGCGGCATCATTCTGCCTGACTCCGGCCACCTGCAGGAAGAAGACGCGGAGTTCTACAACAAGCAGAAAAAGTCGAAACACACTCCCGCCCTGCCGCTCTATACGCTGGCGGAAGCGCAGGCAAGTTTGCAGTATCTGCAAGCCGTGCAGTTCAACGAAGTCAAGAAGCTCTCGCCAGAGCTTTCCTTCTGTTTTGTGCGTGCCGCGCACATCCTGGGATCATCGATGGCGGAAGTCACGCTGAAAACCAACGGCCAAATGCGCCGCCTGCTGTTTACGGGCGACATCGGCCGCGTGCGTGACCGCAACGTTGCCCCGGGCAAAGTCGTACATTCCGGGCCCACCGAAGGCGAGACCGCCGACGTTGTGGTCATGGAGTCCACCTACGGCAATCGCGTGCATCCGACGGACGACCCTAGTCCGCAGCTTGCAGCGGTGATCCGGCAGACCGTCGAGCGCGGGGGAAGCGTAATTGTTCCGGCCTTCGCGGTGGAGCGCACACAGAAGTTTCTTTTCATGCTGAAGGAGTTGATGGAGTCGGGACAGGTTCCGAAAATTCCCGTGTACTGCGACAGCCCCATGGCGATCAAGGCGGTGGAAATTTTTCTGAAGCACAGTGAAGAATACAGCGACGAGACGAAAGAGCTGATCGCGCGCTACGGCTCGCCGCTGGAGTGGCCCGGCTTCAACTTTGCCCTGAGCCCGGTGGAGTCGAAGCAGATTAACGATTCCAAGGTTCCGTCGATCATTGTTTCGTCTAGCGGCATGGTGACCGGCGGGCGCATCCAGCATCATCTGATGCAGAGATTGCCGGATCCCAGGAACACGGTGATCTTCATCGGATTCCAGGCGCCCGGTACGCGAGGATTCACCATCAAAAGCGGCGCGCCCGAAGTCAAGATATTCGGCGAGATCGTGCCCATCCGCGCCCAGATCGTGGCCTTCGAGCAGTTCAGCGATCATGCGGATACGCCCGAACTGCTGCAGTGGCTGCATACTTTTACAAAGAAGCCTGCAGCTACCTACCTGGTGCACGGCGAACCGGCGGCGTCGGCGCAGTTGCGCGACGCCATGACCAAAGATCTGGGATGGAATGTGCAGGTGGCGCAGTGGATGGAGAAAGTGGCGATTGAGTGATTTGGTAATTGTGTAATCGGGTAATTGTGTAATTTATGGACCACGGGGTCGCAAAATTACCAAATTACCAAATTACACAATTACCCAATGGGGTTAGCATGACGGAAGCGGAACTGAGGAAACATCTCGATATTGCGGAGAAGAGTCCGAAGGAAATTGCGGCGGCGGTTTCCGGCTTGCCGGACAAGACTCTGCGCTACAAGCCTTCGCCGGAAAAGTGGTGCATCCTGGAAATTCTGGGACACCTGGCGGATGCGGAGGTCATCTATGCTCACCGGATTCGGCAGCTGCTGGCCGACGCGAAGCCGGTGATTGCGCCGATTGATCAGGACGCGTGGGCCCGCAATCTGGGATACCTCCAATCTTCTCCGCCTGAATTAGTTGCTTTGTACGGGCTGAACCGCCATGCGAATTTGCAACTGTTGCGCCGGATCAAGGCGGCTGATCTGAAGAAGTCGGCCTATCATCCGGAGGCGAAGAAGGATGTCACCGTCGCCGACATGGTTGAGAGAATGTCGGTGCATGGGACAAACCACCTGGCGCAGATTGAGCGGCTGAAGAAAGAAGCGGCAGGGAAATAAAATTCAGGGCTATCCCTGGTCTGGCGCGTTCGTGAAGCGCACCAGCGCCTCCAGTTTGTGCGCGGCGGCGCCTGAGTCGATCGATTCTACCGCCAGCGGCAATGCGTCCTTCAGATGGTCTGCCTTGCCTGCGGCGACCAGCGCTGCCGCCGTGTTCAGAAGCACGATGTCACGCCGTGGCGATTTTGTCCCGGCGAGAACTTCGCGGATGATCGCAGCATTTGCGGCGGCGTCTCCGCCGGAGAGGTCCTCAATCGAAGCGCGATGCATTTTGAACTCTTCCGGAGTGACCTCATAGGTGTGAACCGCGCCCTGCCGAACCTCGGCAATCCGCGTGGGACCGGTGATGGTGATTTCGTCCAGGCCATCCATGCCGTGTACCACCAAGGCGCGTCGCACGCCCAGCCGGCTCAGCGCCTCGGCAAGCTTCTCCACCAGCGCCGCAGAATAGACTCCGACCACCTGTGCCGAGGCTTGCGCGGGATTGGTCAGCGGCCCGAGCAAATTGAACACCGTTCGCAGGCGAAGTTCACGGCGGGCTGGCTGAACATATTTCATGGCGGAATGCATGGCCGGCGCGTAGAGGAAGGCGATGCCGATCTTATCGAGGCACGCCGCCAGCCGCGCAAGGGGCAGATCGATGTTGACGCCCAGTGCCTCCATCACATCCGCCGAGCCGCAGTTCGAGGTGACACTCCGATTGCCATGTTTTGCCACGCGAACGCCGGCGCCCGCGGCGACCAGCGCAGCCGCCGTGGAAATGTTGAAGGTTCCGCTAGCGTCTCCGCCGGTGCCGCAGGTATCCACCAGTGCGTCGCGCTCAGTGCCGCTCACATCCACCATGGACTTTTGGTGAAGGCTCAGCGGCGCCGCAGCCGCGCGAATGGCTTCGGCAAAGCCGACAATTTCGTCCACTGTCTCGCCCTTCATGTGCAGCGCAACCAGGAGCGCGGCAATCTGCGCGTCGGTGCAGTTGCCGGAGAAGACTTCTGCCATCACCTCCCGTGCCTCCTCACGCGAGAGCGACTGGCGGTGGTTGGCGATGCGATGCAGGGCGTCGAGGATCATGGAAGTTATCGGTCGTCGGTCCTTGGTCGTTCGTCGTTAGCGGGGATCTCGTGCGCTGGCTTGGCTCACGACCAACAGCTGCTGCTCAGAAGCAAGATTAACACCGTCAGGCCTGCCCGAAATGGCAGCTCGCAGCAAAAATCACGTGCCAAAGTGACGGATGACGTTTGCCGTATCTGAGGCGGTTCTATAGAATTTAGGGTTTGCTGCCCGCAGTTTGAAGCCGCAAGCGAGTCCTTCCGTAGGTTGGTTTAGGAATCATTTATGAAAATTCATGAGTATCAGGGCAAAGCAATCCTGAGGAAGTACGGAGTCGCCGTGCCGCGCGGGGAAATGGCGGAAACGCGCGAGCAAGCCGAAGCCGTTGCCCAAAAGCTGTTCGACGCCGGCGCCAGCGGAGTCGTGGTGAAGGCCCAAATTCACGCCGGAGGCCGCGGCAAGGGTGGCGGCGTGAAGATCGCGAAGTCGGTGGCAGAAGCCGCTGAGTTGGCGGGGAAGATCCTGGGTATGACGCTGGTGACGCACCAGACCGGTCCCGAAGGTCGCATCGTCCGGCGCTTGCTGATTGAAGAAACTCTGCCCATTGAGAAGGAACTTTATCTCGGCATTGTGATCGACCGCGCCGAGGCCCGGCCGGTGTTCATGGCGTCGGCTGCGGGCGGGTTGGAAATTGAGCCGGTGGCCGCCGAGAACCCGGACGCCATTCTGAAAGAGCACGTCGCTCCCGGCATGGGCCTGGAAGCGTTTCAGGCGCGCAAGCTGGCGTTCAAGCTCGGTCTGAAGCCACAACAATTGAATGAAGCGGTAAAGTTCATGACCGCGCTATACCGCGCATTTCTGGAATCGGATGCTTCGTTGGTGGAGATCAACCCGTTCATCAGTTGCTCCGATGGCCGGCTGTTTGCCCTGGATGCGAAGATCAATTTCGACGACAACGCGCTGTACCGTCATCCCGACATTTACGCGTTGCGCGACATCACTGAAGAGGATGCGCTCGAAGTCGAAGCTTCGAAGTACAACCTGAACTACATCAAGCTCGACGGCAATGTGGGTTGCATGGTGAATGGCGCGGGGCTGGCCATGTCCACCATGGACATCATCAAGTACGCCGGCGGCATGCCCGCTAATTTTCTCGACGTGGGCGGCGGCGCCAACGCTGAACAGGTGACCCATGCGTTCGAGATCCTGCTGAGCGACAAGAACGTAAAGGCCGTGCTGATTAACATTTTCGGCGGGATTTTGCGCGTGGATACCTTGGCCACCGGGGTTGTGGAGGCGGCCAGGAAGACCAATATCCAGTTGCCGATCGTTCTGCGCCTGGAGGGCACGAATGTGGAAGCAGGGCGCGAGATTCTGAAGCAATCAGGATTGAATTTTATTGTTGCCGAAACGATGAAAGACGCGGCCGAAAAGGTGGTTGCGGCGGCAGGGTAAACATCGTGCGAAAACCCCCACCCTTGCCGCAAACAACGCGGCAAGGATGGGGCACCCGCGCTACAAAGCGCAAATTGTGAGAAGGAATTATGAGCATTCTTATCGATAAATCAACGCGAGTGGTGGTACAGGGTCTGACTGGGAAAGAAGGAACGTTCCACGCCAAGACCTGTGCGGAATATGGCACCAAGATCGTGGGCGGAGTCACGCCCGGCAAAGGCGGGACCA
>Ga0074046_10004729_pt1 | contig 11017 bp, 7 predicted proteins | sample BogForMeECP23OM3_FD_94441 | JGI IMG/M metagenome (GOLD analysis project Ga0074046, IMG submission 94441) | Bog forest soil microbial communities from Calvert Island, British Columbia, Canada - Bog Forest MetaG ECP23OM3 | ecosystem: Environmental > Terrestrial > Soil > Wetlands ...
AATCAGTGCCGGACCAGCCGGCCGCCTGCGCTGCGCCACGACCCTCACGCCCAAGAGGGTCCGAAGAAAGGGATGACAGGTGGATATCGACGTTCGGAGTCAGGCAGACGTCAAAATCATCAAGCTTCGCGGTCGGCTCAATCTCGGTGAGCCTGTCGACCGCCTGCGCGATACCTTCGAAGACTTGCTGAACAGCGGATCGATTCGCTTCGTGGTCGATCTCGGCGAAGTGGCCATGATTGATTCCAGCGGCATAGGACTTCTGGTCCGTTGCCTGACCGCCGCCAAGCAGCGCGCTGGCTCACTCAAGCTGCTCAACCCCTCCAAATTCGCGATCCAGACTCTGAGAATGACCGGCCTACTCAACCTTTTCGAGACCTTCGAGGACCAGGAACAGGCAGTGGCCTCCTTTCAGTAGCTGTCGCCGCCCCCCAAGTGTGTGCGTGAGAACTGGAGTTCCCACGACGCGGTGGATGAAGCTGCAGGTCCTAGAGCAATTCCGCAGTTGCTGTGTCCATGTGGGGACAGCCGCCCTCGGCTGTCCGGCGGAGCGAGCCGTACCCGGGGCCATGGAGGCCCGGACGCCCTCGTCCGGGCGGGCGAGCGTAGCTCGCCATTCTTTGTCACACCCCTCACGCGCTTCACTGTGGCGCCCGAAAAAGACTCGCGGGCAAACCGCCCCTTGTGCGCAGGATCACAGCATCGCCTCTCGCCTAAGTCGGAAGATGGTTGCCGGAGGCACCACCAATGCAGGGTGACAAGAAAGTAATCGAGCAGCTGAATACGGCTCTTCTCTCCGAGTTGACGGCCATTGCCCAATACATGACGCAGTCCGAGATCTGCCAGGGCTGGGGCTACAAACGGCTGGGCGATCTCACCAAGGCGCGGGCCATTGAGGAAATGAAGCACGCCGAAGGACTCATCGAACGCATCATCTTTCTCGAAAGCATTCCCGCTGCCACGATCGCACTCAAGCCGCGATTTGGCGCCAATGTGCAGGAGCAGATTGAGATCGACCTCAAAGACGAGCAGGACGCGGTTCGTGACTACAACGAAGCCGCGAAGATCTGCGACAAGGCTGGCGATGGCGGCTCCAGGGCGCTGTTCGAGCGCATGATCGGCGACGAAGAGCGGCACGCCGATTTTCTGGAAGCTCAATTGCATGCCATCAAGGAACTCGGTGTTGCCAACTACCTCGCCCAGCAGATGGGCGGGAAGTAGCCGCGCAGGCGGTGGCTGCGGCACGGCCTGAGCCAGGTCTGGACTTGGGAGCACATCATTTGGCAACCTTGAGTTCGTCCTTCAAGGTCCTTTCGCCTTCATGACATGCTTGGCCCAGCATTCCGGACGCACGGTCAGACTCATCGCACGCGCAATTCTGTGTTACATCCTGCTTTCCTCTGCTTACGGCGCATCCTCGCTTACTGAGTTTGCCGAGTCTGTGAATCGCGCCCTCGCCGGGCAACCTGCCGCCGCGGTGGTCGTTCGAGTGCGCGATCGGCGCATATTGGCTGCCTACAACCTCCCGGTGTTGCGGCAGCGCATCGCCAGCCCCGGCTCGGCGATCAAGCCCTTTGTGCTGGCCTTGCTGCTGGAAACCGGCTCCGTTCGTCCCCAAGACGTGATCGCCTGTCGTAGAAATCTGGTGATCGCGGGAAGAAAGCTGAACTGTTCTCACCCTCCCGAGTTCACCACCTTCAACGCGGAAGAAGCTCTCGCGCTCTCCTGCAATTCCTATTTCGTGACTGCGGCGGAGCGGCTCCAGCCGGGAGAACTGGAAAGGCGATTCTCCGAGCTCGGTTTCACCCAGCCTTCGGGTTTGCTGCCCGGCGAGGGGCAAGGCCGTATCGTTCCTGCCAGAAGCCTTGCCGCGCGCCAGCTCCTGGCGATCGGAGTGGCCGGTATTGAGATCACTCCGCTGGAACTGGCATCCGCTTATCTGCAACTGGCGCGGCTTGATCCTGCCGCGGCCAGCCCGGCCGAACAGGTGGTCCTCGCCGGGCTGCGCGCCGCCACCGATTACGGATTGGCGCAGAATGCCCGGACGGATGAACTCTCGGTCGCGGGAAAAACCGGAACCGCCAGCGATCCCTCCGATGCGCACACTCACGCCTGGTTTGCGGGATTCGCCCCCGCTGAAAAACCCGAGATCGTGGTCGTCGTCTTCGTCGAGCGCGGGCACGGCAGCGTCGAAGCGGCGAATCTCGCCCGGCGCATTTTCCAGGCCTACGAGAAGCACAGGCAATGACTAGAGGCTATCTCACAAATTGTTTTGGGAAGGGCACGGCTTCAGTCATGCCGCCCAGAGCCAACAAAGACACGGGCTTTAGCCCCTGAGGGAGCCGACGATTTATCCCTTTGGTTCGTTGTGAGACGGCCTCTAATGACAGTGCCAATGGCAACGACAATGACACGGGCGATCCCGATTTCGGCAGTCCTGCTGGTCGCGTCATTCGCCGCGGCGCAGCAGCCCGACGTGCGGGTTCATCTCCTGTCTCGCTACCGGCTGTCAGAAGTGCAGGTCAAGCCGTCCGCGGGAGAAACCGTTATTCTCACCATGAATTCTTCCCGGCAGAACTTGACCGACGAGGTCATCGTTCGCGCCCAGAAAAGTTCGGTCGAGATTTCCGGCACGACCAGCGCGAAACTCACGCTGAACGGAAATTTCCGGATCGTCAGCGAGCAGGCGCCCGTCCAGCACATCCACGGCGAGCTCGAGATTTCAACTCGCGATGGTGTTCTCTCCATGGTCGCTGCTATCCCGGTCGAACCGTATGTCGCCGACGTCCTCGAGGGCGAAACCGCCGGGGAGATGCCCGCGGAAGCCCTCAAGGCTCTGGCTGTCGCCATCCGCTCCTACACCACCCGCTTTCGCGAACGCCACAAAGAAGAAGGATTCGATTTCTGCGACACCACGCACTGCCAGTATCTGCGCCTCGATCCTCGGCCCGCGGTTGTCGCCGCTGTGAACCAGACCGCCGGAGAGCTGTTGTGGGACCGCGGCAATCCTCTGGCTGCTTACTACCACAAAGACTGCGGCGGGCGGACCGAAGCCGCCGCTACGGTTTGGCCCGATCAGGCTTCGCCCTCTCTCATCTCACACGACGATCCTTATTGCATTCGTGCGGCTCAGCCTTGGCGATCAGAAGTTGCTCGCGCCGATCTCGATCGCGCCCTGGCCGCGGCCGGCTTGCAGGCTCCTCCGGGATGGAGTCGCATCACAATCACAGATCGCACGCCTTCGGGTCGGGCCCGGACTTTGCTGCTCACCACCGGTGCCGCGCAGCCAGGTACGCCAATCTCCGCGTCCACGCTGCGCTTCGCGGTTGGCCGAAGCCTGGGCTGGAATAAGCTGAAAAGCGACTGGTACGAAGTCTCCGCCCAGGGAGACCATTTCATCTTCAACGGAAAAGGTGTGGGGCACGGTGTAGGTCTGTGCCAGACTGGCGCCCGAGAGATGGCGCGCGAAGGCAAGAGCTACCGCGAGATTCTCGCCTTCTATTATCCCGGCGCCGCCATCGGGCGCTCGGCGCAAGGCATTCCCTGGACCATCGCTCACGCCGAAAAATTTGACTTGCGACTGGTCAACGCGGGCGACAGCGCCCTCGTCCGTCCCTCCGCGAACTCCGCATTGGACTGGGCAATCGAGCGCAGCGGACTGTCGCTCGGCACGCGGCCGATCATCGAGGTGTATCCCACGGTAGCCATGTTTCGCGATGCGACCGGCGAACCCGGCTGGGTCGCCGCCAGCACGCGCAAGGATTTTGTCCGGCTGCAGCCGCCGAATGTTCTTGGGGAAAGACTCGAAGCTGTGCTCCGCCACGAGTTCCTGCATCTGCTGGTCGAGAGCAATGCCCGGCGTGACACACCGCTCTGGTTTCGTGAGGGGCTGGTGGTTTACCTCGGAGGCGATCCGCCGTCGGCGGACCAGGCGAGCATGTCCGCCGAGGAAATTGAACGTGCCATCCGTTCGCGTCACAGCGATGCCGAAGTCCGCCAGGCCTATGCGCAGGCGGCGGCCATCGTGCGCGATCTCGACCGCCAGTACGGCCGCGAACAGCTCAAGCAGTGGCTACGAAGCGGACTGCCCGACCAGATTCGCGCTGCCACCGGGCGCGGTCACAAAACAGCTGACTAGAGCATTTTCGGAAATAGTGTGATCTATACATTTGTCATCCTGAGCGAAGCGAAGGACCCGTGTACTTGTCGGCCAGTTGCATAGATCCTTGGCGGCAAACGGCGCCGCTCAGGGTGACAAAACTTTGGACTATAGTGGAAACGAAACCGCTCTAGACTGGCCGCGGCCACTCCGCCCACGATCAGGGGAAGATCAGCGAGCCTGAGACGGGTGACTGTCCCGCAAAGCGAAGGGAACGGTTTTTTCCGCGCTTCCTCTTCCGACGAAAAATCCCAGCACCCCTGCTGTGATCAACCACGCCGCGGTGGCCAGCACATACGCCACTCCCAGACGCAGCACCAGGCTCACCGTTTGCTCGTCCAACGTCATTCCCGGCGTCCAGTTCACAACCAGACGAGTCACCCAGATGCCGACCACCACGGTGACGGCCATGCTCAGCCAGTACTTCCAACGGAGCAGCGTACGCAGGCCGGCCAGCGAACTGCCCCCAATCACTCTGGCTGCAATCACCGGGAGGAGAATGCACGGAACCACGTACCACTCAAGAATGAAGAACACGTAAGCAAGAGCGTTCCCGTAACTGACCGGTCCCGACGTTGGACGCAGAAATGACGGCGCTTTCGAGTACAGGTAACCGGAAATCTGCAATGTCGAGTCCGTCCAGCTGTCCACCGTCCGCATGCACCAGAACAGAATGAAGAATCCAATCGCCAGCCATACCAGGCGCCCGATTCTGGGCAGAAACGCACCGCGAAATTTCTCCCGCGCCGGTTCGGCCGCGTAGGCAAACGTTCCCGAATGAATCCAGAGAAACATGAGAATCATCAGCACGGCCGACAGTGCCGCGGCAACTAACTGCCAAACGTGGGCCTCGGGGATGAGCAGCCACATGCTCGCCGCGGCCACCAGTACGGCGTTGCCCGCCAGGTGGAGCGCAACCAGCCGCGGATTGCGCAGCATCGCCACAGAATGACGCCAAAGGTTACGCATTACTTCACCTCCAGGCTGGAAGGATCGGTAGTGGAAAGCACGTCCGGCTGGTACATCGGTTGTACCGACGCCGGACTGATCTGGAAGACTCCCGGATTGACCACCTTCAACAAATAGAAATACTCGCGTTGCTGGTCGAAGTAAGTCTGGAACATTGTCGCCCGGTTGTCGTGGAATTCGCGCCGCGAATACCAGTTGCGCCACCAGGAAGGCTTGTCGTTGACTTCGTAGAGATCGTCGCGTTCGATGAACTCGGTGCCCGCCGGAATCGGATCTTCCACCAGCAGATATTTCCACTTGCCGCCGCTCACCGTCACGCGCACGGCCACGATATCGCCGCCGCTGACTGGCCCATTCATTGCCGACAAGTTGTAGGTGATCTTCTCGCCGTTGTTCACGCTGGTCAGCTTGTAATAGTCGCGAGCAACATTGAGCTCGAAACTGCCGGACCGGTAGAGTTTCTTGTCGGTCGAGTAGTATTCGCCGCGCGCCGACCAGTAGAGCCGCCCGCCGCCACTCTTGCGAATTTCCACTTTGTTGGCAACGCCAATGTCGGCCGGCTTATCCAGGCGCAGCGAGACCGGCACAACTGCCGTCACATCCTGCGCCGTGAATTTCCGCGAGAGCACGCTCTTGCCATTCACCAGCACATCGGCGGTGAACGAAGGCTCGAGCTCTTTGCTCGCCTTCACATAATCAATCACCCCGTAGATCACCATGGCCGTTTGCTTGGTCGAATACCAGTAGTAGCCCTCGCCGCGATGCCGTACCAGCCACAGCACCGCCTTCGCCAGCAGCGGATCGCCGGGCGCGACCGCGCTGATCAGCTTCACCGCATATGCCGTCGCTTCCGCGCTGTCGTCAATCTCAAGTTCCATCAGGTTGTCGGATTTCGACTCCCAATAAGAGCCGTCACCCTCCATTTTCGCCATCCCGCGCAGCATCTCGACAGCATTGCTCAACCGGCTGTCGTTGGCCAGTTGCATGCTCAGGCCGGCGAACGCCAGACCTTCGGGGGACAACTTCTCCCGAGACTTCCAGACCAAATCCAGGCTCTTGGAATCCTGCTCGCCGGTCAAAGTCAGCGCGTAGACCACATACGCCCGCAGATCGGCAATCATGTTGGGATGGTCGCGCAAGCTTTGGTGCAGGAAGTTCCTGCCGTTGTCGATCGCGGTCTGGTGCACTTCGTAACCGGCGTGCTGCGCCTGCGACAGCCCGGCCACGACATAAGCGGTCATGAAGACCATGCTGTCGTCTTCTTTCCACCAGCCCCAGCCGCCGTCTTCATGCTGGAAGTCGTGCAGCCGCTCCAGGCCCGCATCCACCTGCGCCTTCAGTTTTGCCGGATCGATTGCGCTCTTGATCTTCAAGTCGCGCAGCGCTGATGCCACGACCACATTCGGCAGGAAGCTCGACATGGTTTGTTCGGTGCAGCCGTACGGAAACGACGTAAGGTATTCCAGGCTGCCGAAGATCGTTCCGGTGATCGAAGGTGAAATCTCGATATCAATTGCGCGCGAGGCCGCATCCGCCGTCGTTGGGAAATCGATCTCGGCGCTGCGCTCGGCGGAATCCTCCGAAATCGCGCCGCTGGCGTTGATCGTCTGCTTGACCCCGAATGGAATCACCGGCAGCGTGAGATCCATCGCGTCCGATTCTTCGTTGGTCAGCGCCTTGGTCAGCAGTTTCGCCGACGTTGATGCCGCGGCCGTCCGGACCCGCCAGTCCACCTTGGCCTCGCCCCGCAAGGGCACGGTCACATCGCGCGTCGCCCCGTCGACAATCTCCAGGCCCGTGACTTCCAGCGACACCCGCGCCGTTTTTTCCGACTCCAGATAGTTGTGCACAATGGCCGAAACCGTGACCTGGTCGCCCGCTCGGAAGAACCTCGGCACCGCCAGGCGGACCATCAGATTCTTTCGCACCAGTACGCGGTTCACCGCCCAGCCGCCGCGCGTGTCCTCGGTAATCGCCCGCACGGTCGTGCGCCAGGTAGTGAGCGAATCAGGGAAGGAGAGTTTCGCCGTGGCCTGCCCCTGCGCATCAGTCTTGACGTCCGCCTGCCAGAACGCCGTATCGGGAAATGCCTTGCGAATCTTCGGCTGCACAAATTCAGTGGCCTTCACCTGTGCCAAATCATGCTGGTGAGGTGGAGACGTTGGCGGCGGAGCCAGACGTGCCAGTTCCATCTCCCGTTTCCCCGCTTCGCCGTGGAAATAAAATTCCAGCGAAGTCTCGGTGCGCACCATGCTTTCGCGCTGCCCGTAAAAAGCTCTGACAATGTCGCCGGATGTATCCGGCTCGACCGCATAAACAGCGTCGTCCACCACGCCCACACTGAGTTCGGCCTCGACCGGCTTGCCGGTCCAATCTTTCGCCGTGATGTTGTAGCTGGCCGCTTCGCCGGGCTGGAACTGCTGTTTCACGGGCGTGATCTCAATGTTGAGCCGGCGCTCCACCGCCGGAACGTTCAGGCTCTTGCTTCCCTCATAGGCCTCGTTGTCCCATAGAAACACCGCGGAGACGAAGACGTTCGGCTGGCTGTCCACGGTGATGGGAACGTCCACCGTAATATTAGCCTCGGCAGCGTGAACCAGCTTCTTCGTCAGAATTCCCGTTCCCTCGGTGGTCAAGAGGATGGTCGAGTTCGCGATCGCGCCATTGATCAGCACGTGCGCCACGTCGCCGACTTTGTAGGACGCCTTGTCGGCGATCAGCTGCAGTGTGCGGCTCTCTCCTTCGGCCCAAGTCTGTTCTTCCTTGCCCGCCACCCACACCCACGTGCTTCCGGTCACGTTCCGCCCCACCGAAGTGTTCGCCGTCGCCCTCACTGCGAAGAAGCCTGACTCCGGCAGCGCGAGTTGAACCCGCGCCAGGCCATCGGCGCTGGTCTGCGCATCGGCGGACTGAAGCACCCTGTCCTCGCCCCTGTACCGGTAACTTACCAACTCAATGTGCACGGCCGTAGCGACCGGATGCTTGTCGTAATCCAGGGCTCGCACTGTGAACTGGCCGTTATCGCTCTGCCTGTAGACGTAGGATTGAGGCGTCACATCCATGTGAAACGGGCCGTAGGTCGCCAGAAATCCGTTGTGCCCGGCGATTTCGCGGCCCGCCGCGTCGGTGACGCGTGCTTCTACCCGATATTCGGTATCGATCTTGTACTTTTCTTCCACCCGCGTGGGGATGGTCACCACCAGTCGCCCATTCGCATCCAGCTTGCCTTCTTCCTCGAGGATCTGTTCGCCGAAGAAATAGCGGGAATCGCCGGGTGTTCCCTCGTCCCCGCCTCCCCCCGTCGTGGGTCCTTCTGCTTCTTCCTCCTCTTCCTCTTCTTCGCCGAAGTAGTACGAGCGCTGGGTGTGAACCACATACTTTACCTTCGCGCCCGCGACCGGCTCGCCAAAGTAATAGCGGGCCTCGATCGTTGCCTTGATGCTCGTGCCTTGCAGCACACGCGGGACTTCCGGCGTGACTTTCACGAAGTAATCCGGCTTCTTGTATTCCTCGACCTGAAACCCTCCCGAGATATAGCCCTTCGAGAGAGAGATGGCGCAATAACCCAAGGCGGCGTTCGCGGGCAGGTTCAACGATCCGTTCAAGCTCCCGAACGGAGACAGCGGATACGACTTTTGCAGGATCGTGTTACGTGCCGGGTCGTCAATCTTCACTTCCACTTCGCGCTCGGATGGCAGCAAAAGCCGGTCGCCGTCCTGCTTGCGCAGGATCACCTTGAAGTGAACCGTATCGCCCGGACGATAAACCGGCCGGTCCGTGTAGACATAACCGCTCCAGTCGCGCGACGGATCGCTGCTGACGTTGAGCGAGTACGGAGCCACCAGCGCGACGTCATCCCCGTGTTGCGCCAGCACCCACTCCGAGCCATACGCCGAGTACGTTTGCTCTTCGGTGGCTTCAGCCTCTTCCTTCCCGGCTGCGGCGGCGATTTTTGCTTCGCCCAGCCCCAGCTCATCCGTCTTGAACTGAGCCGCTTGTTTCTTCTGTCTCCAGGTCGTGACCTGCGAACCGGCCACCGGCTGGCCCTTGTCGCGATCCGCCGTGTAAGCCAGGAGGCGTCCGCGCGATGTCTTGGTGATCAGAGCCATGTCTGAAACCAGCAGCACCGTGTAGGCGCGGTAAGTGCCGTCGGTCGCCTCGATCACATAAGTCCCGGCCGCGAGCGAATCCATCGGCAAATCGGAAGATTCGCTCACGTAGGCCGTCGGCAGATTCTCGCGCCAGCGCGCCACCAGTTGCTGGGAATTCAGGATCGGCACTGCGGCAAATCCCGTAACCCCGCTGATCGCAGTCCGTTGCGCCCCGCCGGAGTGGCGTTCGCGAATCTCGGCGCGGGCGTCGGTGGAGAACTGCCCGCGGAAGAAGTCCCGGATCGCCCGCCACCAGCTCATCTTCCAGTCATGAAAACGCTCCAGCCAGGTGCGCTCCTCCACCCGCTCCGGCGGAGACCACTGCGGCCCGAAACGATGCACGTCATCGAGCTTCTGGAAAAACGCCAGCGGATCCTGCACCCGGTAAACGCGAAACTCCAGCACATCCACGTCATGCGCATAGAGCTGAATCTTCGGCTTTTCGTTCGGCCGAAAAGCCTTGCTCGTCGTAACCGAAAAATAGATCTTCTTCTCGCGGGCAAGTGCGGGAATACTGAGCAGAATGAGTGCAACCACCGCAATCGTGCGTGCGCGCATTAGTTTGCCTCTCGCAGAATGTTCCAGCGATAGATTCCAAGAAAATTGCGATTGCCCGGCAGCGGCCGCCAACGCGCGTCCGGATGCTGGAGCAACGAGGAAAGCGGAACGCGCCGGATCTCGCCCGGCCACGCGCCGTCCGGCCCGGTGTGGTAGACCACCCAATCGTCGCCCGGCGAGAAATTGCTCCGCCCGACGAAAACCATCGAGTGGAACGGCGATCGCTGCTCGAATTGGCGAAAAAAAATGAGATCCCCGGGCAACGCTCGCCGAACATCCCGGCTTACTAAGTGCGCATTGGCCAGCACCAGAGTCTTTACGTCGGCAAATTCCGCGAAAGTCTCGTCCGACAAATCAGCTGGCGAGAACCGTCCTTCCTTCACCCGGAACAACCGCGGCCCGACCGGAGTGTAGGGATATTGATATTTCGCGATATCGCCAGCGGTTGGCAGCGCGCTCAAATCTTCTGTTTTGGCCCACGCTGCGTCGTGGTGGCGTAACGCCTCACGGTAGGCATACCGCAGCAAGGCGGCACAGTCATTGATCTCGGCCGGCAGCCGCGATCCCGCAAATGCCTCCCGCTCCGCAATCGCGGTGAACCAGTGCCGGAACGCCTGCCGGTCCGTGACGGAGTCCAGCCGAAGAACGTCCGGCGTTCCGTCGCCAAAACTGTCCGCGTAATCTGGGACGGATTGAATGGCAATGCTTGCCGGAACCACATCTTTCCCGCCGAGTTTCACCGTCACAACTCCCGGCAAAACGCCCGCCCGGTAGACCAGCGCAAGGGGCGTCCCGGAAAGCGAAATTTCTCCGTGTCCTTTGTCGCCCAGAAGCTGCGCGGTCAGATGGTGCGAATCGAGTCGCCCGCCGTCAGCCAGGCGAAGCGGCAAACGCACGACGGACCGTCCATCGGCCGGAATTTCGGTGTTGGCAGCGTCAACCGTCAATCGAGCCGGGAATTGCTCCCGGCAGCCCGCGGCCACGCATAGCGCAATAAGGCCGGTGGCTAGGGGCGCAGTTTTCACAGCTTCCTCAAAACCGGAATGAGGCGAAAAGGAATTATCCATTTTCAAACCCGGATGCACAACGGCCCGGATCACATGGCAGGGTCTGCCTCGATAACAGCCGACGCGTGACGAAGACCGCTTGCCCGGTCACGGAGACGTTGCGCATCGCTCCA